>Ga0302314_10001688_pt1 | contig 41275 bp, 31 predicted proteins | sample III_Palsa_N2_3_FD_200533 | JGI IMG/M metagenome (GOLD analysis project Ga0302314, IMG submission 200533) | Peat permafrost microbial communities from Stordalen Mire near Abisko, Sweden - III_Palsa_N2_3 | ecosystem: Environmental > Terrestrial > Soil > Palsa > Peat permafrost | place: Sweden... | reverse complement strand
CCCGCCGGTGGAGCCACCACCACCCCCACCCCACCACCCCGAAACCCCAACCCGACAGACCAGGACGGCTCTCCGAGAGAGGTGCCCGCCGGAGGCAGCAGTTGACCTTGACTTTCAGGCCTGAACACAAACCAGAAGCGGGACGCCGACACAAACGACACCGACAGCGCGAACCGAGACGACGATTGAATGCGACAGGCGCGCAGCGGCGATATTGATAACGGCAAGCAGGCAACACGGCCGGCAGACAAGAGAGTAGTCAGTGAGCGGTCGTGTCTCGTCGAGTCGCGTAGCCGATCATGGACGAGCTCATGATCAACGCTTGGTCACCGAGGCGACCGGCGAACACCACCCTGACCGACTACACCACACGGCAGCACACGACCAAAGCACAGGGTCGAGGATGCGATCCCCGCGCGTGGGGCCGGGACTGGGTTCCCGCTCTTGACTTTGAAGACCGCAGCCCACAGACCGACGCAACGAGCGCTTCAGGTGGGCAGACGAAACCCCGGAACGCCGCGCAGCGGCGTACCACAGCACCCGAACCGCGAACACATCCAATGCCGTATCAGACTACCTAGAACCAGACGAACCTTTCTTACTGCGATGCTAGGTACGCGCGCCAACCTCCGTACTTGGTCACGTCCTCGGAGCCATCGGGGACGGGGCCGTTGGCGACGAAGCCGAGGATGTCGGATCCGTCGGCGAGGGTGACGCGGCCGAAGCCGAGTGGGGACGGGACCGTCTCCAGCAGCGCGGCGAGAGCCTGCTGCGGGAGCTCCCAGACCTCCGCCAGGATCGCGGCCCCGTCATCGGCTGTGGCGGGGAAAAGTCCGGGGCGGGCAGGGGCTTGGGTGGGGCCGGGGAGGCGGTGCAGGCGGTAGTTCGGCGCGGTCCTGGTGCGGCGGTGGAGGCTCGCGCCGAGTTCGTGGAGCTGCGCGTTGAGCGGCAGGCCGGACAGGTGCGCGCCGACGACGGCTAGGCGGGTCCAGCCGGAACGTACTGGAGCCTCGTCGAGAGTCGCCTCGCCGGCCCACGCTGCGGCGAGATCGAGCAGGCGGTCGTCGGCGAAGGCGGGGGCGATCAGTTGGACGCCGAAGGGCAGCCCGTCAGGACGCTGACCTGCCGGGACCGCGATGGCGCTGAGGTCGAGCAGGTTGACGAAGTTCGTGTACGTACCCAGGCGCGAGTTCACGCCGACCGGATCGGCGGCGACGTCGGCGAGCGTCGGGTGGCCCGGGGTGACCGGGAGGAGCAGCGCGTCGGCCACGTTCCAGGTGGGCTCGGTCAGGCGGGCGAGCCGGGCTAGCTCGTCGAAGCCTGCGAAGGTCGCGGCACCGCTGATGGCGTCGGCGCCGGTCAGGACGCGGCGTACGGTCGGGTCCAGGCCGTCATGGTTGAGGCCTGCGTCGCCGAGGACCGGGGCGATCGCGCTCCAGCGTTCGGCGAGCCACGGGCCCTGATACAGCAGGCGCGCGGCGGCGAGAAAGGGCTCGATGTCGACCTCGACGACGTACTCTGCGATACGGCCGGCGTGTTCGAGGGCTGCTTGCCAGGCTTCGCGGTGTTCGGGGTCGAGATCGAGCGCTCCGCTGGCCGGGATAGCGATGACGCGGGGCATGGCGGCGAGGTGCGGACGGTGCGGCGGCAGTGGACGCGCGTACGGGTCGGCCGGGTCGAAGGCGGCCAGCACGTTGAACGCGGCGCGGGCCTCGTGGACCGAACGGGTGAAGATGCTGACGCAGTCGAGCGAGCGGCACGCGGGGAGTACGCCGGTCGTGGAGATCAGGCCGCGCGTCGGCTTGAGTCCGACGAGGCCGTTGAAGGCTGCCGGGACTCTGCCGGAGCCCGCCGTGTCGGTGCCGAGGGCGAGCGCGACCTGGCCTGATGCCACGGCGACCGCGCTGCCGGAGCTGCTGCCGCCCGAGATGTGCGCGGGGTGGCCGACGGCGTGGCACGCGCCGTAGGGGCTGCGGGTGCCGACGAGGCCGGTGGCGAACTGGTCGAGGTTCGTCTTCCCGGCGGGGATTGCACCCGCCTGGATCAATCGTCGTACCGCAGTCGCGGAGGCGGGTGCGGGCTGGTCGGCACGTGCGGGGAACGCGCCGGATGACGGGATCCCGGCGACGTCGATGTTGTCCTTGGCGGCGAACGTGACGCCGGACAGGGCGCCGTCGATGGCGGGCGGCGCCGGGTGGGCAGCGAGTTCGCGGGCGATGATGTCGGCGGACTCGGTGTCGGTGAAGCGGCGGATCCACTCGGGGGAGGTCACGGTTTCTACTGTCCTGTCTTAGTGCTGGCCGCGCTCGCCCAGCGGGCGCGTTCGGCGGCGAAGGCGGCCTCGCGGCGCTTGGTGAACTCGACGGTCTCCGGGGGCAGGCCGTCGGTTCCCGGGCCTGGCAAGGTGCCGAGGTCAAGCGTCGTGGCGCGCATCCGCAGGTCAACGCTGCCGTCGGCGATTCCGGCGCGCAAGGTCATGAGCTCGTCGTGGCCGACGGGTTCGAAGCGGAGCAGGTCGAAGGTGCGCAGCAGCCACGGATCCGTGGGCGTGGCGGCTTGCGCGACGTCGGCGGAAGGCTTTCGCCAGACGGGGACCGTGCGGCCGACGAGCTGGTATCCGCCGGGGCCCTCCATCCCGTAGACGCACAGGTACGCGCCGCCGATGCCGACCGCGTTCTCCGGCGTCCAGGTGCGCGGCGGGTCGTACTTCGTGGTCACGAGGCGGTGCGACGGGTCCAGCGGCACGGCCACCGGCGCGCCGAGGTAGACGTCGCCGAGACCGATGACCAAGTACGTGGCCTTCTGTACGATCTCGAACACCTCGTCGCGGTAGGTCAGGCCATTGACGCGACGGATGAACTCGACGTTGTCCGGGCACCACGGCGCGTCCGGGCGCACGCCGCGCTGGTAGCGGCGCATCGCCTCGTGCGCGTCGGGATCGTCGAAGCAGATCGGCATCGTCACCTCGCGCACCGGCAATTCGACGCCGGCCGGGTCGGGGGTCGCGAGCCAGGCGTCCGCCACCTGTTCCGCAAGCTCTCGCGGGTCCACGGACGTGGGGTCGAAGCCGAGGAGCAGGGATCGCACGCCCTCGACGTCCTCCGGCACTCCGGCCGACGCGCCGAGCAGGCCGCGTGAGGTGAGCTCGCGGCGCAGGAGGTGGATGCGGGCGCGGACGGTTAGGTCCAGGCGCGCAGGGCCGGCTTCGGCGAGCAGGTGGGTGTCGCCGCTGAAGCGGATCGAGAGGTCGGGGCGGGTGGCGGAGGACGGGACGATGGTGAGCGGGCATGGGCGGTCCCAGGTCGCGAGGGGAGTCGGGTCCGGAGGCGAATCCGTAGCGGGAGCAGCGGGCGCTAGGTCGGACGGCGGGGAGAGGCGACTCGTCACGGCGGCGCGAGGATCCGCGAACTCAGGCGACGGATCAGGCGGCGGGAAGAGAAGGCTTGCTACGGCTGCGCGTGAGTCGGCCAGGAGGCGACGGCGGTCGGTGCGGGCCGCGTCGGCCGACTCGGGGGTGGTTGGGGCTAGCTGGACTCGGTCGCCGGGGCGTAGTTGGCCCAGCTTCCAGAGGTCCGCCTGGATGACGGCTGCGGGGACTACGAAGCCGCCTAGGCTGGGGCCGTCCGGGCCGACGATGACCGGGGTGTCGCCGGAGACCATGATGCCGCCTACCGGATACGCGGAGTCGTGGATGTTGCAGGGGTGCAGGCCCGCCTCGCCGCCGTCCGCGCGGGCGAACTGGACGGCGGGGCCGGCGAGGCGGATGCCGGTGCGGTCGCTGCGGTGGTCGACCTCCCACTCGGCCGCGAAGAGCCCGGCCAGCGCGTCGCCGGTGAAGTAGTCGGGGGCGCCGTGCGGGCCGGGGATGACGCGCAGGGTCCAGCGGTCGGTGAGCTCGGGGAGGATCGGCGCCAGTTCGGCGGGGGCATCGCAGTTCTCGTCTCGGCCTACGGCCAGCACGTCGCCCGCTGTAAGGGCTCGTCCGAGCTGGCCGCCGAAGCCGCCGAGCAGGAACGTCGCTCGGCTGCCGAGCACGCGCGGGACCGCGATGCCGCCGCGTACCGCCAGGTAGGCGCGCAGCCCGCCGGGTCCGCAGGGACCGAATTCGAGCACTGAGCCGGTCGCGGCGGCGAAGGGCTCGCCGGGGCGTATCGGGCGCCCGTCCAGGCGGGCGTTCCGGCAGGCGCCGGTGAGGGCCGCGAGGACGTGGCGGCCATCGGTTTGGAACCGGAGCGTCGGGCCGACCAGTACGGCTTCGATTCCGGCGGCGCCGGGATCGTTGCCGACGGCCAGGTTGGCGAGCGCGAACGAGAACGCGTCGTAGGCCCCTGATGGCGGCACGCCGACGCCCCACAGGCCGCGTCGTCCGGCGAGATCCTGGACCGCCGTCTGCACGCCGGGAACCAGGACCTCGATACCGTCGAGCGTCACGGGCGCCGCCCGGTGAGCTGGATAGGCGTCGGGTCGTAGCCGTTGCACGGGTTGTTCAGCTGCGGGCAGTTGGAGATGAGCAGCAGCAGGTCACGCTCGGCACGCAGCTCCACGTACTTGCCCGGCGCCGACACTCCGTCCTCGAAGGTCAGGCCGCCGTCAGCGGTCAGCGGCACATTCATAAAGAAGTTGATATTACTCGCGATATCCCGCTTCTCCAGGCCCCTCCCCCACTCCTTCGCCTTTCTGACGAAGGTCGAGCGGCACGAGTGCTGATACCGGGTGTGCTGGCCATAGCGCACGACGTTGCTCTCTTGCGAGCACGCGCCGCCGAGTGTGTCGTGCCGTCCGCAGGTGTCGTCCACGATCGTGGCGAGGGCGTCGCCGTTCACCGTCAGGAGCACGGAGCCGGTCGTCAGGTATACGGCTCCCTGCTCGCGGATCGTGTCCATCGCGCTGTAGCGGTTGGCGTAGTCGTGCGCGTCGTAGAGGAGGGTGTCCACGGCCTGGTTGCCATGCAGGTCGGTGATGCGGAGCAGAGTGCCTGCCGGGATCTCGCCGATCCAGCCGTCGCCGGCTTCGACGACGTCGTCGAGCACGAATTCGTCACTCACGCGTAGCTCCTCTCAGCGAGTTCCAGGGACCGGCTCGTCTCGGCACGCCAATGGCGCGCCGGGTCTTCGGGGCCGGGGGCGGAGGCCTGCGCCACCTCGAGCAGGACTCCGGCGGGATGCCAGACCTCTGACGGGTCGAGTGGATGCGGCGCGGTGGACAGGACCACGAGCACGTCGATCTCCATGCGCAGGGTGACGAAGTCGCGCTCGGCGGCGTGTCCGGGTACATATGTCAGGGTTCCGCGCTCATCCCCTGACGCGGCCACCTTGGCGAAGAAGTTGATATTGGCGTGCAGGTCGCGGGCGCCGAGGTCGTGCTTCCAGAGTTCGTCGAGCAATCCCTGGCGCGCGCTGCGTCGCCAGGCGTTGCGGTCCGCCGCGTACGAGGAGGAGCCATACTTGGCCTCGACCTGCGCGGGCAAGCTGTGGCCGGTGATCGCGTCGTGCCAGTCGAGGCTGGAGTCGGTGACCGTGGCGAGCGCGCGGCCCATGTCGGACATCAGCGTCATCGGGGGCTTGATGCGCGCGGACATCTGGGCTTTGAGAGTGTCGGGCACGTTGAGTCGTTCGGTCGGGTCGTCGAGTGCGTAGATCAGCATGGCGACATTCGGGTCCGCGCCGAGGGCTCGCAGCGTCAGGGTCTGGTGTCGGCGGACGCGCTGGGACTCGGCCGCGCCGCCGGGGATCTCGATCGTGTAGGCGGTCACGCGGCGGTCTCCGCTAGTTCGGCGGTCACGGCGGACGACGGGCGGTTGGCCAGACGGTACGCCACGTATCCGAGGGCTGCGACGGTGGCGAGGAACAGCAACGCGAAGTACTGCAGGTACCAGTGCCCGCCGGCCGGGTCGTAGACCGCCGCTCGGGGCCAGGCCATGTTGATCGCCATGAACAGGCCGTAGCCGACGGCGATCGCGTTGACGGGCGTGCCGAACTTGCCGAGCGTGAACTGGCCGGGGCCCGCGGGATCGAACCCGCCGCGTCGCCGCCGGATCAGCATCGGCAGCGTGACCAGCAGGTATGCGAGGTAGACGATGACGACGGCGACGCTGGTGATCGCCGTGAACAGCTGCGCCTGACCGACGTTCACGCCGAGGATGAGGATCGCCGCGAGGCCGATGAGCACGGTCGGCAGGACGGGCGTTCCGGTGCGCGGCGAGACCTTCGAGAGCCGCGCGGCGCCCGGCAGCACACGATCACGGGCCATCGAGTACGTGAGCCGGGAGGCGGCGGTCTGGATGGCGAGGGTGCACACGCAGATCGCGATCGCCACGTCCACCAGCACCGCGCGACCGAGACCCTCGCCGAGGCGGCTGGTGACGACGTAGGGCAGGCCCTCGGTCGCGAGGTTGCCGTCGGTGAGCGAGGGCGCGGCCATCAGCGCGGCGAGCAGCAGCGCCGCCCCGCCCGCACCGGACACCGCCAAGGCCTTGAGAATGGCCTTCGGCGCCGTCTTGCGCGGGGAGCGCGTCTCCTCGCTCAGCTCCCCCGCGCTGTCGAAGCCGTACATGACGTACGCCGCCATCAGCGCCGAGACGAGGAACGGCCAGACGTACGAGCCCTGCCCCGCCGCTCCCTCCGTGTGCAGCACGACGCCGGGACCACGGGTGGAGTGCGCGAAGAGCATGGCGACGAGCGCGACGACGCCGATCAGCTCGCAGGTGACGCCGACGCTGTTGATCAGGGCCGTGAGTTTCACGCCGACCGAGGAGACGACCGTGGTCAGCACGATCAGGATGGCGCCGAGCAGCACCGCGTTGGTCGCGCCGGACTTGCTGGTCAGCTCCGGATTCCCGCCGAACAGCTGGAACCCGCTCCACACCGACGGCAGCACGACCTGCAGCGCGATGGCCGCCGCCGAGACGCTCACGACCTGCCCGATCAGCATCGTCCAGCCGGCGAAGTGCCCGACCAGGCCGGTCGACATGCGGCGGGACCACTGGTAGACGCAGCCGGAGATCGGGTAGCGCGCGGCCAGTTCGGCGAAGCAGAGCGCGACCGTGAACTGCCCGGCGAAGACGATCGGCCAGGTCCAGAAGAAGGCCGGGCCGCCGAAGCTGTAGCCGAAGGAGAACAGCTGGAAGACCGTGGTCAGGATGGAGACGAAGGAGAACCCGGCGGCGAAGGACGCGTAGGAGCCGAGGCCGCGCCGCAGTTGCTGGGTATATCCGAACTCGGACAGGTCGGCGGCGTCGAGGGAGTCCTCGCCCTCGATCGCCGGAGATACGATGGTTGACACGTTGTCCGCCTTTCCGTGCACGCCCGGGGAGAACAGGGAGAAGCGGCCGGACGGCGAGGTGCGCCGTCGGCCGCTGTCAGGAGCCTGCGTGTGCAATGAGGGTGCTGCGAAACTAGCCGTCACGGCGTACTCCGGGAGCCGGGCCCGGCCATGGGGCCGAGCTCACCTGGCCTCCCGGGCTTTTCTCCCGCCGTGGAACGGAGCCGGCCACCTCGTGGAGAGGGACGGGGGCTCCGCCTGCATCTCTCGGACCAGACCCGGCGAGCCGCCGGCGGAACCCTAGACGCGCCCCGCCTTCTTCTCGGCGGGTCGCAGATAGAACACCGCCCTGATGTCACCGGCGCGGACCGGTTGTGTTAACCACGTGTCAAGCTCTACGCAGCGGGAGCGCCTACGAGCGCGCGGCGATACCCGGCGATCGGGTTCCGCAGCGTCCCGGCGAGCTGGAGCGCGCTGGCGGGGTCCTCTAGGTCCACCATCTGGCGGTTGTCGCGCAACTGGAGCCGGTTGAGGCAGGAGAGCGGGAACTGCTCAACGAACAGGTCGAAGTCCTCGAAGCGCCCGGCCAGGTGCGGGTTGGCCTGCTGGTAGCCGTTGACACAGTCGGCGACCACGGACCAGAAATCAGCCTCTCTCAGCGCCCCCTGCTCGTCCAGGATGGCGGCGAGAAACCGCAGGAAGCAGTCGAAGACGTCGGTGAAGATGGACAGCACGCGCAGTTCGTCGGGGACCTCGGCGCGGATCCGCTCGGCGCGCGGGGGCAGCGGCGTGCCCGGGTCGAGGACGGCGATCTCCTCGGCGATGTCCTTGAACAGCACGCGGCGCACGTTGCCCACGTCGTCCAGCACGAGGATGACGTTCTCGCCGTGCGGCATGTAGACGAGCCCGTACCCGTAGAAGGAGTGCAGCACCGGGACGAGGTAGGCGTCGAGGTAGGCGCGCAGCCATTCGGCCGGCGGGCGGCCCGACTCGGCGATCAGCGCGGCGGCCAGCGATTCGCCGTCGCGGTCCACGTGCAGCAGCGCGGCCATCGTCATCACCCGCTCGTCGGGTTCGAGCCGCGGCGCCGGGCTCTCCCGCCAGAGCGCGGCCAGCATCTTGAGGTAGGGCGAGCCCTTGCCCCCGGCCACCGCGTACTGGGGTTGCCGGTAGCCGATCGCGGCGCGCTCGCGCAGGATGCCGAACCCGGCCCTCGCCAGCACGGGATCCGCCGCGATCAGGCCGTCGAGCCAGTCGTTGATCGCGGGCGTGGCCTGCATGTAGTCGGCGGACAAGCCGCGCATGAAGCCCATGTTGAGGATGGACAGCGCGGTCTTGACGTAGTGCTTGCGCGGGGCGGTGGTGTTGAAGAACGTGCGGATCGACTGCTGCGGACGGTAGGTGTCCTCGCCGTGTCCGAGGCAGACGAGGTCCCGGCGGGCGACGTCGCCGGCGTACGTGACAGCGAGCTTGTTGCGCCACTGCCACGGGTGGACCGGGATGAGCAGGTAGTCGTCGGGGTTGAGGCCTAGGCGGGACAGCTTCGTAGTGAAACGCTCGTGCACGTCCGGGCCGAGCTCGTCGATGATCAGCGCCTTGTATTCGAGGTCTTCTGATGCGGCGAACGTCGTGTGCTCGCGTCGCGCGGCGAGCCAGACGAGCCGCGTGTCCCGCCCGGCCTCCGGCGCGTACTCCAGGAACTCGGCGGCGTCGAAGCCGAGCCGGCCGTTGTTGGCGACGAAGCAGGGGTGCCCCTCGGTCATGCCCGCCTCGACGTCCTGGAAGTCGGCGAGGGCCAGGTCTCCGGCGGAGACGTGACCGTTAGCAATCTTGAACGCTGCGGATGACAGGGTGCTGCTGATCTCTTCGAGGTAGACCGGTAGGACGGCCGGGGTCAGGCTCAGGCCGTGCCGCAGGTCGAGGATGAGGTCCAGGGCGTCGAGCGGCGTCTTGTGACCGTTCGCGGTCTGGCGGCGGACGATGCTGGCCGCGTCGATGCGCCAGTGGTGGAGGGCGAGGACGTCTGCGCGGAACAGGTACTCGGTGGAGCGATCGTCGCTGGTGACACGGTACCGACCGGTGCCGAGGTCCTCCGGGGTGATCAGCCGCTCGTGCGCGAACTCGGCGAGGGCCTTGCGCACGACGTGCCGGTTCGCGCGCTCCCAGTGCTCGGGGGTCAGGTGGGTGGCGAGGGCGGCGGGGTCGGTGTCCGCGGGGGCGGGCAACGTGGCGGGAGTCAGCGAGGTGTCGAGCCGGGGTATCGCGCGGTGGTTCATAATGTGGTTCATGTGCGGCGCTCCAGGGTGGTGCTCGGTGCGATCGCGCTGCGGAACTGCGCGCGGGTGCAGGTGCTGAGATAGGCGGTCTTGCCATGCAGAGCGACCTCGTGTTCGATCACGAAGCCGACCGCCGCGTTGAGCCGGTGCACGGCGGTGTTGCGCACGTCCGGCTCGACCACGACGCGGCGCGTGGCCGGGTCCGCGAAGAGCGTTTCCATCACGGTGACCAGCACGGCCAGGGTGAATCCGGGCACCGGCGCGTCCGTCGGGGCGGTCAGGAAGTGCATCCCGACGTCGCCGGCTTCGGCCTGGTAGCGGCCGGCGAGCTCGCTGTGTGCCGGGTCGTAGCGCTCGACGAGGAACGCCGGGACGCCCCGATACAGGCCGAGATATGCGGCGTGATGGTCACTCGCCGCGATGCGGGCGTATTCGTGTTCGACATCAGAGGGTTGAGCGTCCTGCATCAGCCAGAAGACTGACTTAGGGTGCGTGAGCCACTCGTGTAGCAGCGGAGTGTCCGTCGCGGGCGCGACAGGCCGGAGTTCGAAGTCGTTCACGGCGCCGCGAATTCCTGGAAGGCGATCGCACGCTCGATCGGGTAGTACTCACGGCCGAGTAGCGAGCGGATGATCCACGAGTTGCGGTACGCGGCCATGCCCAGGTCGGGAGAAACGAGGCCATGCGTGTGCAGTTCGGCGTTCTGCACGTAGATCTCGTCGCCCGCCTTGTCGATGCTGTAGTCGCGGGCGACATCGAAGCGCCCGTGCGCGTCCCAGCGGATGCGCTCGCGGATCGGGTCGAGGAACTTAGGCGCCTGGTAGCGGTAGCCGGTGGCCAGGATCAGACCCTCGGTGTTGAGCCGGAGGTCACGCTCCTGCTCGGCTTGCCGCAGGTCGAGCGCGTACGTCCCGCTATCAGCGTCGTACGCGGCGCCGGTCAGCTCGGTATTCGTCATCAGCCGGGCGCGTGGGCCGTCCTTGTGCCGGGCCTTGATGTAGAGCAGGTCGAAGATGTCGTTGATGAGCGAGGAGTCGATGCCCTTGTACAGGCCCTTCTGCGAGGTGATGAGCCGGTCACGCACGTCGGCGGGCAACGCGTGGAAGTAGTCCACGTACTCCGGGGAGGTCATCTCCAGCGTCAGCTTGGTGTATTCGAGCGGGAAGAAGCGTGCGGACCGGGTGAACCAGGCGAGCTCGTATTCGTGCTCGTCGATAGCTGCCAGCAGGTCGTAGAAGATCTCTGCGGCGCTCTGCCCGCTGCCGACGATCGCGATGGACCGCTTGGCCTGGAGCGTCTCGCGGTTCTGCAGGTAGCCGGAGCTGTGTACGAGGTCTCCGCCGAGATCGCGGCAGGGTTCTGGGATGTGGGGCGGCGTCCCCGTGCCCAGTACGAGCCGTCGGGCGCGGTAGATCTCCTGGTGCCCATTCGCTGTGCTCGTCACGCGGATGACGTAGACGTGTTCCGCCTCGTCGTATTCGACCGCTGTGACGTCGCGCTCGAAGCGGATGCTCGGCACGCGGTTCGCCGCCCAACGGCAGTAGTCCACGTACTCGGTGCGCAGCGGGTAGAAGCACTCGCGGATGTAGAAGGAGTACAGGCGGCCGGAGTCCTTGAGGTAGCTGAGGAACGAGTACGGTGACGCGGGATCGGCGAGGGTGACGAGGTCGGCGAGGAACGGCGTCTGCAGCATGCTGGTTTCGAGCAGCATGCCGGGATGCCAGTCGAACTCGGGCTTGCGTTCGAGGAACACGCCGTCGAGGTCGTCGATGGGGGCGGTCAGGCAGGCCAGGCCGAGGTTGAACGGGCCGAGGCCGATGGCGACGAAGTCGTGGATATGGAAATCGGGCTGTGGCATGGTGCTGGGGCTCTCTCGATCAGGCTGCGTGGGCGTAGGCGGATTCCTCGGCGAGGTACTGCTTCGCGTGTCCGGCCAACAGGTCCAGGACGGTGGCGATGTCGTCGAGCGTCGTACGCGGGTTGAGGAGGGTGAACTTCAGGTAGTGACGTCCGTCGACCACGGTCGCCGCGACCATCGCCTCGCCCGAGGCCGCGAGCGCTTCCCGCGCGTAGAGGTTCGCGCGATCACAGAGCTCTGCCGGGATCGTGTCGCCGCGTGCGCCGTCGTGCACGTAGCGGAACACGAGCGTGCTCAGCTGCGGTCGGACGACCACCTCGAAGCGCCGGTCGTTCTCCAGCAGTTCCCACGCGTCGCCTGCCAGGTCCACGACCTGGTCGAACAGCCCACCGACGGCGTCCGCTCCCATGACACGCAGCGTGAGCCAGAGCTTGAGCGCGTCGAAGCGGCGCGTGGTCTGCAGGCTCTTGTCGACCTGGTTCGGGATGCGCCGCCGCGCGCTCGCGGCCGGGTTGAGGTAGTCGGCGTGGTACGTGACGTGATCCAGCATCCTGCGATCGCGCACGATCAGCGCGCTGGAGCTGACCGGCTGGAAGAAGGACTTGTGGAAGTCGACGGTCACCGAGTCGGCGTATTCGATGCCTGCCAGCAGGTTCCGACGTCGAGGGGATGCCAGCAGCCCGCAGCCGTACGCCGCGTCCACGTGCAGCCACACGCCGGCTGAAGCGCAGAGCCCTGAAATCGCGGGCAACGGGTCGATGCTGCCGAAGTCGGTCGTCCCGGCGGTGGCGACGACGGCCATCGGGACAAGCCCGTCGCGCCGCAACTGGGCGAGATGCTTTGCCAGGGCGACGGTGTGCATCCGCCGCAACTGGTCGACGGGGATCGGGATGACCGCCTCGTCGCCGAGCCCGAGCAGTCGCGCCGCCTTCACGACGCTGAAGTGCGAGCACTCGGACGCGAGGATGCGCAGGCGCGGCAGCACGGACCGCGCATGACCGCCGCCGATGCCCCCGCCCTCCCGCCGCACGGCCTCGTCGCGCGCGAGCAGCAGCGCCTGCAGGTTGGACTGCGTGCCGCCGCTCGTGAACACGCCGTCCGCCTCGGCGCCGAACCCGATCCGCCGCGCGGTCCAGTCGATCAGCCGCCGCTCGATCAGCGTGCCGCCCGCGCTCTGGTCCCAGGTGTCGAGCGAGGAGTTGACCCCGGAAAGCACCGCCTCGCCGAGCAGCGCCGGGATGACGACCGGGCAGTTGAGGTGCGCGAGGTAGCGCGGATGGTGGAAGTAGACCGCGTCCCGCAGATAGACCTGGTCGAGTTCGTCCAGCGCCGCCTCCGCGTCCCCGAGCGGCGCATCGAGGTCGATCGCGCCGACCACGGGCTCGAGCTCGTCCGGGCTCACCCCTGTGAACGGGCCGCTCGCCTCCGCGACCCGCGCCGCCACCCGGCGCGCCCCTTGCGCCACCCAGTGCCGGTACGCGTCGGCGGTATCAGCCTCAAACAGATGGGAATCAGTCAACTGTCCTCCTGGAGCCGTGGGTCCGCTCGAACGGACCGAAGATCAACCAGGAAGTTAGGTTAGCCTAACCTAACCCGTTCGCATAGTCGGGGGTTGCCTCCGCGCGAAGATCCATCCACCGGACGGGGGTGGATGGTCCGGTGGTGTGCTGTGTATAGTCACGGGCCATGGAATCCGCCGTCGAGCTCGTGCTCGTGACGCGCCCGCACATCGACCTGGTCCGGGTCGCCGGCGCGCTCTGTCGCTGATTTCCGTCTGACCCCACCGCGGCTTCCGGCACTTCGCCCTCGTTCCGCGCGCCCGCGTCCGCATCAGCTCTTCGCCCTCTGATTCAACGTTGCACCAGAATCCCTCCCCGCACCCACCCGAGAGACCACGATGCCGCTCCACCTGCACTGGTTCCTTCCCACGACCGGCGACGACCGCTCCGTGGTCGGCGTCACCGCCCGCGACTCGCTGCGCTCCCGGTCCACGACGCGACCGCCGACGCTCGACTACCTCGGCCAGGTGGCCCAGGCCGCCGAATCGGCCGGATTCGAGGCCGTACTCACCCCGACCGGCAGCGACTGCGAGGACTCCTGGCTGACCACGGCAGCCCTGCTGACCACGACCCGGCGGCTGCGTTTCCTGGTGGCCTTCCGCCCCGGCGTGATCGCGCCGCCGCTGGCCGCGCAGATGACCGCGACCTACCAGCGGCTGTCCGGCGACCGGCTCTACCTGAACATCGTGACCGGCAGCGACGCGGACGAGCAGCGCTCCTACGGCGACTGGCTCGGCCACGACGAGCGTTACGCGCGCACCGACGAGTTCCTCAGCGTGCTGCGTCACGCCTGGAGCGGCGAGGCCTACGACTTCGACGGCGAACACTACAAGGTCGGCAACGGGCAGTTGCGACGGCCGGCGTCCGCGCCGCCGGTCTTCTTCGGCGGGGCCTCCCCCGCCGCGCTGCCGGTCGCCGCGCGGCACGCCGACACGTACCTGACCTGGGGCGAGCCGCCCGCCGCGGTGGCCAAGCGGATCGCGAAGGTGCGGGAACTGGCCGAGCGGCAGGGGCGCGAGCGTCCGCTGTCCTTCGGCATCCGGCTGCACGTGATCAGCCGCGACACGTCCGCCGAGGCCTGGTCCGAGGCGGACCGCATCCTCGACTCGCTCGACCCGGAGGCGATCAAGGCCGCGCAGGAACGGTTCCGCTCCTCCGAGTCGACCGGCCAGCGCAACATGGCCGCACTGCACGGCGGCAGCACCGCCGGCCTGGAGATCTACCCCAACCTCTGGGCCGGTTTCGGCCTGGTGCGCCCGGGAGCCGGGACCGCGCTCGTCGGCAGCCACGAGGAGGTCGCCGAGCGGATCGAGGAGTACGCGGCCCTCGGCCTCGACCACTTCATCCTGTCCGGGGTGCCGCACCTGGAGGAAGCGCTGCGCTTCGGCGAGTGCGTCCGACCGATTCTGCGCAAAAGCCTTGACCTCGCTGAATCCCTCTGAAGGAGACCACTGACATGAGCCCGCTGCCCCATCCACGCCCTACGGCTCTCGACCGCCGCGGCCTGCTGAAGCTGTTCGGCGCCGCCGGAGTCGGTCTCGCGACCGCGGCCTGCGCCGGTCCCGGCGGCACGACCACGCCGTCCACCGCCAGCGCCGCGGCCGTCCCCACCACCGGCACGCCGAAGGGCTCCGTCTCGTTCGCGCACTGGCGCTCGCAGGACAAGTCCGTGTTCGCCGAGCTGATCTCCGGATACACGAAGAAGTACCCGGCCGCCTCGGTCACGCAGGACATATCCCCGTCCGCCGACTACCAGTCGAGCGCGCTGCTGGAGATACGCGGGGCGCAGTCGGGCGACGTGTTCGCGGCGTTCCGCGGCGCCCAGTTCTCGTCGTTCGTGAAGGCGGGCGTGTACGAGCCGCTGACCTCCGGTTCGCTGATCGGCAACTACCACTCGACGCTGATCGCGGCGGGAGCGCAGGACGGCACCCAGTACGGGCTGCCCTACGAACTGGTCTTCAACACGCCGGTCTACAACCAGGACGCCTTCGACAAGGCCGGGCACACGAGCCTGCCGACCGACTGGGACGGCTTCCTCGGCCTGCTCGACGATCTCAAGGCCAAGGGGTACACCCCGCTGGTCTGGCCCGGCGGGGACTCGTCGAACAACGGCCAGTTCCTCAACACGATGGTGATGAACAACGCGCCGAGCGACCAGATGTTCGCCGAGATCGAGGCGGGGACGTACAAGACTACTGACGACTGGTTCGTCAATACTCTGAAGCAGTACAAGCAGCTCGTGCCCTACATGCAGAACCTGCCGACCGGCACGAGCACGACGTCGGCGACCGAGCAGTTCGCCTCCGCCAAAGCGGCGATCCTGGCCGTCGGCTCATTCGAGATCTCCACCGTGCGCTCGCTCGGCGCGAAGTTCCCGGTGGACCTGGTCGCGCCGATCACCACCTCGACCGCCGCGGCGGCCAAGTACGAGGGCGTATACAACGCGACCTTCATCCTGGGCCTGAACGCGGCAACCAAGGTCGGCCCCGCGGCCTACGCATGGATCGAATATCTCAGCGACCCGGTCAACGCCGGGATCTACGCGAACGGCACCGCGCAGCACGTGACCGTCGCGGACGTCGAGTACACCAACGCCGACCTCAAGCGGATCGAGCCCTGGCTGACGAAGAAGACGCTGCTCGACCCGCTCTACCAGTTCCTCAACCTGAACATCTCCGCCGCCGTGGTGAACTCCACCGTCTCGGTCGTCGGAGGCACCGATCCCGAACAGGCCGCCGCGCATGCTCAGACGATCATCGACCAGCAGATCAAGATCGGTTAGCGCGGGCGGGTCGGGGCGCGGGCGAACGCGGCGCGGAAGTCGTCGCGCCCACCCCGCGCTCTACCTGTTCCCGCTGCCTGCTCTCGCCGTCTACCTGGTCTTCTTCGCCTACCCGACGCTGCAGTCCTTCCAGTACGCGATCACCGACTGGAACGGCTACAGCGCCACGTACCGCGACGTCGGCCTCGCCAACCTCAGCACGCTCGCGACCGGGGACGACCTGTTCCGCAACGCGGCGGAGAACAACGTCAAGCTGATGTTCGCGGTGGTGATCGGGCAGAGCCTGTTCGCCCTCGCGCTCGCGCTGTTCCTGGCGCGCACGACACGCGCCTCGACGCTGCTCCGGGCGCTGTTCTTCCTGCCGACGATCATGTCCTCGGTGGCGGTCGCGTTCATCTGGCAGTTCGTGTACGACCCGGACACCGGCCTGGTCGACAGCGCGCTGCGCGGGATCGGGCTCGGCTCGCTGCAGCAGGCGTTCCTCGGCAGCCCGAGCGCGGCGATCTACTGGCTGGCCGTGGTGCAGATCTGGTTCCACGCCGGGCAGATGATGGTGGTGTTCATCGCCGGACTGCAGGCGATCCCGCGCGAGTTCTACGAGGCGGCCGAACTCGACGGCGCCGGGGCGTTCCAGCGCTTCCGGTACGTCACCTGGCCGCTGATCGCCCCGGCCACCGCGATCGTCACCGCGTACACGACGGTCCAGTCCTTCAAGGCCTTCGACCTCGTGCTCGGTCTCGGCGGCAACCCGCCGAACAGCTCGCTCGACCTGCTCTCGACCCGCATCTACACCACGTTCTCCAACTACCAGTACGGATACGCGGCAGCCGAGTCGCTCATCTTCATGGCCCTGATCGCCCTGGTGACGATCGTGCAACGCAGGGCGCTGCGATTGCTCGGCTCACGGACCGGGGAGGCGCGCCCATGACGAACGTCTCGTACTCGAGATGGCTCCGGATCGGCGCGCTCACGCTCGGGGTCCTGGTCATCCTCGTGCCGCTGCTTGTGGTGCTCTTCGGCACGTTCAAGACCCTGCCGCAGCTGTTCGCCTCGCCGCTCTCGCCGCCGAGCCATCCGACGCTGGGCAACTACCGGCAGGCGATCGACCAGGGCGGCCTGGGCCGGGCGCTGCTCAACAGCGTCCTGGTCACCGCCGCGGCGGTCGGCATCACGCTGCTGCTGGCGAGCCTCGCGGCGTTCGGCTGCGCGCGCATCCCCGGCCGGTTCAGCTGGGCCGTGTACGGGCTCTTGGTCGCCGGTCTCGCGGTGCCCGCGCAGGCCGCGATCGTGCCGCAGTACGTGCTTTTCGACCGGCTGGGACTCACCGACAGCCTGCCGGGCCTGGTGCTCGCCGACATCACCGCGACGATGCCGACGGCGGTGTTCATCCTCGGCGGCTTCCTGCGCACGATCCCGGCCACGCTGTACGAGGCGGCCGAACTGGACGGCGCGGGCCCGCTGCGGGCCTACCGCTCGATCGCCCTGCCGCTGGCCCGCCCCGCGCTCGCGACCACCGGCGTGTTCCTGTTCGTGATCGACTGGAACGACCTGCTGTATCCGCTCTTCTTCATCCACTCGCAGGGCAACCGCACGCTTCCGCTGGCGCTGCTCGACTTCCAGGGCGAGTTCCTGACGCAGTACCCGCTGCTGTTCGCCGGCGTCATCATCGCCTCGGCACCGGTGATCATCGTGTACGTATTCGCGCAGCGGTACTTCGTCAGTGGGCTGACAGCCGGGGCGACGAAGGGGTAGCCGCCCCGTCAGGAGCCGCCGCTGCTTTCGCGCACGACGAGGCGGTGTCCGGCGTATCGGACGACGGCGGGTCCGGGCTTCTCGGCCGGGCCCGCCTCGATCCGCTCCATCAGGGCCGCGACTGCGAGCCGGGCCAGTTCCGGCTTGTCCGGGGCGACGCTGCTCAGCGGGGGCACGGCGTATGCGGCCTGCTCCAGGTCGTCGAAGCCGACGAACGCGATGTCGTCGGGGATACGCAGGCCCGCGTTGCGGGAGGCGTGCATGGCGCCTTCCGCCAGCACGTCGGCGAAGCAGAAGGCTGCGTCGGGGCGCTCGGCGCTGTCCAGCAATGCGGTCATCGCCACGGCTCCGTCGGCGCGGCCGTACCAGGCGACTTCCGGCGCCAAGGCCTCGTCGTACTGCCGGCCGGCCGCCTCCAGCGCCGCTCGGTATCCGGCCATGCGTACCCGGGAGGTCTCGGCATGCGGGGCGTCCTGGCGGCCGATGACGGCGATGCGATGTCTGCCTGCTGCGATCAGGTGTTCAGTGGCCTCGCGGGCGGCGCGTTCGTTGTCGATCATCACGTGCGTGCACGGGAGGTTGTGGACGCGCTCGCCGAGCAGGACGAGGGGCGCATGGGTATCCGCGTCGACGACTGCTTCCTGGTCCAGTGCCAGAGGGCTGAGGATCACGCCGTCCACGAGTTGGTCGCCGTGGCCCAGGGCGATGCGCAGTTCGGTTTCGGGCCTTCCGTCGGTGCACTCGACGAGGACCGTGCAGCCGTAGAGCGCCGCCTCGCGCATGACGATGTCGGCGAGTTCGGCGAAGTAGGGGACGCTCAGGCCGGGGACTGCGAGGGAGAGCACTCCGCTGCGGCCGGTGCGTAGACCCCTCGCCGCACGGTTGGGGCGGTAGCCGAGTTCCTCGACGGCCTGCAGCACGCGGGCGCGGGTGTCGGCGGAGGCCCGTCCGGTGCCGCGTACGACGTTGGACACCGTGCGCATGGAGACGCCGGCGAGCTCCGCCACCTGTCTGAGACCCACCGATCTGTCCACCGGGACCGCGCACCCCCTTCCGGCTCTTGCGCCCATTTCGGGCGACCACGGGTCGAAGCTATCGCGCATCCGCTCCACGCGGCACCGCGTCCCATCCCCACGCCACCCCTTGCATAGAGATCTAAAGAAGCTTTAGTCTTCTAAGCATGGGACTGACGGACCGCGAGCGGGAGATCGTCGATCTGCTGCGCGGTGAACCGCTGATCGGCCCGGCGGAGATCGCCGAGCGGCTCGGCAGCACGCGGGCGGCGGTGAACGTGCACCTGTCCAACCTGGGCCGCAAGGGCGTGATCCTGGGCCGCGGCTACATCCTGAGCGCCCAGCCGCCGGTGGTCGTGGTCGGCGGGGCGAACATCGACATCAAGGCCCGCAGCAGCGCCGCCGCGATCGGGCAGACCAGCAATCCGGGGCACACCTCGACGACGCCGGGCGGCGTGGCGCGCAATATCGCCGAGAACCTGGCTCGGCTGGGTACGACGACGCACCTGATCGCCGCGCTCGGCCGCGATGCGCACGGCGAGCGGCTGCTGACGGAGACGCGCGAGGCCGGCGTGCTCCTCGACCACGTGCACCGCAGCGGCACGCATCCGACCGGCAGCTACACCGCCGTCCTCGACGCCGACGGCGAGATGCTCCTCGCGGTCGCGGACATGAGCGCCACCGACGACCTGCGGCCCGAGCACCTGCGGTCGGCCCGCGAACTGATCCTGCACGCGGCGCTGCTCGTGCTGGACGGCAATCTGCCCGCGGCCACGACCGAGCACCTGCTGGACCTCGCGCAGGCGGCGGACGTGCGCGTGGTACTGGACCCGGTGAGTGTGCCGAAGGCGGCCCGGCTGCTGCCGCTGCTGCGCGCCGACCGACCGATCTTCGCGATGACCCCGAACCGCGATGAACTGCGGGCGCTGACGGGTCTGGACACCGCGGCGGACGACGCGGGTTCCGCGGCGGCCGACGTGCTGCACGAGCGCGGCGTGGAGCACGTGTGGATCCGCCTCGGCGCGCAGGGCAGCCTACTGAGCGGGCCCGGTGGAACTCACCGCCTGCCCGCGCTGTCGGCCGAGGTGCGGGACGTGACCGGCGCCGGGGACGCGATGCTCGCCGCCTTCGCACACGCCCTGCTCGCGGGCCGCTCCCCCGTCCTCGCCGCGCGCTACGGGCACGCGGCGGCGGCACTGACGTTGGAAAGCGCGCACACCGTACGGCCGGACCTGACGGAGCGGCTGCTTGAAGAAAGGATCGAGATATGAACCAGAACGAACCGCACCCCGCCCTCACGCTGACCGACGAGGTGCGTACCGCGCTGGCCGAGGGACGGCCCGTCGTCGCGCTGGAGAGCACGATCATCAGCCACGGCATGCCGTATCCGCAGAACGTTGCGATGGCCACCGAGGTCGGGCAGATCATCCGGGACGGCGGCGCGGTGCCGGCCACGATCGCGGTGCTCGGCGGACGTCCGCGGGTCGGGCTCACCGCGAACGACCTGGAGTTGCTGGCCACGGACCCGAACGTCACGAAGGTCAGCCTGCGCGACCTGCCTTACGTGATCGCGCGCGGCGAGCACGGGGCCACGACCGTCGCGGCGACGATGCGGCTGGCCGCGCTCGCCGACATCCGCACCTTCGTCACCGGCGGGCTCGGCGGCGTGCACCGCGGGGCGTCCCAGAGCTTTGATATCAGTGCCGACCTGACCGAGCTGGCGCAGACGGACGTGGCCGTGATCAGCGCGGGCGTCAAGAGCATCCTGGACATCGGGCTGACCCTGGAGACCATGGAGACGCTCGGCGTCCCGGTGATCGCGTACGGCGCGGACGAGTTCCCGGCCTTCTTCTCCCGCCGCAGCGGCTTCGCGGCCCCGATGCGCTCGGACAGCCCGGCCGAACTGGCCCGGATCATGCGGACGAAGTGGGACCTGGGCATCCGCGGCGGCCTGAACATCGCCAACCCGATCCCGGCCGCCGACGAGGTTCCGGCCGCCGAGATCGACACGATCATCGACCGGGCGCTCGCCGACATGGACGCCAAGGGGATCAAGGGCAAGGAGGCGACGCCGTTCCTGCTCGGCCGCATCGTCGAGATCACCGGCGGCGAGAGCCTGCGGGCCAACATCGCGCTGGTGAAGAACAACGCGCGGCTCGGCGCGGCGATCGCCGGGGAGTATGCCGCGCTGTAGCTGTATCCCCGGTCACACAAGGTGTTCCTGAGGAATGAGCGCCGTCTGATTCGCCGTTACTCCGAACGCATAAGATCACCCACGATCGATCATCGAGTACGTCGAAGCAACGGAGTACCACCACCATGTCCACCGAGACCGCTGCCGAACCCAAACCCACACCGACGTCCACTCCGGCGCATCTGCGCCGGGTCACCTTCCTCGCGGGCGCGGCGGCGCTCGGCGGGTTCCTGTTCGGCTATGACAGCGCCGTGATCAACGGCGCGGTCACCGGGATCCAGGACCACTTCAGGGTCGGGTCCACCGAGACCGGGACGATCGTGGCGGTGGCGCTGCTCGGTTCCGCGGTCGGCGCGGCGGTCGCCGGGCGGCTGGCCGACCACCTCGGCCGGATCCGGGTGATGCAGATCGCGGCGGCGCTGTTCGCGGTGAGCGCGGCCGGCGCCTCGCTGCCGACCGGCGTGTGGGAGCTCGGGGTCTGGCGGACGCTGTCGGGCATCGCGATCGGGCTCGCCTCGCTGATTGGGCCGACGTACATCGCAGAGGTCTCACCCGCGCGCTACCGGGGGCGCTTCGCCTCCTTCCAGCAGGCCGCGATCGTGCTCGGCATCGCGGCCTCGCAGCTGGTCAACTGGGGCATCGCGAAGGCCGCCGGGGGCGCGAGCCAGAACCATCTCGGCGGCCTCGAGGCCTGGCAGTGGATGCTGATGGCCGGCGTCGTGCCCGCGATCGGCTACCTCGTGTGCGCTTCGCTGATCCCCGAGTCGCCGCGCTACCTGGTGGCGGCCGGGCAGACGGAGCGGGCGCGCGAGGTGCTGCGCGAGCTCGAGGAGCCGACGATCGACGTGGACGCGCAGGTCGCCGCGATCGCCCTGTCCCTCGCCGACGGATCCAAGTCCCGACTGCGCGACCTGGTCAGCCGCCGCTTCGGGCTACTGCCGATCGTCTGGGCGGGCATCGGCCTCGCGGTCTTCCAGCAGCTCGTCGGCATCAACGTGATCTTCTACTACTCCTCGATCCTGTGGCAGTCGGTCGGCATCAACCAGTCGGGCTCGCTGCTGATCAGCGTCTCCACCTCGCTCGTGAACATCGTCGGCACGGTAGTGGCGATGCTGCTGATCGACCGGATCGGGCGCAAGCCGCTCGCGCTGGCCGGTTCGGTGGGTATGACGGTCTCGCTGGGCCTGGCCGCGTGGGCGTTCTCGTACAAGACCGGCAGCGGTTCGAGCATCTCGATCCCGAGCCTCGAGGGCACGGTCGCGCTGGTCGCGGCGCACTCCTTCGTGTTCTTCTTCGCCGCATCGTGGGGCGTGATCCTGTGGGTGATGGTCGGCGAGATGTTCCCGCCGCGCATCCGGGCCGCCGCGATGTCCGTGGCGACGGCGTTCAACTGGCTCGCGAACTGGGCGGTCACCGAAAGTTTTCCGCGGATGGCCGACTGGAACCTCTCGGGCACCTATGTCATCTACGCTGTGTTCGCGTTGATCTCCGTCGGCTTCATCGCGCGCTTCGTGCGGGAGACGAACGGCAGGGAACTCGAATCGATCTGAGTAAGCACGAAGGGTGAGGGGCGAAGGCCGATGAGCGAAGCACTGCGCAACTGGGCGGGCAATGTCGAGTTCCGCGCGGCGCGGGCGCATCGGCCGACGTCCCTCGAGGAGTTGCGGCGCATCGTGGCGGACGCCGAGGCGGTGCGCGTGCTCGGCACCGGGCACTCGTTCAACCGGATCGCCGACACGCACGGCGATCTGCTCCGGCTCGACGCGATGCCCGCCACGGTGGAGATCGACGCCGAGGCCGGGACCGCGACCGTCGCGGCCGGAATGCGGCTGGCCGAGCTCTCGGCGCGGCTGCACGAGGCGGGCCACGCGCTCGCCAACCTGCCCTCGCTGCCGCACATCTCGCTCGCCGGGGCCGTCACGACCGCGACGCACGGCTCTGGCGACGGCAATCAGAACCTGGCCGCGTTCGTCCGGGGCATCGAGCTCGTGGACGCGTCGGGCGACGTGGTCGAGCTCGCGCGCGGCGTGGACGCGGAGTTCGCGGGCGCGCCGGTCGGACTCGGGGCGCTCGGCGTCGTCACACGCATGACCGTGGACGTGCAGCCGACGTACGAGGTCGCGCAGTACGTCTACCCGGACGCGTCGCTCGACGCGGTGTTCGCTCAGCTTGAGGACGTATATGAGTCCGCATACAGCGTCAGCACCTTCACGACGTGGGACAGCGACCACGCGCAGGTCTGGCTGAAGCTGCGCGCGGGCGCGGACGGCGGCTTCACGCGGCCACGGGAAAGCTGGCTCGGCGGGAAGCTCGCCGAGCACGGCGTGCATCCGGTGCCCGGGATGCCGGTGGAGAACTGCACCGAGCAGCTCGGCGTGCCCGGGCCCTGGCACGAGCGGCTGCCGCACTTCCGGCCCGAGTTCACCCCGAGCAACGGCGATGAGATCCAGTCGGAGTTCTTCGTTCCGCGCGCGCTGGCCGGCGAGGCGTTCGAGGCCATGCGGCGGCTCGGCACGCGGATCGCGCCGGTCGCGCTGACCTCGGAGATCCGCAGCATCGCGGCCGACGACCTGTGGCTGAGCCCGGCGTTCGAGCGGGACTGCTTCGCGCTCCACTTCACCTGGGTCGCGGACCGGGCCGCGGTCACGCCGGTCCTCGCGGCGATGGAGGAGGCGCTGCTGCCGCTCGGGGCGCGCCCGCACTGGGGAAAGTTCTTCGTCAGCGGCCCGGCGGCGGCCCTGGCCACGTACGGGAAGGCCGACGCGTTCCGGGACCTGCTGGAGCGGCGCGACCCGGCGGGCAAGTTCCGCAACGACTTCATCGACGGGCTGTTCTGAGTCGGCGGCGCAGTGCGCCAGGGTTCGCCAGGTTGTAGCGCCGGGCGAACGGGGTGACACTGGATCATGTGGAGCCTGCGCCCGAAGAGGACAAGCGAGCGCTGGCGGAGCAGGCGTTCCGCCAGGCTTCCTTCTCCATGTCCATGTTCGACGCGCGGCAGCGCTATCTGCGGCTGAACGACGTCGCCTGCCAGGTCATGGGCGTGGACGAGTCGGTGCTGGCCGGGCAGCCCTTCCCGTTCGGGGTGCCGCTGGACGTGAGCCAGCAGGGCACGCTCGTGGCCCTGCGCGACGTGGTCTCGACCGGGAAGCCGGTGCACTACGAGAGCTTCACCCGCGCGCCCTCGGGCATCCGCGAGCACGCCTGGAACCTCGAGCTGTGGCCCATCTTCGACGCGGCGGGCCGGGTCGACGCGGTCGGGATGGCCGCGTTCGACAGCAGCGAGCAGCACTGGGCCAGGCAGCGGCTCGCGGTGCTGGACGAGGCGGCGACCACCCTCGGCCGCAGCCTTGACCTGAGCCGGACCGCGCGGGAGCTGACCGAGCTGGTCGTGCCGCGCTTCGCCGACTTCGCCAGCGTGGACCTGTTCACCGAGGTCATGCACGGCGAGGAGCCGGGCGAGGTGCGGGCCGGGGCGGACGTGGCGCTGCACCGGGCCGCGCACCTGTCCCCCGCGCGCGGCGTGCCCGAGGCGGTCATCGGGGTCGGCTCGACCGACACGTACCCGTCGTACTCGCCCCCGGCCCGGGCGGTTCTCACCGGGCAGGCCGTGCTCAGCGGCGGCAGCGGGGACCCGGACTTCGACCGCTGGATCGCCGGGGTGCCGGAGCGGGCCGAGAAGCTGGAGTCGGAAGGCGTGCCGGTCACCTCCGTTCTCGCGGTGCCGCTGATCGCGCGCGGGACGACGCTCGGTGTCACCGTGCTGTACCGGGTGCGGCAGGACGAGTTCAACGAGGACGACTTCACCCTCGCCAAGGAGCTCGCGAGCCGCGCGGCCCTGTGCGTGGACAACGCCCGCCGCTACACTCGCGAGCGCAATACGGCGCTCGCCCTGCAAGCCAGCCTGCTGCCGCACGGCCCCTCGCGGCAGTCCGCGGTGGACGTGGCGACGCGGTATCAGCCCGCGGACACGAGCGCCGGAGTCGGCGGGGACTGGTTCGACATCATCCCGCTGTCCGGGGCGCGGGTCGGCCTGGTGGTGGGCGACGTGGTCGGGCACGGCATCCAGGCCTCGGCGACGATGGGCCGGCTGCGCACCGCCGTGCAGACGCTCGCCGACGTGGACCTGCCGCCGGACGAGCTGCTCGCGCACCTGGACGACCTGGTCATCCGGCTCAGCGGGGACTCGGAGGCGGGCGTGCGCGCGGGCGGCATCGGGGAGACCGGGGCGACCTGCCTGTACGCGGTCTACGACCCGGTCACCCGGACCCTCACCGCGTCCAGCGCCGGGCATCCGCCGCCGGTGCTCGTGCTGCCGGACGGCACGACGCAGCTGGTGGACATCAGCGTCGGGCCGATGCTGGGGGTCGGCGGGCTGCCGTTCGAGGCGATCGAGCTTGAGCTGCCCGAGGGAAGCCTGATCGGGCTCTACTCGGACGGCCTGGTCGAGTCGTCGAACCACGATCCGGACCTCGGGATCGAGCAGCTGCGCGCGGTGCTCGCGGTGCCGGAGCCGAACCTCGAAGTACTCTGCGACGAGGTGCTTTCGGCGCTGCTGCCGGAGCATCCGACGGACGACGTGGCGCTGGTGCTCGCGCGGACCAAGGCGCTGCACGCCGACCACGTACGGCAGTGGGAGCTGCCGACCGACTACATGGTCGTCGGCGAGGCGCGGAGGCTGGCCACCGCGCAGCTCGAGGAGTGGGGCCTGGACGACTTCATCTTCGTCACCGAACTGGTCGTCAGCGAACTGGTGACGAACGCGCTGCGGTACGGCCTCGAGCCGGTCCAGCTGCGGCTGATCTACGACCGAACGCTGATCTGCGAGGTCTCCGACGGCAACTCGACCTCGCCGCACCTGCGCCGGGCCCGGATCTTCGACGAGGGCGGGCGCGGGCTGCTGCTGGTCGCGCAGCTGACCACGAACTGGGGCACCCGGCACACGCCGGCCGGCAAGGTGATCTGGACCGAGCAGGCGCTGCACCCGGGGGGCGGGCGCTGAGCGCGGCGGCCATTTTGATGAAGCCTCGGCGCGCGTGCTGGCGGATGGGATGACGTCGGCCGAACCGGTGTTCCTCAGCACGCTGCGGGCCACGGCGGAGGCGTTCGGCCATCGTCACCCGCGGGTCAAGCCGGACGCTGAAGGCGCGCGTATCCTGCGCAGCGTGCTGATGAAGCCGGAGAGCGAGCAGCACGTCGAGGAGTTGCACGCGGCCGTGGAGGCGCTGGTGGCCGCGTAGCGAGGACGCCTAGCCGGCGAACACCCCGGCACACAGCAGGGCCCGGATCCGCTCGGCGGCGGTGCCGTCGCCGTAGGGCGAGGGGAGCGACGTGAGCCGGGCGATCCGCGCGTCCGAGTCGGCGAGCAGCCGCAGCGCGAGCGCTCCGATCTCCGGACCGGGTGCGACGAGCGTGGCGAAGTCGCGCATCGCCTCGGGACGCTCGGTGGAGCGGCGTACGACGATCAGGGGCCTGCCGAGGACCGTCGCCTCCTCCTGGATGCCGCCGGAGTCGGAGATCAGCAGCGCGCACTCGGCGGCCAAGGCGAGGAAATCGCGGTAGCCGAGCGGCTCGCAGCCGATGATCCCGGGCGGCAGGGCATAGATTCCGGCCTGACGCAGGGCATTGAGAGTCCTCGGGTGCACCGGGAAGACGACCGGCCAGTCAAGCTCGGCGATCGCGGCGAACTGCTCGATGATCGCGGTCAGGGCGCGCGGGTCGTCGGTGTTCTCCGGACGGTGGATGGTCGCCAGCACGAAGCGCCCTGCCTGCACGCCGACGTCGATCAGCAGCTTCTCGCGGATGCGGGGCGGGGGCAGCGTCTCGCGCAGCGCCTCGACGACGGTGTTGCCGGTGACCGAGATGCGCGCGGCCGGGATGCCCTCGGCGCGCAGGTTGGCGGCGTTCTCCGGGGTCGGGGCGCACAGCAGGTCGGCGACGTGGTCGATCAGGACTCTGTTGTGCTCCTCGGGCATGGCGCGGTCGTGGCTGCGCAGCCCGGCCTCGACGTGCAGCAGCGGCACGTCGAGCGCGTTGGCGGCCAGCGCGCCCGCGAGGGCGGAGTTGGTGTCCCCCTGCACGACCACGGCGCCCGGCCGCTGCTCCGCGAACAGCTCGCCGAGCTCGTGCACGGCGCGGCCGATCTGCGCGGAGCGGGACAGGCCGCCGATCCGCAGTGTTGCGTCCGGCGCGGCGAGCCCGCAGTCGGTGAAGAACGCGCCGGACATCCGCTCGTCGTAGTGCTGGCCGGTGTGCACGACCCCGGCGCGGCCGGGCAGCAGCCGGATCAGCGGGGCAAGCTTGACGATCTCCGGCCGCGTGCCGAGCACGAACGCGACCTTTCCGGTGAGTCCGTGTCCCTGAACCTGCATGGAAGGCCCCTCAGCAGCGCGTCAATGGCGGAATACCGATGGGCTCAGGATCACCGGCACTCAGGGGTTGGACATGTATTCATCACGTGAACGTCCGGACGTTTCATACGTTCGGAGCATCTGGCGCGCTCCTATTGCACCCCGGGGATGTGCGGCACGGCCGGCGCCGGGCCGGGCGCGATGTCGACCTCGGTCCACGTGGTCGAGCCGCCGATGAGAGCCTCGAAGCGGCGCAGCGTGCCGTCGTCGGCGATCCAGTAGCGGGTGTGCGAGTCAGTGCCGCCGTCGGTCTCGGGAGGCCCGGCGAAGACCGTGACATGCACTCCCCCGACGCTGTCTTCGCGCAACACGCCGGCTCCGCTCTGCTGGAGCAACTGCGCGTTCTCCGGCCGGTCGGCACCGAGGTTGAGGATCAACTGGAGGGCGGTGTCCAGGTCGGCGCCCTGCTGCCAGGCCCGGACCTCCCAGCCGCCGGCCGGGGGCGTGGCGGGCGGCGGACCGCTCCAGCTTCCGCGCACGGCGATCCCGTTGGGCGTCCACTGCAGCAGTTCGGTCCCGCCGCCGCTGTTCGGCCGCGCGGCGGCGAGCGTCGCGTAGCCGAGGTGGTCCTGCCAGTCCACGCGGCCCTCGAGCGTGAAGTCCTGGCCGCTGACCGGGACCGTGGCGTCGATCGCGCTGACGCCGTTCTGGTAGTCGTTGAAGCGGGCGAGGGCGAGCAGGTCGGCCTGCGCGGAGGTCATCGCGGGCCCTTGGGCTGAGCCGGCGGACGTCGTCGCCCACAGCGCCACACCGAGCCCCGCGGCCACGACACCCGTTCCGATCGCGACGAGCAGTTTGTTGCGCTTCACGGGGTGACCACCGCTCCGTTTGACAGCAGGTTCAGCGCGGGCACGCCGACCTGATCGACATCGACTGATCCCGGCAGTCCGACCGCCGCGGTGTACGGCGTTCCCGCAGGCAGATCCTGCTGCGCGGGCGGGGCCGGCACGTCATGGAACGAGACGCCCGGCGGCGCGGCAGGCTGCGTCAGGTCCGCTCCGGGACCCGAGAAACAGGTACTTCCGCTCAACGTGGGTTGAACGCTGGTCAGCGTATTGTCAGACCTGACGCAGTCAGCTGATCCAGGCGCGCGCCGCGAGGCCGCGTAACCCACGTCGAGCCCATTGGCCGAGAACACATTGCCGTCGAGAACGTTCCCGTTCGGCGGCAGATCCTCATGCGACTCGATGACCAAGCCTACGGTCGGATTATCGACGACCCGGTTGCGCTCAACCACGTTCGCGTTCCCGCCGTCGATCCCGATGCCGATGCCGAACCCGCCGTCGGCCTGCTCAGGCGAGTCGGGGTCGTCGTTGTGCGCGACGAGGTTGCCGACGATCGTGGCCGAGCGCTGCGGGATCAGCGCCTCCTGGTAGTTCGAGCCGATCGCCAGGCCCACGCGGTTGCCGGTCAGCCGGTTGGCCAGCACGTACATCTGCTCGCTGGCGTTGTCCGCCTCGAGCCCGACCGCGTTGCGCTCGGCGATGTCATCCTCGACGACCACGTTGCACGGCGCGCACTGGCCGACGTAGAGGCCTGAGTCGGCGCCGCCGGACGTATATGTGTGCTCGATGACGCCGTCGTAGGCATCGAAGGCGTAGATGCCGTACAGACCATTGTCATACGAGGTGACATATCGAACACGGAAGCCGTCGAGCGGGGGATACTTCGAAGGATCCTGCGGTGCGTAGCCGTCGCTGCCGCGCCCGACGCCCTCTCCGTCGGCATCGGTCTCTCCGGTGACGAGTACGCCATTGAGGTTGTAGTCACGCACCGTCAGGTTCTCGACGGACACACCGGGCGCCGTCACACTGATGCCGTCGTCCATCCGCCACCCGCCGTCAAGCACCACGCCGTTACGGTCCAGGCCGCGCAGCACGACGCGCGGCTTATCGATCGTGACGGATTCCCGGTACGTCCCCGGGCTGATCAGGATCGTGCCGCCGGGCTTGACCAGCGCGTCGGCCTGCTGCAGCGTCGCGGCGTCCCTCGGCACCTCGACCAGCGCGAGCCTGCCCTCGGCCGCCGCGGACACGCCGCCGAAGCTCACCACGCCGGTCGCAAGGCTCACCGCCCCGGCCGCGCCGACCACCCCCGCGACGCCCGCGACCGTCCACCGCGCGGTTTGGGAACACATCTGACGTACCATCACATCAAGTCCTCTTCGCCCGCCTACGGCTACTCATGGCGCTAACATCATTCACTGTGAGTAAGCTTACTGTTCCGGGCGCCGCGAACCGGCAGGACGCGGTCTCGCGTCGCGGACTGCTGGGCCTGGCCGCCGCGTCGGCCGCCACCACCGGCCTCGCCCTCGGCGGCTGCGCACAGCAGGCCGCAGGGACTCTGTCGGCCGAGGTCAGCGCCCCGTTCGGCGAGCGGGTGGCGGCGTACGGGGCGAGCCAGGCGGGAATCGACCGGCCCGCGATCCCGCAAAGCCAACTCGAGCTCGGCGTATTCGACCTCGCCGACGGCGTGTCGCCCGGCGCGGCCCTGGCAAAGCTCGGCAGCGCGGTATCCGACGTCGCATCAGGCCGCTCCCCTCGTCTGGCCGGCACAGAACCCGGCGACCTGACCGTGACGATCGGCGTCGGCCCCCGCCTGGTCGCCGCAGTGAACCCAACGCTCCCAGGAGCCATGCAGCTCCCCAGTTTCGCCCGCGAGCAGATCGCGGCGAGCGACCGTGACGGAGACGTGATGGTGCAGGTCTGCGGCAGCGACCCGCTGGCCGTCACCCTCGCCTCGGGCGCACTGGCCGACGCCGTACACGCGGCCGGGGGCAAGGAGCGTTGGTCGCAGGGCGGCTTCCGCCGCTACGGCGGCGACGGCTATGCGCTCAACCTGCTGGGCTTTCGCGACGGCATCGTCCAGCCCGCCCCGTCCGAACTGGCAGCGGAACTCTGGCTAGACGCCCCGCCACAGGTCGCCGGCGCCACGATCGCCGTCGTACGCCGCCTCCGCATCGACCTGCCCGGCTTCCTCGGCATGCCGCTCGCAGACCAGGAGTCCGCCGTAGGCCGCCACCGCGCCACCGGCTGCCCCCTGAGCGGCGGCAGCGTCACCACCCCGCTCGACCTGGGTGCCAAGACGCAAGAAGGCGGCTACGTAGTCCCCGCCACCGCCCACGCCCGCCGCGCCGACCCCGGCGTCACCGGCGTAGGCGTGATGCTGCGACGCGGCTACAACTACGTCAACGGCCCCGAAGATCAAGGCCTGCTGTTCATCGCGTTCCATCGAGAACTGCGAACCTTCACCGAGACCCAATACCAGCTCGACGCGTCCGACGCCCTGATGGAGCACACCCTGGCCACGGCCGGCGCGACCTTCCTCATCCTGACAGGCTTCGGCCCCGACGCGCCCCTGGGCGCACGCCTGTTCTCGTAAGCGTTTCGCGGACGCGACAGGGCCCTGCGTCATCTTCGACGCAGGGCCCTGTCGTGCTTGTGGTGCGGCTACCTAATCAGCCGTCTGACGCGCGGCGCGTGTGTGCCGCCTGCGCCGCAGGACCAGGTAGACGCCTCCGGCCAGAGCCGCGAAGCCTAGGCCGAGCAGGCCGGGCAGCGGCATGTCGAGACCCGTTCTGGCCAGGAAGCCGCCGGTCGGGCCGCTGGGCGCGGTCGGGGGCTTGACCAGGCCCGCGTCCAGCGTGAGGTTCACGCGGTGGCCGGGGCCCAGGTTCACCGGGTCGGTGCAGCCGGTCTTCTGGTCCGCGGCCGAGTCGGTGCCGTTGCCGCCGTGGGCGTCGGTGATGGTCAGCTTGTCGCCGGGCGGGAAGGTGCCCGGGTCGAAGCAGACGTGATAGGTGCCGTCGGGCAGGTTCGTGAACTGATACATGCCCTGCGCATCAGTGGTCGTAGTCGCGACCGGGTCACCTGCGAAGTTGAACAGCGTGGCCTTGACGCCGGCTACGCCCGGCTCGCCCGGGTCCTGGACGCCGTTGCGGTTCGCGTCGAACCAGACGCGATCGCCGACCGTGTTCGGCGGGGTGACGATGCCCGCGTCGCGGGTCAGGTCCTGGCGGTGGCCCGGGCCCAGCGTCACGAAGCCGGAGCAGCCGGTGCTCGGCTCGGCCGTCGAGTCGGTGCCGTTGCCGCCGTTCACGTTCTGCGTGGTGAAGGCGCCGTCCGAGTAGATCGCGGGCAGCGTGGACTTGTCGAAGCAGACGCGGTACGTGCCGTCGGGCAGGTTCGTGAACTGATACATTCCCTGGGACTCGGTGGTCGTGGTCGCGATCGTGGTGCCGGAGGTGTTCTGCAGGGAGGCCTTCACACCTGCGATCCCGGGCTCGCCCGGGTCCTGGATGCCGTTGCGGTTCGCGTCGTACCAGACTCGGTCGCCGATGCTGTCCGGGGGCGGCATGAGGCCCGCGTCCACGCAGTGGTCAACGTCGCCCGCCTTGCCGACCGTGACCGTGGCCACGCCCGAGGCGTTCACATCCGAGTCAAGGCAGCGATCTGAACCAGAGTCCTGCGGTGACCAGAGCAGTTCCGCTGCCGTCACGCCGGTCGGCAGGCCGGTGGCTCCGGAGGCGTCGAAGGACACGTTGTAGGTGGTGTTCGGCTTGACGCCGTCCGGCGTGCCGAAGTAGTACTCGCCGTTGGCATCGGTCGTGGTGGTCGACACGACGGTGCCGTCCGTCGCCTTCAACGTGACCTTGACGCCCGCGACGCCCGGCTCGGCCGGGTCCTGGACGCCGTCGCGGTTCGCGTCGTACCAGACCCGGTTGCCGATCTGCACCGGCGCTTCGTCGCAGAGCTTTTCGATGTCGGCGAGGCTGTTGCCCTTGCCGAATTTGACGCTGTTGTTGAGCTCGCCGCCGCCGATCTCGATGCCGCCGGTCGGCGAGCCGGTCGAACTGTAGAGGCTTACGCCCTTGCGCCAGGCGTCGCTGTCGAAGGGATCGAAGCGGGTGCTCCACTCGTCGTTGTAGCCGGGCAGGTAGGTGCTTCCGCCGGTGGCCGTGTGGTCGTGGTAGGCGTCGCTGCCGTCCCAGACGTTGTCGAAGAACTCGCCTCCGCCGGGGCCGAAGCCGTTGCCCGGCGCTGCTCCGGTGACGCCGCCGCAGGAGCCGTTGCTCTCCAGCGTATAGGTGCCGCCGCTGGCGCAGGCCTTGAGCAGATCGCCCGCGGCGATCGCGACCACCTGCGAGGTGCCGTCGTGGATGTGCAGGTAGCTGCCCTCCATGTCCGGGTAGCGGTCGCGGAAGGCGAGTACCAGGTCTCCCCCGTCCGTCACATCGATGCTGGTGAGCATCGGCTGCGGGGCGCTGCTGAAATCGTGGGCGCCCGGGGTCGGCGTCCGCTCGTTCCACGCCTCCCAGTAGCCGCTGAGCACGCCGCCGAGCTGCGGTTGGCACTGGCCACCGCCGCCGCCCTTGAGCTTGTAGGCGCAGCCGCGCGGGTAGCCCATCGGGAAGTCGAGGACCTGCGTGAACGTCCCGCCGCTGTAGCGGTAGACGAACGCGCGCTCCTGGCCCGGGTCGCCCCACGGCGCGTTGGGCGTGACGGTGCTCTCCGCACCGCAGACGCCGCCGACGTAGATGTCCGCGTCGCGCTCGCCGAGGCCGAATGGGTGCCATTCGCCGACGCAGCCGGCCGACGGACGCGGGATCGCCACGCCGGTCTTCGAGCCGGCGGTCACCGAGGCGCCGGTGCCCTCGATCGGCAGGGAGTAGAGCGACTTGTCGTTGAGGTCCACCGCGTACAGCGTGCTGCCGTCGCCGGAGACCTCGACGCCGCCGAGGCCTTCGAGGCCGATCTTGTCGTAGACCGCGTTGTCGTCGGTGTAAGGGACCGAACCTGCGGCGTCGTGCGCGGTGAGGCGGCCCGGCAGCACGGCGAAGGTCGATACTCCGGCGCCCGGCGCGTTCACGTTGTACCGGTAGATCGCGTTCACGTTGCCGGCGGGACCGTACTCGGTGTGCCGCTTGACGTACGTGCCCGCGAAGACGTTGCCGGACCGGTCGGTGCCGATGCCGAAGACGGCGCCCTGCTGGCCGACCTTGGTCAGGCTCGCGTAGGGGCCGCCGGGCGGGTTCGCGGCGACGCCGCTGACGCCCTTGAAGGAGAAAAGACCGAGACCGGTGTCCTGGTCGCCGCGCTGCAGGTTGCAGGAGACGAGGGTGGGGTCGGCCTGGCAGTACTCCGACGGGTCCCACAGGCCCATGACCGGGTCGGCGTCCTGGCCGCCGGACACGTCCACGAAGTCGGTGAGGCTGGACAGGCCCTTGCCGGCCGGCGCGGGCAGCAGGCCGGTGCCGGCCGGCGCGGTGACCTGCACCCGGTACTTGCCGCCGGTCAGGCCCGCGAGGTCGACGTCCAGTGTGCCGCCGGGGCCGGTCACCCCGCTCTCGGTGTGCCCCGAGGCGTCGGTCACCAGCACGGAGGCGTTCCCGATACCGGTGTCCACGGCCGGGTCGTAGGCTCCGGTGCCGGAGACGCTGTAGACCACGCGCACCGTCAGCGTGCCGTCACCCGTGCCCGCATACGCGGCGGGCCCGTAGGACACTGCCGTCGTCGCCTCGGCGGCGAGGATGAACAGACCGAGGGCCGTGCGGGTAAGACCCGCCCTCAGCGGACTTCTACTCATGGCGTTCTCTTAAAGTCGCAGTGATGGACCGTCAGATATCACCTCGGAAATTACCCGATGGAAGATAAATAGCCATATACGAATCGCCGGGGGCGGCGCGCGGCACCCGTTCGCCACCGGAATTCACCGGCTCGGCCGCAGCGAGGTTTGGCACGGCAAACGGTGGAACGGTGACTACTCCCCGCCGTGGACGACGGGGCTTTTCGCTAGGCCGATATGGCCTGGCGATGGGCCTGCCCGGCCCGTTGGTGCACGTTGATCGCTGCGACGGTGTCGGCGTGGTTGGCGTAGCCGCACGCGACGCAGGCGAAGGTGGGTTGGTCGGGCCGGTTCTCCGCACTGACGTGCCCGCATGCGGGGCAGGTGCGGGAGGTGTTGCGGGGGTCCACGGGGATCGTCGTCCGTCTAGCACTCTCAGCCTTGGCGGTCACGATCGATAGGAACCCTCCCCACCCGGCGTCATTGATCGAACGGTTGAGCCCCGCCTTCGCGGCGGCTCCGTTCGGCAGGAACCCGCCCGGACTGCCCGGGTCGGGCTTTGGTTTCGGCGCTCGGACCATGTTCGCGATGCTCAGATCCTCGTGCGCGATCACGTCATGCGCACGCACCAGCTCCAGAGCGGTCTTGTGATGGAAATCCAACCGCTGGCGGCGCACCTTCCCGTGCAACGCGCGGACCTTCTCCGCCGCCGCGCGATGCCGACGAGTGCGATCGTCCGCCTTCTTTCTCGGGAACGACGCCAGGCGTCGCTGCGCGGCGGCCAGCCGATCAGCAGCCACCTTCGCGTGGCGCGGGTTCTCGACGAACCCGCCGTTCGAGTCGGCCAGGAAGTTCGCAATCCCGACGTCGATCCCGACCATGCTGCCGGTCGCGGGCAGCGGTTTGACCGGTACCCGGTCGCAGGACAGGACCACGTACCAGCGTCTGCCCTCCCGTGTGACCGAGATCGTCTTGACGACGCCCTCGACTGAGCGGTGCTGGTTGACCCGCACATGCCCGACGCCCTGAAACCGAACCCGGGTATCGGCATGTCCGGGCTGGGAATCCCACCGGCACCCGTCCCCGTCCTTCGGGAAGGTCACCGTGTCGAACCGCGCCGCCTGCTTGAACCGCGGATACCCCGGCTTCTCGCCACGCTTGACCCGGCGGAAAAACGCGCCCATCGCCGCGTCCAAACGCCGCAAGGTGGCCTGCTGCGAGGAGAACGACCAGCGGCCCTGCCGCTCCGGATCGAACGCCCGAATCTCCTTAAGCTGCGCCGACTGCTGCCCGTAGGTGACCGTCACACCCCGGTGTTTATACGCAGCCTTCCGGTCCTCCAGCGCCCCGTTGTACAGCGAACAGTGATCCCGCAGCATCTCGCCCAACGCCTGGGCCTGACCCACAGTCGGACGCAGCTGGAACTTGTATGCACGCATCACCTCGAGCCACCCCTCTTCGCGCCGAGCCCGCCAGACCACCCAACCCGAACCACGCTACAGATCACCACCGACAAAAACCCGCACCCGCCGCTAGTCCGCCGCCACACAACAGTCCGAACATCGACAACAATCAGCCCAGGTCCGTCAGACAACAAAACCGGACCGCCTTCACCCCGGCCTGAAGACCGGGGTACTCAGCGAAGGAGAACAGATGGAACCCGAGGAGTGGGCGTGCTACCCTGAAAACTCGCGGTACGCGCGCAGCACAAAAAAGAGCTACCGATCAGCTCTGAGAGAAAACTAGCTCATGGGGAGTGGGATGTCAAGCGAATCCGAGGAAGTCGCCCGCGAGCAGCAGTACGTCAGCATGCTCTACGGCCGCCTCGACGGCCTGCGGGGACGGGCCGAGGGCGAGCTCTCGCGGGTGCGCCGGGAGGCCGGCGGCACCCAGCAGCACCGGGTCGAGCGGGACGTGGCGGCGCGCGAGCTGGGCGGGCGCCTGGTGCAGCTGGACGCGGCCGAGGACGGGCTCTGCTTCGGCCGGCTCGACCTCGAGTCGGGCGAGCTGCGCTACATCGGCCGCATCGGGATCCTGCGCGACGAGTCGGACTACGAGCCGCTGCTGATCGACTGGCGGGCGCCGGCGGCCCGCGCGTTCTACACCGCGACCAGCGCCGTGCCGCTGGAGGTGCGGCGCAGGCGGCACATCCACACCAGGCTGCGCACCGTGGTCGGCCTCGACGACGACGCGCTCGGCAGCGGCCTGCTCGACGCGGTGGCGGCCGACGGCGCCGCTCAGCCCTCGTCCCTGGTCGGCGAGGCCGCGCTGCTCGCCTCCCTCGCCTCCGCGCGGACCGGCCGCATGCGCGACGTGGTCGAGACGATCCAGACCGAGCAGGACGCGGTGATCCGCGACAAGCTGCAGGGCATCCTCGTCGTCCAGGGCGGTCCCGGCACCGGCAAGACCGCCGTGGCGCTGCACCGCGCCGCGTACCTGCTCTACACGCACCGCGAGCGGCTGGCCCGGCGCGGCGTGCTCATCGTCGGGCCCAACACGACGTTCCTGCGGTACATCTCGCACGTGCTCCCCGCGCTCGGCGAGACCAGCGCGGCGCTGCTGACCGTCGGCGAGCTCTTCCCCGGGGTCAGGGGGCGGCGAACCGAGCCCGCGCACGTCGCCGAGATCAAGGGCCGCGCGGTGATGGCCGAGGTGATCGAGCGGGCCATCACGGCCCTGCGCCGGCTGCCCGAGCCGGATGAGCCGCTGAACGTGGTCGTGGACGGGGTGACCTACCGGCTGGATCGCGAGACCTGCGCGCTGGCGCAGCAGAAGGCGCTGGACACCGACGAGCCGCACAACCTCGCGCGCCCGGTGTTCGTGGACTGCGTCATGGAGACGCTGGTGGACCAGGCCGTCGAACGGCTGACCAGGGACCCGTTCGACGAGGTGTCCGGCGCGGTCGTGGAGGCGATCGCGATGGATCTCAAGGAGCACGGCCTGACGCTGGACGGCGAGGACGAGCGGCTGGAGAGCGCCCTGGACCGGACCGTGGACCGCGGCGAACTGCGTCGCTCGCTGGAGCAGGAGCCGACCGTGCACGCGGCGCTGACCTGGCTGTGGCCGGAACTGACGCCGCAGCGCCTGGTGACGGAGCTGTACACCTCCCCGTATCTGCTGGACGAGGCGGCCCCGCAGCTCACGCCGGAGGAGCGCGCCGCGCTGCGTCGCCCCCTGGTCAGTCCGGACGAGACGAGCGCGCGGCGCCAGCAGTGGACGGTCGCCGACGTCGCGCTGCTGGACGAGGCCGCCGACCTGCTGGGCGCCTTCGACGCGGAGCGCGCGGCGCGGGAGCTGCGGCGGCGCCGGGAGATCGCGTACGCGCAGGGCGTGCTCGACGTCATGACCGGTTCGGACTCGACGGACGTGGAGGACTCGCGCGAGGAGATCATCAGCGCCGCGGACATCATCAATGCCGAGCAGCTGGCCGACCTGCAGGCCGAGCAGGACCTGCGCACGATCGCCGAGCGCGCGGTCGCGGACCGGACCTGGACCTTCGGCCACATCATCGTGGACGAGGCGCAGGAGCTGTCCGCGATGGCCTGGCGGCTGCTGCTGCGCCGCTGCCCGAGCCGTTCGATGACGCTGGTCGGCGACGTGGCCCAGACCGGCGACCCGGCGGGCGCGGACTCGTGGCGGGCGATGCTCGAGCCCTTCGTCGGCGACCGCTGGCGGCAGGCCGACCTGACCGTCAACTACCGTACGCCGCGCGAGATCATGGACCTGGCGGCCGAGACGCTGCGCCGCATCAACCCGGACTCCCGTCCGCCGCGGTCGGTGCGTGAGTCGGGCGCCGAGCCGCGGCAGGAGACGGTGGCGGCGGACGAGCTGGCCGACCGGCTGGCCGAGGTCGCCCGCGAGCAGGACGCCGCGGTCGGCGAGGGCAGGCTCGCGGTCATCGTGCCGGACGGGCGCGCGCGGGACCTGGCCGGCGTCGTCTCGGCGGTCGTGCCGGAAGTGGCCTCGGGCGACGAGCCGGACCTGGAGCGCCGCACGGTCGTGCTGACGGCGCGTCAGGCCAAGGGGCTCGAGTTCGACACGGTGCTCCTGGTCGACCCGGACGGCATCGCGCAGGAGGGTCCGCGCGGGCTGAACGATCTCTACGTGGCGCTGACCCGGGCGACGAAGGAGCTCGTCGTACTGCGGGTCCGATAACCGGCGGGCTCAGCCCTCGGCCATCGCCGCCAGGGCATCGCCGGTCAGCCGATTGACGGTCCATTCGTCCATCGGCACGGCGCCCTGCGACCGGTAGACGGCGATGGCCGGTTCGTTCCAGTCGAGCACCGACCACTCGAGCCGCGCGTAGCCGCGTTCGACGCAGATGCGCGCGAGCTGGGCGAGCAGGGCCTTGCCGTATCCGGTGCCGCGCGCGGCGGGGCGGACGTAGAGGTCCTCGAGGTAGATGCCGGGCACGCCGGTCCAGGTGGAGAAGTTGAGGAACCAGAGGGCGAAGCCGGCAATGGCGCCCTGCTCGTCCTCGGCGACGTGTGCGAAGACGACGGGGTGTTCGCCGAAGAGCGCGATGTTCAACTGCTGCGGCGTCATGTTCGCCTGATCGAGCGCCTTCTCGTACTCGGCCAACTCGCGCACCATGGCGTGAATTTCGGCTACATCCTCGGGCTTTGCGGATCGGATCATGGCCCTAGATTACGAGGCTGTCACCCGGATGCCGTACACCCCCTCCGTTCGCCTCCCGTACGGTTGCGTAGGCAGGGGTCGCGGAGCAATGTTGGCCCCATGACTGAAGTCGAGCGACCGTATGCGCAGGGCACGCCGTGCTGGATCGACCTGATGGCCAAGGATCAGCAGGCGGCGATGGATTTCTACAAGGGCCTGTTCGGATGGGCCGGTGAGCGTGGTCCCGAGGACTTCGGCGGCTACGCGATGATGACGCTGCGGGACAAGACGGTCGCGGGCATCGGCCCCGCGATGGCGCCCGATGGCATGCCGGAACCGCCGCACGTCTGGACCACCTACCTCGCCAGCGACAACGCCGATGACACGGCCAAGCTGATCGGCGAGGCCGGCGGTTCGCTGATGATCCCGCCGATGGACGTCGGCGACGCGGGCCGGATGGCCGTCGCGGCGGACTCGACCGGCGCGGTGTTCGGATTCTGGCAGTACAAGGACTTCTTCGGCGCCGAACTCGTCAACGAGCCGAACACGCTGATCTGGAACGAGTGCAACACCCGCGACGTGCCGGGTGCCACCGCCTTCTACCGGGACGCCTTCGGGATCGCGGTGGAGTCGATGGAGGGCGCGGCCGGCTACAGCGCGCTCAACGTGGACGGCAAGACCGTCGGCGGCCTGCAGGACATCACCTCGATGTTCCCCGCGGAGATCCCGGCGCACTGGATGACCTGGTTCGCGGTGGAGGACGTGGACGCCACCGTCGCGAAGGCGCAGAGCCTCGGCGCGACGATCACCCTCCCGGCGCAGGACGGGGCGCCGGGCCGGTTCGCGGGCATCTGCGACCCGTGGGGCGCGATGTTCTGCGTGCTCAAGCCGAGGTCGTAGGCCCGCTGCCGCTTTAGCGGAAAGATCGATCACCCGGTGACGTCTCGGAGCTGGGCGCAGGTGCTCCGTGCCCAGTGCTCAGCTCCGCGGCGTCGTCGGCTGGATGAACCTGAGCTGGTTGCCGGCCGGGTCGCGGAACGCGCAGTCGCGCACCCCGTAGGCCTGGTCCATCGGCTCCTGCAGCACGTCGGCGCCCGAGGCCCGGATCGCCTCGAAGGTCGCGTCGCAGTTCTCGGTGTGGAAGTTGACGCCGCTCAGCAGCCCCTTGGCGAGCAGCGTCGCCGCCGCCTCGCGGTCGGCGTCGGAGGCGTTCGGGTTCTCGCTCGGGGTGAAGATGCCAATCTCCACACCGGGCTGCGAGGGCGGGCTCACGGTGATCCAGCGCATCCCGCTGAAGGCGATGTCGTTGACGACCTGGAGGCCGAGCACGTCGCGGTAGAAGGCGAGCGCCTTCTCCTGGTCGTCGACGGTGATGAAGCAGGTCGAGAGCTTGAGGTCCATGCTCACCAAGCTACGACAGGCCCGCTGCGCGCGCTTCTTCAATCCTGACCGGCTGCATCGTCGACGTCGGCCGAGCGCGAGCCCGCCCGGGTCCGCGTCGGCCGGGTCCAGGTGAGCGCCATGCAGCCCGGAATGGCGGGCGCATCACGGTGGCTGCGCTCCTTATACGCGCTCGGGCTCTCCCCCACGATCTCGGTGAACCGCGCGCTGAACGAGCCGAGCGACGTACACCCGACGGCCATGCACACCTCCGTCACCGACAGGTCCCCACGCCGAAGCATCGCCATCGCACGCTCGATCCGCCGCGTCATCAGGTACCCGTAGGGCGTCTCACCGAAGGCCTCGCGGAACTGCCGGGAGAAGTGCCCGGTGGACATCAGCGCGACGCGGGCGAGCGCGGGAACGTCGAGCGGCCGGGCGTACTCCCGGTCCATCATGTCGCGCGCCCGCCGCAGGTGCCGCAGCTCCGCCAAGTCCACCCGTCCAGCATCGCACAGGCCCCCGACATGTATCGAGGTTGATCGTGTGTGGTCGGCTCTCCTAGGTTTCCCGGCACTGCGCTCCGCTTCGTGCCGGGTCCTCGTACGAGCGGGCCCTGCGTTCCTCGGGCACTACTTCCTACGCGCACTCTGGTCTGCTGGTGACGCCGCACTGGCTCCTGACGTGGGGTGATGGATGGAAAGTCAAGATCAACAGCGCCTCCGGCGGGCCGGCTCAGAGAAGCGACGGATGCTCGTCTGCTTGGCGTTTGGCCTGTGGCGGGGGTGGTGGTGGCTGTCGCCGGTCGGGTCGTTCTCCTCGCCTGGCACCTTAAGGCGACCAGTGAACCTGCCGGGGGCGCAACCGGCGGCGGCTTCGCGCTGTTGCTGAATTTCACTCTCGCCGGTTGCGCCCCCGGCAGAACCACTGGTAGGGCTGCGCCTGCCAGGCGAGGAGAACGACCCGACCTCAGCCGGAAGACTGTGCGCTGCGCTGCGCCCCGGTGTCGTCCGCTCGGCTTCCGATGTTGAATTTAACCGTGGACCCGGCGGCTGCTGTGCCGGTGTTGAATTCGGCATCCGGAGTCGATCTCCGGTTCCGGCATGCCCCGCTTACGGTCAAATTCCGCATCGACCGGGCACCTATCCGGCCACTCAATTGATCAACGAACGGCTAGCCCGACCGGTTCCCGAATCTGACATCCGATCAGGGAACTCGGATGACCACCGGAACGTTGATCAAGTAGCCGGAGCGCTCCGAGCCGGGAGTCCCGTGCGAAATATCGCCGCCGACGCCCTCAAGATCATCTTCGCAGGAATCGGCCCGGCTGGGACGCAGGCGTCCGACGCATGGACGGGGGGCTGATAGCCACGCCACGGTTGATCACGACAGTTGCGAAGCGGCGATTCCAAAAACCGCAAGCCGCCGCCGAGGCTGCACCCGACGACCACCCCTCCCGCCACGGGATGCGCTATTCCACCTCGGTAGAACAGCCGCCGGGTCCACGGTTAAATTCAACATCGGAAGCCGAGCGGACGACACCGGGGCGCAGCGCAGCGCACAGTCTTCCGGCTGAGGTCGGGTCGTTCTCCTCGCCTGGCAGGCGCAGCCCA
>Ga0302314_10001687_pt1 | contig 41289 bp, 34 predicted proteins | sample III_Palsa_N2_3_FD_200533 | JGI IMG/M metagenome (GOLD analysis project Ga0302314, IMG submission 200533) | Peat permafrost microbial communities from Stordalen Mire near Abisko, Sweden - III_Palsa_N2_3 | ecosystem: Environmental > Terrestrial > Soil > Palsa > Peat permafrost | place: Sweden... | reverse complement strand
TCTCAGAGGAGGCGGTTCTTTTGCCGCGGCAGCGCCCTTTAATGCTTTTGCGTCGGTTCCATCCGTGAATGGAACCGACGTACGCGGGTGATTGAGATGACCGACAAAGGTTCGCAGAAAGCCCTTGGATCCGAGTTCGATGCGTTCCTGTTTGCCCCAATCGGTCGGGACAAGAATGAGATGGTACTGAGCGTCGCTTCGGCACTCGCCAGGTTAGATCTCGACCCGTGGCAGGAAGCAGCAAGTCTCGCGCGCTTGTTGCAGCCTTTGGCGGTAAGCCGGCTAGACGGCTTGATCGCCGCCCTTCCTGGGGGGGCGCCGTCGAACTTCGACGCAAGTCTGGGGGCGGCTCGCCTCGTTGCGCTGCTGCCGGGTCAGCACCCGATGCAGAATCCCCCACCGGTGGCCATTCCGCCGGCCACAGCGGTCCCGAATTATCACCTGATCGTCAGCTTGATCGTCTCCGCTCTCTTCATGTTCGGCGCGCAGTACGTCATGGCCAGTCGTGAGGCTTCGGCGTCCTCCCAAAAGGTCGTCACCCCTGCCGCCAAGCCGGTTCCAACGACGCCCTCGCCGAGTTCGACGTCGTGACCCTCGGGTCGGGCTATGCAGCAAACCGCGAAATCCCCAATGGAAGCGCTGATCTTCCGGCGCGCATGTCATCGCTAATATCGACACGAGCCGGGCGCGATTGTCTCGCCCCGGATCTTGCCGAGATCGATGGAAACATCGTCTTCTACATTGTGGCATCGGCATCGTTCGTCGAAATAACATCGGATCTTTACACCCGAAACCTCTCGGATTTTTTCCGAGATGATGAGGATATCGTGGGCTGGATCAGCGACGTCTGGCAGCGCGAAGAACTAGGTCACGGTGCCCAGTTGAAAAGCTACGTCCATGCCGTCTGGCCGGATTTCGACTGGACCGCCGCCTATCGGCGGTTCTTCGATGAATTCAGCCCGCAGTGCGCGCCGACCGCGATGGCCGCGAGCCAAAGGCAAGAATTGGCCGCGCTCTGCGTCGTCGAGACCGGAACCGCCAGCCTTTACCGCATGCTGGCCGAAGCCACGTCAGAACCGGAACTGAGCCGGATCGCGACCGGCATCGCAAACCAAGAAATCGGTCACTATAAGCAGTTCCTCCGGCATTTCCTGCGCTACCGTGCGGGAGAGAAAATGTCGGTCGCCGCCGTCTTGCGCGTGGTCTGGACTCAGATGACCGAGATAGACGGTGTCGATGCGTATTTCGCCTTCAAGCATGTCTATCTCAGCCGGAATCCCGGGGTCGAGTTTACCCCTTCCGCTTACAAGGCCTTTCGCAAAGGGTTCAGGAAGCTCTCCGGCAGACATTTTCCCCATCGGATGGCCGTCAAGATGCTGCTGAAGCTGCTGCCGCTGCCGTCGATCCTGGAGCGAATGATCGTCCCGCCGTTGGCCTCGATGAGCCGGTTGCTGTTCCTGTTGTCGTGATGGCCCTTGGCGGCATCCGTCGAAGCGGGGGCTATCCTGGAGAGCCAGCTGGTGACTTTTATTCCGCGCGCGATCGCGGCCGGTACCGAGATTCGCGATCTGGCCATGGTCGGAAAGACCGCACCCAATCGTTCGTCGCGACTATCGGACCACTTTCCTGTCGCGGCGACCTTGCGATGACAGTCACGGAAACCACTCAAGGGCTGTGCTGAGTAGTTTCCGAGGCTCCTCCGCCGGTTGGCCAAGTCGCTATCGTCGAGTCAGGCGGAACATTGGTGTCGTCCCCTAGCTCGGCTAGTTCCTTGCTTCCGTGGTGAATGCGGAAGTTCGGCCTGCCTCTGCCGAAGCCTGGAGAACCAGCCATGCAACCCACGTGGAAGACTATGTCCGATTATAGCCAACCCGTAGACCGGTGGCGGTAAATACAGCGTCCTAGGCTTTCCGTCGGCCGAAGTTCCTGGACTAAGTCCGGCGGTCGCCAGTTTCGCATTCTTATCTCCATGCAATTGCATCTGCTGAAACCGACCGGCCTGCAACGCGGGTTCGGACTTACCAGTAGACTGCTCGTCGCTCGAAAAGGACTTGCGTATGTCTAAAGTCATTTCTGCAACCGACGCGGTGGCATTGATAAAGGATGATGCCACGATCGGCGCCAGCGCCCTTGGTCTGGCGGGCTGGCCCGAGGAGATCGCGATCGGGATCGAGAAGCGATTTCTCGCTTCCGGTCATCCCGCCAAGCTGACGCTCGTTCACGCCTCGGGCATTGGCGATTGGAAGACCAAGGGGACGCAGCACTTCGTCCATCCCGGAATGATTTCCCGCTGGATCGGCGGCCATACTGGCCTCTCGCCGGATTTCGAAAAAATGATCCTCGACGGGGGCTGCCAAGGCTATTGCCTACCCCAAGGAGTCATCGCGCAATTATGGCGCGAGATCGCCGCCCATCGACCCGGCGTGATCACCAAGACCGGGCTTGGGACCTTCGTCGACCCGCGGCTTGAAGGCGGAAAGCTGAACAAGATCACGACCAAGGAACTGGTCAAGGTGATTAACTTCGAGGGTCAGGAGTGGCTGTTCTACGCGAGCTTCGATGTCGACGTCGCCATCATTCGCGGGACCACGGCGGACGAAAACGGCAACATGACGGTCGAGGATGAAGGCGCGCTGCTCGAATGCCTGCCGCTGGCACAAGCGGCGAAGAACTGCGGCGGCATCGTCATCGCCGAGGTCGAATATGTGGCCAAGGCCGGCACCTTGCCGGCCAAGTCGATCCGCGTACCGGGCGTTCTGATCGATCACATCGTGGTTGCAACTCCGGAAAATCATTGGCAGTCGGCCGGCACGCGCTTCAATCCGGCCTTCTCCGGCGCCATCCGCGTCCCGCTGGACGCCGTTCCCGCGATGGCCTTGACCGAACGGCTCGTCATTGCCCGACGCGCCGCCATGGAACTGGTGCCAGGCTGCACGGTCAATTTGGGAATCGGCGTGCCCGAAGGGGTCGCCGCCGTCGCTGCCCAGGAGGGCATCGCCGACCTGATCACGCTGACCACCGAGGTCGGAACGATCGGCGGCATTCCGGCCGGCGGCAAGGATTTCGGCATGTCGATCGATGCCGAAGCCTATGTCGAACAACAGGTTCAGTTCGATTGGTACAGCGGTGGCGGGCTCGATCTCGCCTTCTTGGGAGCAGCCCAGGTCGATGCCAATGGAAACGTCAATGTCAGCAAGTTCAACGGCGAATTTGTCGGGTGTGGCGGCTTCATCGACATCACCCAGCATGCCAAGAAAGTCATCTATTGCGGCAGCTTCACCGCCGGCGGCCTGAAGGTTGCCATCGCCGACCAAAAGCTCGCCGTTACCAAAGAAGGCAAAGCCAAGAAATACGTCAACAATGTCGAGCAGATTACCTTCAGCGGCGCCTACGCGGCGAAGACCAAGCAACCGGTACTGTTCATCACCGAGCGGGCGGTCTTCGAACTACAGGATGGCCATCTCGCTCTGATCGAGGTCGCGCCGGGCGTCGATATCGAGAAGGACATCCTCGCTCAGATGGAATTCCGGCCGCGAATGCCGTCGAAGCCCAAACTTATGCCTGCCGCGATTTTCCAACCCAAATGGGGTGGGTTGAAAAAGCTGCTTGAAGCGAAGAAGCCGGCTTCCACCGCGGCCGCTGCCTGATTTACTCGGCGATACTCCGAGCAGAGGACTAATGATATGAGTAATCTCAATTCTAGGCAGCAGATGGCACGGCAGTCGGCGAAAGATTTTGTCGCCCATCATATCATTCCGCATGCCGCAGAATTCGACAAGTCCGGCGAGTTTCACGCGTATCTTTTGAAACTGGCAAAGCCGAGCAAGATTTTTGCGATGGCGGTCCCGAAGGACTATGGCGGGCTTGGTTATGACGCCACAACCCAGTCCCTGGTCCTGGAGGAGTGGGGCTATGGCTGCGCCGGCATGGGGACCACCCTGGCGGCCAGCATCCTCAGCATGGAATCCGTCCTGATCGCCGGCACGGACGAGCAGAAGGCCCGCTACTTCGCCCCGATGGTGGCGGGTGAGATCGGCGCGTTCGGCTTGACCGAACCTAGCGCGGGCTCGGATGTGGGCGCCGGAACCACGACCGCGACCAAGACCGCCGATGGGTACGTCCTGAACGGCGCCAAATGCTGGATCACCAACGGAAGCTTCGCCAGCGTTCATGTGATCTTCGCCCAGACAGATCCCTCGAAAGGGACCAAGGGGATCAGCGCCTTCATCGTCGAGAAGGATCGCCCCGGGTTCGCTCTCGGCGACGTCGAGCACAAGCTCGGCCTCCGCAGTTCGAACACCGTCTTCTACAGTTTGAAGGACGTCCATGTCCCTGCCGCCAATCTTCTGGGCAAGGAGGGGGACGGCATGAAAATCGCCATGAAAACCCTGGATATGGCACGGCCGGCGATCGCCGCTCTCGCCGTCGGCGTCGCTCAGCGGTCGTTGGATGAATGCGTGAAGCATTTGCAGGAGCGGTTCCCCGGGAAGCCCTATCCGGGACAAAGCCTGCAGTTCGAGCTGGCGGACATGCAGATCCAAGTGGAGGCCGCCCGGCAAGTGGTACGCCATGTCATGGCGCTGCGCGACGCGGCGGTACCCTTCTCCAAGGAATCCGCGATCTCGAAGACCTTCTGCACCGACGTCGCGATGAACGTCACCGCCAGCGCTGTGCGTCTCATGGGTTCCTATGGCTATACCTCGGAACTCGGCAAGTTCATGCGGGACGCCAAGATCATGCAGATCTACGAGGGCACTAACCAAATCCAGCGTCTCGTGATCGCCCGTGCGGTTCTGGCCCCCACGCCGATAGCGGTCTCGACCCTGAAGGCAGGTGAATGATGAATGCCACCATGAACGAAAACCGGGCCAAAATTGCCAAAAGCGCAAGCGTTTTCGCGGCCGAAACGCTGGATCCAATTGCCAGCAACCTGGATCATACCGGGGTCTACCCCAGAGCCGTGATCGAACAACTGGCGGCCGAAGGCTTCCTGGGCCTGTTCCTGCCAGAAAAATGGGGCGGCACCGATGCCGGCTTCGCCAGCTATGTCGAGGCCGTCCAGGCCCTCTCACGATCCTGCGCGGCGGTCGCGTCGATCCTGAACAACCACGTCCTGGCGGCCCACGCGATCGACAGATGGGGCAACGAGAGCCAGAAGACCGAGTATCTGGCCGCGTTGGCGGCGGGCAAAAAGCTGGGCACCCTGGCCACTTATGAAACCGGCTCGACGCCCGGCGTCGGCACCGATGCACTCATCGCCTCGCGCCATGGCACCGGCTTCACGCTGACCGGGACGAAGGCCTTCGTTCGAAATGCCGGCGCCGCGGACGTGTATGTGGTCTTTGCGACGCTGGAGCTCGCGGCGGAAACCGATGGAATGACCGCCTTCCTCGTCGATGCCAACACGCCGGGTCTGACGGTTGGCCCCGAACTGGACACCATGGGATTGAAGGGGTGTCCGGTGGCCCATCTGACCTTCCTCAACGTGTCGCTGGCTGAGGGTACTTTGCTCGGGAGCGTGACCGGCGGAACGGCCATCGCGGACCATCTACTCGCCGTGGGCGCCGTGGCCGAGGGAGCCCAAACCGTCGGTATCGGCAAGGCGGCGGCCAGGCACGCGGCCGACTATGCAAAGCACCGGGTCCAGTTCCGCCATCCTGTCGCGGCGTTGCAGGCGATCCAGACGATGCTGACTGAGGTCGCGACCGATAGCCATCTCGCGTGGCTCGGCGTTCAACAGACCGCACAGCTTATCGACAGCGGCGCCCCGTTCAAGGCCGAGGCAGCGATGGTCAAAGCGTTCCTCGCCCGTTTCGGCTCGCGGATGCTGATCGAAGCGTGCCAGGTCGAAGGCGGCCTTGGGATTAGCGAGACTGCGCCCAAGGGCGTCCGCGAAAACCTTCCTTTAGCGCGGATGTTTCGCGACATCGCCGGTACGACCCTGCTCGATGCGCCGGCCGACTTCCCTGACAAGCTCATTGCTGAAGCCATCGCCTGACCTCGTGCCTCCCCCGATTCCCGGACGGAGAAACAGGCTCCGGCTTCCGAGCCGGGCAGAACCATTAAGGAAATGAGCATGTCCACCGTGACCAAGGTAAGTCCGGTTCCCGATTTTGTCGTCGGCCAAACCTGCATCTATCACCAGCTTGTCGATGACAAGCTGGTCCGCGGCTACGCCGATCTGACCGGCGATCACAACAAGATCCATGTGGACGATGCCTTTGCGAAAAGGACGAAGTTCGGCCAGCGCATCGCGCACGGGGGCATCATGTTCGGCATGATCTCCAAGGTGCTCGGCGGTCAGATGCCCGGTCTCGGAACGGTCTATCTCAGCCAGTTGGTGAATTTCCATGCACCGGTGTTCATCGACGACACGATCACGCTCGAAGCGACAATCACGGCCCTGCTGCCCAAGCATGTTGCCAAGATCAATACCATCCTCAAGAAACAGACGGGCGAGGTCGTCGTGGACGGCGTCTCGACCGTGAAGCTTCCGGGCTGGCTCATGAAAACCTGATCGAGCCGAAGCGATCTAGCTCGATCGATCGGACTCCCGAACGTTCGGACGATTGTCCTGCTTCGGACGAACGACGAGAGCCGTCGGGTTACTCAGCCCGGCGGCTCTCCGTCCATGTCGCATCCCTATGCAGCGGGAGCCAGCGCGGCGAGCGCGCGGCCGACATTCTTGCCGGCGATGCGTCCAAACACGAGGCAGTCGATGATGGCGACGCTGCCGAGGCGGCAGCCGCCGTGGATCCCGCCCGTGATCTCGCCGGCGGCATAGAGCCCTGGAATGATGGCGCCATCGAGATCGAGCACTTGAGCCTTGGTGTTGATTTCAACGCCACCCATCGTGTGATGAACTTTCGGCCAGACCCGTGCGGCATAGAAAGGCGGCTCCACGAGCGGCAGCGCCTCCTTGACGATGAGCTTGCCGAATTCCGGATCCTTGTGCGCTTTCACGTAGCCGTTAAAGCTTTCGACCGTCTTCTTCAGGGCGCCGGCGTCGATCTTATATTCGGCGGCCAAGGCATCGAGCGTATCGAATTTCTTGACGGTCCCCGTTTTCAGACATTTCTCCACGCCCCACCACGCGAACTTCACGCCATGAGCGTCGCTGATGGTCACGGCCGGATGGCCGCAGGCGATGATGGCGTCCGACTGGTTCTTGCGGTCGGCTAACTCGCTGACGAAGCGCCGGCCCGTTGCCGGATCGACGAGGATGCCGTGAGCCATGCCCGCACCGGCGATGAAGCCGCAACCATCGCCGAGGCCGTCGTCGTCGGGACTCGTCAAAGGAATGAGCTGTATCCAGTCGAGTTGAACCGGCGCGGCATCGATCCGCAGCGCCGCGATCAAACCCTCGGCCGTTGCACCGGGTTGATTGGTCGATTTGTAGTCGGAGGTCAACCGCGGGTCTTGGACGATACGGAAATGCAGGTCGGCGGAGAAGCCACCACAGGCGAGCACCACACCCTTGCGCGCCGCGATGTTCTTGACCACGCCGCTGCCCGGCTTTGCGAAATCAGAGCCTTGGCGCATCTCGACGCCCCGGACACGCCCGTCGGCGTCGCGCAGTAGTTTGGTCATCTGACAATGGAAATCGATTTCGACGCCGTCTTTCTTCAGCGCCTCGACCTGCTTGCCGACCACTTCGGATCCATGACCGTTGGCGGTTTGCAGGGTGCGCGGCACCGAGTGCCCGCCCATCATGTTCATCTGATCTTTGTATTGGGCGCCGACACGCTTCATGGTCCATTCGACCGTGTCGTTCGACTGCTCGGCAACGATGTGGGCCAATGCCGGATAGTTCAGGTTCAGGCCCGCAGCGAGCATGTCCTTGAACATCAACTCGGGCGAATCCGTGATGCCCAGTTTCTTTTGCAGCGCGGAGCCTGCGGCGGCGACCTGGCCGCCATTGATCCAGGAATTGCCGCCAGGCTTGTCCATCTTTTCGATGATCTTGACCGAAGCCCCGGCGTCGTGCGCCTCGATCGCAGCGGATAGCCCGGCAAATCCGGAACCGATGACGATCACGTCGACGGTCTCATCCCAATTGGTTGGCCAAACCGTCGGCTTGTGGCCCGTTGATGATATGCCCATGACACGCTCCCATTTGATTGGCAGTGGGAAGCCTAGTGACCGTACATGGGAGCGGAAGCCTCGGAAAATACCCTGAGCGAGCGCTAGGATGCGCGGAAAGACTATCGGATTTTCACCTGGACGACGGGCTCTCCCTCGGGACCGAAGACATGCGCCGCGCAGGCCATGCAGGGATCGAAGCTATGGACCGTGCGGACGAGCTCCAGCGGCTGGTCGGGAATGGCGAGATGGTGCCGGTCCATCAGAGCCGCCTCGTAAGGCCCGTGCTGTCCCCGGTCGTCCACCGGTCCGGCATTCCAGGTCGTGGGCACGACGGCCTGATAGTTGGTGATGCTGGCGTCGTCGATGACGATCCAGTGCGCGAGCGCACCGCGGGGTCCTTCGATCGTGCCGATCCCGCGGCTGTGACGGGGCCAGCTATCCGGCCCCCATTTATCGCTGTTGAACGTCCGCACGTCGCCGCCAACGATATTGGCCATCAGCTGATCGTGCCAGTCGGCCATCCGGTCGACCAAAAGCTTGCTCTCGATGCCCCGTGCGAGGATGCGGCCGAAGGTCGAATAGATCGCTTCGAACGGCAGGCCTAGCCGGCCCAGGGTCTCGGCCGTCAGTGCCGTTGCCGGGGCGTCGCCAGCGGCGTGCAGCATCACCAGCCGGGCGAGCGGCCCCGTCTCCATCGGCTTGCCGCGCCATCGCGGCGCCTTCACCCAGGAATAGGTGCCTTTCTCATCGAGCTGGTCAAAGGGCGGCGGCGGCCCGGTGTAGTCGAGAACCGTCTCGCCCTGATAGGGATGGAGCGCGCCGTTTGCGCCCGTGCTGTATTTGTACCAAGAGTGAGCCACATACTCCTGGATCTGCTCGGGGTCCGTCAGGTCGACGGGATGGATCCTCGACAGGTCGCGATCCAGAACGACGCCGCGCGGAACACCGAAGCCATTGCCAGCGGCGGGGCCGGCGAAATCGCCATAGGTCATGAAATTTCGGACATTCTCGCCGCGCGCGAACCAGTCCTTGTAGCCGCCGCCGATCGTGATCAGGTCCGGAAGATAGACCCCGTCGACGAAGCCCCGCATCGTTTCGATGAGCTGCCGGACCCGGGTCAGCCCGGTCAGCGAGACGGCTGTGGCGTCGCCCCCGCCGGGCAGAGCGGCACCGACAGAGATCGCACAGGGTGCCCCGCCGACCGCGACGTTGGGATGAGGGTTCTTGCCGCCGAAGATGGTCAGGACTTCGCCAATTTCGCGTTGCCAGGCCAATGCCTCGAGATAATGGGTGAGCGCGATCAGATCGACTTCGGGTGCCAACTGGTAGCCTGGATGGTCCCACCATCCATTGGCGAAGATGCCGAGTTGACCGGAGGTCACGAGATCCTTCAATCGGGTCTGCGCCGTCGCGAAATAGGCGAGCGAGGTTTCGCGATAACCTCTGGCTTGGGCCGCGGACGCAGCGGCGCGCGGGTCGGCCGCAAGCGCGTGGAGTGGATTGACCCAATCGAGCGCCTGCAGATGATAGAAATGGATCACGTGATCCTGCAGCATCTGGGCGCCGGCCATGAGGTTGCGGATCAGTTCGCCGTTGGGCGGCACGGTGATGGCGAGGGCATCTTCCACGGCCCGCACCGACGCCAGGCCATGGACCAGCGTGCAGACGCCGCAGATGCGCTGGGCGAAGGCCCAGGCATCGCGCGGATCGCGGCCGCGCAGAATGATTTCGATGCCACGCACCTGGGTTCCGGCGCTCAAGGCCTGGATGACATTGCCGTCCGCATCGATCTCCGCCTCGATGCGGAGATGGCCTTCGATCCGGGTTATCGGGTCGACGACGATACGCTGGTTCGCCATGCCTTAGTCCTTGAGATTGTCGGCGACGAGTTCCAGCAGGCTGGCCACCGTCTTGTTCCAGTTCGTAGCCTTGCCGCCATGATCGAGCGTCTGACGGCACCCGGAGCAGCTCGTGTAGACCGTCGCGACCCCGGTCGCCTCGACTTGCCTTCGCTTGATTTCGAACGCCTTGTCCCGCAGCGGCTGCGCCCGCTTGATCAGGGCAACGCCGCCGCCGCCGCCGCAGCACCAGTTCGTCTCGCCCGCATCCTCCATCTCGTGCAGGTCGACGCCGAGAGCGTTCAGGATGATCCGCGGCGCCGCAGTGGCACCCCCGCGCCGGGAGAGTTGGCAGGCGTCATGGTAGGTCGCACTCTCGGCGACCTTGTTTACGCGGATGCGGCCGTCGTTAAGACCCTCGGCGAGGAGTTCCGTAATCTGCAAAACTCGGAACGGCAGTTCGCGGCCGAACGTATTGGCAGCTTCCCAGCGCATCTCCGTGAAGGAGTGCCCGCATTCCGGCATCACGACAGTCTTGGCGCCGCAAGCGAGTGCCGCCTCGACGATGCCGCGTGTGACGGCCTCCTGACCCATGCGATCGCCCGCAGTCAGAGAGACGTTGTCGGCGTCGAACCCGTCCGTCCGGAAGGTCCACGAGGCGCCCATGTGGTTCAGGATCTTGGCGATCGCGGCCATCGAACCCGGATATGTCTTCAAATCGATCGACGAGACCGTAGGCACGATGTCGGCACGAGCCTCGTCCACATGCATGACGACGCCGTGCTTGCTGCCGATCTCGTGCAGCATGTCCCTGAACTGGTTCGTAGATAGCCCGAACGGACTGCCGGTCGCGTGTTCCTTCTCGGCAAGCGCACCCAGATAGTCGGCCGGCGCCAAGCCGGCATCGAACATGCCGTGGCGCGCCTGCTCGACCAGATCGGCGATGTCGATCCCCATCGGACAGATCAGGGAACAGCGCCCGCACATGTTGCAGGAATCGTAGAGCAACTCCTGCCAGTTCCCCAGTTCGGCGGCGGTGACGTCGGGCGCCAAGCCGAAGGCCTTGTAGGCAAAGGCGAAGGGACCGATCTCGCGTGAGTAGGCTTGCTTGAACGGGGCGATCTTGTGGATCGGCGTATAGCGGGGATCGCCGGTCTGGACATAGAACTGGCAGGCCTCCGCGCAACGGCCGCAATGCACGCAGGATTCCATTGCCAGCGCCGCCGTCGGTCCAACGTCGGCGATGAAGCTGCGCATCGCCTTGGCCACCGCTCCGGCATCGGGAACGATCGCCGGCGGCGTCGGCGATGCGGCAGGGCCGGTCATGTCGCGGCCCCCTTGCGGGCGAAGTTCGCCCCCATGACGCCGCGTCCGGCGAACACGAGCGCGGAATGCATCAGCTTGCCGAAAGGTAGCCAGATCATCATCAACTCCACGCTCAGGATATGCAGGGCCAGAAGGGTGCCGTATTCAGCGAGAGCCTCACCCGAGAGTAGTATCCCGGTCAGCACGGGCAGGAAGACGAGCAGCCAGCTCAGATAGTCGTCGGTCGTCGAGAGCAGCCGCAGCACCGGGTGGCCGACGCGGCGGATCAACAGCGCGATCAAGGCGGCCAGAGTCATGCCGCTGACGATGACGATCAGGCCCTTCGGTAGGTTCGGCCAGGTGAACCCGGTCAGCTGATGGATCAGCAGGATGTGGGGTGCTCCTGCCAAGAGAATGATCGCCAAGCCGAAATGGAAAACGGCGCTCAGCACGACGCTCACCGCGATCCGGGGCCAGAAGGTGCGACGGGGGACGAAGCGCGACATAATCGTCGATAGCCCCCCACCGATCTGGCCGATCGGAGAAATGCGGGGCGCCGCAAGCTGGGGGCGTCGACGCAGCAGTAAGATCCCCGCCAACCGCCAGAAAATCCCTGCGATCATGATCAGGACGGAAACCTGCAGGGCCGGGCCGCGCGCAAATTCCAGGAGCGTCATGGTGTCTTGTCCGGATCCGTGTCGACCTTGCGGCGTGCGCTTAGGGCGACCGCCGCACCGCCGGCGAGCCCGACCGCCGCCGCGATGCCGGCATTCCTCCAACCGGTGCCGCTGCCGCCGGCGAGCGAGGTATAGAAGCCGCCTGCATCCCAGAAATCGGGTTCCGAGCAGCCGATGCAGCCATGGCCGGATTCGATGGGAAAGCTGGTGCCGCCGTTCCATTTGAGGCTGGCACAGGCATTGTGCGTAGTCGGTCCCTTGCAGCCGAGTTCGAACAGGCACCAGCCCTGGCGAGCCCCCTCGTCGTCGAAGCTCTTCGCGAACTTGCCTTGGTCGTAGAACGGCCGGCGATAGCATTGGTCATGGATCGTGGTGCCGAAATAGGCGAGCGGGCGCTTGAGTTCGTCTAGGTCCGGCAGCCGCCCGAAGCTGATGAAATGCACCAGCACGCCGCTCAACACCTCCGGCACCGGCGGGCATCCGGGGATATTGACGATGGGTTTGCCGGAAACCAGATCCTCCACCCCGACCGCCCCGGTCGGATTGGGATGGGCCTTCGGGATGCCGCCATAGGCCGCACAGGTGCCGATCGCCAGCACCGCCTTCGCGTCGGCGGCGATCTCGGCCAGCATGCTGACGTTGCTCCGGCCGCCGGTCAGCGAATAGACGCCGCCGTCCTTGACCGGAATCGACCCGTCGATGGCCAGCAGGTATTCGCCCTTGTTGGCGGCCACGGCGTCCCGCAGCGTGCGTTCCGCCGCAGCGCCGGAGGCGGCCATCAGGGTCTCCTGATAGTCGAGCGAGATGAAGTCGAAGATCAGAGAGTCGATGGTCGGGCTCGACGAACGAAGCAATGTTTCCAGGCATCCCGTGCATTCCTGGAACGAGAGCCAGACCACGGACCGCCGCTTCGCCTTCGCAAGATTTGCCGCCATGACCTGGGCGATAAACGGCGGCAGGGCGAGGCTCGACGTCATGGCAATGGCGAACTTGAGCAGGCTGCGCCGGCCGAAGCCGCGACGCGCGAGCATTTCACCCAGGTTTTCACTGTCATCCATCAGGCGGCAGACCTGGGCTGGCTGCGCGCAACATGGGTGGAGCCGGTCAGGCGTTCGCATCCGAGCGCCATGTCGTCGATATTCGCCCGCAGGATATCGGGGACGAACGTGACCTCGATCAGCATCGCGACCACACGTCCCTTTTCATCGGAGTGCCGTGTCCACCAGACGCCGGGGAACCCGGTCTCGCGGATCTCGCTCCGGCCGGCGGCATCGAGCACAGCCGTGATCTCGCCCTGGCCCAGCCGTTGCTCGAGCGCCGCGACGCAGGAAGGCGACAAGGGCAGACCCAGAAGATCGACAGCGCCTTGCTCACCCTCATTGATCAATCTCCGAAGCAGGTCCGCGATCTCGATCGTCAGCGCGTCGACCAAGCCGTCGTCGGCCAGAAAGTTGAGATCGGTCATGATGTCTGCCAGCTCAGAACCGTCTGCACGACCGCGCGGCAGGCCAACGGCAGCGCTGTTGCGACCGGTTCGCTCAGTTGCTCGCCCCAATCGATGCGATCGGGTTGGATACCCAGCAGCGCCAGACGCGTCGGCGACCAGCGTTCCAGACGGGCGAGCGTCAGAAGATCCAGAAGTCCGGCTTCATGCGCGCTCATCCGACCGCCACGGCTCACTCGGTCGGCCAGCGAATGCTGATCGAACAACCGAACGGTGCCGCTCGGTTCGCCAAACTCGGCAGCATCGACAATGACCACGGCGCCCGCCTGGGTGAGCGTCGCAAGCAGCCTGAAGCCCAACGTGCCGCCATCGACGGCGTGCAGGCCTGGTGGGGTATCCTGATCACTTGCAAGTTGGCGCACGACATGGACGCCGATGCCGTCGTCACCCAGCAGAGTATTCCCCAGCCCGAGCACCAGGACGTCCAGACCACCTTGGAATACTGGAACGAACGATGATTCATGCCCAACCGCCAGCGCGTCGCTCATTCGTCGCACCCCAAATCTTACTCGCAGCACGAATGAGATTATTCAAAGCCTCGGCGGCGAAAAGCTTCGGAAACTACCTACCTGAGAAGGCCGCTGAACGATGGCCTGCCTGGCGGCACTGTGGACGCTGTATGCCAGGAATCTCGTAAATCCGTCGGTTGCGCCAAGACGCTCGATAGCGGAGCGTCCGAGGATCCGGATTCAATGCCACGGATCGATGGTGCTTTCGTCGATGCGGCATCGGGCGCTTTAGGTATTTTCCGAAGCTGTCGCTTCCGAGCCGCCGATGTTTACCCTCATCGATCGACCTTAAAAGCCATGGGGGGCGTCGAATGTGCCTCGCCGTTCCGATGCGAATCCTGAGCGTAGAGGGCCACCGAGCGTGCTGCGAGGCCAAAGGCGTCCGGCGGGATGTCAGCCTGACGCTGCTCGGCGATCAGAAGATCGCTGTCGGTGACTACGTCCTTGTCCACGTCGGCTACGCCATCCAGACCGTCACAGCCACCGATGCCCGCACCACCTGGGATCTGTTCGATGAGATCGCTGCAGCGCTCGATCACGCCGGTGCATGAACTCGCCATCTGCCAGGCTCTGCTCAGCCAGGTCCTGGCGGTCGCTGCATCCCGAAGCGCAGGGCATATTGGCCGGATCACGCTCCGCATCGGTCCGCTGGCAGGGGTCGAGCCTCGACTGCTCGTTACCGCCTTCCCACTCGTCGCGGCTGGTACCCCGGCAGAGGGCGCCATTCTCGAAATCGAGAACGCGCCGGTCCAGGTTCGCTGCCAAGTTTGCGGTTCGACCTCCGATGCCCGGCCCAATCGCCTGCTGTGCGGCACCTGCGGCGCCTGGCGCGTCGTCCTCCTCACCGGCGACGAAATGCTGCTGGCCCGCGTCGAACTCCTCGATGCGGTGCCCCTCGAAACGGAGGAACGAATTCATGTGTGATACTTGCGGCTGTGTCGGCAGCGCCGATCATTTCCATGTCGCCGGATCGGTCGTACCGGTCCGAGCGGGCCGACCTGTCGAGGTGCTTCAGGCACTGCTGCACGACAATGACCACCAAGCTGCGCACAATCGCACCCATTTCGCGGCGGCGGGGGTGCTGGTGGTCAACCTGATGTCCGCGCCGGGGGCCGGCAAGACCAGCCTACTGGAGGCGACAATCGGCGCCCTGCACGGACGGCTGTCGGTTGCCGTCATAGAGGGCGACTTGGAAACGGAAAACGATGCCAGGCGTATCCGCGCCGCAGGCGCCCAAGCGGTGCAGATCACGACCGGCAATGCGTGCCATCTCGACGCCGACATGGTGCACGCCGCTCTCCACGCGCTCGATCTCCGATCGGTCGACGTGCTGTTCATCGAGAATGTCGGCAATCTCGTGTGTCCGGCCTGTTTTGATCTGGGGCAGCACCGCAATGTCGTGCTGCTGTCCGTGACCGAGGGCGACGACAAGCCGGAGAAATACCCGGTCATGTTTCGTGCAGCCGACGTGATGCTGCTGACCAAGCTCGATCTGATGGATGCCGTCGGGGATTTCGAGCCTGAACGGGCGAAACGGCACCTTCGCGGGCTTGCCAGCGAGGCTTCGGTTCTAGAGGTTTCCGCGCGAAGCGGTGTCGGCCTGGACGCCTGGATCGAGTGGCTCGTCACAGAACATGCTGCTCGATCTCCGGCCAAGGTGACCGAGGCGGCGGTCGCCAATGCTTGAAGCGCGGGAGTGGCTCCGGCGAATTCATGCCCTGGACGTTCCCCGACTGATCCGTGTGCTGAACGTATGCGGCGGCCATGAGCGGACGATCGGCATGGCGGGATTGCGCGGTGTCCTGCCGGACAACATCGAGCTGATCCCGGGTCCGGGATGCCCGGTCTGCATTTGTCCGGAGGAGGATATCCTCGCGGCAATCCAGCTCGCGACCGCAACCGGCGTCATCCTCGTCGCGTTCGGCGACATGCTGCGGGTACCGGCCAATGTCGCGCGAGGCGAACTTCGGTCTTTGGCCGAAGCGCGCACGTGCGGCGCCGATGTACGTGCCATCGCCTGCCCGCAGGACGCAGTCGCCATCGCGCGTGCTCATCCCGAGCGCGCGGTCGTCTTCTTCGTCGCCGGCTTTGAGACGACGGCCGCCCCCGTGGCTGCAATGATGGAGGAGGGCCTGCCGCACAATCTCAGCCTCCTGCTCTCCGCCCGACGGACGTGGCCGGCGGTTGCGATGCTGCTTGAATCCGAACAGGCCGGTTTCGAAGGGCTGATCGCGCCTGGCCATGTCGCCACCGTCATGGGGGCCGAGGAATGGCGGTTCGTGGTGGAACGGCACGCCATGCCGACCGCGGTCGCAGGCTTCACCGCGGCGTCGATCCTCGCAGCCCTCTATTCAGTGCTCCGTCAAATTATCGAGGCGAGCCCGTTTCTCGACAATTGCTATCCGGATGTCGTCCGTGCCGCGGGCAATTCCAGCGCTCAGGCCTGCATCGCCAACCAGTTCGAGAACATCGACGGCGCCTGGCGCGGCATCGGCGTCATCGCGGGGTCCGGCTTCGGGTTGAGGCCTCGATCGGCCGCACACGATGCCCGCAAGTTGTTTCCGGTCTGTCTTGATGGTGTGCAGCGCCGCGTCGGCGAGATGCCGCCTGGCTGCGATTGTGCCCGGGTCGTGATGGGGCGGCTCTCGCCGCTGCAATGCCGCCTTTACGGTCATGCTTGCACGCCGCGCACGCCGATTGGTCCCTGTATGGTATCGGACGAAGGGGCATGCCACATCTGGTGGACCAACGGCCGACGGTCGGAGCAATCCCTTGCCGCGGGCCAATAGCGCTCTCTCACCAGGGCAGCGCTGGCTGATCGGCGGTCGCATTCAAGGCGTGGGCTTCCGCCCGTTCGTCTGTCTGTTGGCAAACGAACTCGGGATGAGCGGGTCGGTGCGCAACCATGGCGGCCAGGTCGAGATCGTGGCGCGGGTAGATTCGCCCCAGGCCGACCTGTTCTTGCGACGCTTACTGTCCGAACACCCGCCAATCGCCCGCCCGAAACTGGTCTCGTGCGAGCCGTGCGGAGCGCCGGCAGACCATGGCTTCCGGATCCTTGCGAGCACGATCCTGCCGGTTGGGGAGAGTGGCGATGCCGTACTGCTGCCGGACCAATCGGTGTGCGACGCCTGCCTCGCAGAGATGGCCGATCCGATGGCACGTCGCCATCGCTATCCGTTCGTCGCCTGCACCCAATGCGGCCCCCGATACACGATTACGGAGCGCCTGCCGTTCGATCGGGCGGGGACCAGCATGGCGGGCTTTCCGCTGTGTGCCCAATGCCGCGTGGAATTCGAGCGGCCGGCAGATCGACGGTTCCATGCCCAGATCATGGCCTGTCCGGATTGTGGCCCAAGCCTCTCCTTTCGGATCGGGGCGCTCGATCTTAGGGATAATCGGGAAGCCATCGACCGGAGCGTCGAGGCGCTGACCCATGGGGCGATCCTGGCCGTCAAGGGTATCGGCGGCTATCATCTGCTGTGCGATGCCGCAAACGATGGCGCGGTCCGCCGCCTGCGCGCCCGCAAACGGCGTCCAGCAAAGCCGTTGGCGGTTCTGTTTCCCCGAGCGGGAACCGATCAGCTGCGGACGCTCCGGCGATATTGCGCGCCGGATGCCGCGGAGGCGAACAGTCTGCGGACCGCCGAGCGGCCGATCGTCCTGGTCCGCTTGCGCGCGGACTGCGGCTTGTCGCCAGGACTGGCACCGGGCTTGGACGAACTGGGCGCCTTCCTGCCCTACAGCCCAGTGCACGACCTGCTTGCCGGCGCCTTCGGGGGGCCGCTGGTCGCGACGTCGGGCAATATCAGCGGCGAGCCGGTACTGACCGAGGCCATTGGGGCGGAACGACATCTTGGATCGATCGCCGACGCTTTCCTGCATCATAACCGGCCGATCCTGAGGCCGGCGGACGATGGGGTCGTCAGGGTCATCGCCGGTCGGCCACGGCCGCTGCGCCTCGGGCGCGGCAGCGCCCCGCTCGAACGGGTACTGCCGCAGCCCGTGGCCGAGCCGATGTTGGCGCTGGGCGGTCAGGCGAAGGTGACGCTGGCGCTGGGCTTCGGCTCCCGCGTGGTGATCTCGCCCCATCTCGGCGACCTGGACAGTCCGCGGGGTCTGGAGCTTCTGGAAGCGACTGCCGAGACGCTACAGCGGCTTCTGGGCGTCCGGGCGCGGAGACTGATTTGCGATGCCCATAGCGGATATACCGGCACGCGCTGGGCACAGGCGCAGGATGATCTGCCGGTGCAGCGCGTTCTGCACCACCATGCCCATGCCTCGGCAGTCGCCGGGGAATTCGCCGGGGAATCGCGCTGGCTCTGCTTCACCTGGGATGGCGTGGGTCTCGGCCAGGACGGCGCGCTCTGGGGCGGCGAGGCCTTGCTCGGTCGACCCGGCGAGTGGGTGCGGGTTGCCACCTTTCGTCCGTTCGCGCCGCCCGGCGGCGACAAGGCCGCGAGCGAACCCTGGCGCTCGGCCGCCGCCCTGGCCTGGGAACTCGGTTTGGACTGGGCCCCTTTGGGCCTCGACGTCTCCTTGGCGCGGGCCGCCTGGGGCCGGCGCCTGAACTGTCCCGCAACCTCCTCGGTCGGGCGGTTGTTCGATGCCGCCGCCGCCTTCCTCGAAATCGTCCAGCATGCCCAGTACGAAGGCGAGGGACCGATGACGGTCGAAGCGGCCGCCGGACGCGCTCGGAGCGCACAGGAGGCGGTCGCGCTGCCGCTTGGCCGGCGCGCCGACGGCGTCTGGCAGACCGACTGGGCTCCATTGGTGCCGGTGCTGCTTGATGGCGCGCGTGCGCCGAGCGACCGTGCGGCCGTGCTTCATACCAGCCTCGCGCTGAGTCTGGTCACTCAGGCGATCGCCATGCGCGAGATCCACGGACCGTTTGCCGTCGGTCTGGCCGGCGGCGTGTTCCAGAACCGGCGCCTCAGCGAACTGTCTTTGGGCGCGCTCGATACGGCCGGTTTCCGCGCCTATCTGCCGGTCAGCGTCCCGTGCAATGATGCGGGCCTTAGCTTCGGGCAGATGGTCGAAGCCGCGGCGCACGCGCCATGACGGCCAGCGGCGCCAAGATCACGCTCGCCCACGGCAATGGTGGGCGCTTCATGCGCGAGCTGGTGCGCAACCTCTTCGCCAAACATTTCGCCAACGCTGACCTCGATATATCGGCCGATGCCGCCTGTTTGGGATCGGTCGCCGGCACGATCCTGGTCACCACCGACGGCTTCATCGTCGATCCGCTCGAATTTCCCGGCGGCGACATCGGGTCACTCGCGGTGCATGGAACGGTCAACGACCTCGCGGTCAGCGGCGCCACACCCCGATGGCTGACCCTCAGCTTCCTGATCGAGGAAGGCTTCGATATGGACTGTCTGGACCGTATTGCGGCGAGCGCCGGCGCCGCCGCTCGCGCGTGCGGAGTATCGATTGTCGCCGGTGATACGAAGGTCGTTCCGCGCGGGCAAGGCGGCGGCCTTTACCTGACGGCGAGCGGCATCGGCAGGCGGGAGGCCGGCTCCGTGCTCGGTATGTCGCTGATCAAGCCGGGCGACTGTCTGCTCGTGAACGGGCCCGTTGGCGACCACGGCACGGCCGTGCTGCTCGCCCGCCATGAATTCGGCCTGCAGGGGGATCTCCGCTCCGACAGCGCCAGTATCCTGCCCTACGCGCAGGCCGCGCTCGAGATCTCGGGCCTGCGCTTCATGCGCGATCCCACGCGCGGTGGAATCGCAACGGTCGCGAATGAGATCAGCCTCGAAACGGGACTGCGCATCGTACTCGACGAGGCGATGCTGCCGGTGCGTGACCAGGTGCGCGGTATTTGCGACATGCTCGGATACGATCCGCTCTATCTCGCCTGCGAAGGACGGGTCGTCGCGATCGTGGCAGAGACGGACGCTGCCGCAATGCTCGCCGCCTGGCGGCGTCTGCCGGGTGGCGAACTGGCGGCATTGGTCGGGCATGTCGAGACGGGCCGGCCCTGTGTGGTGCTGCGCACCGAACTCGGCGGCGAGCGACTGCTCGGCGAGTTGGAAGATGATCCATTGCCCCGGATCTGCTGAGGGCTTGCCCCCGCTAGGTAGATTCCGAGCCTGACGCCCTTTGCTCCCGACCGCCAATCTTGCCTCATCCCGAGAGCGACTTTGGTGAAGTGGAGAGATTTTCATTGTTTCAGACACTTCTGACTTGCCTGGTCCCTGTCTGCTTCTGCGTCGCTCTCGGCTCGGTCGCAGGCTGGTTGAAAATTCTCGACACCGAACGTGTCCGGTCGATCTCGACCTACGTCGTCATCTTTGCCCTGCCGGCCTTGCTGTTCGTGGGCATCTTCAAGTTCACGGTCCAAGAGTTGTCGCAATGGCAAAATCTCGTGACCTTGCTGGTTGCGATGAGCGCCACTTGGGCAATCGCCTATGTCGTCGGACGCTTCATCTGGCGATTTTCGTCGGGTGAAGCGGCGATCCTGGCTTTGACGTCCAGCTTCCCGAATATGGCCTATATCGGGGTCGCCATTCTGACCACATTGTTTTCAACGACTGGCCTGCTGCCGGTCATCCTCGGAAACTTCGTCTCGAGCTTCGTCCTGATCCCGGTCACCGTGCTGGTCCTGCATCTGGCGGGCACCGGCAAAAACGCTCCCGGCTCAGCCCTCGCCGCACGGGCGGCCAAAACAAGCCTGGCCGGGGACGTCCTGCATACTGCCATTCAACCCCTTGTCTGGGCGCCCTTGCTCGGGATCATTCTGGTCCTCGTCCATTTTACCCTGCCCGATCTCGCCAGCACGTCGATCGGCATGATCGGCAGTACGGCCGGCGGCGTCGCCCTGTTCGCCGTTGGCGTCATGCTTTTCGGGTTCTCCTTCCGCATCGACCGCGAGGTCGCCACGGTTTTCGTTCTCAAGAACCTCGTCCAACCGGCCCTCGCGGCCGCGGTGCTGTTCGCGTTCGGTCTTCGCGGCGTCATGGCCGAGGGGATCGTCATCGTCTTGGCCTGCCCCGCCGCCACCGCGTGCCCGATGCTCGCCTCGAGTTACCGGGTTGGCGAAAAGTCCGCCGCCGCGTCGGTCGCGGTGAGCACCGTCTCCAGTCTCCTCACGCTATCGGGCTGGATTCTCTGCGCGAAAGCGGCCTTCGCGGGCTGAACCTGAATGGACGTGCCTGTCGTCGCCAAAGTCGCCGGAGAATCCGCCATGCCCACGTTCCGTGAAGAAGCCGACACCATGGGCTCGATCAAGGTCGAGTCCGACAAGTTGTGGGGTGCCGAGACCCAACGCTCGCTCGAATATTTCAGCATCGGGAAAGATCTGATTCCGCGCGAATTGATCCCTGCCTTCGCCATTCTGAAGAAGGCTGCCGCCAACGCGAACTACGCCGGCAAAAGGATGGATCAAAAGACCCATGGTCTGATCACGGCGGTCGCCGACGAGATTTTGGCCGGCCAGCACGGGGACATGTTCCCCTTGCATGTTTGGATGACCGGCAGTGGCACGCAATTCAACATGAACGTGAACGAGGTGATCTCGAACCGCGCCTGCCAGCTCGCCGGCACGGCGCTGGGTAGCAAGGCGCCGGTGCATCCGAACGACGATGCCAACATGTCTCAATCGTCGAACGACACCTTTCCCACCGCCATGTGCATTGCTGCGGCGATCGGCGTGAAGCAACGGCTGGCGCCTGCCGTGCTGGCCTTGCAGAAGGCCATCAGCGTGAAAGCGGAGGAATGGAGCGACATCGTCAAGATCGGCCGCACCCACATGCAGGATGCAGTACCGATCACGTTGGGACAGGAGTGGTCCGGCTATGCCGGCATGCTGGCCGATGATCTGGAGCGGCTCGACGATGCGCTGAAGGGTGTGTACCGGCTTGCGCTGGGCGGCACGGCCGTCGGTACCGGGTTGAATGCGGCGCCGGGGTTCGAAACGGCGGCAACGGCTGAGATCGCCCGCCTGACCGGCCTGCCGTTCATCAGTGCCACCAATAAATTTGCGGTACAGGGCGCCCATGACGCCATGGTCCAGCTATCGGGAACGTTCCGGACTTTGGCGACCTCGCTCTACAAAATCGCCAATGATATCCGCCTGATGTCCTGCGGGCCGCGGGCCGGCTTCGCCGAACTGCAGATCCCCGAAAACGAGCCCGGCTCCTCGATCATGCCGGGCAAGATCAACCCGACGCAGGCCGAAGCGTTGACCATGATCGCGGTTCAGGTGATGGGCAACGACGTCGCCGTCGGCTTCGGTGGCGCCAGCGGATATCTGGAAATGAACGTCTATAAGACGGTCATCATCCACAATGTGCTGCATTCGCTGACGATATTGACCGACGGCTGCACCAATTTCCGGAAGTACCTGATCGAAGGCACGAAGCCGAACCTCAAGAAGATCAAGGATTATGTAGACAACTCCTTGATGCTGGTGACGGCGCTCACGCCAGTGATCGGCTACGACAAGGCCGCAAAGATCGCAAACCATGCCGCCGAGCATGGGCTGACGCTGAAGGCGGCGGCCCTCGACCTCAAGCTCGTTACCGAGGCGGAGTTCGATCGCGTGGTTGACCCGTCGAAGATGGTCCACCCCTACGTCGCGCACGAGGCATAGGTCCGGCGGCAGACGGCATGATCACGCGCACAGCCGCGCGGTGGTCCAGCACCACAAGCGAATGGATAAGGAAAAGCGTCATGGCTCCGTCGATATTGAAGAACCCGTCAGATGCATCCTTCGCCTGGGATGAAAGTGTCGATGTCGTCATCGTTGGGTCCGGCTTTGCGGGGCTGGCTGCCGCAATTGAAGCGCATGATGCCGGCTCGTCGGTGAAGATTATCGAGAAGATGGACAAGCCTGGCGGCAATTCGTGGATCAATGGTGGCCAAGTTGCGACCGCCGGCTCGGCCTTGCAGAAAAAGCAAGGAATCGTCGACTCGCCGGATCTGATGTTTGGCGACATGATGAAGGCTGGATTGCAGCTCAACTATCCGCATCTGGCGCGTGCGGTCGCCGAGCAATCCAACGCGGCGGTCGAGTGGACCATGAAGCGGCTCGGTGCGGAATATAAAGATCACATCAATACGATGGGCGGGCATTCCGTTCCCCGCGTCCTGCAAACGGCCAACGGACATGGCTCCGAGATCGTGGGCAAACAGGTCGATGCCCTGAAGCAGGACGGCGTCGAGATCGAACTAAAGACGCAGTTGACGCGGCTTCTTCAAGATGGCTCCGGACGAGTGGTCGGGATCGAGGTTCGGAAGGGCTATGAGTTCGGCAAGCCGGAAAGCGGCACGCTGCGCACCATTCGCGCCTTGAAGGGTGTCGTCTTGGCGTCCGGCGGCTTCTCCGGCGACATCCGCTTCCGCACGACGCAAGCGCCCGAACTCACCGACAGTTTCAAGACGACGAACCATCCGGGCGCCAATTCCGAAGGACTGATCGCGGCCTTGCGGATCGGCGCATCGCCGATTCAGCTCGACCAGATTCAGTTGTTGCCGCTCACCAGTCCCGACGATGAAGGGTTCGGCTCGGCGAACGGCTTCATTGCCGGGGCCGGAATGCCCCTGGGCGTCCTGGTCGACCCGGCGACGGGCAAGCGGTTCGTCAGCGAGCTTGCGAACCGCAAGATCCAATCGGACGCGATTGTCGCCGTTGGTCACGCAGCCATCAGTATTACCGACGCGGACGCTGCAGCGTTTTCACTGTGGGGGCTGAAGCATTCGCTCGAGACCGGTTCCGTGAAGCAGTTTGAGACGCTCGATTCTCTGGCCGAACACTTCAAGATTGACGCCAAAATCCTGAAGGAGACAGTCGAGACATTTAACGGGTACGTGACGGCCAAGAAGGATCTCGAGTTCGGCAAAACTATCCTTAAGGATGCCCGACCGATCGTCAAACCGCCGTTCCATGCCGCACGAGTCTGGCCAAAAGTGCATTACATCATGGGCGGCATCGAGATGAATGAACGGGCGGAGGTCATTGATCTAGACGGCAATGTCATCCCTGGGCTTCATGCCGCGGGCGAAGTGACCGGCGGCGTTCATGGCGGTTGCCGGCTTGGCGGCTCCTCGATCATCGACTGCCTGGTCTTCGGACGCATCGCCGGGAAGGCGGTAAGTTCACAGGCCGCCAAACGGAATGAGGCCGCTTAGCTGCACGTGGACCGATCCCCTTCGTCAGATCACCGGGACGCGTTGGTCTGGCGTTGGGGCTGAGCGTTCGGGAGACACCAATTGGTACCGGGTGGGCAGCCGGTCGATCGCTAGGTCACGAACCGAACGTCGGTGCACGGAACCTGAGTAGAATCCGAGGCTGCCGCGGAAAGCGCGCCGTTCGCTAACTTCTTACGCCGAGATGCGCGCAACGCCGCGCCCCTCGGGTGGCACGTGTATTGGGCGCCGAGCTTCGCTCCTGTCCTTGTCGTATCGACATACTCCGGAGCGATGGAACAATGGAACCCACCCCACGTATTCCCGTCCGTCTGCCGCGCAGCCATTCCATCGCGCATTTTCTGCTACAGGCTTTGATTCCGGCCGCGATTTTGGTCGTCATCGCCGTCGGCATGATCACCGGGTACCTGGAAAAGTGGCTATGGATGGGCCAACTCCACTACACAGGCATCTTCTGGACACTGTTTTCTGTTCAGTGGTCGATGTTCGCCGTCGGATTCGCCGTCGTCTTTCTTTTCATCTGGATCAATTTTCGCGAGGCGCTCGGCCATAGCGGCGCGCTCGGCGCTCTGAAGCGGCTCAAGGTTGTCGCCCACGCCGGGACCGATGACTTGGCCGACATGGAGCTCTCCCCCAAACTCCTGCGTTCTTTCATCATCATCGTCAGCCTGGCGCTCGCGTGGCTTGCAGCCGACACGTTCTTCAGCCAATGGGACGCCTATCTGCGCTTCCGCTACGGCGGCACATTCGGCGTCGCCGATCCGCTGTTCGGGATAGATGTCGGCTTCTACGTCTTTCAATTGCCGTTCTATCAGCTGCTGCAAACCAGTCTGGCGGTACTGACGATCGTTGCAATCGCAGGTGTGGGCGGCATCTATGGCTATGCCAAAGCACTGCAAGTCGGTCGCGGCCGGGGTGTCGTCTCGGACCGCAATGCCATCTCACACTTGTCGATCTTGCTTCTTATCCTGGTTGCCGATGGGGCGTTCGGCTTCTGTCTCGACCACTATGAACTCGTCTACTCGACGCTCGGGGTGGTCTATGGCGCAGGATTTACCGCCGATCATGTGACCAGGATCGCACTTTGGATCATGGTCGCCGTGTCCGCGGCAGCCTGTGCATTGCTGGCATTCAATGTCTTTCGGCCACGCGGGCGGGCGCTGCTTGCCGGCATCGGGATCTATGTCGCCGTCTATGTCGTGGCTATTCTGCTGGTACCGATCGCGTACCAAAAGTTCTTCGTCGAGCCCAGCGAGTTGGCGCTCGAGACGCCGTACTTGAAGCACTACATCGACTTCACCCGCAAAGCTTATGATTTGGGCACGGTCGAGGAGACCGCCTATCCGGCCCTCGCTGACCTTACGCCCGCCATCCTGGCCCGTAATCAGGACACGGTCGAAAATATCCGGCTGTGGGACGAGCGGCCGCTGCTGCAAATGTACCAGCAGACCCAGGCAATCCGTCTCTACTACCAATTCTATAATGTCGGCGTCGACCGCTACCATCTAAAGGACGGCTATCATCAGGTGATGCTGGCCACTCGCGAGCTCTCGCAAGCGCTGCCGCAGGCGGCGCAAACCTGGGTCAACGAACACCTGCAGTTCACACACGGGTACGGCTTGGTGATGAATTTCGTGTCGAAGACGGTCGGCGGCGGATTTCCGCAATATTTGCTGGAGAACGTACCCGCCACCTCCACCGAGGGTCTGACGATCGCGCAGCCGGCGATATACTATGGCGAGAGCACACGGGGATCCCGCATCGTCGCGACCGGCACAAAAGAGTTCGATTATCCGGAAGGCAACGACAACGTCTACAACAGCTATGCCGGAACCGGCGGCATTCCGCTGGACAGCTTTTGGCGGCGCGCGTTGTTCGCCTGGACCCAAAAAGACATCAACATCCTGCTCACCAGCTATATCAAGCCGGAGAGCCGGATCCAGATCTGGAGTGATGTTCAGCAGCGGGTCGCCAAAGTCGCGCCGTTCCTGAGTCTGGACCACGACCCCTATCCGGTGTTCAGCGCCGGGCAGCTCTATTGGATCCAGGATGCCTACACCACTTCCGACCAGTTCCCTTATGCGAGCCCGCATCAGGTAGGATTTGGAAACAATATCAACTACCTGCGCAACTCGGCTAAAGTCGTCGTCAACATGTACGATGGCACAGTACAGTTTTATGTTATGGATCCTAAGGATCCGGTCCTCGCCGCCTATGGACGGGCATTCCCAGGGGTTTTCAAGGATCTTGATCAGTTGTCGCCAGACCTGAAGGCGCATCTTCGCTACCCGGAAGATTTGTTCGCCGTTCAGTCCGACGAGTACAAGACGTTCCACATGACCGATCCGCAGGTGTTCTATAATCGGGAAGATCTGTGGGTAGCACCCAAGGAGACCTACGGCGGCGAGCAGCAGCCGATGCAGCCCTACTACATTCTGACGAAACTTCCCGGCAGCGATACGCTGGAATATCTGCTGATGACGCCGTTCACGCCGGAAAGCCGCGACAACATGATTGCGTGGATGGCGGCCCGCTGCGATTTCCCCGACTACGGCAAGAAGCTGTTCTACGAACTGCCAAAGCAGAAGCTCGTCTACGGGCCGAATCAGATCGAAGCGATGATCGATCAGAACCCGACGATTTCCCAGCAACTGACGCTCTGGGACCAAAGGGGATCGCACGTGCTCCGCGGCAAGCTGATCGTGACCCCGATCGAGAATTCGTTCCTGTATATCGTGCCGATCTATCTGCAGGCCGCCGGCGAGAACTTTCCTCAGTTGAAGCGGGTGATCGCGGTCACTGGCGACAAGGTGGTGATGGAGCCCACCCTGGACGAGGCGATGACGAGCCTGTTCGCCACGCAACAGCCCGTCACCGTGTTTGGCAATGGGGCACCGGTCAAAGCCAGCGCGATACAATGAAAGCCTGAGGCAGCCAAGCGCTGCTGCTGCATCAGACGACGCGATGATGCCGGGTCCGTGCGACGGGATGCCGGGAAGCTACCCGCCTAAGCTGTGCTCCGTTCTCAAAATGACGGGTCGCGCCGCGTGATCGCAACGGCATGGGTGTGTCAGGAGTAGGGCCGATGGACGAGGCTGGAACGATGCATTATCCCACGCGCGAAGTCGTGGGCGTCTTCGCCGCCGACAGCGCGCTGGAGACCGCCGTCGAGCAATTGCAGATCGCCGGCATCGATCGAGCGGCGATTTCTGTCCTGGGCATGGGCGCGCAGCGACCCGGTCGGCTGGAGGGCCTCTTTCGCTCGGCCAAGGCGCTCGCGGACGACCCCTCGCTGCAGCGGGCTGCCTTCGTCTCGCACGCTTCGCGAACGGAGGGGGAGGCCATGGCCATCGCCTTTCCGGCAGGAATTGGCGGCATTGCCGGGGCGTGGGCCGTGGCGGCGGCTGGCGGTGCCCTGGTCACGGGGATTGGGATCATCGTGCTTGGCGGCGCCGTCGGCGCTGGCCTGGGCACGCTGCTGTTCCATGCCGTGGCGCGCCATCACGCAGCGGACGTCGAATCCCAACTCGCACGCGGCGGCTTGATTCTGTGGGTCGCTACGCCGGATGAGGCCGCGGAGCAGCGGGTTTTGGAAGTACTGCAGCGCTGCGGCGGCGGGTCGGTGCATACCCATACGATCGATAGAGCCTGGGGCGTGGCGGACACGCCGCTCCACGATGTTCAGCCCGATCCGTTTTTGGAACACGAGAAGCGATAGCGGGCGCTCTCCTCAAGCACTTCGGCTATGTCCGAACGCTGACCCCGCGCTGGCCGCAGATGCAGAGGGAGTCCGACGGAAGTGACGGTACGATTTCTTGGGCTCGCCTTGTTCCTGTTGAGCGCTCTGGTGCTCGGCTGCTTTTCGCTGTCCCGATATGCGCCAAACGCGCCACCTGCCAAAATGAGGGATCGGTCAGTCGCAAGGAGTTTCTTGTATCACAGGTGGGCAAGGGCTCCGCGTATCCACATCCAGCTCGCCATGACGCTAGTCATGGTTGGGGCGGCAATTTGGATCATCGTCGTCGCCGAGCAAGAGCCCGACGACAGGACATGGGCCTATGGCACGCTTGCGATGTTGCTCGGATATTGGCTGAAACGATAACTGACCGGATATCGCAGATTGACCTGTGCGATCTGCGACCAGACCAGTTCCATACCGCTTCGGCACAGCCAACCGATCATTTGGCTTTCGCGCTCATTCGGCGGCGTGCCGTGGGGCAATTTCCTTCAGCTTCGTGAGCTTGCCAAGTTCACAACGTGAACGGACGAGCTACCCGGGCTTCGGCCCGTAGGCCCGCCGCGGTGCATGGCCAAGCCCTGCTTGTTGTTTCTTGTTTCATGCAGCGGCCCGGGGCACCGGATCATGAGATGTTTTCGCGTCGCGCTTTGCCGCGGCCTTGACCGGATCAAGTATCCGATAGGCGAGCAGCTTTACGCGGTCGTTCACGAGGAACCAGGTCAGGGCATAGCCCCACACGAACAGTGCCCAACCCCAGCCAAGCGGCGTCATGAACACCCCATAAACCGCGATGAGGGTCGCCAGGATTTGCGTCCCGAGCACGGCAATCCATAGAATCCGTGCGGGTCGTATGGACCAGAATGGGCCGCGCGTGCGGGTCAGGAAGATCGTTAGATGTCCGGCCACGGACAGCTTCAGATACATCAGCGTCTGGATATGCGCGCGGTCGAGGTGAAATACGCGCTCGCCGAGATAGAAGAGGCCGAACGCCGCCACGACGCCCACGACGCCCAGCATCGTGGACACCCCCAGGACCACGCGCATGTTCCAGGATTCGGGCTGGTCCTTGTACTTCACATTGTCATAGGCGATGGACAGGATGGCGCCGTCGTTTAGCAAGGCGAGCATGACGATCATCACGGCGGTCAATGGGTAGAAGTTGAAGACCAGGATCGACAGGGTCATGAACAGCAGCACGCGCAGCGTTTCGGCGATGCGGTAGATCGCGTAGCTGTTCATCCGCTGGAATATCTTCCGGCTCTCCTTGATCGCGTCGATGATCACCGACAGGCCGGACGTCATCAGCACGATGGCTGCAGCCGCCCGTGCCGCATCTGTCGCGCCGGAGACAGCGACACCGCAATCGGCTTTCTTCAGCGCCGGGGCGTCGTTCACCCCGTCGCCGGTCATGCCGACGATGTGGTCGCCCTGCTGCAGGACGTCGACAATGTGGAACTTGTGCTCTGGGAATACCTGGGCGAAGCCATCCGCCTTCTCGATCGACTCCGCCAGCGCCGCCGTCTCGTGGCGCTTCGAATCCCCGAAGCCGCTCGCATCCAGGATGTTTATGCCCATCCCCAGTTTCTTCGCGGTTTCCTTGGCGATGGCCAGCGCGTCCCCGGTTACCATCTTGACGCTGACACCCATCTGCCGGGCTGTCGCGATGGTAGCCTTGGCGTCGTCGCGCGGCGGATCGAACAGCGGCAGCACGCCCAGGAACTCCCACTTGCCGTCCGCCTCGGCCCGCGCCACGCCGAGGGACCGGAAGCCCCGCGCGGCAAAATCATTGACCGCCTCGTCGACTGCGGATTTCACCGCTTCGGCATTGCCCGACAGTTCCAAAATCACCTGGGGCGCGCCCTTGGCGACCTTGAATTCCTTACCGTCCGTGCCCTTCACAGTTGCCTCGGTACGTTTATGCACCGGGTCGAAAGGCTGAAAGTGGAGGACTTGATAGCCAATCAAAGCCTGATCGCTCTTCAGGCCGCCCAGCACGGCCAGATCGATGGTGTCCTTGTCGTCCGCGCGCGACGCCAAAGCGGCGTTCAGAATTACCTGATCGGACGGAATGTCGTTGACGCTGAACGGATCGCCCAGGGTCAACTTGTTCTGGGTGAGCGTGCCGGTCTTGTCCGAGCACAAGATATCGACGCCGGCGAGTTCCTCGATCGCCGATAACCGGGTCACGATCGCCTCTTTCTTGGCGAGGAGGCGCGCGCCGACCGCCATGGTCACGGAAAGCACCGTCGGCATTGCCACGGGGATGGCAGCGACGGTCAGTACCAAGGCGAACTGCAAGGTCGTAAGGATCGGATCGCCGCGGAGGATTGCGACGGTAATGATCACCGCTACGAGAGCCACCGCCAGGATGATCAGGTAGTTGCCGATCTTCAGGACTGCGCGTTGGAAGTGGCTGGTGGTATGGGCCTCCTGCACCAGTTCCGCCGTCTTGCCGAAATAGGTCTTCCCGCCGGTGGCATAGACCATGGCGCCGATTTCGCCCTGGCGGACGATCGATCCGGAGAAGATGGCCTCGCCGGGCTTGCGTGTGGCGGGCAGCGACTCTCCCGTCAGCGCCGACTGATCCACCTCGATCGCGTCGCCTTCGAGCAACCGCGCATCGGCGGGCACGATGTCGCCCAGGCGCACGCGGATGACGTCGCCCGGTACCAGCTCGCGCGCCGCCGGGGTGATCCACTTCCCATCGCGCTTCACCCGGGCCTTGATCGCGAGCTTCGCCTTCAGGGCGGCGATCGCATTACCCGCCTGGTGTTCTTCCCAGAAGCCGACGACCGCGTTGGCCACGAGCAGCAGCAGGATGATCCCGAAGTCCGGCCAATGCCGGTCCACCGCCGACAGGACTACGGCCGCTTCGATCATCCAGGGGATGGGACCCCAGAAATAGCTGAGGAATTTCAGAATCTCGTTGGTTTTCTTTTCTTCGATCTCGTTGGGCCCGTATTGGGTCAGCCGCTTTTGCGCCTCGGCTTGGGAGAGACCATCCGGCGACGACGCCAATCTTTTCTCTACTTCTGCCAAGGGCAGAGTTTTCAGATCGTCCTTCGCATCGGGTTTCGATCCCGGCTGGGTGGGAGCGGGCCGACGTGCCGCGGCGCTGGATGCCATGGTCAATGTTCCTTGTTCCGGCCGATACTGCGGGGTGTTGCGCCGTGGCGGGGTTACTTCCCGTTCCACGCGACGAGCTCTAGCCTGTGCTGTGTGATCAGCGTTCGGTCGAGGCGGTGTCGCCGCGATCGAATGTCTTGTTCACAATGGCCTGCACTACGGAAGTTCCGTCAGGACAGGCTTGTGCGGCAACGGCGGACTGGATGCGTCGCTCGGTGTGCGGCCGGAGGCACGGTCGCGGTCCGCGTGACGCCGGGGCTGCTTGATGACCTGTATCCTCGCGGCCGCGGCGGTGCTGGCGCTTCGGTCGGACGCGGCGGGCTTGCCGATCGGCAGGCCCAACAAGGACGACAGTTGATCCAAACGCTCGCGCTCGGCAGCTGCTGGCGGATCGCCCGCGCTTACGATGAGGTACGCTTGGCTCAACAGCTCTTTCCGCGCATCGACTTCCGGTACGAGGGATGGGAGCACTTCCAGCGCACGCTCCGGCTCGAGCTGGAGCACGAAGAATTGGTCCCGCACCAGGATCTTGAACTCGCCAAGCGACAGCCTCATGAGTTGCTGGCGCGCGACGTTGAGCGCGAGCGCGCAGCGCTGGTCGAGCACCCGGTCGGCGGCGATGACGTAGAGCATTGCTCGGGTCAGCGCCTCGTCGAACCCGCCCGTTTCCAGCATCGCGGCGTACGCTTTCCTCTGGTCCCGTTGCTTTGCCGCCTGTTCGGGTGATGTGAGGGCAAGCGGCCGCACGACACTGTCCGCATGGATGCCGAGGAGCGCCTGAAGGAACGGCGAGCCGTAGAAGCTGAAGAAGCTCCGCTCTTCCTGCTTATCTCGTGCGGCACGGTAGGCATCCAAACCGGTTGTGATGCGTTCGGAAGCCTTCGTCTGCACAGCAAGGAACTGGTTGTCGCCGGCCACCGGCCTGCGGACGGCCATAACGCCGGCGGCAAGCGTCTTCACACCCATCATCCAGGGGTTCTTGTCGGCAAACATGGTGTAGGAGAGCCTGAGCGGGTTCAGGGCCAGAGCGAAATCCGCCATGGGTTGGGACGCGATCGCCCGCACGAAGGGCCTGGCCCATGTGCGATACAGCGAGAGATTCAGGTCTGACAATCGGGCGACGGCGGCGAAGGCCCGGTCGTCTTCGGGGCTGTTGCGCCCAAGCGCGCGGATGTCGTCGAGCGAGCGGGTCTCGAAGCGGGCAATCCAGTCGCCGGTGATAAAGCCGGCGGCCGGTATATCGGCGGGGCGTGGCGAAATGACCATCTCATGCAGACCGGGCGGCAGGCAGTCGGTGACGTCCATCATCTGCACGAACTCTTCGTCCTGCTCGGCCCCGACCTTCGAGGAGACGAAAATGGCGAGATGGCCGATCTCCTGGCTCACGCAATAGACGATGGTCTGGCCGGTTGCGCGGATGTGCTCGACATCGGGATAGAGGTCGAGGATCCAGCCGAGCGTCTGTTGTGGCGGGCTGATGTTGTCGGCCATCGAGGTGAAGACGATGATCGGCGAGGTGATGCGACGGAGATCGAAGATCGTGCCGTCGCTCGCCTGAAGTTCGTTCCGGGTCAGCTTGTCGCCGATAAACAGGTTGTCGACCAGGAACTGCAACTCGTCGCCGTTCAACTGGATGAAGTCGCCCCACCATTTTTCGAACCCGAGGTAACGCTCCCCATCGGAGTCGACGTGCGTATAGACCTCGTATTGCTTGCCCCACAGCCAATTTGCCGGGTTCAGAATGTCGAAGTTCAGGACCAGCCCGGTCCCGTCGATCTTTCCGTTCCCGAGATCGCTGGTCATCGCGGTGAGCCAGCTGCCGCCGAGCAGCCCGCCGGCATAGCGCATCGGGTTCTTGCCGTGCACGCCCTGCCAGTATGACATCGGCGAGCCGGCGACGAGGCAGGGACCGAACAGATCCGGTCGCAAGATCGCAACCATCAGGGTCTGATAACCCGCCTGACAATTGCCGATGGCAAACGGACGCGGCGCGCCCGGGTGCAGCGCGACGACACGCTCGAAGAAGCTCACCTGTCCCTCGACGACATCAAGAAATTGCTGGCCGGGTTCGGGGATCGCACCGAAGCCGATGAAATACACAGGGTGTCCGGCGTTGAGGGCATCGCCGATCTCGCTCTCTGCCTTGAAGCCGCCGATGCCCGGACCTTGGCCCGCCCGCGGGTCGACGACCACCACCGGCCGCTTCAGCGGATCGGCGGCGTCTCCTTCCGGCGGGACGAGGCGTGACAGCGTGTAGTTGATCGGCCGGGCCAGCGACCGACCGTCCATCAGCAGTTCATGGTCGAAGCCCAAGACCGTTGCCATTGGCTCGGCCGTGATTTCAATCTCTTCGTTGCCCCGCCGGCGCAGGACGTCGAGGAAAAGCACGCTACGCTGGAGCGCATCGACCATATACTCGGGCAGAGTTGCCCCATGGCCAGCAGTCGGTCCGAAAAGGTTCAGGCCCTGCCGGCTCGTGCCGGAGCCGGACTTCGCTAGCGGCTCGTGCGTGGCTTTCATCGATTTTAGCCTTCAATTTTGTTAGTCGAGGGCGCGTTCCTGCCCGTCCCACTCGGATCGTGGTCGTTTGGAAGGCCGAACGATGGCCCGAGACGAAGCCTCCGATGCGCCCGGTTCAGGCAAGCCTACGCCGCCCGACGGGCGAGAACGCGATCGGCGAGCAGGCTTTCCAGCGCATCAGGACGCTTTGAAAATGTCCGTCTGCTTGCGCGCCGATTTGAAAGAAGCGGTAAACGCGTCGGTGGCGAGCTTCCCGATCTTTTCGCCGTCGCTGATTGCGGAGGCGACGTAGTCGGACAGCAGCTCCTGCTGAAGCTCGATGAATTCGAGTGGGCTCTTTGCTGCGGCGAACGCTTGCATCGAGGCCCTCAGCTTCTCGATGTTGTTGTCCGCTATCGCCTGGTAGACCTGCATCATCCCCTGAAAGCCGGCGACGGCGATGCCGCTGCCGGCGGTCAGCTTGGTGTTTGCCGGGGCGTGGTCATAGGCATCTGTGGCGGCTGCTTTTGTCCCGGTCCTTTCAGCGAAGGAGCCGTTGCCGATTGTCACAGGGGTAATCTTCATTTTGGGTTCAACGAGAGCGCCGGTCATATCGAAGCCTCCTGGTGAGCGGATTTCCTGTCGCTGACGATGGAATTCAGTGCGAAACCGGCAAAGACTCGGAATCTACTCAAACAGGTTCTCTGGCTCAGCTCTGCTGACTAATCGAGGTTGCGAGCCTGTCCGGTGGGTACGCGCGCACCGGACAGGCGAGCGATTAACCGACGTCCGTCGTTTGGGGCAACGCGATGAAACTCTGAGCGCCATGGCGATTGACCAGCAGCAGGATCGGCTTGGTCGGTGCCTTCTCCGCGGTGGCAAGCAGGGCCTTGGCGTCGTCGGGTCCCTTGACTGGCTGGCCGTCGACCCGCTCGATCACGTCGCCGCCCTCGAGACCGGCACCATCGGCCGGGCTGCCTCGCTTGACATGAGTGATGACCGCACCGGTTGTGTCCTTGCCCAGATGCAGCCGATCACGCATGTCGGGATTGATCTCGGCAAGCGCTAATCCAAGTTTCGGTGCATCGCTCGATCGGCCATCGCTGCCGTCTGCGGAGGCTACCTTGGATTCATCCAGATGGCCGACGGTCGCATCGACCTCGAGCGACTTGCCCTGCCGTAGCACGGCCAGGTGGACCGTCTTGCCTGCCGGGGTACCGCCGACCATCCTCGGCAGATCGTTGGTCTTCGCGACCGGCTTGCCATCCAACTGCTGGATCACGTCGCCGATCTTGATCCCGGCCTTGGCGGCAGGGCCGTCCGGCGTCACGGCGGCGACGAGCGCACCCTGAGGGCCGTCCTTGGGGATGCCCATCGCGGCGGCCAGATCCGGCGTCACCTGCTGGATCTGCACACCGATATAGCCGCGGTCGACATGACCATTTTCCTTGATCTGCTCGATCACGGCCTTGGCGGTATCCGACGGGATGTCGAAGGCGATGCCGACATTGCCGCCATTGGGCGAATAGATCGCGGTATTGATGCCGACGACCTGGCCGGCGAGATCGAAGGTCGGGCCACCGGAGTTGCCGCGATTCACCGCCGCATCGATCTGCATGTAATCGACATAGCTCGAATTATCGATCGATGCCCTTGGTCACGGTGCCGCCCAGACCGAACGGATTGCCGACCGCCATGACCCAATCGCCGACACGCTCCTGGTCGCTGTCGCCCCATTGCACGAACGGCAAAGGCTTGGAGGCATCGATCTTCAGCAGCGCCAGGTCGGTCTTGACGTCGGTGCCGATGATCTTCGCCTTATGCTCGCTGCCGTCCTGGAACACGACCGTGACCTTGGCGGCGTTGCCGACGACATGGTTGTTGGTGACGACATAGCCGGCCGGATCGATGATGAATCCCGAGCCCAGCGCGATCATCTTGCCCTGGTGCTCCGGAGCCTGTTGGCCCGGATGCTGCTGATCGAAGAAATGGCGCAGCAGATTGTCATAGGGCGTGCCGCCGGGCGCTTCCTGGGATTGTTGGTCATCCGGCCCGTCCTCCTCGTCGGCGACCGGGGCGACGCCGGCCTTCTCGACGACCGAGATGTTGACGACGGCGGGCATGATCTTTTCGACCATGGGCGCGAAGCTCGGCAACGGCTCCGCGGTCGGTGCGGCGGGGCTGCCCTGGGCGAGTGCTGCGGAGACAGGTCCGACAGCAAGTGCGGTCGACAAGCCCAGCAACATCGCCATGCGCGCCAGCGGCCGCCGTGACCGCTTCATCATTTGTCCGTCCATCACCTGGATCCCTTCGAGAGCTGACTGCCGCTGCGGAGGTCTCCGCCTTCGGTGTCCTGCCCTATCAATTGGTGATTCAATGTTACGGCGCCCCGTCATCAGAATTAATACTCTGTAATGATAAATATCGAATACGAGGAACCATATAATATTATCCAGCGTAAGCATTTATGATGGCGATTTGCTGCGCTCGTTTTATTGACGCCATGTTTGAGAGGGCAGTCCCATGACACAACAGCCTTTGAAGTCGCCGGCGGTGACAGCGTCACCCAATCTCGTTTGGATGGTCGGCCTTCTCGCCGTGGCCGCGGCGGCTGGGTTGCTTGGCAACCGGTTTTTCAACAAACCCGCCCCGGCGACGCCCGAGACAAAGCTGGAGCATGCGGTCGAGGCCTTTCGCTCGGGCTACGATCAGACGGCGCTCTCGACGCTCACGCCGCTGGCGGCTGAAGGAAACCCAAAAGCGCAATATTGGCTCGCCGACATCTATGAAAACGGGCTGGGCGTGACGCCCGATGCGACGAAGGCCGTCGCCCTGCTCGGGAAATCTGCGGCGCAAGGATTCGTGCCGGCCGAAAAGCACCTTGGCGAACTCTATCTACAAGGCAACGAGACGCTTCAGGATTTCGGCGCCGCGCAGACTTGGTTGCGCAAGGCGGCGATCGCCGGAAACAGCGCGGCGCAGCGCGAACTGGGTCACATCTACGCCCTGGGCCTGGGCGTGCCGAGCGACCCGTCGATGGCCTACGGCTGGTACGAGAACGCCGCGCTCAACGGCGACGGCCTGGCCAAGGGCATGCGAGACGACATTCTCACCAGGATGGAGCCGCCGGCCGTCGCGAAAGGCCAACAGGACGCCAAAGACATCGGCGGAGAGATCAAGCCCGCCAAATCGGAGATCAAGCCGCCGAAGCTGTAGCCAGGTAGCTGTGAATGCGCCTCACTCGGAGGCCGGGTTCACGGCGATTCCCGTGTTCGGATCGACGACCGCCGCGACTAGTTTTCCCTGAGCGACAGCCTGCACATAATATTGTGGGATACCCTGGATCTGCTCCATCCCGGCCGAGATCACTTTCTCATGCGTCATGCTCTCGGTGGCGACGACAGCCTGGGCCAAGGTGAATGGGGCCGAGCCGGCGACCTCCAGGACCCGCCGGGCTTCAGTGTCGAACTCGGCAAATGCGATATTCCGTGTTTTCCGGCCGCTCACCATGCCGGTCGCTGTGCTCACCCTCCGATAGCGCAGTCCTGCAGCACTAAGAAGACCGACACGGTACCAGGATGAGCCGTTCTTTCGGACAAATCCGATTTCGACCACGCGGCCCTGACCCTGCTTCTGGATCGTGTCGAGCACCTTACCGACGGAGATCCCGACGTCGCGGAAGGGCTCGACGTTCGAGCCCGGTTCCATCGGTGCGGCGAGACCGCGATAGCCGATGGGCAGATTGGGGTGAGGCTCCGCAGCCGGGGCCCGGCCGGGACCAAGCAAAAGGCATCCGAGGATCATGGGACCGACGGCGAAGCCTAGGCGTGAGGTCATCGCGTTGGCGGCTCTCATCTGTCGGGCGGTCGTGAGGCGCATCGGTCGCTCGGCATCAACGCCTTCCCTGTCGTGCCTTCGGGTCGGAACGATCTACGTCGAACAAGCGATCACCATGACAACGCTCGGGTGCGCAATATCGGTCCCGGCATCGCCGTGAGTGCGACAATGTCGCCGTCTTGACGCGCGGTGCGAAGCGGCGCCCTGCTGGGAACGCCTAAATCGTCGTCGCCGAACCGGCGCCATCACCATCCGGAGAAACGAAATGGCGAGCCGGCGGCCTCCGATTGCTACGATCGATTCTTCGAGCGGGCGAAATTCAACAGCCTCCAACCCAAGCGCGCCCGCCGAAGACGCCGACGATATCCCTCGGATCGGGCTCGCTCGACTTTCCGTCCTCGCGGTGCTGGTCGGGATCGTCACCGGCTTCGGTGCGGTCGCATTCCGCGACCTGATCGGGTTGCTGCATAATCTGCTGTTTCTGGGCCGGTTCGTGGTGCGCTACGACGCCAACCTGTTCACACCGGAAAGCCCCTGGGGTGCCTTGGTCATCCTGGTGCCTGTCGTGGGCGCGCTCGGCGTGACCTTCCTGGTTTCGACTTTCGCACCTGAGGCGAAGGGCCATGGCGTGCCGGAAGTCATGGATGCGATCTATTACAAAGGCGGCATCATTCGGCCGGTCGTCGCCGTCGTGAAGTCGCTGGCCTCGGCGATCGCGATCGGCAGCGGCGCCGCGGTCGGCCGCGAAGGCCCGATCATCCAGATCGGATCGGCGCTCGGTTCCACCCTGGGACAGATCATTCGAATGCCGGCGGGCCAGCGGATCATCCTGGTCGCGGCCGGTGCCGGTTCCGGCATCGCCGCCACCTTCAACACGCCGATCGGCGGCGTCATGTTCGCCATCGAGCTGATGATGCCCGAGGTCAGCGTCCGCACGTTCCTGCCGGTGGCCTTGGCGACCGGCACGGCCACCTTCATCGGGCGCTTCTTCTTCGGCGCGGCGCCGGCCTTCAACGTTCCGCCCTTGGCATCGCTCAGCGTCGATGCGACCACCGCGCTGGTTCTCTGCCTCTATGCGCTCCTGGGCTGCGTCACCGGCGTCGCGGCGGCGGGCTTCGTCCGCGGCCTGCATGTTGCCGAGGATCTGTTCGACAAGATCAAGGGACGCTACACCCGCCACATCCTGGGCATGCTGCTGGTCGGCATCCTGATCTATGTCCTGCAGCGGACGCTCGGCCAGTACTACGTCGAAGGTGTCGGATACGCGACAGTGCAGGCGATCCTGACGGGACAGCTGCCAGGCCTTGGAATCCTTCTTCTCCTGTTCGTCTGTAAGCTGCTGGCGACATCGCTCAGCCTCGGCTCCGGTTCTTCGGGCGGCATCTTCTCACCGTCGCTGTTCCTGGGCGCCACGATCGGCGGTGCGTTTGCGGCAGCGCTTTCCCTGCTCCATCTCCCGTTCGCCGTCAACCTGCCGGCCTTCGCCATGGTCGGCATGGGCGCGATGGTCGGCGGCGGGACCGGGGCAGTGATGACCGCCGTCACCATGATCTTCGAAATGACGCTCGATTATGAAATCGTCCTGCCGCTGATTCTCGCGGTCGCGACGAGCGTCGGCGTGCGCCGCCTGCTGTCGGCCGAGAACATCTACACCTTGAAGCTGGTCCGCCGCGGGCATGCCATCCCGAAGGCCCTGCATGCGAACATGTTTCTGGTGCGTCGTGCCAAGGACGTCATGGAGACGGACCTGGTGGTCGCTCCAGGTGATATGAGCTTCGACGCTCTTCTGGCTCAGCCGGGTCACGAGGGTCGCATGCGCCATGTCGTCGTGACCGAGGACCATCGCATCCTGGGCGTGCTTCGGGTCAATACCGCCCTTCGAACGGCTTCGGAGGGTACAGGGCCCGGCCTGACCCTGCGCGATATCGCCAGCCGCAATTTCAGCGTGGTGTACGAGAACGACATCGTGTTTGACGTCATCCAGCGCATCTGGCGCAAGCATACCACGATGGCGCTCGTGATCCGGGGCAACGGCGTGCCGAGGCCGGAAGACGTTGCCGGCGTCATCACGAAGGAACACATAGCCGACTCAGTCGCCAGCAGCGTGCGCATGTATCCGGTCTGACGCCCCAGACGTGATCGGCAATGGGGAGGTAGTTGCGATGCCCGTCCAATTTCCTGCGTCATCCTGGCCAACCGTCCTCGATGAACGAGGACCGCCGGAAGATCCCGCGATCCTGTTGACCGGCATGGCCAGCATCGGCGGCGCAGCCGTCCAGGTCATCGCCATCCGGATCGATCCGTCACTGCGCTGGACCCCGGACTATCGGCCCGACGTCGCTGAGAGCCGCTATCGTGCGGATGGTCTGGCGGACCTGGTCGAGGGCGCCATCGAGGACTTGGACAGCGTCGCGGCGGAATTTCGCGAAACGCTCGGGGAGCGCAGCTCAGACATCGTGACGCTTGCCGGCCGGAGCTACATGGTCTGGCTCGTCTCAACGGCGTCCAATCTGTAAGCCGGTTATTCCGGCTCCGTCGACGGGATCGGAGTCCCTCGCCGGTTGAGCAGCAACGGCATAGACAACCCTTGCGCGACCACCGAAAAGACGACCACGCCGAAGGTCGCGACGAGGATTTCGTTTCGCAACGGCAGCGTGGTTGGGAGTGAAAGCGCCAAGGCCAACCCGAGCGCGCCGCGAAGGCCGCCCCACCAGAGAACGTGTTGCTCGCCCATGGAAATCCTCCAGTTCGTTCGAACGAAGAGCGCGCAGATTGGATAGACGGTCATCGCCCGGGACAGCAGAACCAGACCGATGACCGCCATGAGATCGACCCACCCGAGCCGGTCGAACGAAACCCCGGCAACGGTGAGGCCGATGAGCAGAAACACGAGAGAATTGGCGACGAAGGCGATGAAGTCCCAGAAGGCCAAGACGAACTCGCGCCCGCGTCTGGAGATCCGCCCACCTTCGCCGTCGCCCAGGAGACCGAGGTTGCCCATCAGAAGCCCGGCGGAGACCGTGGCCAGGACCCCCGAGCAGCCAAAATGCTCCGCGAGCAGGAACGAGCCGTAAGCGGTCACCATGGTCAGGGCGCTTTCCACGAGATGGTCCGAGGTGCGGCCGGCGATGGCAATGGCACCGCCCGCACAGACCAGCCCGGCTAGCATACCGCCCCCGACGCTGAGCAGAAGGGTGCGCCCTATCTCCGGCGGCACGGTCGATGCGCCGTCCGTTGTCTGCGCCCAGGCGAGCACCAGGCTGAAGAGGACCGCCGCGACGCCGTCGTTGAACAAGCTCTCGCTCTCGACCAGGAGACGCAGCCTGCCCGTGACGCCATTGTCCTTGAACATGGCGATGACGGAGACCGGATCGGTCGCGGAGATCAGAACGCCGAAGATCAGCGCCGATCGGAGCGGCCATCCGAGCCCGAAGACCAGACCGACCGCGACGACAGCGGCCGCGAGGATCGTTCCGCAGATCGCGAGCGCCAGGACCGGAACGGCATCTCGGCGCAGCTCCTTCCAGTGGATGTTGATCGCCGCTTCGAACAACAAGGGCGGCAGGACGACATCGAAGATAAAATCATGCGTGAGGACGGTATCGGATTTGTATCTCGTCGCGGCGAGCACAACGCCGGTCAGGACGAGTCCGACGGTGTAGGGGAGAGACAATCGCCGGGCGATCACTGCAACGACAGCGGCAATCAGCATCAATTCGACGATATTGATCAGGACGCCGCTCATTCAGCCCCTTTCCTAGGGTCGACCGGTTCACACGCCAGCGGATCCTGCCGGGGCTGCGCAGCCCGGATCAGATCGCCGGCGTCGAGGCTGGTGTAGACGATCCTCGAAATCCTGCAACGACGACGCCCGGCGCCAGCGGATCATCATGGGTGATGGCGCTCTCGAAACGGCGCAACCGCTTGTAGACGGACAGTAGCTCGACGATCGTGGTCCAGGAATTCACCAAATATTGGAACGACGTGCGGACCTGTTCGAACGCATTCAAAATCT
>Ga0302314_10001686_pt1 | contig 41302 bp, 28 predicted proteins | sample III_Palsa_N2_3_FD_200533 | JGI IMG/M metagenome (GOLD analysis project Ga0302314, IMG submission 200533) | Peat permafrost microbial communities from Stordalen Mire near Abisko, Sweden - III_Palsa_N2_3 | ecosystem: Environmental > Terrestrial > Soil > Palsa > Peat permafrost | place: Sweden... | reverse complement strand
CTGGTGATTTCGCTCTCCGGAAACGCCTCCCCGAACACCTGGTCCGTCTCGCTCGACGGAACGCGCAAGGGGCGGGTCGAGTGGAAGCGCGCCGTCATCGAGGTGAACGAGACGTCAGATGCTCGGCTCGAACTCGTCGTCGACGACCCAACGACGAAAGCGGACTATTCCGCCACGCATCTGGTCAGCGCCACCTTCACCCGGTTGTAGAGCGGCGGCGGCCAGCCCGCGCATCGGCGGCTGATGCCTAGCTCGCCGGGCGCTGCACGCTGGCGGCCAGGGCCAACTTGTCGATCTTGCCCGCTGTGTTTCGCGGGAACTGGTCCACGAAGTAGAAGCGCCGCGGCGCCTTGTGCGGCGAGAGCCTCGAACGGCAGTGAGCCAGTAGCGCCCCGGCGGTCACGGCCGCGCGCCGCTTGACGAACGCCACCACCATTTCTTCGTTGTCAGCACCGGCGACACCGACCACCGCGACCTCCGCCACCGCGGCGTGCTCGCTCAAGACGGCTTCTACTTCCGCCGGGTAGACCTTGGCGCCGCCGCGCATGATCACGTCCGACGTCCGGCCCTGCAGGAAAATATAGCCTACTCCGTCCAGGCGCGCCGTCTCGCCCGGGACATACCATCCGTCCTTGAAGTTCGCCGCCGCCGCCGGCCCAAGCGGCGAACCTAGGCCGGGACCGCGGAAGCGCAGGCGGCCTGTCTCGCCGGCGGGAAGCGGACGATCTTCATCATCCACGACGTCGATCTCGGCCAGGGAGTGAGGCTGACCGACGCTGTCGGGTCTGTCAGCGAAATCCGTCGGCCGCAGCGTCGAGATGGCCATGGTCTCCGCCGTGCCGTACCGCTCATGGAAATTGCGCGAGAGCCGTCGCGCCGCCTGCCGCTTCTCCTCCGCGAAGAGCGGCGCGCCGGTGCTGAACAACAGCGCCAGGTTCGGCAGCAGCGGCGTTTCGCCGGCGATCGCCAGCAGCTGGCGGACGGTCGATGGCGAGACGCCAACCACGGTGATCTGGTGGCGGTCGATCGCCTCGACATACTCGACCGGGCTGAACAGGCTGGGGTACAGCACCACGCAGTCGCCCCGCAGGAGGTGAGTGACGCAGCTGTTGCGCCCGCCGCTGTAGTAGAGCGGCATGCTGCACAGAAATCGGTGGCGCCCCGAGAGGCCCATCAGCTCGAGCATGCCGGTGACGCCGAAGTAGTACTGCCAATGGCTCATCGAGGTGAATTTGGGTCGGCCGGTGCTGCCCGACGTCGCCGAGATCACGAACATATCGGCGCCGCCGGCGTGGGGCGCCAGCGTCGCACCCGCAGCGGCGACCTGCGCGCGCCAGCCGTCATCGACCACGATCGCGGGCGCCCCGCCCAACGCCGGGGAATCGGGTTCCATCAGCACCGCCGTCAGATCGAGTTCGCCGACGAAGCCGGCGGTCTCAGCCGGCGTCGCGCGCCAGTCGAGCGGAACGGCCACGGCGCCAAGATAGCCCATCGCGAGCAGCGCAATGACGTGGTCGGCGCTGTCCTTGAGACAAAGTCCGATCCGATCGCCAGGTCCTAGCCCGGTGTCCGACAGATGGCTGGCGGTCCGGCGCACGCGTTCGGCCAATTCGCCGTAGGTGATCGTGCGCGAACCCTCGATCAGCGCTGGAGACGCCGGGCGCCGGAGGCCGAAGTTCAGTACCGGTTGAACGGCGTTCACGTCGAGTGGGCTCCGCCGCCGGTCAGCCAGCTTCAGCGAGCAGATCGATCTTGTCCGCCAGCTGGGCCACCGTCGGCGCCTCGATCAGGATCGACATCTGCGCCGTGACCTCGAACGCCTCTGAAATCAAGGCGAAGATGATCGAGGCCAGCAGGGAGTCGCCGCCGAGATCGCGATAGGCGTCATCGACCCCCACACGGTCCATGCCCAGAACTTGCCGCCAGATCTCAGCCAGACGCGCCTCGGTCGGCGTGCGCGGCGCGACATAGGGCCGGCGCATCGGCAGCTGCTCGCGCAGGACCAGCATGTCGTTTTGCGACTGGGGAGAGGGATCCATGCCTGGCACTCTAGCGCGTCGCGTTAGCCACGTTCGACCCCAAATCCCGCCGCGAGTGTGCCGAGCAGGTCGGTGGTCAGGGCAAGCTCGGCGAGTACGCCGTGCGGGCACGGTCCCGGCTCAGGGTGCAGCCTGACGCCCGGGACGGGCGAAAGACGCTCCGCATGGCTTCGGTCATGCGGGTTTTGGCTATCGAAGAAAAGCTCAACGGCGCCCTTGGGCGGCTGGGCGTCGAGAAACGTGCTCAAGTCAGTCATCGCTTGGGGTACGCTCGCCGCGAGCCGGTTCTTCATGAAATTGCGCGCCTGCTCCAACCTCGTCGGCGTATCGCCGGAGCTGTGGGTCGAGGCCGCGAACGCCAGGATTCGCTCCGCGCCCAGTTCGACGCCGTAGCGGATCGCGGCGAAACCACCGTCGCAATTTCCCATCGCACAGACGCGCTCGATCCCAAGACGCGCCAGCTCGGCGCGCACGGCGCCGAGCGTCGATTGATAGTCGCCGCGGGAGCGAACGCCGCCCAGGAAGCGCAGCCTATTGAAGTCTTTGAGATAAATCGCCGTCACGCCGAGCGCCGCGAGGTAGCGGTCGAACACCCGCAAGGGGATCGATACGGCGTCGTTGCCGCCGGTGAACACCAGCACCGCGGTTCGGGCGCCCGGAGCTTCGGCCACGATGAAGTCGCGCAGCGGATCGTCGGCAAGGACATCCCGCTTCAGTTGGTCCGCGCGCGGCGTTCGAGCTTCGAGGCGACGAAGCTCGTCGTCCTCCTCCGCCGGCCCGCCGGCAGGATGGGCCGGCGCGATCGCGGGGCCGAAATTGCGCGCGAAAATCCTTACCATCGGGTCGCTCGGCCAGCGCCGGCGCGCGGCTTCGAGCTCCGCCACCGCCTCGTCGATATGCCCCAGCCAGTTGAGCAGCTGGATGAGCTTCAACGCCCAGCGCACGGTGTTGGGATTGAGCTCCGCGAGGCGGCGGTGCAGGGCCAGCGCCGCCTCCCCGTCGCCCCGGTCGGTGGCGACCCACGCGCGAACCAACACGGCGTCGGATAGCGTGGGGTCGACGGCCAACGCGCGTTCCGCGGCCGCTTCCGCGCCGTCCGGATCTCCCAGATGCCAGCACGCCTGAGCCAGCGCGAGCAGCACGGGCGCCCTGGGCGCTGGCTCGATCTCGATCAGCTGCGCCGCGGCGTCCCGGACCGCCGGCCAGTCGAGCCTCGCTTTCGCGATCTCAAACTCGATCGCAAGGGCGGCGCGCGCTTGCAGACCGCCTCGACGCGCGGCGGCGAGGGCCGACTGAGCGGCCTCAAGCGACGCTGTAGCCCGATCGCTCTGGCCCGCGCCGGAAAAAGCGTTCGCCGCGCCCAGATGCGCTCTGGGATTGTCCGGAAAGCGGTCGCACACCGTCTGCCACCGCCTTGTCGCTTCGGGCCAATCACGGCGCGCATTGGCCAGCCAGGCGTGAGCGACGGCGGTGTCGGCGTGACCCGGGCGACGCTCCGTCGCCTCGCCCAGGATCGCTTCGGCGTCATCGATCCGGCCGCAGCCTCTCAGCGCGAGGCCCGCGCCTAACGGCCCGGCTGGGTTGGCGGGAAAGCGCGTGCGGACCGCCGCCCAGCGGCGCAAGGCGTCGGGCCAGTCGCAACGCGCATTCGCCGCCCACGCCCGCGCGATTACCGTCCGCTCGTCTTCAAGCGCTTCATCCATGAGCCGAGACAGACCCAGCGCGCACGGTTCGATCCCGATTTGCGGCCCAGCCGCAGGAAAGCGTTGGCCGAGGGGAAGACGTTGAGACTATGAGCGGGCAAAGTCGATGTCGATGCGCGGAAACACCAGCCGACGGCGCGTGATTGTGGTGGGCGGCGGCGCCGTTGGCTGCGCGACCGCGCTACAGCTGGTCAAACACGGCTTCGACGTGACCCTGATCGAGCGTGACGGCGTGGGGGCTCATGCCTCGGGGCGAAACGCGGGCAACCTCAATCCCCTGGTCGGCGCGCCGCCAGCGCTTGTGCCGTTCGCGCTGGAGGCCTTCCGCCTCCATCGGCAGCTTGGCGCGGAACTGACCCAACTCGGCTATGCCGAAGCGGCGGCCACGCCTACACCACGCCTGCACCTGGGTCTGGGCGACGACGACGAAGCCCCGCTCGCTCAGATTCACAAGGTCCTGAACGCAACAGATGGTTTTGAGTCCGGGCGCCTGGACCGAGAAGCGCTGCTTCGGCTCGAGCCTGGCCTCGGCCCCTTTGTCGCGTTCGGCCTGCTGACCAAGGGCAATCTGACCCTCGATGGCGAGGCGTTCACGCGTTGCGTGGCTGACGCCGCCAGTCGCCTCGGCATGCGACAAGTCCGCGGAGCGGCTACCGCCGTGACGACGGCGGGTGACTGCGTGACCGGCGTCAGCGTCGGCGGCGATACGATCGCGTGCGAAGATGTCGTGTTCGCCACCGGTCCGTGGGTCGCGCAAATCAATCGCTGGCTCGGCGTCGAACTGAACGTTCGGCCGCTGAAGGGCGAAATCCTGATGCTGAGACCGGCTGGTGCTTCGCCAGACCACGATCTCACCTGGGGCACCACGTCGCTCTACACTCGTCGGAGCGGCGAGATCTGGGTCGGCGTGACCTTCGATGACTGCGGGCTCGACGCGCGGCCGACGGATCGCGCCAAGACGGAGCTGCTTGCGGCCGCGACCAGGATCTGGCCGCAGATCGCGCACGGCGCCGTGTTCGATCACCGCGCCGCGCTACGGCCGATGACGCCCGACGGCCTGCCGATTGCTGGCCGGGCGAAAGGCTGGCAGAACGCGTGGATCGCCAACGGGGGGGGCTCCAAGGGCATGCTCTTGAGCGTCGGCATCGCCAAGACCATCGGCGATCTGCTCCTTGACGTTCGCCCCGAGGCGACAGGGGGCGTCTGATCACCGAAGCGAACACCATGTTCCGGCATCTCTGCGTGGACTGTGGCGCCGAGCCCCCTGACGGGTTTCATCCATTTTGCGGCCGCTGCAACGGGATGATCGATGTCGAGTATCCGTTGGCCGCCATAAGGCTGGAAGACTCGCCGGATCCCTATGTCCGCTTCGCGCCGCTGCTGCCGCTGTCGCAGGGCCGCTTGCCGGCGGCTTCATACACGCCGCTGGTCCATGCGAGCCGCCTCGGGCGTCGGCTCGGCCTTACCTCGCTCTATCTGAAGAACGAGACGGTGCTGCCAACAGGGACGACTAAAGATCGCATGGGCGCCGTGTCGGTCGCCTATCTGCACGAATGCGGCGTGCGCGACTTCTGCGCCTCGTCGACCGGCAACAGCTCCACCGCCTTCGCCCATGCCATCCGCGCCTTTCCCGACATGCGCCTCTACCTGTTCACGGCCGAGCAATTCGTGACGCGAGTCCAGCATGCCGAGCACGCGCAGGTGAGGCACTTCGGCCTGCGAGATGCGACCTTCGTCGAAGCCGCGGCGTTCGCCGGCGTTTACGCCGCCCGGCACGGCCATGCTTCGGAAAGCGGCTTCTTCAACCCGGGCCGGCGTGAAGGATTGAAGCTGGCGTTCCTGGAGGCCAGCGAGCAGGCGCCGCGGCCGATCGACTGGTACGTCCAGTCGGTGTCGAGCGCGATGGGGGTCTACGGCGCCTACAAGGGCGCGCGGGAGCTGCACGGAATGGGCCGCCTAGCGCGCCTCCCGCGGCTGCTCTGCGTGCAACAGGAGAGCTGTGCGCCAATGGCGCGCGCCTTCGCCGACGGCGCCGAGGCGATCGGACCGCAGCACCGGGTCGCGCGCCCTACCGGCATCGCCGAGGCGATTTTGCGCGGCGACCCGACCCGCGCCTATCCGCATATCCGGCGCATTGTGACCGAGAGCGGGGGTGGTTTCGCGGTGGTCAGCGAAGTGGATATCCGCGAGGCGCGGCGCCTAGCCGAAGACCTTGAGGGCCTGTCGCCCTGCTTCTCGGCGTCCGCGGCCGTGGCTGGGCTGATCCGCGCAGCAGAGGATGGCGGGGTCGACCGCGACGCGCTCGTCGTGATCAATCTGACCGGCAGCGACCGCAATGGGCCGCCGCCGGCGCGCATCGAATGGCTGGATCGAACCGGCGACGGCTGGTCCGCGGCCGGCGCCGCCTCGGATCTCAGCGATAGAGCTTGAGGAAGTCGTCCGCCATGGCGTCGTCTGACGCCGGCGGCTCGATGCGCCGAGACAGACTCTGCCAGAGTCCGGGTTCGGTGCAGGCCCGCCGGATGGTCGCGGCGAGAGCCGCGGCGTCGCCGGCGTTGAACAGCAAGCCGTTCCACTCGTGCCGGACGCGCTCCGCCATCGCGCCCAAATCAGAGCAGATCACCGGGCGACCGAACATCCAGGCCTCGGAGATCACCAACGCGAACGCCTCCTTCCAGACCGAGGGCGCGACGCACCAATCGACCCGCGCCATCCGCTGCCGCAGTTGCGCGACTTCGTATGAGCCGTTCATCGCCACCAGCCGCTCTCCCGGCGGGCGTTCGGTTTCGCGTTCCAGATAATCGTCGATCAGCTCTCGGTGCGCGGACGTGGCGGCGGAGATGTTGTCGCCGTTGAGCTCGACCGTGAAGTCGGTGAAGCCCTCGCGCCGCAGTTGATCCACCGCTTCCAGCAGCACGTGAACGCCTTTGTGGTCGATCAGTTGGCCGAAAAAACCGAAGCGATTACGCTTCGCCCGCGGCGGGTCCGGCAGGCGCGAGGCCGCGCGGTTCTTCTGTCCGTTAGGCACATGGGCGAGACGCGCCGGTTCCAGCCCCCAGCGCGCGTATAGGTCGATCATGAAGCGCGACGGGGTGGTGAACAGGTCCACCGCCTCGAAATGGCGCTTGATCCATTGCTCGCGCAGGAAAAAGCGTTCCGGTCCATGCTCAGGCTGGCACTGGTGGCAGCGCACCGGGCCGGCGTGATCGCACTGCGCGCCATCCGTTCTGCGCACCATCTGGCCGCGCTCCGCGCAGATCGGGATGAACTCGTGCAGTGTGAAGACGATGCGCGCACTAGGCAGGGTGCGGCGGGTGACCGTGACCAGGTCGGCGCCGAACAGCAGGAAATGGTGGAAATGCACGACGTCCGGCTGCACCGAGAGCAGGAATTCCACGTAAGACTCGATCAGCAGCCGGCTGGGCGTCTTGTGCCAGAAATCATCGTAGTCGCGGCTCAGAAACAGGAACTCATTCGGGCGACCGTCGAAGCCGGTGATCCGCGCGCCGGTCTTGTAGAGTCGCTCGAAGGCGGGATCGACCGCGCACAAGAGCACCGGCTCGACATCCGGCTTGGCTTTCAGCGCCCCGAACAACTCATAACAGACCTGTTGCGCGCCCCCCCTGACGAGCTCCGGGTGGTACAGGCTGAGAAGGAGCACCTTCATCAGCTGGCGCCGAGCAAAGGGTGAGACGGATTGCGGCCCAGCAGGCCTTCGGCGCCGACGCCTCGCCAGCGCGTGGTGAATAGCCATCGGTTTACGTGCGCCGCGCCCTCGTGCGGCTCATGACGCGTCCCGCCGCCGCCTTCCAGGTGCCAGAGCTTCAAATCGTGGAGCCAAGGCGCGACGCCGCCTGCCAGACTTCGAAGACAGAGGTCGGCGTCCTCGTAGTGGCCGAGCATGTAGTCGATGGAGAAACCGGAAAGCTCCTCGAACCAGTCGCGCTCTGCTGAAATGAACGCACCGGTCACCGCCGTCACCGGCCGCGGCCGCGTCGCCTCGGCGTCGTCCGGCGGCGCGCCCTTGCCGTAGTGCTCGACCCGCAGCAGCCCCCAGCGCGAGGCCTGCTCGCGGGAGAAGGTCGCCCCGACGTCGAGGTCGAGGTACATCCCGCCGTGCATCAGCGAGCCGTTGTCATAGTAGAGCGTCGCGCCGAACAGGGTCGTCTCCCTCGCCGGCCGGCTTAGCAGCACGGCGCTGTGGCGTAGGGCCCAGTTCGGGTCCTTAGGGAACACGTCCGGATTGACGAACACCAAGCGGTCGCTGCGGGCGACGCGCGCCGCGACGTTGTTGGCGGCGGCGAACCCGGCGTTGCCGGCCAACACCACGACGCTGATCGCGAGGCCGTATATCATGGCTGCCGAGCGCGCCTCGTTCAGCACCGCCTCGGCGAGCTCCGGACTGTTGAGAACGTAAATGAATTCGTACTCACCGATGCCGGGTCTGTTCGAGAACAGCGCCGCCTGGAGGAACAGGAACTCGGGCCGGCCGTAGAGGCACACGACGATGGACCCGACGAGGTCGCCGACCTCGGGGCCGAACCGCTCCAGGTATGGGCCGGCGATGCAACGCCTCACGATCGAGTGGTTCAGGGCGAGCAGCTGATCGCCCATCCCGCGACCAAGGTAGCCGGCGGCCTTGATCTGCGCCTCGCCCGCGCGATGGGCCCGGGCGATATAAGCCAGGGCGATATCCCTGATCTGCTCGCCGCTGACGACGCTCGGCGTCGCCCCGGCCGCCAAGACCTGGCCGCTCCGCAGACCGATCTCGACCGTCGCCGAGCCAGAGCAGCCGATGGCGCGGTCTCCGAAGCCGAGACCGAAATAGCCGAGCTCGGCTGATACGCCCAAGCCTCCCGGAAGATCGGCTCTGCGCACGCGCGCCAAGCTGGATCCCTCAAGGTCCAACCGCCAGTCAGCGCCTGTAATCCGCATCCAGGCGATTGTGTCGAAGACGTCATAGGCCCAACCGAGGATGAGCACGCCGCCGTCCGGAGACAGGAACAGGGCCTCGACTGCGTTCGCCGGGCCCGAGTCCCCGCCGCGCGAGGCCAGGCTGACCGACGGCAGGCCAGGCGACGACGAGGCGGCGCCGCCCGCATGACCCTTATCCGCCTGGGTCGCGGCGGGGGGTGCGTCGAGAACGCGCGCCACATCCGCGGGTTTGTCAGATTCCGGCAATTGCGCCCCGCCAGCAATCTTAGCCCCGCGAGCCTTACGCGGGCGTGGCGCCGGGCGCAATCCATCCGCCGGATGCGAAATCCGCCAGTCCAGAGGCGTCTTGGCGCGTCGAATTACTGTGAGCCGGCGCGGCGACGGCGCGAAGACAAGGCGGTCGACCGACGCCTGCCTCAGGACATGAATCAAAATGAGTTCAATACACTGACGGCGTAGTCCAATGGACAGTAGAAGCGGCCTTCGCCTATACTCCCGCCGCGCTGTCAGGACGTTTGGATGCAGACCGAAGCTGCGGGAAAAGCGACACCCGTCGACAAGCTGACCGTTTTGAGGTGCCTGACCCGGGTCGCGCATCGGCTGGGCGTCGAGGTCAGCGCCGAGACGCTGTCGCGCCGCTTTGGCAGCGTCCCGGCGGCGCTGACCCCCGCGCTGATTATCTCAATCGCCGCCGACGTCGGCCTGAACGCCCGGGCGATGAAACTGCGCTGGCGCGACCTGCCGGGGCTGAAGCGTCTCCTGCCGGCCATCCTGCCTTTGACCGACGGCACGGCGGTCATCCTCGACGCGATCGAGGAACATCCCTCCGCGGGCCTCATCGCGAGCCTGATCACGCCGACCGCCGACGGCGACTCCCACATTCTGGTCAATGAAAGCCAGCTGAGGGACGTCTGGAACGGCGACGCTGTCCTGCTGAAGCGTCGTCAGAAAGGCGCCGACGACACCGGCCCCTTCGACCTGCAGTGGCTCGCCAGCCAGGTGCTGCGCGAGCGCGGCCTGTTCCGCGACATTTCGTTGGCGTCCCTGTTCGCCACGACCTTCGCGCTCGTGCCGCCGTTCATCGCCATGATCGTGATCGACCGGGTGATCGTGAACCACTCGACGGCGACGCTCTGGGTGCTTGCTGGCGCGCTGGCGCTCATGGTCGTGTTCGAGATGCTGCTGACCTTCCTGCGCCGCCTGTTCATGGAGGTCACGGCGACCCGCATCGACGGCCGCCTCAATATCTACGTGATGGACCGTCTGCTGCGGCTGCCGATGGACTATTTCGAGCGAACGCCGACCGGCTACACCCTGGGCCGGCTCGGCCAGATCTATCGCATCCGCACCTTCCTGACCGGGCAACTGTTCGGCGCCTTCCTTGACATGATCACGCTCGTCGGGCTGGTCCCGGCGCTGCTGCTCCTGAACTGGCAGCTGGCGCTGTTCACCTTCGCCTGCGCCGGCGCGATCTTCGTGCTGATCTTGTTCTTCATGGGTCCGCTGGCGCGCCGGCATGGCGAGATCGTGCGCACCGAGCGCGAGAAGAACGCCTTCCTGACCGAGAGCGTCTACGGCATGCGAACCGTGAAATCGCTCGCGCTCGAGGATCGCCGACGCGGCGAATGGGACGCCAAGGTCGCCGACAACATGGTGGCGCGCTACCGCTGGGGCGTGCTGGCCAACTATCCGCAGACGTTCGTCGTGCCGTTCAACCGCGCCATGTACTCGGGCTCGATCGTGATCGGCGCGGCGCTGGCGTTGGCCAATCCGGGGGTCAATCCCGGGGCGATCATCGCGTTCAGCATGCTCGCGGGCCGCACGGCGCAGCCGCTGGTGCAGCTCGCGCAGCTGTTGTCCGACTTCGGCGACGTGCGCGCCGCCATCGCCGAAGTCGCGGCGGTGATGAACATCCCGCCGGAGGATTTGCGCGCCGGCACGGGGCTGCGCCAGCCGGTCCGCGGTCATATCGCCTTCGAGGGTGTGGATTTTCGCTATTCGCCGGGCGCGCCGAAGGCGTTATCGGACGTCAGCTTCGTGGTCGAGCCGGGCGCCATCTTCGGCGTGATGGGCCGCAGCGGCTCCGGCAAGACCACCATCACTCGCCTGCTGCAGGGCCTCAGCCCGGACTACGAAGGCATCATCAAGGTCGACGGGATGGACCTTCGCGAGATGGACATCCAGCACCTGCGCGCCAGCATCGGCGTCGTGCCGCAGGAGAACTTCCTGTTCAGCGGCAGCGTGCGCGATAACGTCAGTATCGCCAGGCCCCACGCGTCGATGGCGGAGGTGGTCAAGGCGGCCCAGTTGGCCGGCGCCGAGGAATTCATCGAGCGGATGCCAAGAGGCTACGAGACGCGGCTGGAAGAGGGCGCGAGCAATCTGTCTGGCGGCCAGCGCCAGCGCCTGGCGCTCGCGCGGGCATTGCTGCTCGATCCGCCCGTGCTGATCCTCGACGAGGCCACCAGTTCGCTCGATCCGGAGAGCGAGGCGATCATCAACAACAACCTGGCCCGCATCGCAAACGACCGCACGGTGATCTGCGTCTCGCATCGGCTGTCGATGCTGACGCCGGCCAGCGCCATCCTGGTCATGGAACGCGGCGGCGTCTACGACGTCGGCCGCCACGAGGACCTGCTGCTTCGCTGCGATATCTACAAGCTGATGTGGCATCAGCAGAACCGCCACCTCACCCCTCCAGCCAATGCGCCTTACATTGTCGCGACCCGCTAGCCCCGCCACGAACGACATCGGCGCCTTCGAGTCGGAGACGCAGGACGTCATTCGCCGAATTTCGCCATACAGCGAGCATGCGATCCTGCATGCGCTGCTGGCCATGCTGGTCCTGGGCATAGTGCTCATGTGCGTGGTTCCGATCGACCGGGTCGTGATCGCCTCCAACGGCAAGATCCTGCCGGCGGGCGGCTCGCTGTTCGTTCAGCCGCTCGATAAGGCCATCATCAGCGCCATCTGGGTGCGGCAGGGCGATGTGGTGAAGAAGGGTCAGGTGCTCGCCGACCTCGATCCGACCTTCGCGACGGCGGACTTCCAGCAGCTCAAGGACAAGGTCTCAAGCGACCACGCGCTGGTCGCCCGCCTGGAGGCCGAACAGGCCGGCAAACCCTACGCGCCGACCGACAACGCCGATCCATCTCAGCGGCTCCAGGCTTCGCTTTGGAGCCAGCGCCAGACCGAATACCGTCAAAGCGTGGCCGACTTCGACGCCCGGATCGCCGCCGACCGCAGCGCCGTCGCCAAGTCGCACGATGATATGGAGCTGGATCAGCAGCACCTGGCGCTGACCGCTCAGCTTGAGGACATGCAACGCGATATCAACAAGCAGGGCTGGGGCAGCCAGGCTCTGATCATCGCCGCCAACGACGCGCGGGTTCTGGCCGCCCGTCAGCTCGCCGAGAGCCGCAACGGCGAAACCGAAGGCTCGCACGATGTCGCCTCGCTGGAGGCCCAGAAACAGAGCTTCGTGGGCAAGTGGCGCGACGACCTCGCCACGGCTCTGGTGACGGCGCGCAACGATTTCAGCGAGGCGGATCAGGACTACGCCAAGGCCACGCGCATGCACGACCTCAGCAAGCTCGCTTCACCTGCCGACGCGGTGGTTCTGGACGTGGCGCCGGCCTCGATCGGATCGGTGGTGGACACCTCGACGCAGCAGGCGCCGCTCTTCACCCTGACCCCGCTGAACGGACCGGTCGAAGCCGACTTTCATGTCGAAGCGCGCGATGTCGGGTTCATCCGGCCGGGCGACAAGGTGCGCCTCAAGCTCGACGCGTTCCGGTTCACCTCGCACGGGGCCGCGCAGGGCATCGTCAAGTCGATCAGTCCGGGCTCGTTCGTGCAGAACGAACAGGGCCAGCCCACGCTTCCCTATTTCAAAGTCAGGGTCGTCATCACCGACGCGCGCCTGCGCAATGTGCCGAGCGACTTTCGCCTGTTGCCCGGCATGACGCTTTCCGGCGACATCCTCGAAGGCGGGCGAACGATCATGTCGTACCTGCTGGAAGGGGGCCTGCGCACCGGTTCGGAAGCCATGCGGGAGCCTTAGCGCCATGGTGCGTCTCCCGACCTTCGGCGCCTCACCGGCGAAACTGCGCGCCCGGGCGGCCGAGGCGCGGCGCGCTGGCGATATCGTCAAAGCCGCCGCGCTGCTTCGGCAATTGGCGGAATCCGGGGACGCCGCCGCGGCGTGTGAGTTCGGCGACTGTTACCAGCACGGCGCGGGCGTGCTGCAGAGCTTCGCCGAGGCGGTAAAACACTATCGCGTGGCGGCGGAGGCGGGCTGGACGCCGGCTTACGCGAAGCTGGGAGAAATCTTTTTCTCAGGCCGCGCCGCCCCTCACACACTGAGCGGCGCCGCGGTCCGAACCCGAGCGGGCGATACCAGCGCTTTGGCCATGTTGGCTGCTCACGCCAACGCCATCCCCCCGGACCATGCCGAAGCGGCGCGGTGGAATCATCTGGCGGCTGAGCGCGGCGACGCCGCAGGCGCTGTGCGTTGGGGCTATCAGCTGGCGGCTGGCCTGGGCGTGGACATCGACTATCCGGCGGCTCAGCGTGCGTTCGCCATCGCGGCGGCCGCCGGCAACCCGGCCGGCGCCGTGGGCCTCGGCAAGCTTTACGCCGGCGGCCATGGCCGTCCTGCGGACCCTGTCCGCGCGGCCGACCACTTCGAGAAAGCCGCGACTCTGGGCGACGCGGACGGACGCCTCTGTCTGGCGGTGCTGATCTGTCGCGGCGAGCTGCCCGGCCGCGAGATCAGCGAGGCCGCCGAGTTGCTGCGCCAGGCGGCCGAAGCGGAAAGCACCGAGGCGATGCACCTCTACGGCGACTTCCGCCGCCTGGGCGTCGACGGCCTTGCCGACCTGGATGAAGCCGAAACCTGGCTCCGCCGGGCGGCCGCGCGCGGCCATCGTCAGGCGATGGTGTCGCTGGGCGTTCTGCTCGGGTCGCGGGTCCATCCCGACCACGCGTCGGCCGCCGCATTCCTCCGCGACGCCGCCGATCTCGGCAGCGCCCAAGCCCAGTACGCGCTCGGTGAAATCTTCGTCGCCGGCCGGGGCGTGCCGGCGGATGCCGGCCAAGCGGCGCTATGGTTCGCGAAGGCGGCCGAACAAGGCGTCGTCCAAGCTTACGAACGGCTCGGCGCGATGCAGGCCGATGGGCTTGGGATCGCGCAGGATTTCGCCGCCGCCAGATCCTGGTTCGGTCGGGCCGTCGCGGCCGGCGAGTCCAGCGCCCATTTCCATTTGGGCGCGATTCACCACCACGGTCTGGGAGCGCCGCGCGATCCGGCGCTGGCGCTGGAGCACTACCGGCTCGCCGCCGAGGCCGGCGACGCGCAGGCGGCCCTTCGGCTCGGCCTGCTTCATGCGCAGGGCGAACTGGTCGAGCAGGATTTCGGAGGGGCCGCCCAGTGGTACGCGCGGGCCGCGGAACTGGGCAGCGCCGAAGGCCGCGCCAATCTGGCCTTCCTGCTGATCCGCGGCCTTGCGGCGGGAGGCGCCGACGAGGGCCTGCATAGGCTCGTGCGGGCCGCCGAAACCGGCGATCGGACGGCGTCGTGGGCGCTCTACGGGCTCTACACGACTGGCGAATATGCGCCGGCCGACCAAGGTCAGGCTGACCGGTGGCTGCTGCACGCCGCTGAAGCCGAAACACCGGGGGCGGTCTACGAACTCGCGCGCAGGCTGGAAGCCGGTGTGTCATCTCCGATGGCGCCTGAGGTGGTCATCGCACAGCTGAACCGGGCGGCCAGCGCGGGAGACTCCCTCGCTCAGGCATGGCTGGGACGTCTGCTGTTCACGGGCAAGGGCGGCCGTCAGGACGCGGGCGCCGCGTTGGGGTGGATGACCCGGGCCGCGAACCAGGGCGATGCCTTCGCCCAGGCTTGGCTGGGTGACGTGCTCAGCGCCGGTCGGGAAACGCCCGTCGACCTGGACGCCGCCAAGACCTGGTACCTCCGCGCAGCCGAGCAGGGCCATTTCGGCGCGTTGCAGGCGCTCACCGCCATGGTCGTACCAAATGGCGAGCCGCCATGGCCTCAGACCGTCTTCGACCTGTGGCTGAAGCGCGCCGAGAGCGGCGATGCCCTGGCCCAGCGCATGGCGGGTGACTATCTGGCGCGCGGCGTCGGGTGCGAGGCGTCGTTCGAGACTTCCGCCTACTGGCTGCGACGTGCAGCGGCGCAAGGCAACGCCGCCGCGAGGCGGTTGCTCGCCGGCTACATCTTGCAGGGCGAGATCGCCGCGGCGGACCCGGCCGAGGTCGAAACCCTACTGCGGTTGGCGGCCAACGATGGCGATCTCGACGCGGCCTATGGCCTCGGTGTGGTCAACCACCTCGGCGTGCCGCCCGATCTGGGCGCGGCGCGCGATTGGTATGCATCAGCCGCGCGGCGGGGCCATCGCCAAGCGCAACTGGCTCTCGCGGCCTTGTCCGCCGAGACGACCGAAGGCGTGGGCGCGCGGCCGATTTAGCCGGGAAGCAGCGCCGGCCGCCGCCCGGCGACGAGGTCGCCGATGAGCGCGTCCCATAGCGGCAGCTGGCGCGAATGCAGATCGTATCTGGCCATGGCGGTCCGCCTTGCCGCCTCGCCCAGCTCCGCGGCCAGATCGCGCCGATCGAGCAGTTCCTCGATCGCGTCCGCCACGGCGGCGACCGAGAAGAAGTCGACCAACAGCCCATTTTCGCCGTGGCGCACGACTTCCTGAACCGGCGGCGTGGCGGACCCGACGATCGCGCACCCGACCGAGAGCGCCTCGATGAACGACCAGGAGAGGACGAACGGATAGGTCAGGTAGACGTGAGCCGATGAGACCTGCAGCAGTTTCAAAAAGGTGTCGAACGGCACTCGGCCGAGAAAGTGCACGCGGCCGATATCCAGGTCCGCGCCGAGCTCGCGGATCATCAGCTCTCGGTAACTCCCGCCGTCAGGCAGGGGCAGGCCGTAGCTGATCTCATCCCCGCCGACCACGACCACCCGGGCCTGCGGCCGTCGCTTCAATACCCGCGCCGCCGCACGCATGAAGACGTGGAATCCCCGGTAGGGCTCCAGATTGCGCGCGACATAGGTGACGATCTCGCTTTGCCGGTTCAGCACCACGCCGTCGCGTTGCAGATGCAGCCAGGCCGTAGGGTCAGGACAGATCGCTTCGGTATCGACGCCTTCGTGAATCACCGTGAGGCGCGAGCGCAGTTCGGGCGGATGTACGCTGCGTTGCCACTGCGTCGGCGTGTTCCCCCAATCGGCGGCGTCGAAGCCGAGCAGGTTGACGGCGTTGCGCGTTCGCAAGCGAAGCGGGTCGATGGCGTCGCCGGAGAACTCAGGGTCGAACCCGACATCGACGCCGAGGGCGTGATAGTAGAATTCGAAATACGAGAGCACCGGGACGTCCGGAAAGACGTCCTTCACGAACAGCATCTCGCCCCAGCCATTGTGCCCGCAGATCACATCGGGCCTCAGGCCTTCGGTTTTCATGCGTCTGAGCACTTCGGCTACGGCCAGGCCCGCTCGGATCGAACGGTCGAATTCGACAGTATACGGATGGCAGCTTAGTGTTTGCGGCGCACCTGGATCGTAGACGATCTTCTCGACACTGGGGATCTCGCCCGATGCCGACTGAGTGACGAACAGAACCCGCGAGCCCGGCTGGGTCGCAAAATGGCGCGCCAGATGTTTGTATTGCCCGGGAAAGTTCTGGTGAACGAAGACGACGATCACAGACCGAGCGCTCCGAGCAGATGCGCCGGCTCTCCGTCGCCGGACCACTCGGCGTCACGGGCAAGCGCGACCAGTTCAAGGTTCGGTTGGCGTCGGACGAACAGGCTGGCGAAGCCGGCCTGTTTCAGGCTGCGGACCAGAACCGTTGGTGTGAACCCCGTGCGGTGGGCCATGGCCGTACGTCCACGCGCGACATCCGGGCCGAAGCCGAACAAGACGTCGTGGGCGGTCACCGGACCGGCTTCCGACGTGTAGAGAACCTCATGCAGTCGGTCGTCGGCGATATGGCCAGCCACCGTCTGCAAATCCGGGACCCGAACACAGACGAACCCGCTGGGCTTCACGATCCGGCGCATCTCCGAAAGCGCGCCGACCACCTGATGGCGATACAGGTGCTCAAGGGAATGACACACCCAGACGGCGTCGGCCGTATCGGCAGGGATCGCTCCCAGGTCGACCAGGTCGGCGACCAGATCCGGTTCGGTCGCGGGATCGACGTCCACGCGCACATTGCGCCAATGTTCGAAGAACGCGGGCAGCCGCGCGGTTCCGCCGCCGCTTCCGAGGTTGACCAGGATCTTGTCGTGCACGTTTCGCCGTGAGCTGGAAGGAAGGTTGCGAGCCGAAGTTAGCGAATTTCCTCCCGGAAGGTGCTGAAGCGCGGACCGATCGGCCGCGAAATGCGATCGCTCGAAAGTTGGCCTGCCGGGTCCGATCCGTCAGTGAGCACGCGCTGATTAGGCGACGTTTCGACAATCATGAGTTGGAAGCCCACCAGGAAATCGTCCGGCCCGCTGCCCCGCGCTGGAATGCCCTGGGTCAAGGGGCCGACGGTGACGCCTGAGCCGAACCGGGCGGTATACGTGCAATCGAAGAGCGAGGCCTTGTCGCCCTTCATGCGGAAAGCCAGACCAGTCAAGGCGGCGGCTTGGCCGCGTACGCCACAAAGGTCCCCGCCGGAGCGCCAGGGCGTCTCGACGCCCTCGATGGTCAGCCCCATATATTCGATGTCGCCATCCGCAAGCCGTTCGAGGCTCCTGACGCGGAAGGCTTCCAGCGGAAGGCGCTCCGATATCGCACCTACCCAGTCGGTATCGCTGAAGGTGACATCGCCGATCATGCTGATGTGCGCGTCGATGTTGAGGGGCACGCGACGGCGGGCGTGAGCTGCGTATTGCGGCGCTGGCCCTATGGTCGGCGCAGGCTCGGCCAATGAAGGAATAGGCATCGATCCCGTCGGCGGTCGAAGCAAATCGCCGGATACAGCAGCCTTGTCCGGCGGGTCGGGTCGACCGTCGACCTGTTCTATGACGATCGATAGGGGTGGCAGACCCTGCATCCCATAGGACGTGACCAGGATCGAAGACCCACCGACCCTTACCTTGGCGAGCACCACGTCGGCGGTGTCGTAGAGCCACGCGCCGCCCGCCCGCAGCCCGGTCAGGATCTCGGCATGCTCGGCTGGTACGCCGGGCGCGACGGCGATGTGCAGCGCGGGCAGGACCAGGCTCGCACCGTCGATCGTGCGTTGCGGCGCGGCCGACCTGACCGAGAAACTGAAAATGCCGCGGCCCAACGAGAGCAGTTGAGCGCTCGCCGTAAGACCGTTTCCCGTCGCCGCCATGACCCCGCTCCCCGCCTGTTCCCGACCGCCTTCCCTGGGAACCCGACCTTGAACCTTCTCAAGGCCTACGTCTCGCCTGCCGATCAGGGCCTTCCGACGCGGAGCCGGCCCGCCGTGCGTTTTGAGCACCGCCGAGAGCAGCGCGCTGTTGATCGCCGCGGCGCCGCTGTCGAACGGCAGCAAGGTGGCGGTGGTCTCACGCGCACGCAATCGCTCGGCGATGGCCCCGTGTTCGAACGCCACGACAGGAATCCGAGCCCGCAGCGCGTGCGTCAGACTGAAACAATGCGTCTCGGGCGTGACAGACGCAAAAAACGCCACGTCCGGCGCTTCACGGCGGATCAGCGCCTCGATCTCGCCCTCGTCGAACCGCCCGGTGACGAAGGTGTTGCCGACCGAGAGCCATTCCGCGTCATCGACGGTGTAGCCGATGACGACAAACTCCATCGGCAACTGCCGCTCGGCGGCGTTGCGCGCGCATTCGAGCAGGACTTCATAGCCCTTCTGCGCGCCGATGGCGCCTATTGCGGCGACCCTGATCGTCTGGCCTACGTTCGGCTTTGGCGCCGGCGGGCCGAAAACGTCGGGCTCCCAGACTTCAACCTCGATCGCTATGTCAGGAAAGTAGCGCTTAAGGCGCGTCTGCGTGTCGCGGCTCGGGGCGATCACGCGAGCGGCGGCGGCCAGCCAGCTGGCGCTCCGCTGTCGCAGAGCGGCCGTGGTGATGGCCTCGCGCAGGCTGGACCCGTTGGCGGCGACACAGGCGTCGCAACCATCGAGGTCCGGCTCGCCGCAGTATCGCCCGGAACCGCCGAGGAGCACGAGGCGCGGACAGATCAGGCTGTAGTCGTGAACGAAGACCGTCAGGCGCCGGCAGATCCCGATTAACTCGTCGATCAGCGTGCCGTCATGGCCGTAGTAGTGGTGCAGCTCCAACTCGGGAGACAGGTCCGAGATCAGTTTCACCAGTTCAGTGCGCTCGGCGTCGGTATCGTAGCTGAGGTCGTGGTCCTCCCAACCGGGCACGCTCAGCCGCACGACATCGACGTCCGCCTCCGGACGAAGCACCAGAGGCGTGCCGCCGTCGGAGACGATCTCCTTGCAGCGCCGTTCCAGCACGCGATCTACTCCGCCCGGATCGGTCAGGCTGACTAACAGGTGGAACGGGCCCGCCATGTGCTTGACCCGCGCCTCGTCCAGCCGCCGGCGAGCCGTATGCAACGGGTCGCGGGCGTGGAACGCCTTGACGAGCGCCGTGTAACCAGGGTGACGGCGGCTGAGCACGCCCCCGTTGCGCGCGCGCAGCGCCGCCGCGGAAGCTCCGAACGAGCGGGATCCGTGATGACGGACGAATACGTCGGTTGCGATGAGGTGCCGCCAGCCGCGTTCGGTCGCGCGCAGGCAAAAGTCGTTCTCCTCGCCATAGCCGCGACCAAAGGCGCGCACGTCCAGATCGCCCGTCTCGTCCAGGCAATCGCGGCGCAGGTAGAGGCAAAAGCCGACGCCGGTCGGCGTCTCGATCCAACATTCGCCGTTCGCGATGGCCGCCAGTTGCGCGATCGTCGCGGCCTCGGCGGAGCGCAGCGGACGAGGGGAGTTCCGTGGATAGGTCGCGATCGCGCCCGCATCACCGAACGGCGTTACCGTGCCGATGTCCGGCGCGCCGTAGGCGGCGTTCTTCAACCTCTCCAGCCATCCCGGAAAGACCTCGGCGTCGGCGTTCAGGATCACGGCGTCATGCGCCGGATTGACGCGCAGCGCGCGGTTGACGGCGGCGGCAAACCCCCAATTTCGATCATTCTCAAGCAGAGTTGCGCCGTGCTCTCGCGCGAAGGCGCGCAGTTCGTCGGCCAATGGCGCGTTCGGTGAGGCGTCGTTGACGATGATCAGTCGCGCTTCGCCCCCAGTCGTCGCCCGAACCGACTCCAAGCAACAGACGGTCTCGGCATGACCCTCGTAGACCGGCACGATGACATCGACCGGCCGGCGCGGTGGGACAGGCTTCGTTTTGCCAGAGTTCACACTGCGGCGCATTCCGGCGGGCGCGGGCGGCAGTGCGACGAGCGCTGGCGAAGTGGGCAACGCAACCGAGCGGCCATCCGAGAGCGCCACGGCGACCGTGAGGTCCCGGCCCAACCTCAGGCGCGGCGTCGGGAGTCTGAACTCGTGTCTTCCAGACCCATCGGCGCCTGGCGTCGAAGCGATCCGGCCGACTTCGCGCAACTTGTCGCGCACGACGAGCACCGGGCTCAACCGGGGCGCCCAGTCAAGGCGGACCCAACCGTGCAGCACGCCACCGTCGACGATGCACCTGCCATCGATCCGAGTGTCCGGCGGGAAGGCGATCCCGCTGCCAAGTAGCGGCGCGCCACGGACCTGGCCGGTCAGTTGGCCGGCACCCGTAGGCCTTACGGCGAACAGCCGGCAGGGCTCGCCGATTGTCTCCGGGTGAAATTCGGGCGCGAGCGCATCGCCCGAGAATCCGATCGACAGGCTCTCGGAGAAGGCGCCCGAAGCGATTGCGCCCCAAGCGCGAAAGTCTGAACCAAGGCAAATCCAACCGCGGGGAAGTTCGCGCGAGGTCCCGCAATAGCGGCTGGCGCACTCGGCCAGGGCGTCGCCCGGAGAGACCGCGAAGGACGTCAGCGCCCCTTGCAGCACCTCGACGCCCTCGGCGAAACGATCGAGGGCGAAATAGACATCGGCCAGGAGCGCGTGCACGGCCGGGGTACGCAAGGTGCGCTCGATCTTGAGTAGTTCCACGAGCGCTTCGTCCGCGTCGGACTGGCGCATAAGCAAACGAGCTTTGAGCTCCGCGATCTCGGCACTGTCCGGGCAGTGTCGCTGCGCCCGATCCGCCCAACGCAACGCTTCGCCGAACGAGCCGACTTCCATGGCCGCTCTTGAGCGAACGAGCGCGGTCTCGATGACGCTCGGCTCGATCTCAGCCGCCCGGGACGGGTCAAACGTCGCGAAGTCCGGCTGGCCGACTTCGGACGCCATCCAGGATCAGGTGAAGTGGAGTTGGCCGAGCGAGATGTTGGCAGCCTTGACGGTGATGTGCGTACCATCGCTGAGCGTGATCAGCGTGTTGCCACCGCTATGGGTCAGCGTGACCTGGCTCGACTTGTAACCCTGCAGGTCGATCTGGTCCGTGGCCGAGTGGTAGCCAGTGATCGTATGCGTGCCGCCGGCCACCGTACTTTGAAATTCAAACACGTCGGATGTCGACCCTTTGGCAAAGCCCGACACCATGGTGTCGTGGCCCTTGCCGCCGACAAACAAATTGGTTCCCTTGCCGCCGACCATCGAGTCTACGCCCGCCGTAGATTTGGACGCGTAGAACTGCGACGCGCCAGTCCCCCCAATCATTGTCTCGTGACCGCTGCCGGCGACGACCCTGGAGGTGGTTCCACCTTGGAACTGCACCGAAGCGGACCCGCCGATAACCGTCGCCGAGCCCGAGGCGGTCACCGTGTCGTCGCCGTTCAGAAGCTGCAGCGATGCGGCCTTGGTGATCAAAATGTTCACCGCGCCAGGCGTGCTGATCGTGTCAGATCCGCCGGTAACCGAAACTGTATTATGAGCCGCGCCGCTCAGCACCAGATCGCCGCCGTTCAGCACGACCGTGTCGGTACTGGTGCTTTTGCCGGTGACAACCGTTTCCGAGCCGCCGGTGATGTTGATCCGGTTATTGCCATCGCCGACGATAATGGTGCCGGTGCCGCCGGTAGCGTTGATCGTATCGTTGCCGGAGTTGCCGATCAGCAGGTTGCCCGTTGTGTTGGCGTGCCCGGTCAGCGTCGCGGCAGCGGAGCCTTCAAGAATGATGACCTGTTCGCCGGCGAGTTGGGTGTAGGTTTTACCCGCCGCCGCGTTGATGTCATAGACGTTGAGCGCGACTTTCGCCGGCCCTTGGTTCAGAGCCGAATGGACTTCGCCGCCGGCTAAGCCCTTTCCGGCGGTATTCAGAGCCGCCTGGGCGGCGGCCACCTCGGTCGGATCCAGCGAGACAGTCGCAAAGAGTCCACCAACAACCGAAACGAACTCCGCCATGAGTCGCGCCCCTCTGCCTGCACAAGCAAATCGGATTTGCCTGCCCCGCATTTCAATACCGCAAACCGGTAGGGCGCGACAATCTGTCAATCGAATAATTTTGAAATATTTGGAGCGACGGACCAGCCCCGCGCGGGGCTTCGTTGCCAGCCGGCCGGACTCTACCCTACATCCTAGGCGCCTAGTCATCGGCTTGCGCGCCTCGGGCCGGGGGGATTACAGCGAATGATTCGTGGTCAGTTCGAAATGTCGGACCCCTCCCGCATTGCGGGTTGGGCGCTCGATGCGTCGAACCCCACCGCCCGGTTGCTTGTCGAGATCTACTTGGGCGAGTCCAAGCTAGGCGAGACGATCGCCGGCTCCGAGCAGGGCGCGGTCGCGCCGCTGGCGCTTGGCGCCGAAGGCCACGCCTTCGAAATTCCGTTGCGGTCGCCGATCGGGCCGGACGATCGGGCTCGCATCCGCGCGATCGTGACGCCGGTTGTCGAGGTCGATGAGGAGACCCTATTGGCGTCGCAGGCGCTCATCCTGCAGTCTGGCTTGTTCGATCCTGGCTTCTACGGCGGCCAGGCCGGTCAGGGACTCTCGACGCAAGAGATGATCCGCCACTACCTGTCGCGTGGCGAAACCGAAGGCGTCCGTCCGCACCCCTTGTTCGAGCCGGCCTTCGTCCGCGACCAGTTCGTGGCCGCCGGAATCGAACTCGCGCCGGGCGGCGTCCTGGCGACCTATCTTGCCCATCCGGACTTGGAGATCGACCCGCACCCGCTGTTCGACACCGGGCGCCTGCGCCGTACGGCGCAGCGCCCATTGCCGGTCGCGACCGGCCTCAAGCAATACCTCTCCGGCGCACCGTGGAAGGCGGACGAAAGTCCATGCGTTCTCTTCGACGTCGCGTACTATCTAGGCGCCAACGCCGACGTCGCTCGCTCAGGCATGGACCCGCTGCTGCACTATGCGGCCTTCGGCGGCGCAGAGGGCCGCGCGCCGCATCCCCTGTTCCTGGCATCCTATTTTCGCGAGTCGCTTGAGGCGCGTGGGATCCCGCATCCAGCCGACGAAGTGCTGCTCGGGTTCTATCTTCGCGCGCCGGAGAGCTGGGCGGCGGCGCCGCATCCGCTATTTGATCCCGAGCAATACGCCGCGTCGCTCGCAAGCCGGGGCCCGCCCACGTCTTGGGCCGAACCGCCGCTTGTCGCAGCCGTTCGGCAGGACGAGCTGCCGCCGAGGCATTGGTTCGATCCGCCCTACTACCGCGCCCAGGCAGCCCGCGAAGGCGCCGCCGTCGAGGGCCCGGCGTTGCTTCACTATCTTCGACATGGCGCCCGTTGCGGCTTCGATCCCCATCCGCTGTTTTCGGTGAGGCGCTATCTCGCGGATCACCCTGATCTGGCGCCCTTCGGGCGCGATCCTCTGGTGCATTTCCTCGAGGCCATCGTTTCCGGTCGGGATGGGCCCGCACAAACGAACGCGTCGATCGCCGACGCGGCGCGAACGGAGCTTCGGTTCGGGTCTGACGCCGGGGACGCCATATTGGCCAACGAGGATCGGCTGTCGCGTGACCCGCACGAGCTGTTCGAGGCTCGGCTCTATGCGGCGCAGCGCCCGGGGCGCCTGGCCAAGGGCGCATCGCCGCTGGCCCACTACGCGCGAGCTTGGGGCTCCAACGGTCTCAGAATGCCGCCGTGGGGCACGGCCTTTCATCCGCGACGCAACCGGCCGGATGAGCATGGTCCATTCGACGTGGTGTTTATCTCGCACGAGTTGAGCCGCACCGGCGCACCGGCGATCCTTTTGAAAATCATCGAGGATCTGGCTTGTCGGCGCGGCGTGCGCGGCTTGACGCTCGCCCTGAACGGCGGAGCGCGGATGGAGGAGTTCCTTGAGTGGGCGCCCGTGGTCGACATGGCCGCGATCCGGGCGGCCGGCGTGTCTGACGCCGCTTTTCTCGGCGATCTGGTCGGCGCTTTCTCGCCCTCGGCGCGTCCGAAACTGGTGATCGCCAATACCGCCTGCGTCGATCAGGTCGCCGCGCCTTTCGCCGAAGCGGGTATACCCGTGGTCACGCTGGTGCACGAGATCGCGTCCGCATTTGAGGCGCCGGTGTTCGAGAGCATCTACGCCTGCTCGAAGCGGGTTATCTACCCGGCGGCGTTCGTGCGCGACGAAGCCCACCGGGCGCACGTTCTGCCTTTGGACAGAGACGCCGTCGCCCCTCAGGGCCTGCTTGAGCCGACGTTCGGCCGCCTCGATCGCGAATCCGCGCGCCGCAAGGTGATCGCCGAACTGGGGCTGCCGGACGACGCCTTCATCGTCCTGGGCGCAGGGACGATAGACCTGCGCAAAGGCGTCGACGTGTTCGTCAGGGTCGCGGCTTCCGTACTCCGGGCCGCGCCAGGCGGTGTCGACGCTGGTCCGATACACTTCGTCTGGCTCGGCGATGGCGACAGAAGCGCGCACTCGCCGTTCAGCTACTTCATGGAAGACGCGCAGCGTCTGGGGGTGGCGCCAAATCTGCATTTTCCCGGCGCGCGGGCGAGCCCGGAGCCGTACTTCGTCGCGAGCGACGTGTTTCTCCTGCCATCCCGGCTGGATCCGTTTCCCTGCGTCGTGCACGAAGCGATGGCCTGTTCGAAGCCGGTCGTTGCGTTCGCGGGCGCAGGCGGCGCGCCGGAGGCTCTCGCCGACGGCGCCGGGGTCGTGGTCGACTACGGCGACATCGAGGCGATGGCGAGGGCGGTTTGCGAACTGGCCGCGGACACGACCGCTCGGCTGGCGCTGGGCGAACGGGCCAGGGCGCGCGTCGCCAGCACCTACGTCTTTGCCGACTACGTCGATCGGCTCGTCGGCCTGATCGGGGAGGCGGCGGAGGTGGATCTCGGCGCGCCCAGAGCCGCGCCACGCCGCGCCAAGGCCGACGCCAGACGGGTGCTGTTCACCACCTCTAGGTGGGAACCATCGGCGCAGACAACCTTCGTCGGCGATCTGATCGAGGGCCTGCGGCGTCGGGATTTCGATGCGGAGTTGGTGCTGACGACACGCGACCCGGCCGTTCGCTCGATCGAGCATCTACCCGATGTGCCGACGACCATTCTGCCGGAAACGCTGCGGCGGCCGAGCAGCCGCTCGGACGCCTGGCGCCAGTTGGGCGCGCTGCTTGACGGTGCGGGGCACGTCGTGTTGGCGCCGGTGTTCGATGACATCGCAGAAGCCCTCGTTCCGGTGGCGCCCGCGACGGTCGGCGTACTCGGGATCGTCTTCGACCTGGATCCGGGACGCGACGAGCGCATGGCCCGGCTCGGCCGCCACTACCAGCGGATCGTGACGGGCGCCGAGCCCGTCGCCGAGGCGATCCGAAGTATCGCGCCCGGCTCCGAGCGGCAGATCCGGCGCATCCCCTGGGGCGTGCTCGCACCGACCGACGTGGCGCTGCGACCGGCGCGGGGCGCCCTGCGCGTACTTTGTCGCGGCGGCTCGATGGTTTCGCCGATGGCCGCGGGGATTCTCCGCGAGTTAGTCTCATCTCTGTCGGACCGGACGGATGTCGAGTTCACGTTCATGAGCCGCCCCTCGCACGGGCGATACATCCAAGACCTGTTCCCCCGAGAGATCGCGAGCGGGCGCCTGGCGGTCATCCTCCCTCAGGGCCAGGGCGAGGAACGCCGCGTCATGGAGGCCCATGACGTCCTGTTCGTCCTACCCGGATGCGAGATTGACGGACTAGAGGTGCTTTCCGCCATGAGCGCCGGTCTTGCGCTACTCGCGTTCGAGGGCGATCCGGTCGCGGGTCCCTACGTGATCGATACCGGCAACGGCTTCTTTACGCCGCCGGGCGACATCGCCGCTTTAACGGCGCGGCTGCTCGACTTGGCTGACAGGCCGGATCGCAGGGCGCTGCTGGGTCAAGGCGCGCGCGAGACCATTCGCGCCCGCGGGTTCGATCTGGATCGCGTGTGCGACAACTATTCGGACGTGCTGGAAGAGATGTTCGCCGAGCTGCGTTCGGGCGCCCACGTACGCCCGCCGCCGGTATATTTTCATCCGGAGGTCGGCGGCATGTCGTTGCCTCCCTCGCTTATTCGCCACCCCGACGCGGTCGAATGGCCCAGCTAGTCAGACCCGTTTGAACCAGTTGTCGGGACGGTCGCTCAAGAAATAGTCCTGATCTTTCGAATAGTTGAAATGCTCCATCCACTCGCCGCAAACCTCGTCGAAGTCGCGCCACTGATCGGCGGTCCAACCAAGCTCGACCGCATCTAGCGCGGCCGCAACATCGCCTGACGTCTGCTCGGGGTGGTGCGCGGCGAGGGTGGCGGCGAGGATGTCGACCTCCTCGCGGTCCAAACCGACAAGCGCGCCAATCTCGGCCGCGGCCAGGTCAGGCGCCCTCGCGACGCAAAGCTGATCGAGTTCGAGCGCCCGCCCGCTCATCGCGGGGCGCATCTGGCTCCACGCCTCCATGCATCTTGCCCATAGCTCACAGCTTTCGCGATGGGCCTGCTCGCGATATTTCCGGCGCCTGGAGACCAGGTTCTCCAGCGGTCGGCGGCGCATATAGATGAAGCGAGCGTTCGGCCAAAGCTGAGCGAACCGAGACGCCTGCGATATCATTCTAAAGCCGGGCGTCTTGTCGACCCAAAGCCCGTCCGGAAACAGCTGTCGCATCGCCGAGACAAACAGCGCCGCCACGCCCTCGGTGAAATACTGCCGAGGCACCAGCTTGATCATGGTGTCTCGGCGCGGGTCGACGATATCGATCTCGTTTTGATCGTAATATAATTCGACGGCGCCATCGAGGGAAGCGATCAGCTGGTTGATGAGGCCCTCCTGGTTGCCGCGGTAGCGGGTCGCGAGCATCAGGCTCTGCGCGACAACGCTGGTGCCGGAACGAACCGAGCCGAGCACGAAGATCGGGCGTTGATCGACGTCGCAGGCAGGGCCCAGGGGAGATAGCGCTCTGGGAGCGCCGGACGACTTGTCGGCGACCACGGTCCAGCGCGGCAACTCGACGGCGACACCGTCATTCAGGCGGGCGCGAACGATGAAGCGAGACTGCTCGGATGGGCTCAATGTCTCGGCAAAGGCGATCCTGAAGGCGTGATCCCCTTTCCCAATACCGTTACCCGCGAGATCGGCTCGGTCCTCGTTTGCCGTAGCCGTGGTGACCAGCTTTCCGTCGCACCAGATTTCGACGCGAACGTAGGCGTCCGGCGCGTCGGGGTCGTAAGCCCAGCCGGCAGCATGAAGCTCCCCGACGAAATCGACGTAACCTTTGATCATGCTCACGCCATCCTGCTCGCCCGGCGCACACCTGGCGAACCTACAGGCCGAGCCCAAGTCTTTGTCAGACGAAATCTCGTCCGCGGCTAGCCCGGATGGTTTGGTGCGGCCGGCTCGATCTCTAGTGCTACGCCGCGGGCCAGCGGATCAGGCTCCGATCGCCTTGCGCAGCTCGGCGATCCAGGCCCAGCGCGGGTCGGGGCCGCCGAAGCCGGAGGACATGGTGTTGGCGACATAGGCGGCCGCCACGCCGCTCTCGGGATGCGCGAAGGCAAGCCGGCCGCCGGCGCCGTCGTGGCCGAACGATCCCTCGCCCAGGTGTTCGCTCGCATCGCGCGCCAGCTGGTACCCGAGCCCATACCGGACCGGCAGGCCGAGCTGCAGCTTGTCGAGGTCGCCGGGCGGAACCATCGCGCCGGTGCGCAGCGTGCGGGCCTGGTCGACCGTCTCCGGCTTCAGCAGCCGCACGCCACCCACCTCGCCGATCATGGCGGCGTACATCTTGGCCAGGGAGGCCGCGTTGGTGACGCCGTTGCCCGCCGGCAGCTGGGCCGCGCGCAATTCGCGATTGTTCATATCGTCGATTAGCTCGCCGGTGTGCTGCAGCGAAAGCAGCACCGTCCTGGCCAGGCGCGTGGTGGTGTCGATGCCGAACCCGGTGAGCAGGGCGCCGATCTGCTCGGCGTTCGGACCTGGAATCGGCGAGAAATGCGGCGCAACGCGGTGATCTTCGTCCAGCGGCAGGCCGATCCAGAATTCGAGCCCGAGTGGGCCGCTGATCTCTTCGGCCAGCAACTGCGACACGCTCTTGCGGGTCACGCGGCGGACCAAGCCGTCCAGCAGCGAGCCGTAGGTGATCGGGTGGTAGACGCAGGACGCGCCGGGCGCCCACACCGGCGCCATCGCCTCCAATGCAGACAGGTGCCGCTCGAGATAGAGCATGTCCTTGGCGGTCACGCCGCTGTCGGGATCGACGCCGGGCAGGCCGACCGAGTGGCTCATCAGGTGCCAGACGCGCGCGTCGCCCTTGCCGCCGGCCGCGAACGCCGGCCAGTAGTCGGCGACCCGCGCCTCGTAGTCGATCAGTCCGCGCTCGGCCAGCATGTGGACGACGGCCGCCGTCGCCCCCTTGGTGCACGACATGATGACGCCGAGCGTGTCTTCGTCGTACGGCCGGTCGTTGACCTTGTCGCGCCCGCCCCAGATGTCGACGACCTTCTGGCCGTGGCGATAGACGCAGAGCTGGGCGCCGCCTTCATCCGCGGCCTGAGCCGACGCGAACGCGTCTCGAACCCCTTCATAGCCGTGCGCAACGTATCCGCCGACATCCATGCTCTTCTCCCTCATCGAGGCCGACCCGACCTAGGCTCTAGAACGTCTTTTCGAGGCGAACGCCATACTGGCGCGGCGCGCCCGGGAACCTCAGGTTGGAGTTCGTCTGTGAGATATAGTGCTGGTCGCCCAGGTTAGTGGAGTAGGCGGTGAGGCTCCACGTGTCCCGCGCATAGGTCAGATCGGCATTGAAGATGCTGCGGGCGCTGAGCAGATCGCCCTCCGCCTGGTTCTCGAACAGGGTCGCCCACTCGGCGCCGACATAGCCGTAGTCGATCCGTGGCGTGAGGGTGGCGTCCGAACCGACCGTGAAGGCGTATTGCGCGCCGATATTGGCGGTCCAGGTCGGCGCGTCGGACAGCGGGCGTCCGGTCAGGTTGGTGCAGGCGTCGAACGGCGAAGCCGGGCCCACGCTCGTGCTGCATGAGCCTGCCGAGACCAGCGCGGCGAGCCGGGGATCGGTGGCGAAGAAGGTCCCGAGCGAACTGTGCAGGTAGGAGCCGCTGAAGTTCAGCTTCAAGGCGCCGAAAACGGCGTCGCCCGACGCCTCGACGCCATAGTTGACCGTGGTCGACGGCACATTGAGGATCAGCGAGGTGTTCGACACCGTCGGGCTGTCGATGCTCACCTGGAAATCGTCGTAGCGGTCGTAGTAGACGCCCAGTTGGGTGCGCAGATGGCCGTCGAGCAGGGTCGATTTCCAGCCTACCTCGTAGTCGGTCACATTCTCAGGCTTGATGTGCGGCGGCAGCGTCGTCAGGGACGTCGCGTTGGCGCCCCCCGGCTTGTTGCCGGTCGCGATGAAAGCATACAGATAGTTGCGGTCGTTCACCGTCCAGTTGAGGGCCACCTTGCCGGTGACCGCGGATTCGGTATCGACCTGGAACTGTGTGCTGGCGGCGGACGCGGGAAGTCCAGGAACCAAACCGTAAAGCGGATCGACGACCGCGCTGGTGACGTCCGACGGCTCGCGCGTGTGGCTATAGCGCACCCCAGCCTGGATCTGCAGGCCGTCCGGCAGGTTGATGCTGCCCTGTCCAAACGCGGCCATCGTCTCCCGCGCATAAGCCGCGGAGAGGGTGCCGTAGACCGACGCAGGGAAGCCGAAAGCCTGCTGAAAAACGGAAGTCGGGACGACGACGTCTGTAAATCCGCCGTTGGGAGGTATAACGGTGGAGTCGTACTGGTAGTACAATCCGCCGATCCACCGGAAGAAGCCGGCGTCCGGAGAAATCACGTTCAGTTCTTCTGACGTTATATTCTCGTAGGCCCGATCCTCGAAGGTCTGGAAGGACGTCAGCCCCGTCCCATCGGTTCCGTCCGCATCTTCCGCCACCACGCCGCGCGCGTACTGGTAGCCAGAGATCGAACGAATATCGATGCCGTCCTTCAGCATGTAGTCGGCTGTCAGCACCGAGCGGTAGATCTGGTCGATCTCCGCGTTATGGGCGTTGTTGCCGATGGTGAATGGGTCGGTGGTGGCGGTCTGCGGGCTGGCGATATAGCCGCCCTGGTCGATGTAGCTGTATTCGTTCTTGAAGCTGATCTTGAGGTCTGACGTCGGCTGCCACAGCAGACTGAGCCGCGTGTTGGATTCCTTCAGCTGGCCGGGATCACCGGTGAAGGCGCCCGCGATCTTGGCGAAGGAGTCGTGGTATTCGTCATTGATGGCGAGACGCGCGGCGAAGGTGTCGCTGATCGGTATATTGACGGCGCCGCGAACCAAGCCATCGTTGTAGTTGCCGTACTGCCCCTCGATATATCCATGCAGGCCATCGAGATTGGGGGAGTTGGTGTTGACGATCAGTGCGCCGCCGGTGGCGTTCTGGCCCTGGAAGGTCCCTTGCGGACCGCGCAGCACCTCGATGCTGGAGATATCGTAGAACGGCTCGTCCTGGAAGAACCCCGGGAAGGTGGCGAGGCCGTCGCGATAGATGATCACGCCGACCACCGTGGTGCTGGCGGTCTCCGACTTGCCGATGCCGCGGATGTTCAGGTTGCTGCTTTGCCCGGAGTTTTCGATGTTGGCCGACGGGGTCGCGAACTGGATCATGTCTTCGGCATTGACGCCGCGCGTCTGTAGGTCCGCTCCGGTCAACACGGTGGCCGCGACAGAGGTGGTCTGAAGATTGGTCGATCGGTGCTCGGCCGTGATCACCAGTTCGCCGACCGTCGCCGTGCTTGTGTTGGCGGCCGGTTCGCTGGTCGCGGGGTCCGCAGCCCATGCGCCCCCGCCCCAAAGCAGGACGCTCACGGAGGCGGAAACAAAAAGCCCGTAGTTTCCCTTGCCCGCAACGCGTCGCGCTCGATTAGCCGGCATCGTATTCCCCCCGTTTTCTTTTGTGTCGTCAAAGCGACACAGGCGGAGGTAGCAGGCACACTTCCTTAAAGAAAATTCATTTCAGAGCGCCGCCATTCCCATAGGGAATATTGCGGTAGTCGGCGATCGCCGCTCACGCCTCGCGAGGAGGCCTATGGCGCAAGTCAAGCCGCGCCAGAGCGTCGGCTTGCACCGCGCTGATGAAGGCGCGAACTGCGGGTTTTGCCTCCCAGCGCGCTCGCAACGCGCAGCACATATCGTGCGGCTCGAACGGCACGAGATGTTCCAGCAAGGCGAAGTCTCGTTGGAACGACCATGACGCGGCGTAGGACAGGGCAACGACGCCGACAGCGTTCGAATTCGCGACGATGCGCCGCACGATCGGGAAATAGTCGATCACGTGCACGCGCGCTCGCCACTCAACGCCCTGGCTTTCGTAGATATTGCGGATGATCGCGCCGAACGGTCGCGAGTCGGAGGGGGAGACGAAGTCGTATTGGGCAAGATCGGCGAGGGTCGCCGGAACCGTGCTGAGGGCAGGATGGCCGTGCCGCACGAACAGTGTCGTCTCCAGTTCCGGCACCGGTTCGCGGCGCAGATCCGGCCAGTCGCTGAACGCCGCATCCAGACCGACCGCCACATCGACGGCGCCGTTGCGCAGCAGTTGCACCATCCGTTCGAAGCTTGAGCTGCTGACCTCGAAACGGATATTCGGATGCCGCGCGAGCAGGTTCGCGAGCGGATTGATCAGCCGCCATTCGAGCGAAGCGGGGCATACCCCGACGCGCAGGGTTCCTGCATAGGGATCGCTCGTGCTGGCTGGTCCATCCAGAAGCTCGCGGGCGTCGTCCAGCAGGCGGGCCGCGCGCTCAACGAAGTCGCTCCCCTTCTCCGTGAGCAGGGCGCCGCGCGCCGTCCGGTGAAACACTGCAAATCCGAGCTGGCGCTCCAGGTCGGCGACGCCCTTGGTCACCGCTGATTGGGTCACGCCGATCGCCTGGGCGGCGGCGGTGAACGACCCGCATCGCGCGACCGCGACCAGATGGTTGAGCCGAGGGTCCAACATGCGCCATTCCTACGGGGCATGGCGGTGTCGTACAATGAATTTGACCATGCAACGCCTGGCGTGGAACTTCGCTGGCGGCCGGCGGCGACAAGAATAAGAATCGCTTTGGACCGCACCGCGAAGTCCCGACCAGCGCGCCGAAGACCGAGGAAACCCATGACCGAGCACGAACCCGCCGCGCACATGCCGCCGCCGCCAGATTCGCTGAGCGCCGAAGCCCGCGCGCAGATGGCGATGATGGCCGCCGGCGGACCCATCCCGACGATGGACATGCTGCCGCAGATCCGCCTCTTCTCGGAGCAGATTCAGGCGGCGATAGGCGCGGAGCAGCGCAAGTCGCACGCCGTGTCGGTCACCGACGATACGATCGCCGGCGTGCCCGTTCGCCGCATCCTGCGCGAGTCCGGCGAGATCGATCGCAGCAAGGTGCTGCTCAACTTGCACGGCGGTGGATTCGCGACGGATTCCGGCTCGCTGACCGAGAACATCCCGATCGCGGCGCTGAGCGGTATCGAGGTCATTGCCGTACTCTATCGGTTCGCGCCCGAGCACCCCTACCCCGCCGCGGTCGACGACGCGCTTGCGGTCTACAAAGCTCTGCTGGCCGACCACCACCCTGCCGATATCGGGGTCTACGGCACCTCCGCCGGCGCCGTAATCGGCCCACAGCTGATGATGCGCCTGCAGGCGGAATCCTTGCCCCTGCCGGGCGTGCTCGGCGTGTTTTCCGGCGAGCCGGACCTCGTCGGGACTGCCGATTCGCTGAAGGTCTTCGCGAAAACGGCCGAAGAGCAGATGCTCACCGAAGCCAAGTGGGGTTACGTCGGCGCGGCCGATCCGAAGGATCCGATGCTCTCGCCGATCTTCGGCGACCTCTCCTTCTTCCCACCGACGCTCTGCGTCTCAAGCGGACGCGACATCCTGCTGAGCGGCACGGTTAACCTGAACCGCAAGCTCCACGATGCTGGCGTCCATACCGAGCTGGTCGTCTATGACGCGCTCCCGCACGCCTTCTGGGCCATGTTCCTGGCCCCCGAGAGCGACGACTGCTTCCGGCGTATGTCGGCATTCCTCGTCAAGCACCTCGGCCATCGGTAGCCGTGCCTGCGGCTGAGGGTCGGCCTTGAGCGCCGCGCTCCAGCCAGGCGCGATCGCCGACGCGTCGCCGGCGCAGACCCGCAGGACCGTATGGAGCGCGGTGTTGCTGCTGGCGGCGGTGCTGTTCGCCGGCGGGATGATCCGCACGGTCTTCTCGCCCCTGCAGGAAGCCGCCAAGCTTGACCTGAGACTCTCGGACTTCGCCATCAGCCTGGTCCAGGGCCTCGCCACGGGTGCGCCGGTCGCCCTGGTGTCGATCCCGCTGGCCTGGGTGATCGATCACGGCCGCAGGGTGAGGCTGTTGGTCTGCCTGTTCGCCGTCTGCGTGATCGGCACGGTCTGGACCGGCTTCGCGACCGGCCTCGTGTCGCTCTTTCTGGCCCGGATGCTGTCGGCGCTGGGCGCCGGCTGCGCCCTTCCGGTGATCATTTCGCTGGTGGCCGACCTTTGCGCCCCAGACCGGCGCGGGCGGGCGATGGTGGTGCTGGGGCTTGGGACCTACGCAGGCGCCGCGGCCGCCTTCGTGCTCGCCGGCCTGTTGCTGACAGCGTTGGCGCAACATCCGATCGCCGCCATGGCGCCGTGGCGGGCGACCCACCTGTTGCTGGGCGTGGCCGGGACCCTGCTGCTGTTCCCGCTGTTCTTTCTGCGCGAACCCCCGCGCCATGAGGTCGAACAGCAGACCACCGCGCTGGGCCCGACGCTGCGGGCGCTCTGGGCCAAGCGGGCCTTCCTGCTGCCGCTGTTCGCCGGCCAGATCGGCGTCTCCATGGCCGACACCGCGGCCGGCATCTGGGCGACGCCGGTGCTGATCCGCAGCTATCACCTGCAGCCGGCCGCGTTCGCCGGCTGGGTGGGCGCGATCCTGTTCGTCGCCGGGGTGCTGGGCTCGGTGCTCGGTGGCTTCGGCGCCGATCTCGGTCAGAAGACCGGCCGCCGCGGCGGCTTGTTGTTCGGCGCCGTCGTGGCCACCGCGCTCGGCATTCCCACCGCCCTGTTCCCCGTCATGCCCAGCATCGCGGGGTTTCAGCTGATGTTCTTCTTCCTCCTGCTCGCCGGCACGATCACCTCGATGGTGGCTTCGACCACCGTGGCGGTGCTGATCCCCAACGAGGAGCGTGGCGCCTGCATGGCCGCCTTCACCGTGATCAGCGCAATCATCGGCGCGAGCCTGGCGCCTACTATTGTGACGCTGGGCAGCGCGGCTTTAGGCGGCGAGCGGCATCTGCCGACCTCGCTGGCGGCGACCGGTCTCGTCACCGGCGTGATCTCGCTCGCCGGCTATGCCGTGGCGATGCGCAACACACCGAAAAGCGCGACCGAGTGGCGCTAAAGGTTCAGCGCAAAAATACGCGCCTTATGCGGGGTTTTTCCGAAGCGACGATCCAGACGACCTGAGGTGGCTCCGGCAAGCCGAACGGCCGCTACGGACCGTCCGAGGCGCGTGGCGGGGCCTTGTAGACCCAGCCTCGTCACCCTGGACGGAGCGCGATAGCGCGCAGATCCGGAGCCGGACGGGCCATCGCCTCGCTGGATGTCGTCTTGGAAGCGGCCCGTCCGGCCCCGGCTCTTCGCTACGCTGCGGCCGGGGTGACGAGGATAGCTCGCGACCTAACCCAACACTCCCCAGCTATTTCGCAGCCTTGCGCATCAGGACGCTGTCAACGAACCGTTCGATCTCAATCCAGGCGCGCTTCGCCTCCGGAAAGAACGGCATCAGCGGGTAGACGTGCATCAGCCCCGCTTCCTCAATGTACCTGACCTTGTCCGGCGCGGCGGCGGCCAGGCGGCGCGCATCGGCGACCAGGATGTCGGCCGAGCCGCACAACAAGAGCGTCGGTGGGAGACGTGAGAGATCGCCGAACAGCGGACTGACCATGGGATCGCTCAACTCCCGGCCCCCAGCCCACCATCTGCCCCAGGTGCGCAGGGTGAAGCGATTGAGCAGCCACTCCCTGCGCTCGATCTCGACCTGCACCGGGTCCGACACGCTCGCATCGAGCCAGGGCGCATTGAGCATGAGGCCCGCCGGCGCCGTCTCCGCCTGCTGCAGCATCGCCAGCGCCAGGCCGCCGCCGGCGGAGTCGCCCATCACCAGCACATTCTGGGCGCCGTGTTCGCTCACGAGCCGCCCATAGGCCTCGACCGCAAACGCGATCCCCTCGTCGCACTGATGTTCCGGCGCCAGCGGATAGAGCACCACCGTGCAGGCCACGCCCAAGGTCTTCACCAGCCGCGCGACGAACCACCAGTGCAGGAACGCCGGCGGATTCACATAGCCGCCGCCGGGCAGGTAGAGCAGCTGGGCCCGCACCGGCGCGCCGCCCCTCGGCCGCACCGTGAAGATGCGATCCCCGTCCACGACCCGCACATCCACGGCGCATTGTTTGTACAGGCTGGCTGGCGGATCGCCCCGAGTTCTGCGCCGTCCCTGTTGCAAAGCCTTGCGCAGCGGGGCCTCGTCGTGCGGCAACGCCCTCGCAAACACCGCGCTCATCAGCGACTGGACCGTTCGCGCCGTCAGGCTGGGCAAGATCGACCTCTCGGCGCCGGGCGGAACACCTAGGTCTTGCCGGCTTGCAGCCCGGCGATCCGCTCGTCCCGCAGGGCGGTGCGGCGAACCTTGCCGGCGTCGTCGCGGATATTGCCGGTGACGAACTCGTAGCTGCGCGGCTGCTTATAGGGCGCCAGCAGCTCGCGAAGATGTTCGCGCAGCTCCGCTTCGGTGAGATCGCCCTTCGGCTGCACGATGGCGTGCAGCGTATTGCCCATGTCCTCGTCCGGCAGGCCGACCACGGCGGAGGACTGCACGTTCGGGTGCTCGTCCAGCGCCGCCTCGATCTCGGCGGGATAGACGTTGCCGCCGCCGACCAGCACCATGTCGGTGCGCCGGTCAGCCAGGTAGAGGTAACCGTCAGCGTCGAAGTAGCCGATGTCGCCGAGGCTCTCCCAGCCGCCCGGCAGGGTGCGCGCGGTGGCGCCGCGGTATTGGTAAGACGGCGGCGCGTCCGCGGGCCGACGCAGGTAGATTTCGCCGATTTCGCCGAGCGGCAGCTGCTCGCCGGCCTCACTGAACGTCGCCATCTCACCGATCCGCACCTGGCCGACACTGCCGCGATGCTTCAGCCACTCCCGTCCGGTGATGATGGTCGCCGACTGCGCTTCAGTGCCGGCGTAGAGCTCCATGATCGCGTCCGGCCCGATCCAGTGGATCCAGGCTTCCTTCAGCCACGGCGGACAGGGCGCCGCCATGTGCCAGACGGTGTGCAGGGTGGAGACGTCGTATTGCGCCTTCACCGCGTCCGGCAGCTTCCAGATCCGGCTCATCATCGTCGGCACCACGTAGAGCCAGGTGGCCTTGTGCCGATCGACGTCCTTCAGCGTCTCCTCGGGATCGAACCTGGGCATCAGCACCACGTGCGCGCCCTGAGTCAGGGCGTTGCAGGAGCAGGTGAAGGGCGCGTTGTGGTAGAGCGGCCCCGGCACAACGCAGGTGTCGTCCGGGCCGATGCGGTAGGTCGCGCCGCCCGTGGCGATCGCCACGCCCGGGCTGCCCGACATGATCAGTTTCGGCCGGCCGGTCGATCCGCCGCTGGTCGCCGCCTTGAACACCGGCGCGATCAAATCCGGCACGGGGCTGTCGTCCTCGCCCAGCACCAGCAGCGCCTCGGCGCTGAAGCGGGGGTAGGCGCTTTCCACCGAGCCGTCGGTGATCAGGATCGGCGCCTGCGCCAGCTCCAGGATCGCGTCCGCCTCATGCGCCGGCAGGCGGTAGGACAGCATCTGCGGTGTCGCGCCGGCCTTCCAGAGTCCGAACGCGACCTCCAGGTAGGCGGAGGTGTTCGGCAGGGCGATCGAGACCACGTCGCCGAACTTCACCCCGGCCTTGGCGAGGCCGCGGGCGATCTGGTTGGTGCGGCGGTCGAATTCACGCCAGCTGAGGGTGTGGGTCGCATCGGTGATCGCCGGCGCGTCCGGCTTCTCGCGGGCGATCTGCGACAGGCGGGCGCCGAACGACAGCGTCGGGTCATAGAGCGGCGGGGGCGGCGTGGAGGCGGTGTCAGACATGTCGGTCACCCTAACCAAAGGCGCGGCGTTCACCCAGCCTCGGCGCGCCGCGCGGTGCGGACGATGACGTTCTTCAGCGGCTCGAACAGCGGTTCCACTATGGCATGCGCCATGCCGCCGTAGAGGTGCAGTTCGGCGTGGGGGAGCAGGCGCGCCAGTTCGATCGAGGCGGCCTCGCTGATGCCGGGGTCTTCGCGGCCGTGGATCACGGCGACGGGCATCGTCAGACGCGCGGCGTCGGCGAACGAGCCAGCGCCCATGTTGCGCAGCATGGCGTAGCGCTGGCGCAGCATGCCGGCCGGGTCCCAGCCGCGGTCGTAGCTGCGGGCGGCCAGTTCCCGGTTCCAGGCTTCCTCGAACGGATAGGTCTTGGTGCCCTGCAGTGACTGCTCGGCCGTGAACAGCTCGATCATCTCGTCGCGCCCAAGCGGCTCGATCGGCGCTTCGGCCCGCGCCGCCAGGTTGATGAAGTAGCGCTCTTCGATCGCAGGCACGGTGTAGATCAGGCTGAGCGAACGGACCCGCTCCGGATGCAGATCGGCCATGGCCTGGGCGATCATCCCGCCCATCGACTGGCCGACCACATGGGCGCTCGCGATGCCGAGGTCATCCAGCACGGCGAACCCGTCGAGTGCCATGTCCTTGATCGTGTAGCCGTCCTGTTGGTGCTCCGGCCCGATCCTTTGGGAGAGGCCGACATCGCGATTGTCGAACCGGATGACGCGAAAGCCGCTGTCGACGAACGACTGGCAGAAATCATCGTGCCAGGAGATCAGCTGGGCGGTGAAGCCCGCGACGAAGATGATCGGCGTCGCCGCGTCCGGCCCCATCGTCTCGAAGTAGATGGCCGGTCGGCTGTTTGTTGTGGTCGGCATGTCAGCGCCCCGTCTGGTTCAAGCGGATCAGAGGTTCACGCCGCCGCCCACGATCAGCACCTCGCCGCTGACGTAGTCGCTCTCCGGGATGCAGAAGAGATAGACACCGCCCGCCGCTTCATCGGGCGTGCCGGCCCGACCCAGCGGCACCATGGTCTTTAGCGCGCCCAGCATCGCGCCCGGCACGCCGGCCTGGATGGTTCGGCCCTCGATCTCGATCTGGGTCTCCGGATCGTCCATCGGCTTGGTCAGCCGCGTCTCGATGAAGCCGAACGCCACGCAGTTCACGCACACCTTGTAGCGGCCCCACTCCTTGGAGAGCGTCTTGGTCATGCCCACCAGCGCCGCCTTGGCCGAGGAGTAGTTGACCTGGCCCGGATTGCCGTTGGTGCCCGCCATCGAGGAAATGTTGACCACCTTGCGGATCACCTCGCGGCCTGCCGCAGCCTCCTGCTTGGCGAACAGGCGGATCGGCTCGGCGGCGGCGCGCAGGATGCGAAACGGGGCCAGCACGTGTACGTCGAGCATCGACTGGAACTGCTCGTCGGTCTGCTTCTGGATCACTGCATCACGGGTGTAGCCGGCGTTGTTGACGATGATGTCGAGGCCGCCGAACGTATCGATCGCGGCCTTCACGAAGCGTTCGCCGAAGTCCTTGGCGGTGACGTTGCCGACGCAAGCAACCGCCTTGCCGCCCGCCGCCTCGATCGCGGCCACCGTCTCGGCGGCCGGCGCGGCGTCGAGGTCGTTGACGACGATGCGGGCGCCGTCCGATGCCAGTTTCAGCGCCACCGCGCGGCCGATCCCGCGTCCCGATCCTGAAACGATCGCGACCTTGCCTTCAAGCTTACCCAAAATCCTGGTCCCCCAAATTCACGCCAGCGCCACGACGGCTTCGCCGTCGAGCGTCTGCAAATCCTTGTCGGTCCATGCGCCGATCTTCAGCCGCGCCAGCCGCTCGCCCGCTTCTTCGAAGATTTCCACCACTTCGCCCCGGCAGTGGACGGTGGCGTAGAGTGGCGTGATCGCGGTGAAGCGGGCGCTCCAGCGTCGCAGCCGCTCCGGCGGCGACCAGCGGCCGACCGCCTGCGCCAGGTAGGCCATCGACAGCATGCCGTGCGCGAACACGTCGTCCATGCCGGCGCTCCTGGCGTAATCGGTGTCGATGTGCAGGCGCACATAGTCGTTCGAGGCGCCGGCGAAGAGCGCCAGGGTGGTCCGGGTGATCGGGCCTTGCACGTGCTCGGGAAGACGGTCGCCCGCCTCGAACCTATCCATTGCGCACCACCGTCGTGACGCTCATCTCAGCGCAAAGCTCGCCGGCGTCGTTCACCGCGCGGGTGTCCTGCACGATGAACTCAAGCGCGCCGCCGCGTTTCTGGTAGATGTCGCGGGTGGTGGTGGTCAGGGTGAGCCGGTCGCCGGCATGGATCGGCCGGTGGTAAGCGAACGACTGCTCGCCGTGGAGGATTCGGGCCATGTCGACTCCGATGCCGTTCTCGGCATCAAGCACCCCGCCCCGCTTCGCTGGCGCGCCGAGCGCCAGCGAAAACAGGTAGGTCGGCGGCGCCGGCAGCGCGGGATGCCCGGCCGCCCGCGCGGCTTCTTCGTCGAAGTAGACCGGGTCCGGCGCGCCGGTGGCGCGGGCGAAGAACTTCAGGAATCCCGGCTCGACGACGATGGTGCGCGGTTCCGAGACCACGCCCAAGTGCCGTTCTCGGTCGATCGCCATCGCCTCAGGCCTTGCCGTAGAGCGTGACCACACAGGCGCCGCCGAGACCCAGATTGTGCTGCAACGCCAGCCGGGCGCCGTCGACCTGGCGCTTGTCCGCGTCGCCGCGCAGCTGGTGGGTCAGCTCGTAGCATTGCGCCAGGCCCGTCGCGCCGAGCGGATGGCCCTTGGACAGCAACCCGCCCGAGGGGTTGGTGACGTGCTGGCCGCCGTAGGTGTTGTCGCCGTCGCGGATGTACCGCTCGGCGCCGCCTTCGCCGCACAGGCCCAGCGCCTCGTAGCTGATCAGCTCGTTCGGCGTGAAACAGTCGTGCAGCTCGACCACGTCGACATCGTCCGGACCGACGCCAGCGGCCTCGTAGACCTGGCGCGCGGCCTCCTTGGTCATGTCGTAGCCGATCACCTTCATCATCGAGCGGCTCTCGAAGGTGTCGGCGAAGTCGGTGGTCATCGCCTGGGCGACGATCTCGACCGAGGCTTCGAGGTTGTGCTTGGCCGCGAAGGCCGGGGACACCAGGACCGCCGCGGCCGCGCCGCAAGTTGGCGGGCAGGCCTGGAACCGGGTGATCGGGCCGTAGAGGTGCTTGGACGCCATCACCTCTTCCAGCGTCAGCGGGTCGCGGAAGACGGCGAGCGGGTTGTTGGCGGCGTGCCGCCGGGCCTTCACCGAGATCAGGCCGAACGCTTCGTCGCTGGCGCCGTACTGCGCCTGATAGTCGAGCCCGCCGCCGCCGAACTGCTGCGCGGCCATCGGCGCGGCCTCGTCCCAACCCTGGATCTCCGCCTGCTTGGCGAGCTGCAGGTCGAGGGTGCGCTTGCGGTCGTTGAAGGTCATGCCCAGGGCGCCGGGCAGCATCTGCTCGAAGCCGACCGCCAGAACGCAATCAGCCGCGCCCAGCTCCACCATCTGCCGCGCCAGGTAGAGCGCGGTCGAGCCGGTGGAGCAGTTGTTGTTGACGTTGACGATCGGGATGCCGGTGATCCCGACCCGGTAGAGCGCCGATTGACCCGCCGTGGAGTCGCCGTAGACGTAGCCGGCGTAGGCCTGCTGGATCAGCTCGTAGCCGATCCCGGCGTCGGCCAGCGCCAGGCGCACGGCCTTCTCGGCCATCACGTCCCAGTCCTCGCTCTGGCCGGGCTTGGTGAAGGGGATCATGCCGACCCCGGCGACTCTGGCTTTCGTGGACATCTCTCGGGCTCCTGGATTCTTGCGCGCCGCTAGAGCGTGCGGGCGATGATCAGCTTCATGACTTCGCTGGCGCCGCCGTAGATGCGCGACACCCGCGCGTCGGCGTAGAGCTCGGCGATTGGGTAGTCGGCCATGTAGCCGTTGCCGCCGAACAGCTGCTGGCAGGCGTCGATCACCTTGCACTGGGTCTCGGTGGTCCAGAGCTTGGCCATCGCGGCGGTGGCGGGGTCGAGTTCGCCGGCGAGCA
>Ga0302314_10001685_pt1 | contig 41304 bp, 30 predicted proteins | sample III_Palsa_N2_3_FD_200533 | JGI IMG/M metagenome (GOLD analysis project Ga0302314, IMG submission 200533) | Peat permafrost microbial communities from Stordalen Mire near Abisko, Sweden - III_Palsa_N2_3 | ecosystem: Environmental > Terrestrial > Soil > Palsa > Peat permafrost | place: Sweden... | reverse complement strand
TCGACGAGCTGCTCGAGGCCGTGCTCGCCCTGCCCGCAGTCCAAGCCATGGCCACCGACCCGCGCCAACGTCGCATGCGCGATGACTGGCTGCAGGCCGGAGAGCATGCCCAGCGCACGGTGGCACGGCTGTCAGAACAGCTGCGGCGCTTCCTCGATGACCGCGCTGCGCTTGAGAACCGGCGCATCGTGCAGCTGATCCGCGACATCGAACGGCATGCCGGCCATCTCAGCGCAGCGCCTCCGGACGGGCCCTGCATGGGCATCGAGACGCCGACCGCCGAGATCTCGCTGCCGATGGACCGGCCGCTCTTCACCCCGCCGCGCACGGTGCGCTTCAGCCGTGAGCCGGCGGTCATGGGGGTCTCGGATGCGGACGCCACGGCCCTTTTCTCGCAGCATTATGTCGATCCGGAGCTGCTGGCCGGGCACGTCCGCCAGTGCCTGTGGGAGGCTGACGCCGTGCCCCTGACCACGGTGATCGACCGTCATCCGCTGGACGAGGGGCTGGCCGAGCTGGTCGGCTACCTGCGCCTGGCCAGCGCGGACCGGGTCCTGGTGCGCGCCGAGATCGACGAATCGAAGCGCGACATCGTCAGCTGGTTCGATGGCGAGGACCAGCGTTCCGCCGACATCCCCCGTGTCGTCTTCACCCGCTAAGCGATGCCCATGCTGCGACCCTCCTCCTCCGAAGCATCCAGCCTGAGCGCCGTGCTCATTCCGCTCCTGCGCGGCTTCATCGACCGTTCCAGGGAGCCGGCGCGCTGGCAGGACCTGTGCGACCTGCAGGGCCAGGTGCGGGACCAGTTGCGCATCCTCGGCCTGGAGCTGGTCCTGGACGAGGCCCAGGGCTATGCCTATGCCCGCAGCCGCCTCGCGGCCGAGGATGAGCCGGAACTCCCGCGGCTGATGCCGAGACGCCAGCTCAGCTATCCGGTGAGCCTCCTTTTGGCCCTGCTGCGCCGCCGCCTGATCGAACATGACGCCACGTCGGGCGAGCGCCTGATCCTGACCCGCACGCAGATCGCCGAACTGGTGCGCACCTTCCTGCCTGACACCCAGGATGAGAGCCGCTACCTGCGTCAGCTCGATCGGCACCTCGGCGCGATCGTGGAGCTGGGCTTTCTGCGCCCGCTGGCCGAGCGGACGCAGGAGTTCGAGGTCGGACGCATCATCGCCGCCTTCGTGGATGCGCAGTGGCTGAGCGATTTCGCCAACCGCCTGGCCGGCTATCGCAGCCACGCCGAGAGCCAGGAGGAACCGTCATGAGCGCTCCTCCCCAGCTACCGGCGGCAGCTGCACCGCCGCCGTCCTCCCCGGGCGTCGACCCCCTCCCGTCGGGATTCCGACTGCAGCGTCTCGAGGTCTTCAACTGGGGGACCTTCCATGGGCGCTTCTGGACCTTCGACCTGCACGGCCAGAACGCCCTGCTCACCGGCGACATCGGTTCGGGAAAATCCACCCTGATCGATGCGCTGACGACGCTGCTCGTGCCCGCGCACCGCGTCGCCTACAACAAGGCCGCCGGAGCCGAATCCAAGGAGCGCACGCTGCGCTCCTACGTCCTGGGCTACTACAAGTCCGAGCGCGGCGAGATCTCCGGCGCCAAGCCGGTCGCCCTGCGCACCGAGGAGGGCACCTACAGCGTCATCCTCGCCCATTTCCGGGACGCCGTCCTGGGAGCCGATGTCACCGTGGCCCAGGTCTTCTGGTGCACCGATGGCGGCCAGCCCAACCGCCTCTATGTGGTCGCCGACCGCGGCCTGAGCATCAGCGAACATTTCACCGGCTTCGGAATCGACATCACCGGCCTGCGCAAACGGCTGCGCAAGCTCGACGCCTGCGAGATCCATGACGCCTTCGCCCATTACGCGGCGGCGTTCCGGCGGCGGGTCGGGCTTTCCAGCGAGCAGGCCCTGGAGCTCTTCCACCAGACCGTCTCGATGAAGGCGGTCGGCAACCTCACCGAGTTCGTGCGTGTGCACATGCTGCCGCGCTCCGCGGTGGAGGAGCGCATTGACGCCCTGCTGGGGCATTTCGCCGACCTGAACCGGGCGCATCAGGCGGTGGTCGAGGCCCAGAGCCAGGTGGCGCAGCTCGAGCCCCTGCTCGCCGAGAGCCAGCGCCATGCCGAGGAGGTGCGCCGGCGCGAGGACCTGGTGGCCTGCCGCGAAGCGCTGCCAGCCTACTTCGCCGGGCAGCGCCTGGTGCTCCTGGACCGGCGCCTGGTGCTGCTCGGGGAGGAGGACCAGCGCCTCGGCGTCAGGCGCGAGCAGGCGCTGCAGGAGCGCAGCGGCAGGGAGTCGACGCTGCAGAGCCTGATCGGGGACATCGCCCGCAACGGCGGCGACCGGCTGTCGCAGATCGAGATCGAATGCGACCGCCTCGCGGGGGAGCTTACGACCATCCGCGAGCGGGCGGCGAAGGTTGCGCACTCGTGCACCGCCCTGGGGCTGCCGCTGCCGGTCGATGGCGAGGCCTTCGTCGCGCTGGCCACGGCCAGGGCCGAACGCATCGCCATCATCGAGGTGCAGCACGCCGAGAACCACAATGCGCTCGTGGATGCCGACGTCGCCATCCGCCAGCTGCGCGAGGAGCACCGCATCCTGGAGGAGGAGCGGCGTTCGCTGACCATGCGCCGCTCGAACATCGAGGAGCGGCTGATCCGCCTGCGTCGCCTGCTGTGCGCGGACCTGGGCGACTGCGCGGAGGAGGACCTGCCCTTCGCAGGCGAATTGATACGGGTGAGATCCGATGAGCTGGCCTGGGAGGGCGCCATCGAGCGCGTGCTGCACAGCTTCGGACTCGCCCTGCTGGTGCCGGGCACGCACTACGAACGGGTCGCGGCCTGGGTCGACCGCACCGATCTCCGTTCGCGGCTGGTCTATTACCACGTCCCCGCGGTGCGCGTGCACCGCCTCCCGGCCACCGAGCGCGGCTCGCTGGTGCGCAAGCTCGAGCACAAGCCGCAGGCCTGGTGCGCGGAGTGGCTGCTGCAGGAGCTTTCGGAGCGCTTCAACTACATCTGCTGCGAGTCCCTGGCGGATTTCCAGCGCCAGCCGCAGGCCCTCACCCTGCAGGGGCAGGTCAAGGGCGCACGCGGACGTCACGAGAAGGATGACCGCAGCCGCATCGACGACCGGACCCGCTACGTGCTGGGCTGGAGCAATCAGGAGAAGATCGCCGCCATCGCCGCGCAGCTCGCCATCCGTGAGGAGCAGGTGCACATCCAGCTCTCCGAGCGTGAACGTCTCGACGCGCTGCAACGAGGCCTTCGGGAACAGCAGGGTCACCTGCAGCGGCTGGGCGACATCGGCCGCTTCAGCGACATCGATCCCGCGCCGGTCGAGCAGGCCATGGCGCGGCTGGCGCAGGAGCGGGCCCGGCTGCGCGACGCCTCGAGCGTGCTCGAAGGGCTCAATGACCAGAAGCGGCTCTGCCAGGCAGAGCTCGAGACCCTGGCCCGACGCCTGGATGAGCTCAACCGTGGACTGGGGTCGGTGCATGAACGCCAGGCGGCGGCCGGCGCCCTGCGGCTGCAGGCGCTGGAGGCGCAGTCCGGGCTGCCCGGGGCGGAACGCTCGCGCTGCTTCCCCCTGCTCGATGCCATCGCCGGCGAGCAGCCGTCGCAGCGCGAGCTGACCGTGGAGTCGGCGGACAACTGCCAGAGCGACTGGCGCCGCCACCTCCAGGAGCGCATCGATGCGACCGCCAAGCGCATCGAGCGCCTCAGCGGCAGCATCGTCAACCGCATGGGCGAGTTCCGCAGGGACTGGCCGCACCTCACCCAGGAGGTGGACCCGTCCCTGGAGGCTGCACCGGGCTACCTGGAGATCCTCGTCCGGCTGCAGGGCGATGACCTGCCACGCTTCCTCGCCGATTTCAAGCGCGCCCTGAACGAGAACACGATCAACGAGATCGTCAATTTCCAGAGCCAGCTCGAGCGCGAGCAGAAGGACATCCGCGAGCGCATCGAGGAGATCAACCGCTCCCTGTCGGGCATCGACTACAACCCGAGCCGCTACATCGCCCTGGTGGCATCCGCCACCGCCGACGCCGAGATCGGCGACTTCCGGCGCGAGCTGCGCGGCTGCACCATGCACATCCTCGGCTCCGAGCAGGATGAGGCCTATGCCGAAGCCAAGTTCCAGCAGGTGCGGCACATCATCGAGCGCTTCCAGGGACGCAGCGGACTGGCCGAGGCCGACCAGCACTGGCGGGTCAAGGTCACCGATGTCCGAAACTGGTTCACCTTCAGCGCCTCCGAACGCTGGCGCGCCGACCATAGCGAGCACGAGCACTACGCGGATTCCGGCGGCAAGTCCGGCGGCCAGAAGGAGAAGCTCGCCTACACCGTCCTGGCCGCGAGCCTGTCCTACCAGTTCGGGCTCAGCGAGGCGGGCAGCCAGCGCCGTTTCTGCTTCGTCACCATCGATGAGGCCTTCGGCCGCGGCTCGGACGAGTCCGCCCGCTATGGCCTGGAGCTCTTCACCCGCCTCCAGCTGCAGCTGCTGATCGCCACTCCTCTGCAGAAGATCCGCGTCATCGAGCCGTATGTCTCCAGCGTCGGCTTCGTGAGCTGCCGCGAGGGTCGCGAATCCTCCCTGCTGTGCCTGACGATCGCGGAATACCACGCCCAGGCGCAGGCCGCCCAGGCCGGCGCGCGCTGATCATGGCCGGTTCCTGGAGCACGCCTGCGGACATCCACCGCATCCTGCATCGGCATTGGCAGGCCGGTGACCTGCTGGTGCGCGCGCCGACGCTGTTCCCGCTGCGCATTCCCCTGCGTGGACCGGCGCCGGCGGCCATCGGCCGCCAGCTGCCCGCCGTGCGCGGCTGGATCCAGGCTCTGGAGGACGGCGCGCAGACAGCCGCTGGCCGGGGCTACGTCATCGAGACGGCGCCCACCAGCAGCCGCCAGCTGGGCACGAACACCATCCCCGGCGCCGTCCTGGTGCCGGCCGTGGAGGACGCCCTCGCACTGCTCGGCCTGGAGTCGGACTGGAACCGGTGGCAGGCGCTGCGGGCGATCACCGCAACCCGCTGCCCGGGACTGCTGCCGTGGCTGGAGCGCGAGCCGCTGCTGCCGCTGGCGCATGCTCCCGTCTGGGAGCAGGCACTGCGGGTCGTGGCGTGGATGGAGGCCAATCCCCGCTGCGGCCGCTACGTGCGCAGCCTCGACATCCCCGGATGCGATACCAAGTTCATCGAAACCCAGGAGGCCCTGCTGCGCGTGCTGCTCGATGCCGCGCTGCCGGCGGCGGCGATCACCGCGGGCGAGCGCGGCTTCGCCGGGCGTTATGGCCTGCGCCCCAGGCCGGTCCTGATCCAGGTGCGCATCCTTGATCCCGCCCTCATGATCGACGGCATGGACCATTTCGCGGCCAGCCTCGAGCAGCTGTCCCGGCTCTCCCTGCGGCCGGCCCTGGTGCTGGTCACCGAGAATGAGATCAACGGCCTGATCCTGCCCAGCATCAGCGGGGCGGTGGCGATCTTCGGCCGTGGCTATGCGGTGGACGTCCTGCCAGGGATCCCCTGGGTGCGTCGCGCACGGCTCGTCTACTGGGGGGACATCGACACCCATGGCTTCGCCATCCTCGACCGACTGCGTGCAGTCAGTCCCGATGCGACGTCGCTGCTGATGGACGAGGCGACCTTGATGACGCATCGTCAGCAGTGGGTCGAGGAGCCGGACCAGGTACGGACGGATCTGCCGCGGCTGACCTCCTCGGAGCGCACGGTCCACGAGGGACTGGCCCGCAACCGCTGGGGTCATCAGCTGCGCCTGGAACAGGAGCGCATCCGCCCGGATTGGATGCTGGAGCACCTGGACCAGATGCTCCGGGACACGCCGCCGCCGGCCTGCGGGAGCATCCGCGCCACGACGTACAACGCTCCGGCGCCTCCCTGACCTCCCACGACTCGCGTGGCATGCCGCCCGTAGACTGCTCCCCACGACTGGACTGCCACCATGCTGACCGCCATCACCAAGAATCTCGCCAGCATCGCCGCGTCCGGATCGTTCGCCACGCGGCGCCCATGCCCGCCCGATGATCTGCAGCTGACCGTGCGTGGCGTCGGCCCGATCCGCTTCCCGATCTCAGGGGCGTCCGCCCGCACACTGTGCACCGTGGCCCGGCCGGCGCGCTTTGGCTACAAGCAGAAGACGCTGCGCGACCAGCGCGTGCGCAATACCTGGGAGATCGGCAAGGATCGGATCACCATCGCGCAAGAACGCTGGCAGCCGGCTCTGTCCAGGCACTTGGCGAAGATCCAGCAGGACCTGGGCCTTCCCGCAGGCTGCTCATTGACTGCGGACCTCCACAACCTGCTGATCTACGAACCGGGTCAATTCTTCGTCCCGCACCAGGATTCCGAGAAGCTCGACGGCATGGTCGGCACGCTGGTGGTGACCCTGCCATCCCCCTTCCAGGGCGGCGCCATCGTGATCGAACATCATGGCAAGAAGGTCAGCTATCGAGGTTCCGGCGCGGCCATGTCATTGATCGCCTTCTATGCCGACTGCCATCATGAGGTCCAGACCGTGACCAGCGGTCATCGCATCGTCGTGACCTACAACCTGCTGCTGCACGGCAGTTCGGACCTCACGGACTCTCCGCAGCTGCGCCGGCAGACTGAGCTGCTGGTCACGTCGATCCGCAGCCATTTCGACACTCCCCTTCCGCCGCGCTGGGAGGGTCAGCCACCACAAGCTCCGCCCGACCGGCTGGTCTACCTCCTCGACCATCACTACACCCAGAAGAGCCTTGGCTGGAAACGCCTGAAGAACGGCGATGCGATTCGTGTGAGGGCATTGCGGGACGTGGCCATGCGCCTGGAGTGCGAGATCTTCCTGGCCCTGGCGGACGTGCATGAGACCTGGTCCTGCGAAGACGATGAGGATGATCATGAGCGTTACCGGCACGGCTGGCATGATGAGGACGAGAGCGAGGACGACGAGGAGGAAAGCCAGGATGATGATGACCTGACCGGCTCTGGTGCCTCCTGGACACTCACCGACCTGGAGGATTCGGACGTGGAGCTGCGTCATTGGCTCGATGCGTCAGGCCGCCGGACGGCCATGGTGCCCATGCAGCTCGGCACCTATGAGGTCTGCGCCACCACGGATTCAGATGCACTGGAACCCTTCGCGACCGAGCACGAGGGGTACATGGGCAACTATGGCAACACCGTTGACCGCTGGTACCACCGCGCCGCGGTCGTGCTCTGGCCGCGTGATCGCACCTTCCTGATCCGCGCCAGGCTGTCTGCCGCCTATGCGATCGACCAGATAGGGACGGCGCTCAAGGCCGGCAGTCTCGACGAGGCCCGCACCCTGACGCGACGCGTGGCGCCGTTCTGGAGTGCGGTCGCACCTCGGGAAGAAGGCCGCAGGTTCATCCGCTCCACGCTTCAGGTGGCGGATGCCATCGAGGAGGCGGACCTGGCAGCGACGCTGCTGCAGCCGCTTACGCCCAGGCTGCTGAGCGCAGCGACCGCACGCCTGGTCCGGACCCTGCTCCAGCGCTATGGGCTGGAGTGGTGCCGGACGTTGTTCGCCAATGGCGACCAGGACCGGCGCGATGATGAGCGGCTGGCGTGGATCGCATCCATGCCCGGCTTCTCCAGCATCTTGTGCGCAGATGCATCCGTGAATCAGCGCGAGCTGGTCCGTTCGATCGCGACCTCCGAGCTGGCATGGCTGACCAAGGAGTTCGCGACCCAGTGCCGGCTCCTCCCAGGACAGCGACCGCTCGCCGCTTTGGACCGCCTGCTCACGCCGCTTCTGGGACTACTCGAGACCAGCATGATCGCCAAGAGTCCCGAATTGCGCTCCTCCATCCTGGGTCTTTTGTCCATCGAGAACCGTCAGCTTCTCTCCTGGGTGATGCGGTTCCTGCGGATCGCTCGCGGCCGGCACCCGCCCCGGGAGATGGCGGAGCTCGGCCTGGGTCTTGTACAGGAGAGCTGCAACCGGGCGCTCATTGAGCGCTTGGCAGCGCCACCGCGACGACCGGGTGACTGGTCGGTGGTCGCCCCACGGCCCTGTGGCTGCGAGCTGTGTACGGTGCTGAATGACTTCCTGACCGCCCCCGGACGTAAAACCATGGACTGGCGCTTGGCCACCCAGGGCCGTGCCCACATCCATCGGATCGTGGCCGATCATGACCTCCCGATCCAACATGTGACCATCCGCTCCGGGAGCCCCCGCACCCTCGTGCTGACGAAGAAGCCAGCGGTCTTCGTCCAGGCGGCCGCAGAGCGGGAATCATGGACCGCCGACCTGCGCTGGCTGAAGAAGGAGCTTCATATCCGCTGACCCATCCTCACCAGGCAAGGACCAATAGCTCCAGTGACCTACCGGCTTCGTCGCGAGCTCATGCCGTTTTGGGCAGCCCTGGTCCACGGTGGGGACATTGGCCGGATACCGCCTGTCCATGAGCTCTTACCCTTCGTCACCAATGCTGAGGTTTGTCACAAGTAACGCGATGGGATCGTTCCGCTCGCATCGTCAAGCGTTGCTTCAAAATCCGATGCTCATCGCTCGGAGGGGGATGGCCGCAGCCCCGTCGTCCGCCGATGACTGACTACGACCCAGCACCGCTGCTGCTTCCCGGACTGCACGGCACGGATGCGCTCTGGAGACGTTTCACCGCACGATGGGCAGGGCCCGTGAAGACCCTCTCCTACCGGCCGGATCCCGAGGCGACGCTTGAGGAGTATGCGGATCAGGTTGAAGGAATCTTCCTCGGCACCGATCAGCGGCCCGCCGGGGTCGACCTCATCGCCGAATCCTTCTCGGGTCCCGTGGCGCTGGCGGTCGTCGCGCGACGGCGGATTCACGTACGGCGCGTGGTCCTGGTCGCGAGCTTCGCCGCAGTCCCGCATCCGTGGCTGGTTCGGGCCGTGGCCCGGATGCCGCATGCGCTTGTGTCCCTGGCGATGGGGTCGCGCCTGGGGGTTGTCCGATTCCTGGCCAATGGCGTTGGCCATGCGGACCTGATCGACGACGTCCTTGCGGCCGTGCGCGGCATCCCACCTGCGGTGGTCGCCAGCCGTTTGCGCGTGCTGGCCAACCTCCCTGATCCTGGAACTCGCATCACCTGTCCGGTGCTCGCCGTGCAGGCCGACAACGACCGTCTCATCCCGGAGAGCGCCCTGGCAGCGCTGCACCAGGCCTGTGCGGACCTTCGCGTGGTCCGTCTGGCTGGCCCGCACCTGCTGCTGCAGGCGTCCCCTGCCGCCTGCGTCGACGCGATACGCGCATTCCTGGCCTGATCGGCTCGTGAGTGCCGCCGGGGCGCCGCCACGCCCGTCAGCCATAGCCCCCGTTCTCGGAGGGGATGGGGATCAGGGAACCGAAGCCGCCAGCGGCATTGGCCTGCAATCCCGCCATGACCATGACCCGCCACCACGCGCTGCGGTACCACGGCGGCGCCGGCACCTCCAGGGGCAGCAGCCGGTTGTCACCGGGGATCAGCTGCGAGAGCTGGATGCCGCCCTCCTGCCAGCGTCGCAGGACATGCGCCAGGTCGTCCCTGACGCGGTCGGTGACGAGCACGACCTCGGTGATGTGCGCCTCCAGCATCCGTCGCGCCGACGGGAAGTCCTGCGGCGCCACCTGCCAGCGGTTGTCGAAGATCCCCGGCCGGATTGTTTCCGTCGGCTCCATGCGGCGGCTGTCGAGCAGGAAGCAGGGTGGCGCATCGGCCGGCAGCTGGGCCAGGCCCGCGCACTCGTCGCGCAGCGCGATGAGGATCGGAACCGTCTCCACGGCCGGATGCGAAAGCTCCGGAACACCATTGAACAAGGGCACCGGCTGCACGCCCAGGCGGGTGAGCGCCGCGCCGGTGCGGACCGCGCTGCTGCCCTCCGAATCGATGATCCAGGCCCGGGTCGGTGCAGCGAGACCGTCGGGGATCTCGACGGGCGCGCCCATGGTCGCGGCCATCCCCTCGAAGACGCCCCGCCAGGCGAACAGGATCGGCTTGGCCCAGGCGGACCAGGGGGACTGCTCCGGGGCCCAGCTCTCGAAGACCTGCGGTCCGAGTTCACTCATGCGGCACCTCTGGCATCACGGGGTGGATCGACGAGCACGGCGACTTCCTGGGCGAGCCGGTTGATGGGCGGCGTCTGGGCGATGCGGCCATAGATGCCGGCGGGCTCACCATCGATGGTATAGACCCCGAGGCAGACATGGGCCGGCCCGAACGGGCCGGCAATGGGCTGGCTGGTGAAGGTGCGCTGGGCGAGCCATAGATGGGGATGGCGCCGGGAGGCCGAACGGGCCTTGTCCCAGTCGCGCACCAGGCCAAAGCCAGGTCCCACGATCCCTTCGCCGACCCGGCCCCAGGCCGGCTTGAGCAGCCACCCGTCGTTCCAGTCCGCGACCTCAGCCACCGCGCAGGTCTCAGGCAGGAGGGCGCGCCAGATCGGCAGCCGGGTGCGCAGCCGCTCCCAGAGCAGCGGCAGCCGCTTGCCCTGGACCAGGACCGCGGATCCGGGATTGGTGGCCGGAACGCCATCGCCTGCGAAGAAGCGCCACCAGTGGCAGCCCAGCGGCAGGGCGGGCAGCCATTCCGCGGGATAGAAGCGCATGATCGCTCCGCACGGACCGCCGTCGCCGACCGACACTCCGGCGTCGCGCCAGCGCAGGGCGTCGGGAGCGCACGCCGTGGTCGCGACGCCGATCGCATGCAGGTGGTCGGCCAGGAACTCCATGACCTGCCTATCGTCCGAGTAGGCGCTGCAGTGGACCAGGGCCACGGGGCGATCAGTGGTGCAGGCGCGGATGCGCGCGGCCAGCTGGCGCGCGGGATCGCCGGCCATGGCGAGATCAGGATGATGCTCGTGCATCAGGGAGGTCAGGCCCGTGGCCTCGTTGAATCCGCCGGGAACGTCGCTGTTGACCTCCGACAGCGCCCAGCCTGCGGCGGTCGGATGGAAGTCGAAGCGCATGACCCGGGCGGCGGCGCGCGGCCGGCCCTGGCGGCGTCCCCAGCGCAGCGCCATGCGCATCGTCCAGGACAGGCCGAGTGAGCGGTGCAGCTCCGGACGGTCCCAGAGCTCCTCTTCGCATGCCAGGGTCTCAGCGGCGAGCTGCCGCGCCCACTGCTCCAGACGGCGCCATTCGCCGTGCTCCAGCGCCAGGGCGAAGGGCGTGATGGTGGCCACATCCTCGACTTGCGGGTCCCACTTGTGGCAGGAGAAGATCGCGCGGCGCCGGTAGTCGCGATAGGCGCTGCCGGAGAGGTGCGGCAGGGCGCGCACCTTCATCGGACGACTCCGCCCATGACCGGCCAATGCACCAGGTGCAGCGCCAGGAGCATCCACAGCAGATAGGCCACGGCCGCCACCGGAGTCACCACTCCCATGCCCGACATCCCCCTGGACGTCGCATCGCTCACCGCCCTGGTCCCGTGCTCGACCAGCAGGGCGAGGATGAGCAGCGGAAGCAGCGGCCAGACCGCAGCGAACTCGTTCACGGTCGCCGCCAGCGAGTGCCAGTCTCCGGCTGCGCCACGCCCGCAGATCACCCCCGAGGCGATCAGGTAGCTCCCCAGACGGATGCCGGCGCCCGGCTGCCGGTCGATGCTGATCGCATCGCCGATGCCGGTGACCCGGTCGAGCACGTACCAGGCCAGCAGCCAGGCCCCCAGCGCGAGGCCGCCGGCGACGATCACGCACCACCAGCCGGGACCATCGCCGATGTTGGCTCCGGCATAGCACGCCATGAGGCCGAGCAGCGCTCCAGCCACCGCGGGCAGGGCCGCGCGATTGCCGCGTTCGAGGATGTCGCCGCGCCAGTAAACGCCCAGCGGGATGAAGCACCACCGTCCGGCTCCCATCCAGGCCAGCCCCATGACCAGGTACATGGCGAGATAGAGCGGATCGTCCCTGACGTCGCCCGCAGCCCAGCATCTGAGCACACCGAACAATCCGACGGTCGCCAGGACGGGAACCAGCACGAGCGCGATGCGCGACAGCATCATCGGCCGCAGCACGTCCACCAGGACGATGCTCTTCAGCCAGGAACCCCAGGCGATGACGGCGATGACGACGCTGGCCGCCATGGCGAAGAATTCGTCGCTCGACATGTGCGGGTTTTCGTCACTGCCGCCGGAATCGCAAGGACGGACCAGCGGGTGATCACTCCTGAGCAGTCGGCAATCATGGCAGCCAGGCGGTCCCGCGGTCGACACGGATCAGCGATATTCCCCGATGACCTCGATCAGGCCGACGATGTGGTCATTGAGGCGTTCGAGATCCTCGGCCGGCACCCACCACTCCGTGTGGTGCGCAGCGCCGACTTTATGGATCGGGTAGCCCTGCATGACTTCCGACCGCACCGCGAAACGCGTGACATATCCCACCCTCGAGTCGGCAACATTCCATGTCTCGGCGATCTCCCGGGCATACGGTTCATTGGTCACTGGGTAGAAGATCGGCTGTCCCGGCAGTCGTGGCGGCCATCGCTTGAAGCCGCTGGCCGCGACCAGCGCCAGCTCATCGGGACCCGTCGGCCGATACAGGGTCGTGGTTTCCATGGATTTAGCATAAGACCCCATAGTGCCATTCCAGTGACCGCTGCGCGGTTGCGTCTTCATCACCGGTTATCGACCGCGATCGGCTCTCCGGTCAGTGCCGGAGCGGCAAGTCTCTGACCGGGCCCCGATCGGCAGCGCCAGGCGACAGCCCGGATCGCCAGGTGGACTGTGCAGGACTCCTGCGCGTGTGCGTAAGGCCCACTGGGCTGCTGCGACCGCGGCCATGACGCAGGCGCCCGGCCCTCCTCGGCCAGGCGCCGCAGCCCTGTCTACCTCCAGGTAGACTCCGGTTGTGCCCGGTGTCCGTGACCTCCAGGCGGTGGCGGAACGCACCGTCTGCAGGGAAATAGGCCGCTTTCACCGCATTCGTGCTCGGATCATGGCTGCATCACGTTTGCCAATTTTGCCAATTTTGCCAATGAGGCTGACGCGCGGCGTCTGCGGCGAGGAGGATCCCGACCTTTGCTCGTGAACGCGAGATGCCGGGATTATGCTCGACCGCGCTGTGGCCGCGTGGCCGACGGCTCATCCACCCGCTCCCGGGACCTGCTCAGCGCGATCGACCCTCCGGGGCTGCCCTCTCCTTCCCATCCGACCACTCCCTAAAGGATCCTCCATGACCCAGACACCACCGGCCGCATCGAGCCATGGACCGCTTTCGGAGGCGAAGGCCTTTGGCATGCAGAACCCGAAGGCGCCCCTGATGCCGCTGCGCATAGCGCGACGTGCTCCGGGACCGACGGATGTGGAGATGGAGATCCTCTTCTGCGGCGTCTGCCATTCCGACATCCATACCGCCCGCGATGAATGGGGGCATGCCCTCTACCCCTGCGTCCCCGGCCATGAGATCGTCGGGCGTGTCACCCGTGTCGGCGCTTCAGTGACCACCTTCAAGCCGGGCGACCTATCGGCGGTCGGCTGCATGGTCGACTCCTGCCGCACCTGCGAATGCTGCCAGGCGGGACTGGAGCAGTACTGCCTGTCGGGAGCCATCCTCACCTACAACAGCCCGGACCGGCATCTCGGTGGACACACCCTGGGTGGGTACTCCAGCGCGATCACCGTCGATGAGGCGTTCGTCCTGCGCGTTCCCGCCGGACTGGACCTCGCCGCGACGGCCCCGCTGTTGTGCGCCGGCATCACCACCTATTCCCCGATGCGCAAATGGAAGGTCGGTCCGGGACAGCGCATCGGTGTAGTCGGCCTGGGCGGGCTCGGGCACATGGCGGTGAAGTTCGGAAGAGCGTTCGGTGCGCATGTCGTGCTCTTCACCACCTCGCCGTCGAAGGTGGCCGATGGCCTGGCGCTGGGCGCGCATGAGGTGGTGGTCTCGCGCGACGCCGAGGCCATGGCGCGCCATAAGCGCAGCCTGACCTTCATCATCGACACGGTCTCGGCCAGCCACGACCTCAATGCCTACCTGACCCTGCTCAAGCTCGATGGCACCCTGGTCCTGGTGGGGGCGCCCCCCGAGGCGCTGCCGGTCTCGGCATTCAACCTGATCGTGCCCCGCCATTCCCTGGCCGGCTCGGCCATCGGCGGCATCGCCGAAACGCAGGAGATGCTCGATTTCTGCGCAGCGCACCAGATCGTCTCGGACATCGAGGTGATCCCGATGCAGCGCATCGACGAGGCCTGGACGCGCATCCTCAAGCAGGACGTGCGCTACCGCTTCGTCATCGACATGGCGTCGTTGAAGCCATGAGCGGGGCCCAACTGCCCGGAACCTCCGTATGCACCCTCAGCTCGGTCACGGCGGCCGGTCCCTGATGCCGTTCCTGCCCCACGTCCTTATCGCGTGACTGCCGGGACCCCGGGTGCAGCGGCTGGATGTCCGATATAGTGCCGGATGAGATACGCAGGCGTGCTGCTCCAGGCATGACAGTAGCTGTTCAGCAGCGGCGAATTGCAGACTGACGGCGAGAAGCGGTGATCCTGGGCATCAAAGACCTCCCAGAAGGTGTTGGCTCCGAGCTGCGCCATCGCTCCCCAGTAGGAGCACAGCAGCCGGGTCGCCGCCTCAGGCAGGCCGCTGACGAACAGGGCCTCGACCATGTAGTGGTAGAGGTACGGGCCACCGGGCTTCACGGCAGCGGGGTCCTGCATCACCGCCATCAGCAGGCGCGCCCCCTCGGAGGGTTCAACCGCTCCGGCGAGGACCATCCAGGCTTGCGACGACCAGGATACCTGGCGCGCCGGACCGCTGATGAAGAGGCCGGTCCCGGGGTCGCGCAGCCGCAATGCCGCATGACGCAGGCGGTCATGCTGTGGCTGGAGCCGAAGCGCATCCGCCGTGCGGCCTAGCAGCTGCGCCAGCGCGATGCCGCTGACATAGGCGTAGAGCAGGATGGCATGCGCCGTCGTCTGCTTGTCGAGGGTCGGCGCCCAATCGACGAACGGGCCGCAGGGGGATTTCTCCAGCTGGAAGAGGTGGTCGGCATCGCACGCGGCCAGACCGATCTCCAGCTGCCGCGCCGCCACCGGCCACAGGTCCTCAGCCGTGGCGTGATCCCGCGTGGCCAGGGCGTAGTCGTGCAGCGTCGCGACGAAGAGCAGCGCATAATCGATGAGGCCGACATCACCCGCGACGGGCACCGGATGTTCGTAGAGATCGGCCGTCACCAGGCCATCGGGGCGCGACAGGGCCGCGAAGAGATAGAGGCAGCGCTTCACCAGGCCGTCCTGATGGAAGGACTGGTAGTTCACCAGCGCCTGCAGCCGCAGATCGCCCATCCACAGGCGCCGGTCGCGCTTGGGTCCGTCCTCGAAGACGGTCTGCATGCAGTCGCGCAGCGTGCGCAGGGAGATCTGGTCCAGGACCGCGAGCTCGGCCGGCATGCCGGGTGGCACCGGCGGCAGATCGAAGGAGGCGGCGCTGCACACCGCCGTCGCCTCGACCCGGGTCACCTGCGGCTGGAAATAGGGCGAGCTCGCCAGCAGGGTGATGCGCAGGTACTGGAAGGCGTAGCGCCGCGGCAGCCTGATCGGCTGGGACAGGTCATCGAGGGTGATGATCTCATTCTGGATCCAGGCCCGGCTGATGCCGTGGGCGTTCTGCGGATCGATGTTCTCGGCGACCTCGGTCGGGATCTCCCCGAACATCAGACTCAGCCGCAAGGGACCGTCGACCTTGCCCTTCACCGAGCGCAGGGTCAGCGTCAGGTAGCCGACGAGATGCTGACCGAAGTCCAGGACGAAACTGTCGCCATTGCGCAGGACATGGTTGTAGAGAACCGACAGGTCCGATGCCCGCGCCGCCCGCCACCCCTGGAAGGCAGCGCCATCCGCGTCGATGGTCACCACGCCGACGGGATCCAGCGGCACGCTCAGCAGGGCCGGACGACAGCGCTCAGCGATGTCGAGCCAGCGCACGCGTGTTGCATCATCACTGCCAGGCATGAGTCGCTGCTTTCGGGTCCCTGCCTGTGCACACCAGAGTCGGAACGCACGGGGGACCGAGACTGTAGACAAGTCCGAACGAAGGAAATGGCGATCACCCGCCCATGGTCCTTCCTGCCTCCCTCCCTTCCTCCCGCCTGCCTGCGGCTGGTCCATGGTCGCGGCGCGATCCGTGGATCGTCATGGTTGAGCGCTGGCAATGAGGTGCACGGCCTCCCTGCAACCCGGCATGGCGTGACTGATGATGCTTGTCCTGGCATGGCCAGCCGATCATCCAGGCTTGGATGATGCGTCTCCTCCCCTGCGTCCTGGTCAGCGTGGTTCTCGCCGCCTGCGGATCGCAATCCCAGGTTGCGCTCACCGGTACGTCCACGCCGCTGCCATCGGGCCAACCCGCCCCGTCAGAACCGGCAGGTGTCGAACCGGCCGCGATCCAGCCCGACTCCGCCCTGACCGGCGATGACATCGGTGCGACCATACTGGGGGATTCCATCACCATACCGGCCTTCCAGGAGCTCCAGCTCGCAGCCGTGGTCAGTCGCACAGGAGCCTTTTTCTCAAAGGACAGTTTCATCCGGACCATGGTCAGCAACTCGGACCAGAAGCAGTCGTTCCGGCTGGTCGCCTTCGCCCCGATGGGCCGCTGCGCCCTTGAACCACGGATACGCTCGTGATGATCCTCGGCCATCGTGAACGTTTTCCAAGACCCGCGCTTCCGATCTATGGAAACAGCAGTCCCAGCGCCCTGTGCTGTGGTCAGCCCTATGTCGAACTCTTCGATCTCGTCTATGGGGATCAGTCTGGCGGACGGTCCTACCGACGACATCCATCATCCCGAGAACACCGTCTTCTCGGTCCATGTCTATGCCCGGCTCGTGGCCCTGGCTGCGGACGACCCCCGGCAGCCGCAACTGCACGTCGCCGGTCGCCACAGCGGCGTCGCTGCAGAGAAGCCCATCCTCCGCAGGGAGGACGTCGTGCCGCCGGAGGGTCAGGTCTCGGGGAGCGCCACGGCCACCTTTTGAGGCGGGGCCGCGTCGTCGATCCGTACCGTGGTCCAAGCGGATTGCGTGCGCTGATACGGAACGTCGTCGCCAGCCCCTCGGCATCAGTGCGGCCAGCGGGTGAGCCGATCCGAGCGACACCCAGGAAGCGCAGCGTCAGGTCGTGAGGGTTCGTGCGGAAGGGATAGTTGTGAAAACACCCAATGCTCCCGCCCACGGCTCCGTGTCATCAGATACCATGCAGACCACGAGCAGCGCCCTCAGCCGCTTCGCCGGCGGCGACCACGGAGCCTTCGCGGAACTCGTACACCAGTACGAAGCGCTCGTCCACAGCGCCTGCCGTCGGATCCTCGGCCCAGGCCCGGACGTGGAGGATGCGGTCCAGGCCACCTTCATCGTCCTCGCTCGGGAAGCCTCCCGGCTGCGAGATGCGCAGAACCTATCCAGTTGGCTCTACCAGGTGGCCACCCACGCCGCCCGGGATCTGGAGCGGGAACGCCGCGCCCGCCACCGGCGCGAGCGGGTGGTGGCCGCGCAGCTGCCGATCATCAGCAATGACCGCCAGGCGGATGCGCGCGACCAGCTCCAGGAGGGCCTCGCCCGGCTCCCCGCATCCGAACGCGAGGCCATCATCCTGGTGCATCTCCAGGGCCATACGCTCGCCTCCGCCGGTCAGCAGCTGGGCCGTCCCCCCGGAACCATCGGCTTTTGGCTCGCGCGCGGCCGGCAGCGTCTGCGCGAGCATCTGCGGCGCGCCGACAGTCCACCCGTCCTGGTGGCGCTGTTCGGCCGGCTGGATCCGAGCGTGGCCGCCGGCGCCACGGGCAGCGCCACGGCGCATCCGATGCTCCTCGGGACCGCCCCGCATGCGATGCTCAGCGCGAGCTCCCCCTCTGCCTGCACTCCGGTCCGTCCGCCCACGGTCCCTGGCCTGAACAGCGCGCCGCCCCTGACCAGGGCCGTGCGCCTCGCGGACCGCTGCTGCCGCAGACTGGCGCGAACGCGGCTGCTGCATCGCGTGCTGCTCGCTGGCATCATGCTGGCACTGGTCGGACTCGGCTTCCGGACCCTCTCTGCCGGTCAGGAACCGCCCCGGGCCGTTGGCCCCCGCGCTGCGCTGGCCCTGGCTGAAGCTCCCGCTGTGCCGTCCCCAGTGGTGGCGGCCGGCGGGAATGAGAGCCTGGACATCTTGCCGTGCGGCATGGCCATGATCGTGACGTGCACCATGCCGGTGCCGGTGACGGGGCGCATCAGCCGGCCGACCGCAGTCGAGCGCGAGACCAGCGTCCCCTTCCTGCCCCCGCTGCTGCTGCAGCGCACGCAGCGTATGGTCCTGGGCTTCCGGGCGACGGACGTGCCGAGTGGAGGCATCATCCTCGCCGGTGATGGCCTCTGGGATCAGGCCATGCACGACCTGATCCGCGCCCGCTGCGTTGCGGGCCGCTGGGGATGCCAGGATGCCAGCTGTGCCGGCCACGCCGCCCTGGCGCTCACGCCCTGGGGCGGGGAGCTGTCCGAGAATCTGCTGTTCGGCGACGGTCGACCGACCCTCCAGCTCTCCTATCACGCCAGTCCGAAGGGACGGCCATCGCATCTCGTCCTCATGGTCATGGGCCTGGATGCCGGCCACCTGGCGATCGGCACCGTGGACTTCATCATGCAGCTGCATCCCTCGCCAGCCGTCATGCGTCAGGATGCGATGCGTTCGCTGCTGGCGCTGACCGCCAGCACGTCCTCGTTGCGCATCGCCCTGAGCGGCGCGCTGCTGCCGGGATTTTCGCCGGCCGGGGTCCACGGGCTGGCAGCCTGGTTCGACCCCTCCACCGCCGGCTGTGCGCTGCATCTGCGCGCCCCATGCGCCGATGCTGCGACCGCCGCCGCGCTGCAGCGCCAGTTCGCTCCGGCGCTCCCCGCATGGTCGCAGCTGCTCGAGGGCTCGCTGCCGCCCGATGAGAGGGCCACCACCGGGCCATTCCTGGAGGCCTTCGGCCGGGCTCAGCTGCGCGCGGACGCGGCAGTGCTGTCGACCGACCTGTCGGCGACGACTGATTATTCGCAACTCATGGCGAACTTCCTGAAATGCCCGGGCTGACGATTTCGGTCAGACGGCCTTCCCTGCCGTCTGCCCACGGAACCTCCGCCCCGTTGCGCATACCTGGCGGCAATCGGCGCTGCAGGTCTGCCGGATCCCATGCCTACCGCCTCCGGTCGCGCCCGTCGGGTTGGTGGATGGCGCCGTGCTGCTCGATCTCCGCCATCCTGCCTGCAGCATCTGATCCATCGCACCAGAAGAGTGTCGTGGGGCACGCCGCACTCATCGAGCCCATGGCGTGACCCTGCCCGATTCGGGATTGGAAGTCGCCCGCTGGATGCATGATCATCAGAGACGGCCTGCAAGCCGTCCTCACCCCTGATGGAGACCCGGCATGCCCACCTCACTCTATGACATCCCGCTGCACCGCATCACCGGTGCTAACGCGACATTGGGAGAGTACCGCGGCAAGGTCCTGCTGGTCGTGAATGTCGCCTCGAAGTGCGGTCTGACGCCCCAGTACGCGGGTCTCGAAAAGCTCCATGAACGCTTCCAGGGCCAGGGCCTGGTGGTGGCCGGATTCCCCGCCAACGACTTCGCCGGCCAGGAGCCGGGCAGCAACGCCGAGATCGCCGGCTTCTGCAGCACCAGCTTCGGGGTGAAGTTCCCGCTGTTTGAGAAGATCGCGATCGTGGGCCCCCAGAAGCATGCGCTCTACCAGGCGCTCACCGCGGCCCGCCCCGCGACCGAGGGCGGCGCCGATGGGCCCTTTCGCGAGAAGCTCAAGGGCTACGGCATCGCCCCCAACCCGGCGCCGGAAGTGCTGTGGAACTTCGAGAAGTTCCTGATCAGCAGAAGCGGCGCGGTGGTGAAGCGCTTCTCGCCCGACACCGACCCCGAGGCGCCGGACGTCGTCGCCGCCATCACCGCCGAGCTGGCCCGACCGGCCGGAGCCTGACGGCTGCCAGCCGCAAGTCCGTCCGGGACCCGTCTGATCCCGGACGGGTCTGATTGCTTGATTTTTCGCGGTTGTCAGCAGGCTTGCGCAACCGCTCAGCACTGCCGCTGCGCCCGACCACGACGGAGGTGCCATCATGATCGCTTCATACCTCACCTTCGCCGCCATGGTGCACGCCATCTGATCCCTCGCTCCGGCCCTGCCGGAGCTCCCAGGACGTCGTTGCTGCCGATGTGGCGAAGGACCCTCTCCTTCAGCTCCATCGAGTCCCCATGTCCAACGAAACACCGTGCACGTCGGCAGTCGACGTGTTCATCAAGCGTCGTCTGATCACCGAGGTCCTCGACACTATCAAAAGCGGCAAGGAGGCGACGGTCTACCGCTGCCGGGCCCACCCGCAGAGCGGCGTCCGCTTCTACGCCCTCAAGGTCCATCGCCCGATCGAACAGCGCTCCTTCAAGAACGACAGCCTGTACCATCACGGACGCGTGATCCTGCAGACCCGCATGGCGCGGGCCTTCGCCGCCAAGAGCGCCTATGGCCACGACGTCCAGTCCATGACCTGGATCCGGGCCGAGCATGAGACGCTCCGGCTGCTGTGCGCTCACGGGGCCCTGGTCCCGGAGCCCATCGCCTGCGAGGGCCGCGCGCTGCTCATGGAATGGATCGGCGATGACGAACCGGCTCCGACCCTCGCCAGCTGCCGTCTCGACCCCGCCAGGGCCGAGGCCTGCCTGGCGGCGATCCTGGCGCAGGTGGCCCTGTGGCTGGTGCACAACCGGGTCCATGCTGATCTGTCAGGATTCAACATCCTCTACCACCAGGGCGCTCCGGTCGTGATCGACTTCCCGCAGGCGGTCGATCCGCGGACCAACGCCAACGCCCGCGCGCTGCTGGAGAGGGACCTGCGCAATCTGGCCCACTGCTTCGCCCGCTCAGGCGTGTCGTGCGATGCGCCGGCGATAGCCCAGACCCTGTGGCAGCGCTGGGAACGGCCGCAGCCGTGAGCGAGGGATTCACGACCGACCCCCTGGCGAGGATCCGGCTCCATCCTCGACTGCCGCCAGAGACCCCCGCCAACACCGCATGCTGTCATGCAACCGGTCAGGCGTCAGCACGGGCTGGGCCGACGTTCGAGGTGCGCTACCGCTCAGCGCTGTTCCTGCCTGGACTGCATCTGCTGCCACAGGCTGCCGCCTTGGCGGGGATCCAGCTCGAGAGTGCGGATCCGCCTCAGCGCGATCGTGACGCACCCTGCACAGATGGCGGCCAGGAACATGACGGTCGCAACCCTATGCTGGTCCATGAGCAGCAGCGCCCGCTGCCACAACGTGAGGTGCACCAGCGGATAGCTCAAGTCCTGGAGGACAGGAGTGGCCCTTGCCCATTCTCCGGCGCTCGCGTGAGCCGACCACAGGCTGATGCCCATCAACAGCAGCAAGGGGACTTGCGCGTCCCACAGTTGGGGCTCCCGCCACCAGCCACGGTAGGGCCGGGGTGGACGTGAGCGTCGCAGCGCCAGGGTGATCAGAAGCCCGGTGACCAGGAATCCGGTGCACAGGATGCGGTGGAACTGCCGTGTACGCATGATCTCAGGGAGGATCGGCCTGGTCGTGATCACGCCTTGTTCCGAATAGTCGAAGGCACGCGGATCGGGCATGAAGCCTTCGTCCCGCGCCGTGGCGAGCGCCATCTGGCCGGCAACGAACTGCGGTGTCGCCAGGATATGGTGCTGCTGCAGCCGCAGCGCGTAGTCGTCCCGGCTCATGACCGTTCCGTCTGGCAGGCGGATCGATCGGTATTCGCAGGCGAGGCGCAGGACCGACTCCTGGGAGCTCCCCCGGTCATCATACGCATTGGGCAGGACAGCCATGATCTCGATCGCCTCAAAGCGCCCCGGGGACCAGACCCAGGTTTCGACGGCGATGCTGATCAGCATGCAGAGCGCCATGGAGCCGAGCACGGTGCCAAGCGCGACCCGGCGATCGACCAGTCCGTGCAGACAGAGGGTCTGCGTCACCCGCATCTCCATGCTGGTCCCGGACAGCATGAAAGCGCCCAGAAAGATCCAGGTTGCCGACATCGTCTCTCCCCCGATCAGGTAGGTCAGGTAGAACATCACGCACGACCACAGGAGGAACTCCGGATGATTGAGCAGGGCGAGGACCAGGACCCGCGCCTGGGCCAGCCACGGGCGGTTGGGAACGAGGCTGCCATGCTGATACCGTGCATGGGATCTGTCCGCAGTCGTCGCGGGATGGAGTCGCGTGCTCATTCCCGGTTCGGTCGCACGTGATGGCTCGGGGTCCTGCTCGTTGCGAGCCACGATCCCAGCGCCCTCGACCAGGATCACGACGACAGATGCCAGCATGAGCATGCCGTAAGAGGAGCGCGAGCTCGCCGACCAGGGGACCATGCTGTGAGTGAGGCTGAGCGCACTGGGAAGAAAGCCGAGGGGAATGATCAGCAGATACAAAGACGGAGGCCGTCCCAGGAAGAGGATGATGGAACGCAGGATGAGTCCGAGGACCAGGCACAGGCAGATCAGCTGCAAGGACACTGCCTCCAGCACATGATTCAACGAGGACCAGTACATGATCATCAGCGGCAGGCCACCGACCACCGCCAGCAGCATCGACACCAGCCAGTTCAAGATCCTCCGCTCCCGGCTGCGGATGGGCCAGAGCCGCTCGAAGATGATCGGCGCGCCCAGCAGCTGGCAGGACGCCATGATGCCGAGGGCGAAGGCTGCGATGGCAGGTATCACCTGCCAGATCTGGATCGTCCCAGACCACGGCAAGGCCATGACCGCGGCAGCCAGCGTCGTCAGCACCACCATCCCGGCATGGGCTTTTCGCGCATAGTACCGCATCATCGCCAACGACCGGTTCATACGTCCACCCCGGTGCGGTAGAGGAAGGCGTCCTCGAGTCCGAGCGACTGCACCGCACGCACCTGGACGGCCTGTCCATAGCGCTCGGCCAGCACCGCCCGCGCCAGCTCCTCACGGCATGCCAGCACCAGGACCTCGCAGCCGATGCCAGGCTCGGCATGCAGGCAGAGCTCCCAGGTCTTCAGTGTCGCGAGCGCCTCCGGCGTGACCACGGCCTCGAGGCGGCAGACCGATTGCGCGATGGCGTCGACCGAGCCATCGGCGATCACCCGACCCTCATGCATGATGACGATGCGCTCGGCCACCCGTTCCAGATCCGGAAAGAGATGGGTCGCCAGCAGCACGGTCGACCCGGCATCGTCCAGCAGCTCGATCAGCACCGAGAGGAAGTCGCGCCGCACCGAGGGATCGAGGTTGCCCGCCGGCTCGTCGAGGATGAGCAGTTCGGGGCGATGCCCGATGGCGCACAGCAGGGCGACCTGGCGCTGCTGGCCGCGGGAGAGCTTGGCGAAGGACGATTTCAGGTCGAGCTGCATGCGCGAGGCGAAGCGCTGCACCAGTGCGACGTCCCAGCGGGTGTACACCGCCGCGCACAGCTGCAGCAGATCCAGGGCGCGCATGCCACTCGGGAACTGGTCCTTGTCCGGGACATAGCCGATTCTCTGACGCAGCACCTCCGGAGCCAGCCAGGGATCCTGGTCGAATACCCGCACCGTCCCCGACGTCGGCTTGAGCAGGGGCGGCAGCAGGCGCAGCAGCGTGCTCTTGCCTGCCGCGTTGCGGCCCACCAGGCCGATGACCTGCGGCTGGTCGATCAGCAGATCCACCCCACGCAGGGCGTCGGTCTTGTGGAAGTTGCGGTGGATCCGCTCCAGGGAGATGATGCTCATGGTCGTTCCTTCCAGACTGAACGTGCAAGATCGAGCCAGGCGGCGCGTGACAGGCCCGCGGCGAGCGCGGCTGCCGCCGAACGCGACAGCTCCGCCACCACCTCCGCCCGGGCCTCGGCGGCGAGCTCGGCCGGCAGCGGATCGGCGACATAGGTCCCCATCCCGCGCCGGGTGGTCAGAAGCCCCACGGCCTCGAGCTCGTCGAAGGCGCGCTTCACCGTCAGGTGGTTGATGACCAGCTGCTGGGCCAGCTCGCGGTGCGAGGGGATCTTCTCCCCGGGCAGGACCTCATGAGCGACGATCGCGCGGCGGATCTGGCGGACGAGCTGGGCATAGATCGGTTCAGGATGGTCGGGAGTGATGCGCAGCAGCACGCTGGTGATATATAGGACCATAGCACCGTGACAAGCGCCAATCAGGAATGGTGGCATGTTATGCGCAGACGCTGCGACCATCGCATCCGACACCGGTGCTGGCCTCAGGAACGCCCCGCATCGACCCTCGCCATACGCTCCACCTCCGACTGCGGTGACCCTTGGAGTTGGCTTTATGCCGATCCGCAGCTGTGGGCATGCGCGAGCAGCTCGAGCAGCAGATCGACGATGGGACCTCCGTGATCCTCGCGACCGGCATCTTCCTGGACAAGGACCAGCCGCCCAGGACCGGCTTCCTGGTCATCACCAGCCAGATCGTCTCCCTGTAGTCCAGGGCGTGGGCCTGCGCCAGGGAAACCCTGGGGCGGACCACTTCCCGCTGCGGGCCCGGACGCTCATCATCGACCCGGACCTCGATGCCGGCTCCATCGGCGGCGCGACCCTGTCCTCAACCCACACGCCGATCCACCAGGCGATCACCCAGACCTGCGCGCTGCACGCTCTGATCGCCACCTGGACCGGCGGGGCCGTTGCCGTCAGGGGTCGCGCAATGATGGGACGATTCCATCGTTCGATCTTGTCCAGGATCACCGCCCGGGCGCGGCAGCCACGCCGACTAACAGCCGCATGCCGCGAACTCCTGCCGGTAGCGGACCATGCCGCCCAGGCGCGGGAAGCCGTGCGGCTGCAGCTCCTGGGCCTGGAAGTAGTCACCACCGCCATAGGCCGACTGCAGCAGGACGCGCGACGCCGGATGAAAGCCGAAGCGCTGATAATAGGTCGGGTCGCCGAGCACCACCATCCAGGTGCAGCCGGCGCGCTGACTGGCCAGGATGGCCTGCTCGACCAGCTGGCCCCCGATCCCCTGTCGTCGATGGTCCGGGAGCACCGCGACCGGTGCGAGCCCGAGACCCCATTCCCCCGCGTCGGTCGAGACCGGGCTGCAGGCCACATGGCCGATGATGCGCTCCGACCAGAGGGCGACCAGCGAGACGGAGAGGGCTTGGGAGAGGCGCAGCGCCTGCACCAGCCGCGCTTCGGCCGCACTGGGAAAGCAGGCGCGCAGCGCCGCATCGATTCCCGGTTCATCGCCGCCCTGCTCTGGTCGAAACATGAGCATGGCGTCCACACTTCCGCCTGACGCGGCCTCGGCAAGCGGCAGTCGCGTGGGGCGTCCCGGATCACGGCACCGACCGTGGTTCGTTGCCGCACGGCGGCCTGGCACGACGGACCCGTGGGCGGGTGCCTGCGCCTTCAACGCCGTGCATGCGGCCGGTCGTGTCGATAGGCTTCGTGCGCTGACGGCTTCCGCTACCGAGCGCTGCGGCAATGAGCAACGCTGCTGCAGAGCACGCGGAGCGCTCCTCGCCCACAGCGCGCGGCTCGTACGCCCATCCTCCCCCGGCGTCAGGATCGCGAGCATCGGCCCGTGCTGTGCGGTGGTTCAGCAGTCGTGCTCTGCGCTGCGACGTGGCAGTCCGGTCACTGACAGTACGAGGGTACTGATAACGATTGCCGTGCGATCGCTGTCGGCGTCCTGAAGCGCGATTAAAGCACTCTTGATGACATGAGCGTCGGCGTGACGGATCGACCGTCATCAGCGCATGCTGGAATCGTACTTAAGTTCAGCAGACCGCGAGTTATCCATGCGGTATACTTTCTTGCAGCGCGACCGCAGGTGCCTCCCACGCGTTTCTGGGCTGGCAAGATTACGACATCGTCAGGTCATCGTCAGGTCATCGTCAGGTCATCGTCATGATCGCAAAGGCTCGGGCATGAAGAATCTGTGGAAACCATTGCTCCTCGGATCCGTCCTGTCGCCGATCACGCTGTCCTTCACCGATCCCATCACCGGACTGAGCATCTGCCTGGTCGGCGGCATCCTCGCGTCATTCCTGTACGCGATGGATCCCAGCCACCACGACAGGACGACTCAGCGCAGGAACCCGTTTCCCGTCCTCATCATGTGCAGCCTGCTGCTCTTTCCGATCGTCTGGATCGATGTCGTGACGGGCTATGACGTCGATGTCAGCGTCCTCTATTTCATTCCGATCGCGTTCGCAGCATGGCGGCTGCCCCTCTTCGGCTCGTCACTGATCGTCGCCTTCGCGACCGCCGCCTGGATGATTGCGCAATTCTGCTCCCAGCATGGCGTGGCCTCGACCACGATCCTGTGGAATGCGATCATCCGTCTGGTCACGTTCACGATCATCGAGTGGGCGATCCGGCGCGAGCGGGGGCATCGCAAGCAGGTGGTCTGATCCGGGACGTGTCCTGAGCGGCGCTGTGGACCGCGGCGGTGGACGACCGCTCCATCACATGTCGATGGCTGTCGCCCCTCCCATGGGATCCTTGCAGAAGTCACCGGTCACATGGCATCGGACCTTTGCCCGTGAAAAGCCGTTGCCATCATCCCGCAGCGGGGGTCCGATTGCCGAAGGGATGCCCATGACCTGGTCCGATGAATTGCGCGCGCGGGCCATTGCCGATCTGCCGCGTCTGGCGCAGCGCCATCCGGACCTGCAGATCGACGTCGCGCATGCTCATGTCGCGACCAACTGGACGGCTGTCGGCACAACGCGGGGCGCCCGGATGGTGGTCAAGCACTTCGCGCAGCGCGAGCGCTGGCTGAACGAGGTCGCCTGCCTGCGGCACCTGGCGTCGACCGGGACCGTCCCCGCGGTGATCGATGGCGACTGCGAACCGTTCCTGGTCGGCGAGCACCTGGCCGGAGAGGATGCCACGGCCGGCTACCGGGCGGTCCAGGACGATGGCGCGGCGCTGCAGGCGCTCAGCGCGGCCATCGGCATGGCCCAGGGCCGGCTGGCTGCGACCCCCCTGCCGCTGCCGGGTCCTGGCTACTGCCCGGTGCGGGATTTCTCGGTGATGGTCTGGCACCCAGATCCGCAGCAGATGCTCATCCGCTACCTGGACACCTGCCAGCGCATCGTGCGCGTCCTGCCGGCGTATGGCGAGGGCATCTTCCAGGCATCGCTCGCCCTGGTGGGCGCGCAGCTGCCGTCGATCGGCATGCGCCGGCGCTGCCTGTACCATGAGGACATCTCCAATCTCAAGGTCGACCGGGGCCGGTTCACCGGATTCTTCGATCTCGAGATGTGCCGGGCGGGCACCGACCTGATGCAGCTCGGCGTCGGCCTGCAGTGCTGCGGCCCGGGACGGCTGTCGTGGCCAGCGTTCAAACAAGGATTTGAACACGGCAGCGGCCAGATCCTCAGCAGCGCGGATCTGCAGTCCGCGATCGCCATGTTCCACCTCTACGCCTGGATCCGCATCTGCCGCTGGGGCTGGTGGGACGGCGATCCCGCGCAGCTCGGACACCGGCGCGATTCCGAGTCGGAGATCGCCTATTGGCGCTCCTACCTGACGGACTCCGTCGTCCAGATGCGCCTGGAGGCGGACCTCAGCGCGGCATGCCACGCAGCCGGCCTCTGAGCCGGCCGGTCAGCCGATCGGCAGCCGCCCGCTCAGGCGGTGAAATACGCCGGCCGGTCGAGATCCGCGAGCAGCCCGGCATGCACGGGCTTCCAGCCCAGGCGCTGCCGGGTCAGCGCGCTGGACGCGGGCCGGTCGAGGGCGATGAAGGTGGCCAGCCAGCCGAAATGCCCGGCCGCGTCCTGCGCTGAGCGTGAGGCGACGGGCAGGCCCAGGCGGCGGCCGATGACCTCCGCGATGTCGCGCACCGGCACACCCGGGTCGGCGATCCCATGGTAGCGCGCCCCGGCCACGCCCTGTTCGAGCGCCAGCCGGAAGAGCCTGGCGGCATCGAGCCGGTGCACGGCGGGCCAGCGGTTCATGCCATCCCCGACGTATGCCGACAGGCCCTTCGCGCGCGCGATGCCGATGAGCGCCGGCACGAAGCCATGATCCCCATCGCCATGCACCGAGGGCGGCAGCCGGATGAGGCACGCGCGCACGCCACGTCCTGCCAGGTCCAGGGTCGCCTCTTCCGAGGAGATGCGGTGGCGCGCCGGGCCATTGGCGTCGGGCGCATCGTCCTCGGTGCTGCTGCGCCCGCCCGGCAGGTGGGCCGTGCCGGAGGTGACGACCAGGGGCCGACCCGAGCCGACGAGCGCCGCGCCGAAGGCCGCGATCGCAGCGCGATCGGTCCTGCCGGCTGCGGCCATGTCCATGAAGTCATGGATGAAGGCGGTGTGGATCACGCCATCCGCCGCGGCCGCACCGCGCTGCAGGCTCGCGACATCGTCGAGAGCGCCGCGATGCACCTGGACGCCGGCGGCGGCCAGGGTGGTGGCGGCGGCGTCCGAGCGCGCCAGGCCCGTCACCTGATGGCCGGCGCTGAGCAGTTCGGGGATGATGGCGGAGCCGATGAAGCCGGTAGCACCGGTCAGGAAAACACGCATGGTTGAGCCTTCCGCGGTCAGTCAGATGTCGAGATTACTCTTAGCAAATTACTCTCGCGAAAGCAAACGAAATGTCTTCGATTCGCCTCTTCATCCTCTCGTCCTTCGTCGAACTCGGGCCGATGCATGGCCACCGCCTGCGCCTCGAGGCCGAGGGCAAGCTCGTGCACCTGTGGACCGACATCACGGTCGGAGCGGTCTATGGGGCGATGAAGCGGCTGGCCACCGAGAAGCTGCTGCGCGCCTCGGGACGGGAACGCGACGGCAACCGGCCCACCCGCCAGCTCTATGAGATCACCGAGGCGGGACGCAGCGCCCTGGCGGCGCTGCGCCGCGACGGCCTGACGGAGGTGTGGTACAAATATGATCCCTTCGACCTGGCGCTGACCCGCATGGACGCCGCTCTGCTCGCCGAGCTTCCGGCGATCCTGACCACCCGCCTCGAACGTCTCCGGGCGATGCTGCTCGAGAGCCAGCGCATCAACGCGGCGGCGCGCGAGCATGTCGGCCTGGCCAAGCAATGGGCGCTGCGCCACAGCGAATGCCGCCTCCAGGCCGAGATCGACTACCTGAGCGGGCTGCTGGCGAGCAGTGCCGCGATCGTCACGGATGAGCGCCATCCGCGACCGCGCACGCCGCGCAAGCCCGCCAGTCCGGATGCCCCGACCGCCACCGCCTGAAGCGGATGGTCCCCGCGCTGCGGGGCGGGCCCGACCGCTGGTGTCGTTTGGACGGCGTCGCCAGCGGCAGTGGTCTCCGACCTCCTAGCTAGTCAGGAACCGGGGTCATCATCCGTCCGGCAGCCTGCACCAGGGACGCGACCTGCCGGCGCTGCCCGTCGTTCAGAAGACGGATCGGCAGGTACGCCAGCAGGTTGCCGTACCGGTCATGGAACTCGAGACCATGGCGATGGCTGCAGATCGGACCGATGTCCGCCCACTCCAGGCGGTTGGCGGTGCGCGCATCCTGGACGGTCAGTCCATGGCGGGAGATAGTGATGGTCATATCCGGCCAGCGCTGCAGCCGCGCGCTGCGCTGCCGGCTGGTCAGGACCCAGGCGCAGGCCACGCCCGCGCTCCCGATGCACGTCGCTACCCCGACCGCCGTCCGACCGGGACCGGAACGGTGACTGTGCAGCGTGAGGACCAGCACCACGGCACCGGCCAGCATCCAGGCAAGCCAGCCGAGATGGCGGCGGCGCCAGGCGCGGCGCTGGCGCGAACCCTGAGCACGCCGCAGTGCCAGCACCCGGCGTTCATCCACCGTGAGCTGGCAGATGACGACGACGGCAGGTGGCGAGATCGAGTCCATGGAAGCGGTCGGTGGCACGAGAGCTGATGCTGAAGCTGACAGGGGAGGATGGTAGCGACACCGCAGGGCCCCCATCGGCAGGGTAGCGGCGATTGCCCTGGACCATACCGACCAGTTGGTATGGTCCAATCAATGGAATGGGACCGATGATACGCGCGCAGCAGGTCCTTCCGTCGCGGACGCGGATCCTCGATGCCGCCCTCCAGGTGATCCGCACCAAGGGCTATGAGGCGACCACCATCGATGACCTGTGCACTGCCGCGGGCCTGAGCAAGGGCAGCTTCTTCCATCATTTCACCAGCAAGGAGGACCTGGCCCTGGCGGCGGCGGCGCACTTCACGGCCATGGCCGACCGCCTCGTCGCGGCCGCAGCCTTCCGCCTGCTGCCCGACCCCCTCGAGCGGGTGCTCGGCTATGTGGCGTTCCGCAAGCAGATCCTGCGCGGCGAGCTCCCCGACTACACCTGCCTGCTCGGCACCCTGGTGCAGGAGGCCTTCGCCACGCACCCGGCGATCCGCGACGCCTGCAATGCCCATATCAGCGCCCATGCCGACGGCGTCGCCGCCGACATCCAGGCCGCCATCGACCGCCATGCACCGCAGGCCACCTGGACGGCAACCAGCCTCGCCCTGCATACCCAGGCGGTGATCCAGGGCGCCTTCGTGCTCGCCAAGGCGCGCAACGGCCCGGCCATCGCCGCCGACAGCCTCGATCATCTGCATCGCTATATCGTCCTGCTCTTCGCCAACGCCGCTGCAGCGGCGGTGCACCCACCGCACCCATAGAATTCATCCCCACCCATCCCCACCCTCCGGAACACCCCATGAACTCCTCTGTCGGAACCTTCGTCTGGTTCGAACTGCTGACCAATGACGGCCCGGCCGCCCAGGCCTTCTACCGCGCCGTCATCGGCTGGGAGTTCGCGGACTCCGGGATGACGGACCGCTCCTATTCCATCATCTCCAAGGGCCCATTCAGGGTCGGCGGCATGATGCCGATCAGCCCGGAGATGGCCGCCGGCGGCGCGCGCCCGCTGTGGATGGGCTACATCGCCGTCGATGACGTCGATGCCCTGGCCGCGCGCCTCGTCGCCACGGGCGGCAGGATCCTGCGCCCAGGCGAGGACATCCCGGGCGTCGGACGCTTCGCGGTGGTTGCCGATCCGCAGGCCGCGCCATTCGTCCTCTTCAAGGGCATCCCACCGCCCCAGCCGATGCCGGTGGTCGCACCCGGCAGCCCGGGCCACGTCGGCTGGCATGAATTCGTGTCGGCCTCGCCATCCACCTTCGCATGGTACAGCGCGCTGTTCGGCTGGACCAAGGGCGAGACCATGGACATGGGCGCGCTGGGCACCTATCAGATCTTCAACATCAACGGGGTGATGGCCGGCGGCATGGCCAGCAGCAATGCGCAGAGTCCGCCGCCGTTCTGGCTCTATTACATCAGTGTCGGGAATATCGATTCGGCCGTGGAGCGCATCACCGCGGCCAAGGGCCGGATCCTGCTCGCGCCCCACGCCGTGCCGGGTGGCAGCTGGATCGTCCACGCCCTAGATCCGCAGGGGGCGTTCTTCGCGCTGGCCGGACCCAGGGCCTGAGGACGCAGCTGCTCAGGATCCAGGCCTGGCCAGGTCTCAGTGCGACTTCAGGTGGGCGCGCTGGCAGAGATCGGCGACCCAGGCCTTGGGGCTGAGATTGAAGTATCCCGACTGCCCCAGGACCGCGCCGCCGGCATCCACGACCATCACCGTCGGATAGCCCTGGATGTGGTACTTGGCCTGCAGGTCCTGGTTCTGCTTGCGCACCGCGTCGGTCTGCGGCAGCTGGTTCGGGAAGTCGGCGATCATCAGCACGACGTTCTTGCCAGCCCAGTCCTTGAAATCCGCGGTATTGAAGATCTCGTCGTGCAGCTTGATGCACCACGGGCACCAGTCGCTGCCGGTGAAGTCGATGAGGATGGGACGACCGCTCGACGCGGCCGAGGCGGCAGCGGTGGGATAGTCGTCGAGCCAGTCGCCCTGCGTGCCAGGAAGGCCGGAGGTGCCGGCGGCGGACGCCACGGGGGTATGCACGGGGTCCACAGCGGGAACCAGCAGGCGGTGGCTGGCGATGTCATGGGGATCGACGCCGCGGATCCCGGTCTTCTCCATCGTGTCGGGATTGTAGGTCGAGAAGATGTGGGTCTTCTCGTCGTACACGCCGATCAGCTTGGTGCCGTCGGTGAAGTGGTAGATCTGCAGATCATCAGGTGTCGAGGGCTCCGCGGCCGCGTCCTCGGCTCGCGCCACGCTCCCGAGACCGACCAGCAGGACCGCCAGTACGATGTTGCGCATGATGCCTCCTACGATTGCCGCAACCCTAGGGCTCGCGCGCGGCGTTGGAAGGCTCGGTTCGGTGACACGAACGTCGCCGGTCAGGACCTGTGCAATCTAACTAGATGATTCGTTTTATCGCCGGTACGCGTCCGGCAGCGTGCCCGCGTCGAGTTCCCGCCAGAATTCGCTGACCTCCAGGTACTGGCTCGGGCTGACGCCGACGAAGCGCAGATTCGCGCAATGGCGCAGCGCATCGATGTTCGCCGCATGCCAGTCGGCAAACGGCCCGATGCGCACATTCTCAAGCGGCAGGGTGGCCAGCGGTCCGAGATCGGTGATGCGCGTATGGTCGATCCACAGCTCGCCGATCGCCCGGCCCTGCAGGGTGCGCAGCATCGCATCGCCCATCGGCGTCTGGCTGGCGTGCAGGACTGCCAGCGGCAGGCCGGACAGGACCTCCATCGCGGTGGCCGGCGTGCCGGTGATGTCCAGGCGCGTCATGGGGCTGCCCGCCAGCGGCGCCAGGCTGGTGACCAGGCAGTGGTCGCAGACCAGCTCCGTTAAGGCCATGCCGGCCAGGGGTTCGAGGCTCGCGACGCGGCTGCCATGGAAGATGAGTTCCGTCAGGGCCATGCCACGCAGCGGCGCGAGATCCGAGAGGCCCGGCGCCGTGCCGAGATCCAGCCGGGTGCCGTCCATGCGCGCGATGCGGCGCAGGGCCGCGGTCGAGGCGTTGGTGGTGCCGCTGAAGTTCTCGACCCGCAGCCGGGCGACCACCAGGACATCCTGGATCGGGCAGCCGCTCAGGTCGAGGTCGGTGATCGTGCAGGACAAGAGCGGCGTGAGATCGGTGATCAGGCAGCCCGCGAAGCGCAGGCTGTGCTGCGTGCTGTTGGCCAGGAAGCCGAGATCGGTCAGCGGTGTGGCGCTGCAGTCGAGGACGCTGAAGGACCGGCCGCGCAGCGGACTGCCGTCGCGGATCGCGCTGTGCGACGCCATCAGCACATGCAGCGGCGCGCCGCTTAGCGGCGAGAGGTCGACGACCGGGGTCTGGCCGATGTCCAGTTCATAGAGCGGCATGCCGCGCAGCGGCGAAAGGTCGGTGACGCGCGTGCCGGTGAGGGTGAGGGTCTCGAGCGGCATGCCGCGCAGCGGCGAGAGGTCGGTCACGGCAGTGTGGCTGAGGTCGAGTTCGGCCAGCGGGATGCCGTGCAGCGCCGCCAGGCTGGTGACGCGGCTATGGGCCAGGGCGGTGCTCCAGGCTGCGCCGCTGGCGCTCAGCCGCCCGTTCTCATCGACCGACAGGCAGGCGCCCATGCCCGGCCAGGCCGCGTCGAGGCGGCTGCGGAAGCGCTCCACCCGCCGCTCCGGGGCGACGACGAATGCTTCGGCCAGGGCCGGCATCTGCAGCTCGGTGAAGATCTGCGCGACCTGCGCACTGGCATCCGGGTCGAGATCGGTGTTGTCGGCCACCCCTGAGAGCAGATCGCGCAGCCGCACGGCATGCCCGTCCGCGGGCACGAGCGCCAGCCACTGCGCGCAGGCGGTGCGCGCCTGCTGATACTGCCGCTCGACCATGCTCGTCCCGGTGCGCAGGGCGCGGGTCTGCACCGGATCGGGATCGGCGCCGATGCGGCTGTCGAGCGCGGCGTTGACCGCGGCCCACTGGTGGTCGGCGAGCTCCTGCTGCAGCTGGTCGCTGGTCACGCCCACCCCGGCTGCGGCCGTGTCGGAGCCGAGCGGGGCGTCGGAGGCGATCGGCTGCGCGAGCGCGGGATCGCGCAGTTGCTGCTGCAGGGCCCCGACCCGTGCGTGCATCATCTCGGCATAGGTGGCCAGCACCACCACCAGGACCACCGCCAGGCACACCAAGGCGAGCTGCGCGAGGCGCAGGCGCTGGCGGCGGGTGGCGCGCGATTCCATCGCCTGCCGGGCCTTGCGCGCCAGGCCCTCGGCGTTGTCGGCGAGTTCCGAGCGCTCGAGTTCCCGGGCGAGACTCGCCGCGGCCTCGGCCTGGCTGATCGCCTGCGCGTAGGAGCCGAGCTGGATGGCGTGCTGCGTGCTGGCCAGGCGGGCATCGAGCAGCACGGTCTTCGCACCGCTCCAGTTCGGCCAGATCTCCAGCGCCTGCTCCGCCCAGGAGGTGGCCTTGCGCAGGGCCTCGTCAGCCTGCCGCGGCTGCGAGCTGGCCAAGGCGAGCTGCCCGCGCGCGGTCCCGACCAGGACGATGGCCTGGATGTGGCTGCGGTAGTTGCGCAGCCGCTCGGCGAAGAGCTGCACGGTGCGGATGCGGCGCTTGGGACTCTTCTCCAGGGCCGCGAGCGCGATCGCGGCGAGCTCCTCGGGGATGAAGCGCCCGGGTGCTGCGAGCTGCGGATCGGTGACCGGGCCCTGGATGGCCGAGGTCAGGACCTCCAGCACCGTCTTGCCGCGGTGCGGGGAGGTTCCGGTGAGGACCTCGTAGAGCACCGCGCCGAGCTGGTAGACGTCGCTGTGCGGGCCGATGGTCGGCGCGCGGATCAGCGCCATCTCCGGCGCCATGTAGGAGGGCGTGCCGGTGATCTGCGTGATCTCATCGATGTGCGGCACGATCGGATGGTGCTCGGCCTTGCCGAAGGCGATGCCGCAGCCCCAGTCCATGAGCAGGACCTCGCCGAAGGCGCCGACCATGACGTTCTCCGGCTTGATGTCGCGGTGCAGGATCCCGCGCCCATGGGCGAAGGCCAGCGCGTCGCAGACCTTGAGCAGGATCTCGATATGGTCATCGATCGAGAACTGCTCGGCGCGCGCGACATGCTCGGGCCGGCGCGGCCGCAGCAGGTCCTTCCAGGCGACGCCCTCGACGCGCTTCATGACCAGCTGCAGGCTGCCGTCGGCATGGGCGAGCAGGTCATGGATCGGCACGATGTTCGGATGCTCGAGCTGCGCGGTGATGATCGCCTCGGCGTAGAAGCGCAGCGAGGCGTCGTGGTCCTGCCCGTCCTTGAGCAGGCGCTTGACGGCGACCTCGCGGTCGAAGACCTGCTGGCTCGCGCTGTTGATGCGCCCGAGCGCACCGCGCCCGAGCTCCTTGCCGATGACATAGCCCAGGCGCCGCACGCCATGGTCGAGCGCCGCACCGGCGACCGGGCGGGCGTTCTCGGAGCGGATGGAGTCGTCCGGCCCCAGCTGCCGGGCCCGCGACCCGCCGAGGAGTCGCGACAAGGTCTCTTCCACGCGCAGTTCGTCCATCACTGACCTCGACTGTCCGGTAGGAGCGGAGCGATCCGGGATGTGCGGTCCTGCCTATTGCGAGAATGCCGGCAGCGCTCCGGCGTGACAGGCAAACCCACGCCGTTGGTCATTGTTGGTTGTTCGCGCGCATACCGCATGGCTGCCAGGAGATACTCCTGGCCAGTATACCCGTTTAGCAGCAACAGTAGGTCGCGAAGCTTTTTCCGGATCGGTTCGCCCAGCACCCCGCCCGACCCCATGGCCCGCTGCAATCGCCAAAGCCATTACTTCCCCTCCTGGCCACCTGAGAGCATTCAGCACGTCACCCAGACGGGGATACCGTGAAGAAACGCTAGGACTAGCAGATGTAGGGGCACGCCGCAGGTTTTTGCAAAGGCAAAGCGAATATTGGTTAATTGAAAATGGGTCTCGTGGAATTCATATAGTTCTACCGCTGCGACCAGCAACTCACACCTGTGACTCAAGTCCCCGGCGACCGGCTAGTGAGCAGCCTGAATCCAGGTCCGCTCCCATGGGCGGCGGCCGGTGCCGTGTCACAGGGGCGGGTGGACTGCGTTTTTCTAGACATGATGGACACTTGAATGCCAAACTAAATCGATTTACATACAAGCTATTGCCAGTCGGTCGCACCCTCCGCGCCATTGCCCCGCGACCGGGTCCGACGGCCCATGCTCCCGCTTCCTGCCCGCCACTATCAAAGAGATGGGATCTCAATGCATCACCTCCGCACGGCCTGTCTCATTTTCGCTATGGTCATCGCCGGGACAGCTCAGGCCGCGGACACCGCTGTCATCTGGGTTGAAGGGGAGCAGCCCACCTCGGTCGTCCCGGAGAGCCTGAAGCCGACGATCGCATCGGGACCCGCCAGCATCATATCCGAGGGAAAATGGCTGCGGCTGGATCTCGACCCGCATAATCTGCCGAAAGATAGCGTCCTCACCTACAGTGCTCACGCGGCCCAGGGCGGAGACTACGACCTCTGGATGCATCTCGGCTTTGAGAAGATCCGCTCCGGATTCGACTGGCGGGTCGATCAGGGCGGATGGACGAATGTGTCGTCGGAAGATGCGACGATCGATGTGCAGGAACTGGGGATCTGGGCACCGTTCGCCTGGCTCCATGCGGGGAAGGTGACCCTGGCCGCTGGTGATCATAGCGTGCAATTCCGCCCGGCCCCGGGCGCCGAAGATAGCAAGTCTACGCAGACGATCTTCGCCTTGGACGCGTTTTGCTTCGTTGCCGGAGCCTTCCATCCGGACGGCTCCATCAAGCCCGGCGATAGCAGCTGGATGACCGACGCGGACAAAGCCGCGGCCTCGAAAGTCTTTGCGGTTCCCGCACCGACCGGCGCGGGGCAGGCGACGATGTCGCTGGCGGGACCTTGGCAATATGCCGGGGACGATGAATTCGCAGTGACGGATCGCCTGGGACCGGTGGCCACTCTGCCCCCCTCGGATGGGTTCAATTGGCGGGCCATCACCGTGCCGGGCGACCGCAATGCGCTGTTGCCGCAACAAAGCTATGTCCACCGCTACTACCTGAAAACGCGGATCATGGCTCCGGCAGAGGTGTCCGGCCACTCCGTCGTCCTCCATATCCCATACCCGAGCATGATCGCCACTGTTTTCGTCAACGGCCATCAGGCGGGCTGGACCGGGCTTCCCCTGGCCGCATATGACTGCGATATCACCAACCTGATCAAGCCGGGAGCGGTGAACGATCTCTGTGTCGCCTTCAAAGATTTCTTCTACGGCTTGTCGGACCCGGGAGACGTCAAGCATCCCGCGTATGTGCCGATCGAATTCTGGCACTACAGCACCACTAATGCGCTCGACATGCCCATGCTGGGCAACTACACGTCCGGCTTTGTCTGGGCTGAGCCCTCGCTAGTCGTCGGCGGCACGGCCTACACCGAGGATGTCTTCACCATCCCCTCGGTCACCAACAAGAAGCTGGGCCTGGACATCACCGTCCATAACCCCACCAGCGCGCCCTTCACCGTGACCATGACCAATGAGGTCCGGCCCTTCAGCGGGGGCGCCGTGGAAAAAACCTTTGCCCCGATCCAGGTCACCATCCCGGCAGGAGGCGATCAGGAGGTGAAGCTGTCCGAAGGCTGGGCCAATCCGAAGCTCTGGTGGACGGACGATCCCCAGCAATACGTCGTCGTCACCCGGCTCGCGCTGGGGGGCAAAGACCTAGATGAACGGAGGACCAAGTTTGGATTCCGTGAATGGACCTGGGACGGTCCTGCTTTCAAGCTCAACGGCATCCCCTGGCACGGCTTCGCCGACAATTCCACGATCCAGATCGATGACATGAAGCCGAAAGGACAGTCGATGATGCGGCTGTGGGGCCCGGTGCCGCAGTCCTATGACGCCTATCTGGACGATTGCGACGCCAAGGGAATGCCGGTGCGCCGAACCAGCACATTCGACGGGGAGGGCGCCGCCGGTTTCTATAATCTGGCCAACCAGGATCTGTGGGATCATTACCGGGCCCAGTTGCTGGCCTGGGCCAAGGCACAGCGCAACCACCCCTCAATCTTCATCTGGTCGATGGAGAATGAGATCACCTTCATCAATGGCAATGTCAGCGGGGCGAATCAGATCACCACCACCGAGATGAAGAAGACCGCCGATCTCCTGATGGCGATGGATCCCAGCCGTCCGGTCATGGTGGACGGCGGCAATGCGCTGCTCGACGAATCCCTGCCGGTCTATGGCGGCCACTATATGGAAGCACCGCTGAACTCCCTTCCGGAAGGGGCCTATGACCAGGCCATGTATGCCCACCGCCAGCCCTGGCCCATCACCATGGCGAAGCCGATCCTCTTCGGCGAATCGTGCTTTGTCACCGGCACCACGCTCGAAGACCACGCCACGGTCGCGGGCGAGGCCGCATTCCTGGGCCATGCCGAGGCGCGACCGGGCATTGGCCGGGAACTGCGCATGTACAGCGAGGCGTACCGCTGGCTCGGCATCAATTTCCATTTCTGGGCGCAAGGACAGGACCCGGTCTATCACAAGGCCTGGCAGCCGATCGCGATTCTTGCTCGGCACTGGGATTGGACCTTCGCCAGCGGCGCCAAGGTCGCGCGGGAATTCGGGATCTTCAACGATACCCGCCATGCCGATCCCATCACCTTCACCTGGAACCTCGCGATCAATGGGCAGAAGACCACGAGCGGCAGCTCCACCCACCAGGTCGCTCCTGGCATGAATGAGAAATTCACTGAGACGCTGACCATGCCGAAGGTCGCAGCGCGCCAGGAGGGCGTTCTCACCCTGTCGCTGACTCAGGCAGGCCGGGACGTATTTAGCGACACCAAGGATGTCTCCATCCTGCCCCTGGCGACCAAGTCCCTCAAACAATTGGGGGTTCCCGCCAAAGGGCGGGTCGCGGTCTATGATCCCCAAGGCAGTGTGAAAACCTTCTTAACCGGCCTGCGAATCCCCTTCAGCGACCTCTCCGGCCTGGACCACATACCCTCCAGCGCCAGCGTCCTCATCATCGGCAAGGACGGCCTCGATACGGCCGCCTCCACCTCTAGCGCCTTCGCTGGATGGGCGTCCTTCGGCCGGGTTGTGATCCTGCTGGAGCAGAAGAATCCCCTGAAATTCCAGGGCCTCCCCGGAAAAATGATGTCCGGCGAGAATGCCGGCAGCATCGCCTTCCCGGATGACACCTCCAGTCCGCTGCTGGCGGATCTCAAGGAAAAGGATTTCATCGACTGGGGCGCCGATGGCATGCTCTATCGCAATGCCTACGCCAAGCCCACCAGCGGCGGAAAATCGATCATCCAATGCGATATGAAACTGGCGGATTCCGCGGTCGTCGAGATGTCATCAGGGAATGGCATCCTGCTGCTGAGCCAGTTGACCATTGCCGAAAACCTCGCAACCAGCGTGGTCGCCCAGCGCTTGCTGCTGAATATGCTGGATTATGCCGACCATTTCAAGCTCACCTATCTGGACACCGTGGTAGCGGCGGATTCCAATCCGCCGTTCAATAAGACAATCGACTCGCTCGGCCTGAAATGCACGCACGTAGCCGACGCGATGGCGGCCATCGCCAAGCCAGGCTGCATCGCCATCCTCGACGCCTCGCCGGCGTGCCTCAAGGCCCTGGTCTCGGTGCCTGAAAAGGTCAAGTCCTTCACCGATGCGGGGGGCTGGATCGTACTCAACAACCTCACTCCGGACGGTCTGGCGGATTATGACCGACTGGTCGGCATCCATCATATCATCCGGCCATTCAATCCGGAGAAGGTCACCTGGCCCAAGGTCCGAAATCCGCTGTCCGCCGGGATCTCCGGCATCGATCTCGCCATGGGCAATGGCCAGCAGATCGTGCCGTGGCAGGCGGGCGAATGGCCGGATCCGAACAGTTTCAGCTATGTGGTCGATCTCGATGACATCGCCCCCTTCTGCTCTTCGACCTATTATAAATGGGGCAGTGCGATCAACAACTACACCCAGGCCGATGGCTCATGGCAATTGATCGAGAATCTGACTCCCGACAAGGCCGTGGTGCCCATGGTTCTGCCCCAGGCGGAAAAGCTGCTGGAATTGACCTGGGTGAGCGATCTGAATTACCAGGGAACGACCAGGATCGACCTCACGATCAACGGGAAGGACTACTTCTTCGACACCGTGCCGGACGGTAACGCCCAGACCTTTTCCATCCCCGGACAGCCCACCGCCACCGGAGCGACGCTCAAAGTCGTCGACTGGACCCATGATCCGGCGAAAATGGCAGGGGAGAAACATGATGTCGAAATTGTCGGCATCGACAACATCAGCCTGACGGTGGCACGTCCCGAGGTCTTTTATCGCAACGTCAAGCCATTCCTGAACATAGGCGCCATCATCGAATATCCGATGGGCAAGGGCGGCGTCATCCTGTGCAACATCAAGTTCCGCGATACCGAGGAGAATCCAGCGAACATCGGCAAGAAGCGTAGTCTTTTCGCGGGAATCCTGCACAATCTCAAGGCGCCCTTCACCGGGGGCAAGACCATCATCGCGGGCGGCGATCTCGCCTTCACCGCGATCGACATCTCCAAGCAGGCCAATCAATACCGCGGTGACAAAGGCTGGTTTGGCGACCAGCAATATACCTTCGCCGCGCTGCCCTCCGGGAAGGAGACCCTGGCCAGCGTCCCCTATGACATCTACCACTTCACCACCTCGATCGTGCCGGAGGCGATCATGCTCGGTGGCAGCGATGTCCCTGGCAATCTGCCCGACCACATCGCCGGCATCCCCGTCAATCAGAAAGCCGATGCGCTCTTCTTCCTGCAGGCGGCGCGCATCGATGCGCCCCGGAGTGCCAGTGAGATCAAAGACTCAAAGAAATATGAGATGGCCGATTACATCGTCCATTATGCTGATGGAACGGATGCGACCGTCCCGGTCTATTCGGAGATCAGCGTGGCGAATTACCGTCAAGATGCCCCCACCGCCATCCCCAAGGCGCAGATCGCCTGGGTCGGTCCGTACGCGGATGGGAAAGGAAGCGCGGTCGCCTATTCCATGCAGTGGGACAACCCGCATCCCGAGCTGGACATCACCTCCATCGACTTCATTTATGGTCCTGACCGTCGCGGTGTCCCCGCACTGCTCGCGGTGACCGCCGCACGCGCTCCTGATTCTGCTCAGGACCATGCGCAGATCCCGCAGGGTTTCCACGTAGCGGCGGTGCCGGCACCGGTCATCAGACCGGCGACGGCTCCTGAACCGACGACTCTTGCAGTCAAGGATGAGGCATTCAAGGATGATTGGGAGAACGTCTCAGCAGCGTTCACCAAGCAGATCGGCGTGGACGAACTCGAACCGGCCTATTACCGCCGTTGCCGCGGATTGATGGTCGCGCCCACTGGAGACATCATCATGCTGACCGCCAAGGGCATCTGCGTCTCGAAGGATCAGGGCGCCACCTGGTCGGTGGTCCCAGGCGGCAAA
>Ga0302314_10001684_pt1 | contig 41320 bp, 34 predicted proteins | sample III_Palsa_N2_3_FD_200533 | JGI IMG/M metagenome (GOLD analysis project Ga0302314, IMG submission 200533) | Peat permafrost microbial communities from Stordalen Mire near Abisko, Sweden - III_Palsa_N2_3 | ecosystem: Environmental > Terrestrial > Soil > Palsa > Peat permafrost | place: Sweden... | reverse complement strand
GGCCACACGGCGCCCAGTGCCGCCAACGCGCCGCCGGACGATGGTCAGTGGACGATGCCTTCCAAGAACTATGCCTCGACCCGTTTTTCATCCCTGACAGAGATCACAGCGCAGAACGTCGCGCAGCTGGTGCCGCTGTTCTCGTTTTCGCTGGCGGTCAACAAAGGCCAGGAAGCAGCTCCGATCGTAGCGGACAACGTGATGTACGTGGTGACGGCCTATCCGAACATCGTCTATGCGCTGGATCTGACCCGGCCCGGCGCGCCGATGAAGTGGCGGTTCGCGCCCAAGCCGCTGCCGGCGAGCCAGGGCGTCGCCTGCTGCGATGTCGTGAACCGCGGCGGCACGGTCGATCGCGGCAAGTTCATTTTCAACACTCTGGATGGTCAGACGATCGCGGTGGACATCAGGACCGGCAAGGCTCTCTGGCGGACCCGACTCGGCAACATCAACATCGGTGAAACCTTGACCATGGCGCCGCTGGTTGCCGAGGGCCGTGTGTTCGTCGGTGACTCGGGCGGGGAGCTGGGCGTTCGCGGCTGGTTGGTGGCGCTCGATGAGGACAGCGGCAAGCTGCTGTGGCGCGCGTATAACACCGGACCTGATGCGGACGTGAAGATCGGCCCGGACTTCCATCCCTTCTATCTTTCCGACAAAGGCACGAATCTGGGCGTGACGACCTGGCCCGCGGATGCGTGGCGGATCGGCGGCGGCACCGTCTGGGGCTGGGTGACCTACGATCCTGAATTGAAGACCGTGTACTACGGCAGTGGCAATCCGGGACCCTGGAATGCGGATCAGCGGCCCGGCGATAACAAATGGACCACGGGCATCTTTGCCCGCGACCCCGCAACCGGCGCGGCCCGCTGGTACTACCAGATGAATCCGCATGACGAACACGACTACGATGGCGTCAACGAACAGCTGCTGCTCGACATGCCCTTTGGCGGCAGCATGCACAAGGTGCTGATCCACATCGATCGCAACGGCTATGTCTATGTGATCGACCGGACCAATGGCCAGGTGCTGTCCGCGGACCCCTATGGTCCCGTCAACTCCTCCAAGGGCGTGGACCTGCAGACCGGTCGGCTGATCGTCAATCCGGATAAGGAAACGAAGGTCGGCCGGGAGGTCCACGACATCTGTCCGACGGCCTCCGGCGCCAAGGACTGGAACCCCAGCAGTTTCAGTCCTGATACCGGGCTGCTCTACATCCCGCACGAAAACATGTGCATGGACTGGACGGACATGAAGGTGAGCTACATCGTCGGCACACCCTACGTGGGCGCTGACGTCCATATGAAGCCGGGCCCCGGCGGCAATCGCGGCGTGCTGTCGGCCTGGGATCCGGTGAATCGCCGGCCCGCGTGGGAAGTGCGCGAGAACTTCCCGATCTGGTCCGGCACCGTCGTCACGGCCGGCAGTGTGGTGTTTTACGGCACCATGGACGGCTGGTTCAAGGCGGTGGATGCGAAGTCGGGCCGGGACCTGTGGAAATACAAGGTCGACAGCGGAATCATCAGCCAACCCGTCAGTTATCGCGGGCCTGACGGCCATCAGTACATCGCGGTGCTCTCCGGCGTGGGCGGCTGGTCGGGTGCCGTCGTCTCCGGACCCGTGGATCCGCGTGACGGTTCGGCCGCGCTCGGAATGGTGAACGTCATGTCCGATCTGCCGAAATACACCACGGCGGGAGGAACCCTGTATGTATTCGCGCTACCCCACTGAGCTGTGTCTGGCTGTTCTCCTGGCCTTGAGCGGCTGCGGACGCTCGCACCAGGAACCGGCGCCGACGGTGTCACCGACCGCAGGTGACGGTGCGGTCATCACCTCGGCCCTGGACCCGGGCCTGGACCACAGTGTGTCGACGCTGGATCCGCGCGCGGCACCGTATTACGACAACGTCGTGGCGGTCACTGATGGCAAACGGCTGTTCGGCCAATTCAACTGTTCCGGTTGCCACTCAAACGGCGGCGGCGGCATGGCTCCGGACCTGATGGACGATGAATGGATCTACGGCAGCCGCCTGGAACAGATCCATCAGACCCTGGTGGAGGGCCGTCCCAACGGCATGCCGGCGTGGGGGGGCAAGATTTCCGACGACCAGCTATGGGAAATCTCGACCTACGTCCGCTCGATGTCACTGCCTGCGACGCTGGCGGCGCAGACCGGCAGTACCCCGTCCCAGAGTCCGGCCCCGGTACCGCGTGAGGTCGATCAGACCCCGGGATGGACGGCGCCGCCACAGACCACCAATGATTACACCACCACGATCACGGGCCCATAGGTGATCCTGCTGCGCATCGGCCTGCTGACGTTGCTGAGCGGTATGGCGTTCAATGCGCAGGCTGCGCTGGTCGTGTGTGCCGATCCGAACAATCTGCCGTTCTCCGACCACCACGAGGCCGGGTTCGAGAATAAACTCGCGCAACTGCTGGCTCGCGAGCTGCACACCGACGTGAAATACGAGTGGTGGGCGCAACGCCGCGGCTTCGCGCGCCAGACTCTCAACGAGTCCCGCTGCGACCTGTGGCCGGGCGTTGCGGCCGGATTGCAGAGCATGGCGACCTCCGCTCCCTATTACACGTCCACCTACGTCTTCGTGACCCGTGAGTCGCAGTCGCTGGCGCATCTGTCGCTGGATGATCCACGGCTGCGCGAACTGCGCATCGGGGTGCAGCTCATCGGCGATGACGGCATGAACACCCCGCCCGCCAGCGCCCTGGCCAGCCGCGGCATCACGCAGAACGTCCGCGGCTACACCCTGTACGGTGATTACCGGCGCCCCGACCCGCCCGCCGCCATTTTGGATGCACTGGTGAAGGGCTCCGTGAACGTGGCGCTGGTCTGGGGACCCCTGGCAGGTTTCTACGCCCGGCACTCGAGTGTCCCGCTACGGCTGGAGCCGATCATCCCCGGTGAACGGGATACTGCGCCGATGAGCTTTCCGATCGCGGTCGGTATCCGGCGCAACGAGCCGCAGCTGCTCGACCGGATCAATCGTGCATTGCATGATGTGGCGCCCGCAATTGGGCGCCTGCTGCAGGCGTACGGCGTGCCGCTTGCCGCGCGCCCCGTGGAGGCCCCTCACTCCGAGCCGTGAGCCTACGCCATCATCCGGCTACTGGTGCTGCGGCGGCTGTCAGGCCGCGGAGGCGTTGCGAGGCGAGCTCGCCTCGCTGGTCGAAGCAATGTCTTCGGCGCGCGTCCCCTTGAGGATGTTCTTCGCCCGGTCGATCTCGTCCGCGGTATCACAATGCACGGACAGCAAAGTGCCGCCGCCCTTGACGCGTCCCTCATAGCGCTTCGCTTCGTATTCCGGAATTCCCATGCCCATCAGGGCACCGACCAGGCCCCCGACCGCGCCGCCAACGCCCAGGCCCGCGAGGCCAGCGAGGATGGGGCCCGCTGCAATCAGGGGACCCACGCCTGGAATCGCCAGTGCACCGACGCCTGCCAGCACGCCCAGCACGCCACCAATGGCACCGCCTGCGGTCACGCCAAGCGTCGCGCCTTCCGGGGCCTTGGTTTCCTTGACGTGAGCGAAGGCCTGGGTGCTTTGCGTATCCGGGAGCAGCACGGAGATGTCGCTACTGCGGAAGCCTGCGGCAATCAGCGCATCCACGCCGCCTTCAGCCTGCGAGGCGAGCGGATAAATGCCGAACACAGCCATCTTCTTGCTGCTCATGGGAACTCCTTAGATGACGGGGAATCGCCTCCTATGTTGAACGCGGGCGAACGGCGAACAACTGCCCGCAGGCGCGTGCCCCTGTCAGCCGACTCCGCGTGCGGCTGTAGGGAACTTCCAGCGCGGCAGAGGCCTTAGCGGCGTGAGCCTGTCCGGCGCAGGGTGCGCATGCCGCCGATGGCCTCGATCGCCTGTTCGGCGCTCGCGAAGCGCTCGTCCCGCGATTTGGCGATGAAGCCTTCGAGGAGTGACTGCAGGTGCACGTACGAGTGCGGCAGCTGCGGCACGGGTGCGGTGACATGCTGCTGCAGCACGTCGATGGCCGACAGACCCGCGTAGGGCTTGCGGCCGGTGATCATTTCGTAGAACAGGACGCCGAGGCTGTACAGATCGCTGCGGCCATCGAGATCCTCGCCCAGCGCCTGCTCGGGACTCATGTAGAACGGCGAGCCGCGCAGCACACCGGTGCGGGTGAGGTTGGGCGAACCACCGAGACTGCGCGCGAGGCCGAAATCGATGAGCACGATGGTGTCATTTTCGCGCAGCATCAGATTGGGTGGCTTCAGGTCCCGATGCAGGATTCCGGCCTCGTGCACGACCTGCAGGGCGCGGGCGATCTGCTCCAGGTAGCGCAGCGCATCGGCCTCGAGAATGCCGCGCAGCAGGCGCGCCTTCAAGTCACCGCGCGGAAAGTACTCCATCGCCAGATATTCACGACCCGCGTGGGTGCCGTAGTCGTAGATCGTGACGACCGAAGGGTGGCTCAGGGCGCTCAGCGCCTGGTATTCGCGCGCGAGGACCTGCTGCTCGCCCGGATCGTCGCTTTCGCTTTTGGTGACCTTCAGCGCCACATCCGTGCCCAACTGCTCGCTGTTGGCAAGGTATACGAGGGCCTTCTCGGATTCACCGATGGTCTTGCGGATGGAGTAGCCGGGAATGGGATCGCGCAGCGAACGCGCGGACTGCGAGCTGCCGCTGTCCGGTTCGGTCTGTGCGTCGGATTGGGCGGCATCAAGTTCGATGCGGCGCAGGGCGAGTTTCACGGCGGTGCGCAGCCGATCCGGACTCGCCAGTCGTTTGGGCAGGTAGTCGACGGCGCCGAGCTGCAGTGCGCGCACGGCGGTGAGCTCGTTGCCATCCTCGGCGATCGCGATGACGGAGGGGAATTCCCGCCGGTCGCGCAGCTGGCGCAGCCACTCCAGCCCTTCCGAACGCGGATCCTCGGGGCTGTAGCCGAACTGCGCGACGAACAGGACCAGGTCGAAGTCCTGGCGTGTCAGGACTTCCAGGCGCGCTTCAAACTCGCGACCATCGATGGCGGTGATGGAGCCTTCCGGGAACAGCGCGCCGAGGTGATTGCGCAGCCACTCGCGGTAGCGCATATCTCGATCGACGACCAGCAGCCGCGCATTCATGGCGCAAAAATTTCTATTTGTAGGCGAAGTTCAGACGCAACCGGGCGTGCTCGTTGACCGGCAGGCCGTTGCGTTCGATGGGTCGGTAGCGCCACTTGTTGACGGCGTCCACGGCCGCCTTCTCGAACACTCCCTTGGGTTGTGCCCTGAGCACGTTCACGTCGGTCACGGTGCCATCCGCGCGGACCGTGAATTCCAGGTCCACGAAGCCGGTGAGGTCGTGCTCACGCGCGATTTCGGGAAACACGGGGTCCACTGATGACACCCGCTGCAGGATCACCGCAGCGACCGAGTTGGGGTCGCGGGCTTCGCTCACGGGCGGAGTCGAACTCGGCGGGCTGGAGCTGGGCGGTTCCCGGGCGACCGTCGCGTCGGTGGTCGTGATGGCGCTGGCCGCCACGACCGGCATCAGTTCTTCGGGCGCTGACGCCCGGGCCTGCACAGGGGCGGGCGCCGGCGCGGCGGCCTCTTCAGCTGCCCGCTCGGCGGCGCGTTGCCGGGCGGCTGCGTGGGCCTGTTCACGCGCCACCTGCGCCGTCAGGAATTTCACGCGTACGTGCTCGGGATCAACGGCGCGGGCCGCCTCCGTCAGTCGTGCCGCCTCGGTAAGATCTCCGGCGAGCAGGGCCTGTTCGGCGGCCGTCGCCAGCCGGTCGAGGTCCCCCGCCGCGGGTCGGGAGCCCCCATTTGCAGCCGCCGGGTCGGCCAACGCTGGGGCGGCCGGTGTGGAGGCTGCCGGCAGCCGCTGCGTGAGGCTGGGTGTGGGGCCCTGCGCGGCTGCTCCAGGGCCCGAGCGTGAATTCAGGTGCAGTGCGAACCATGCGGCCGTTGCACAGACCACCAGCGCTCCTGCGAGCAGCGCAGGCCACGGCAGGCTGCGCGCCGGCGCCACGGGCGGCGGGGGCGGCAGCGGCGACATCGACAGGGCGGGATACACGCCGCTGACGCTGCTGCCGTCGCGCTTGCGCCAGGCAGCATCCACGAACAATTTGACGCGCTGCGGGGAAACCGGTTTGTGAACGAAACGATAAATGGTGCCATCGGCCACCAGCGACGCCAGTTCGTTCTGCGCCGCGCCGTCGCCGGCCACGACCAGCACCACGTCGGGGAACTGGTTGTGCAGTCGTTGGGTAAGCTGCGCGGCGGCTCCCGGGGACCGGGACGCACCGGCATCGACGAACACCACGCCCACGTGTCCGCTGAGCAGGTGATGGGCCAGCGCGGCGTCGTCCGCAACGACGGTCAGGGACTCGCCCGGCACCACGGTGATGAGCGCTTCGGTCAGCGATTCATCATGTGCCAGCAGCAGCAGTCTTTCGGCAGCACGCGGTCCGCCTGCGGGCGGCACGGGGCCGGCAGGAACTTCCGCGGAAGGATTTTGGTGCGGTGCAGGCATGGGCTCTCACGTCAAACATGACGGAAGCCTGCCGGAATGTCGCGGGGCGGCATCGGAATCTGTGAAACCGGTCTCCCGGGGCGCCCCGGGGAGGGGTCTTATCGTCTTATTGGCGCTGCAGCAGAAACTTCGAGCCCTGCCAGGACAGGATGGCCCCGTCCGGGGTGATGGTCTCGACCCGGACCCCCTGCGGGGTGGACTGTCCTTCCCGCAGCTTCATCATGTTGAGGAAGATGAAGCGGTCGGCCGGATTGGCGGAATAGGAGTGCAGATTGAGCGTAAGTTCCGGCAGATTCGCCCCGGCAGCGGTCGCCGCCTGCTGGTACGTGGGCAGCTCGCCACTGCTGCCGCCGGTCGCCTGGACCCCGCTCTGCACCCGGGGGGGCTCCACGGCGGGCGCGTCATCGTCAGCGGGGGGCGCCGCAGCCGTCGCGGGCGGGTTCACCGGCTCCGGGGGAATGATGACCGGCGGGGCCGGAGTCGGGGCCGCGACCGCTGCAGGCGCCGCAGGGGTTACGGGCGTTACGGGGACGGCCACATTGCCCGTGTCGACCGCGGGCGCGGCGCCGTGCGTGCCACGCAGGAGCACCACGGACAGCACCCCGATATTGATGACGAGCAGGCCGGCAAGCACGATCAGCCAGGTGGCCACGCCCTGCCGGGGAGGGGCCATCTTCATTTCATGAAGTGCCGGAGCGTCCCCGCGCTGACGCTCGTTCTCGGACTTCTTCAATGCGTCCAGGATGAAGGACATGTTCAGATACCGTGTTCGGGGAGCGACGCGAGTTGCGGCGAGTCGGGTCTGGCCAATGCACCATTGAGCACCACCAGGGTCTGCACCCCGGCGACACCGTCGGCCGTCAGCCGGTGGGCGCGCTGGAAGTCTCGCACGAGTTGCGACAGCTCTCCATCGTATACGTCACTCGCGGCGGTCGGCGCGGGTTTGCCGGTGAGGCGGGCCAGCTGCTGGCGCAGCTGGAGCACTTCAGCCCCGTGCATGCCGGGCCCCAGGGCTTTCGGATCATGGGTACCGGGGCGCCACAGCAGAATGAAATCGCCGAACCAGAAGTGGGAGAGATCACCGATGCTCACCTGCTGCGCCGCGCCGCCGACCGCAACGTGCGCATGTTCATCATCCAACCCGGTGAGGACGATCTGGTGGGCGGTATCGGCATCATCGGTGAGCATCAGGATGGCGGGACGGTTGTACAACCGCAGCTGCGCAATCGTGCCCTTCTGCACGTAGCACTCCAGCCCCTGCGCGGAGGCCTGCGTGCACGGATCTGCCGTACCCGCCTTGTAACGCGCGCCCCACAGGCTGAAGAGTTGCCCGAACGCCGCATCCGGCGTCGTTGCCGTGGGATTCTGGGCAAGCAGCGATCCCAGCAGCGACGCCGGCGCGCTCGCCGGCGCGCTGACTGCGATCACGGCCGGCGCCGACGGCGGCGCTGCACGCGCATGCATTGCCGCGGTATGCGCCGGCAGCGGCGCGGTGAGGTGATCCCAGGAGCCAAACCGCCAGGCGACCAGCAAACCGCCCGCCACGATCACCACCGTGGCCGCGCCGATGCTCCAGGGCAACCACCAGGGCCACAGCTGTCGCCCGAACACTTCCATCGCGCCGCGCCGCACGAACGATGCACCGACTTCGTGGCGATCCTGGGTATAGGCACCGAGCAGGGCGCGATCACACAGCACGTTGATGAGCCGCGGTACGCCGCGGGCGAGACGGTGTGCTTCGCGCAACGCCGCGGGCGTGAAGATGTCGGCCGTCGCACCGGCCACCCGCAGACGATGGCGCACGTAGGCGACGGTCTCCTCGACGGTGAGCGGGCACAGGTGATAGCGGCCCGTTATGCGCTGCGCCAGCTGCCGCAGCTCGTTGCGGTCGAGCAGGTCGCGCAGTTCGGGCTGACCGATGAGAATGATCTGCAGCAGCTTCTGGGTGTTGGTTTCGAGATTGGTGAGCAGCCGTACCTGCTCGAGCACTTCGGGCGCGAGGTTCTGCGCCTCATCCACCACCAGCACCACGCGCTTGCCGTTGCCATGCGCGCGCAGCAGGTAATGGCTGAGGATGTCGACCAGGTCCTTGAGGCTGTTGGTCGCCTCATCCTGCACGCCGATCCCCAGCTCCTCACAGATCGTCAGCAGGAACTCCGGCGCCGTCATGCGCGGATTGAGGATCAGGGCGATCTCGGCATGTTGCGGCGTCTGTGCCAGCAGCGAGCGCACCACCGTGGTCTTGCCGGTGCCGACCTCACCGGTGAGCTGGATGAAGCCGCCGGCTTCGGTGATGCCATACATCAGGTGTGCGAGGGCCTCCGCGTGCCGCTCGCTCAGGAACAGGTAACGCGGATCCGGTGTGATCGCGAAGGGCTTTTCGTTCAGTCCGAAGAAGGCCAGGTACATGGTGCAATGCTACTCAAGACTGCTGGCACGGCGCAGTGCCAGTTTGCCGAAGCGCTCGCGCACGGCGTCCACCGCTTCATCCACGCCGCCCTGCGCCGTGCCGAAGAGGTCCAGCTGGGTGGCCGGCGTGAGCTGCCGCAGTGCAACGCCCAGCAGCCGCAGCCGCGCTGCCGGATGTTCGCTGAGCCAAAGATCCAGGAGCTGGGTCGCGATCATCGCAATGGTGCGCCGATCCTGGGTCGCCGGCTGCACCGCCCGTTGCCGGGTGACAGTCGTGAAATCATGTTCGCGGATCTTGATACTGACGCAGCCGGCCGCCAGGTCGCGGTCACGGGTTCGACTGCAGGCGAGGTCCGCCAGTTCCGATACCGCGTGACGCAGCTTGCGCCGGTCGTGGATGTCCTGGTCGAAGGTGTCCTCGGCGCTGATCGACAGCTCCTGGCGCTCGAGCATCACCGGACGCTCGTCGATACCGGCAGCGCGGTCGCGCATCTCTTGCGAGTGCCGGCCGAAAATCGGCCATAGCTGCGGGTCCGGCGCCACGCGCAGTTCGCCCAGCGTCCGCACTCCCGCCGCCTCCAACCGCAGGCCGGTCTTGCCGCCGAGCCCGGGCAGGCGCCGCACCGGCAGCGGGTCGAGCGTGGCCCGCAGATTCTGCGGCGTCACGATCGTGAGGCCGTCCGGCTTGTGCAGCTCCGAGGCGATCTTGGCGACGAGCTTGTTGGTGGCGGCGCCCACCGAGGCGGTAAGTCCCGTGCGTTCGCGGATGCGCTGCTTGACCCGCATGGCGAGGGTCGCAACGGGCTCACGGCTGGCCGTGACGTCCAGGAAAGCTTCGTCCAGCGACAGTCCCTGCACCAGCGGGGTGAACTCGTTGAAGACCCCGAAGACCACCTGCGAGACTTCCTGGTAACGCGCCATCCGCGGCCGCACGCACAGCGCCTGCGGACAGCGCTCCAGCGCCTGGCGCATGGGCATCGCCGAGCGCACGCCGTACTTGCGCACTTCGTAGCTCGCGGCGGCCACGACCCCGCGCGGGCCGGTGCCACCGACGATCAGCGGCAGACCGGCCAGCTGCGGATTGTCATGCTGCTCCACGGACGCGTAGAACGCGTCCATGTCCACGTGCAGCACGGCGCGCGCCACGCTCACTACTCGACGGTAATCGTGATCTTCTTCGAGACCAGCGCCGGGCTGTGCGGGATATGGCTGCCGTCACCCATCACCAGCTGCAGCGTGTGCTTGCCGGGAGGCAGCTTGGTCGCATCCAGCGTCGCTTCGGTCTGGGCCTTGCCGTAATGCAGGGTATGGTCATCGGCCGCTAGCGGCACGCTCAGGTCCGCCGGCAGGCCCTGGTCGATCAGCAGGTGGAAGTGTCCGCTGTCCGGGGACTTGTCGCCCGCGGGCGCGATGGTCAGACCTTTGTGACCGAATTTGATCGTGACGGGGCTCGTGACCTTGGCGCCCGACTTCGGACTGATGATGTAGACCTTGGCACCCTTCGGCCAGTAGTTGTCATCAGCGGCGAGAGCGGCGGTGGTCGTGGCGGCGGCAAACAGCAAGGCGGCGAGAGCGAGAGTACGCATGGGAGCTCCTTGGCGAGTGGGGGCGCTAAGCTTAACTCCCGGGCACCAGTTCGTGCGGCGCAAAATCATCCACCCGCACGATCTGCATCACTTTGCGATCAAATTCGGCGAGCTGCGCGCCTTCGGCCTCGGTAAGGATACCGACGGCTACGGACTGGGAGATCCGCCCCGGCAGCTCCAGCGCGGTCACGCGCCCGGTTTTCACGCCCTCTTCGCGCACGCGCTTCTCGAGTGCTTCGGCGGTGTCGGCCAGCTCGAGGACCTCCTGCAGCAATCCCAGCGGGCTCTTGTCATTGAGCGCGGTATACGCGTGCAGACCCAGCCGCTGCCGGGTCGGCGTGGCGGCGGTGACGAGGTCCGCCACGCGCCGCGAGAGGCGGTCGGAGGGGGCGAAGTAGGTCAGGCCGCGGGGAAAAATCAGCAGGCGCATCAGTGCGGCCAGGAACCGGTTCGGAAAGTTGCGCAGGAAACCGTGCAGCTGCTCCTGCGCGAAGTACAGCAGATTGCGGCAGGCCCATTCGACGATGGGCAGATCCGCCTCGGGTTGACCCAGGTTGTCGTAATGTTTGAGCACCATCGAGGCCAGGTACATCGCGGAGAGCACATCGCCCAGCCGCGCACTCAGTGATTCCTTTTTCTTGAGGTACCCGCCGAGGGTCAGCATGGCCACATCGACGGCAAAGGCGAAGGAGGCACTGAAGCGCTCGATGTGCTGGAAGTAGCGACGCGTCGGCCCGTGGTCGGGCACGCCACGCCAGCGCGCGAACGTCAGCGCCATCACCAGCGACCGCATGGCGTTTGAAAGGGTGAAGCCCATGTGTCCGAAGAGTGCCGTGTCGAACTGCGCCACGGCGGCGCGGCGTTCCGGATTGCGCGCCGCCTCCATTTCCTTCAGTACGAACGGATGGCAGCGGATCGCGCCCTGCCCGAAGATGATGAGATTGCGCGTGAGGATGTTCGCGCCTTCCACGGTGATGGCCACGGGCACCGTCTGGTAGCCGCGCGCCAGGTAGTTGTTCGGTCCCAGGCAGATGCCCTTGCCGCCGTGCACATCCATGGCGTCATTGGCGACGATGCGCCCCATCTCCGTGACGTGGTACTTGAGCATCGCGGAGGGCACCGACGGTTTCTCGCCGCCGTCGATGGCGCCGGCCGTGACCGACCGGGCCGCATCCATGGTGTAGGTGAGTCCGGTCATGCGCGCGATCACCGCCTCGATGCCCTCGAAGCGCGCGATGGGCAGGTTGAACTGCCGGCGGACCCGCGCATAGGCACCGGTCGCCCACACGGCCGCCTTCGCGCTGCCCGTGGCATTGGACGGCAGCGAAATGCAGCGCCCGACCGAGAGCTGCTCGACCAGCATGCGCCAGCCCTGGCCCGCCATGGCCGGGCCGCCCACCAGGCAGTCCAGCGGTACGAACACATCCGTTCCCTGGATGGGTCCGTTCTGGAACGGAATGTTCAGCGGGAAGTGACGACGGCCAATGGTGATGCCGGGTGTCTCGCGCGGAATGAGCGCGACGGTGATGCCCAGGTCCGTGCGCTCGCCGAGCAGCTTGTCCGGATCAAACATCCGGAACGCCAGGCCGATGACCGTGGCGATGGGCGCCAGGGTGATGTAGCGCTTGTTGAAGTTGAGTCGCAGTCCCAGGACTTCCTGCGGTCCGGCCGCCGGCCACACGCCCCGGCAGACGATGCCGGTGTCCGGCAGGGACGCCGCGTCCGAGCCGGCGCGCGGCCCGGTGAGCGCGAAGCAGGGAATCTCATCACCCCGGGCGAGGCGCGGCAGGTAATAGTCCTTCTGTGCCTGGGTGCCGTAGTGATTGAGCAGCTCCGCCGGGCCCAGTGAATTGGGGACCGCGACGATCGACGAACAGGTGGTGCTGCGACTGGCGACCTTTGCGAGCACGCAGGAATGCGCGTAGGCGGAGAACTCCAGCCCACCGTAGTGCTTCGGGATGATCATCGCGAAGAAGCCCTTGGCCGTCAGGAACGACCACACCTCGGGGGGCAGGTCGGCGCGACGGTGGGTGATGTCCCAGTCATCCAGCATCGCGCACAGTTCCTCGCAGGGACCATCGAGGAAGGCCTGTTCGGCCGGCGTGAGTTGCGGTGCTTTGGCGCTGAGCAGCTTCTCCCAGCGTGGTGCGCCGGTGAAGAGCTCACCGTCCCACCACACCGTGCCGGCCTCGAGGGCTTCCTTCTCGGTCTGCGACATCGACGGCAGCAGCCGGCGATACGACTTGAGGAACGGACCGCTGATGAGCGTTCTGCGCAGCGGTTTGACAGTCAGCAGCCACAGCAGCGCCGTCAGCACCCACAGCAGTGTCTTCCAGGTGTGGGCGGGCGGCGCGAGGTAGCAGTAGAGAACCAGCAGCAGCGTGAGCGTGCAGCAGAACACGACCAGGCCTCGGCGCAGATAGGCCAGGCCGACGACCGCCGCCAGGAACAGGACCGTGATGATCGCGCCGTACATTATCCCAGCAGGTCTTTGACGCCCTCGCGTTCTTCCTTCAGCTCATTCTCGGTGACGGTCATGCGCTTGCGGCTGGCCTCATCGACGGTGAGGCCCTGCACGATCTGGTACTCCCCGCCGCGGCAGGTCACCGGATAGGAATAGATGACGCCTGCGGGAATGCCGTAGCTGCCATCCGACGGCACAGCCATGCTGACCCAGTCCTCATCGCTGGTGCCCAGTGCCCAGGTGCGCACGTGGTCGAGCGCCGCTGAGGCGGCGGATGCCGCCGACGAGGAGCCGCGCGCCTTGATGACGGCCGCGCCGCGCTGCTGGACCACGGGAATGAACGTCTCATCCAGCCACTTCTGGTCCACGAGGCTCTTCGCCTGCTTGCCGTCGACCGTCGCGTGACTCACGTCCGGATACTGGGTCGCCGAGTGGTTGCCCCAGATGATCATCCTGCGGATCTGGTTGACGTGCGTGCCGGTCTTCTGCGCCAGCTGTGCCAGCGCGCGATTGTGATCCAGGCGCGTCATGGCCGTGAAATTGCGGGGATTCAGATCGCGGGCATTGGCGCGCGCGATCAGGGCGTTGGTGTTGGCGGGATTGCCGACCACCAGCACCTTTACGTTGCGGTCCGCGACCTCATTGAGGGCCTTGCCCTGCGCCGAGAAGATCTGCGCGTTGGCAAGCAACAGGTCCTTGCGCTCCATTCCCGGGCCCCGCGGTCGCGCGCCGACGAGCATGGCCGCATTGCAGTTCCTGAAGGCCACCTTGGCGTCATCCGTGGCGATCACCTTGTTCAGCGTCGGAAAGGCGCAATCGTCCAGCTCCATGACCACGCCCTGCAGGCCGGGCAGCGCCTGCGGAATCTCCAGCAGGTGCAGGTTGACGGGTTGGTCCGCGCCAAACATCTGGCCAGAGGCCACCCTGAACGCCAGGGCATAGCCAATCTGGCCGGCGGCGCCGGTGATCGCGACATTCACAGCTTGCTTCATAACGGGCTCCACGGAAGGTGACCGCCGATTCTACCGGCCCAGCCTGCCAATCCGTGAACCGCGTCTCACGTGTTGGGGCTTGACACATGGGTAGTGTTGTAGTTATATATAACACCAAGACGACTGGTCAGGCGGCCCGCCTCCCCGGCGCCGAATGAAGGAGAGATGACATGAGTGCGAATACGGTGAACCTGAAGATCCTGGTCTGCGCGCTGATCGCGATGGCCCCCAATGCGCTGCTGATCAGCGGCCTGAATGTCACGACCCGGGAGGCCCAGACCATCGGTCAGACCTCTCCCACGTCCGAGCAGGCCGTGGACTCGTCAACGGTTGCAGCTGTTCTGGTAGATTAGAACGCTACTAGCCCGACACGGGCGTCTCGGAGCGTTCATGGACCCGCAGTGGGAAGACAGCGTGCCGATATACCGGCAACTGCGGGACCGGGTGGTCGCGATGATTCTGGACGGGATCCTCAAGGAAGGCGACGCGCTGCCGTCCGTGCGCAGCGTCGCCTCCGAATTCCGCCTCAATCCGCTGACCGTCCTCAAGGGTTATCAGCAACTTGTCGACGAGCATCTCGTCGAGAAGCGCCGCGGACGCGGCATGTTCGTCAGCCCCGGCGCCGGCGCCGCCCTGCTCAAGGATGAGCGCCACCGTTTTCTCGAGGACGAGTGGCCCAAGGTCCATGCCACCATCGTCCGGCTCGGGCTCTCCGCCCCGGACCTGCTGAACGGCACCCGAATCGCCGCCTACCCTGCTTCCCCCGACACGCCACCGGACACGAATAATGACGGCAGTAATTGAGGCCCGTGGACTGCGCAAGTCCTATGGGTCCAATCGTGCACTCGACGATGTGACCTTCAGCGTGGCGCCCGGCCGCATCGTCGGCATGATCGGCGCCAACGGCGCCGGCAAGACCACTGCCCTGAAGGCCATCCTGGGCCTGACCAGCTTCCAGGGCGACCTTACGGTCCTGGGCCGCAACCCCCGTACCCAGCGCGATGAGCTGATGCGCGATGTCTGCTTTGTCGCAGACGTGGCGGTGCTGTCGCGGTGGATGAAGGTCGGCCAGGCGCTGGACTTCGTGGCCGGAGTCCATCCGCGTTTCAACCGCGAACGCGCCGAGGAGTTCCTGCGCAAGACGGACCTGAAGATGAACAGCCGCGTGCGCGAGCTGTCACGCGGCATGGTGACCCAGCTGCACCTCGCCCTGATCCTGGCAATCGATGCCCGGCTGCTGGTGCTCGACGAACCCACGCTGGGGCTGGACCTGCTGTACCGGCGCCAGTTCTACGACACCTTGTTGAATGATTACTTCGACAAGGAGCGGACCATCCTACTGACCACGCACCAGGTCGAGGAGATCGAGCACCTGCTCACCGATGTGCTGTTCCTGCGCCAGGGCCGCGTGATGCTGGCGGCGCCGGTCGAGACCCTGGCCGAGCAGTATGTACAGCTGACGGTGGGTCCCGACGAAGCCGCCGCCGCCCGCGCGCTGCGCCCGTTCTACGAGCGGGAGATCTTCGGCCGCGTGGTGATGTTTTTCGACGGCCAGTCGCCGCAAACCCTCGAACAGCTGGGGGATGTCCGTACCCCCTCGATCGCCGACCTCTTCGTGGCAAAGATGCAGGCCGCATGAGCACTCCTGAGCCGACCCTGGAGCCCCCGGCTGGCGAGCGGCATCCGCCGGTGCTGCGCACCCTGATCCGCCGCGAATTCTGGGAACATCGCGCGCTGTGGATCGCACCGCTGTCCGTTGCGGCGCTGCTGCTGCTGCTCGCCATCATCGGCAAGGTCAGCTTCGATTCCAGCCTGGCCGCACTGCCGGAGCAGCGCCGGGCATTGTTCCGCGTCTCGATGTCCTATGCGGCCATCCCGCAGTTCCTCACCCTGCTGTTCATTACCCTGTTGTATGCCGGGGACTGCCTGTACACCGAGCGCAAGGACCGCAGCATCCTCTTCTGGAAGTCGATGCCCGTCTCGGACACCCTCACGGTGCTGGCGAAGATGCTGGTGGTGATGCTGATCGTGCCGCTGGGGATCTACCTGGTGTCCGCGGTCACGACGCTGCTCATGTCCGGCATCTACGTGGTGCGCGCCTGGCAGGATCACGCCGGTGAGGTGTTCTGGGACGCGGGGACGTGGTTGCGGATCCAGGGCATCTCGCTGGTGGCGGTGATCGCGGGCATGCTGTGGTATGCCCCCCTGCTCGCCTATCTGATGCTGGTGTCGGCCTGGGCGCGTCGCAGCGTGTGGCTCTGGGTGTGCCTGCCGCCGGTGATCGCGATGATGGTCGAGTGGTTCGCGCTGGGTTCGAACCATGTGATGAACGTACTGCTGTACCGAGCGGGCAGTGTCTTCATTGCCGGACCCGCATTTCCAGGGGCGCCTTCCGAGCAGCATGCGACGCTGAACCTCCTGTTCGTGAACGTGGATCCCTTCCCGGTGTTCGCCAATGCGGACCTGTGGCTCGGGGTCGGGCTGGCGGTGCTGTTGATTGTCGCGACCATCCGCATCAGGCAGTATCGGGACGATACCTGATGTTGCCGAAAACCACGTGTATCTGGAAAGCCGTCGCACTGCGCAGGGCATCGAACTCCAGCTGACCGGCACCTGGCGCCTCGCGCACCTCGCCGCACTGGAGCGCGAGCTTGCGGGTGTCTCGCTCGTTGGCAGCGACCACGTCCTGATCGATACCAGCGCACTCACGGCGCTGGACCTGTCCGCGAGCGTGAAGCTGCGGGACTTCCTGCAACGCGCTGCCGCCGCCGGCGCCAGCGTCGCGTTCGCCGGCGCCCCGCCCGATCAGCTGCGTCTGATCGATACCGCCATGGGTCCACCGCCACCCATCGCGCATCCCATCGTACCCGGACCGCACCACATCGAAGAGCCGGTGGAAGCTCTCGGGCGGCGCGTCGTCGGCGGCTGGGATGACCTAGTCAGTGGCTTCGCATTCATCGGCCGGATCGCGGTGACGGCGTTCGGGGCAGTGCGCCAGCCGCGACGGCTGCGGCCGATCTCGATCGCACGGCACATCTATGAGACCGGGATCACGGCGATTCCGATCGTGACGCTGATCGCCTTTCTGATCAGCGTCATCGTCGCCTACATGAGCGCGCAGCAGCTCGCCCGCTTTGGCGCGGAGCTGTTCGTCGTCGACCTGGTCACCATCGGTGTGCTGCGCGAGCTGGGCGTGCTGCTGACGGCCATCATCGTGGCCGGCCGCTCCGGCAGCGCGTTCGCCGCGGAGATCGGCTCCATGCATCTGAACGAGGAAGTCGATGCCCTGCAGGCCATCGGCGTGGATCCCTTCGAAGCCCTGATCCTGCCGCGCGTGCTCGGCCTCACCATCGCATTGCCGCTGCTGACGGTGATCGCTGATGCCGTGGGCCTGACCGGCGGCGCGCTGCTGTGCAAGTTCCTGCTGGACATCCCGCTGCCGCAGTACCTGACGCGCATGAACGAGGCGATCGCGCCGACCACCTTCTGGTCGGGCCTGGTCAAGGCGCCGGTGTTCGGCATGCTGATCGGGCTGGCCGGCACCTATCGCGGCATGCAGGTGCGCGGGTCGTCCCAGGAGCTGGGCCGGCTGACCACCGTGGCCGTGGTACAGGCCATCTTCGTGGTGCTGCTGGCGGACGCACTGTTCGCCGTGCTGTTCATGGAACTGGGTATCTGATGGCACCGCGCGTGGAAGTGCGGGGTCTGGTGAACCGCTTCGGCAGCCAGGTCGTGCATGACGGCCTGGACATGACCGTGGAACCGGCCGAGATTTTCGGCATCGTCGGCGGCTCCGGGGCCGGCAAGTCGGTGCTGCTGCGAAGTATCCTGGGCCTGCAGCGGCCCGCGGCCGGCACCGTGTGCCTGAATGGCGAGGACGTGACGCGGCTGACGCAACGGCAGCTGCGCGCGGTGAAGGCCGCCTACGGTGTGACGTTCCAGGAGGGCGCGCTGTTCAGCGCACTGACCGTGCGGCAGAACGTGCAGTTGCCGATGCTCGAGTATCTGGATCTGCCGGAATCGGACCTGGAGGAACTCGCAATGCTGAAGGTACGCATGGTGGGGCTGCCCGCCGATGCGGCCGCCAAGTATCCCGCGCAGCTCTCCGGCGGCATGATCAAGCGCGCCGCCCTGGCGCGGGCGCTGGCGCTTGATCCGCAGCTGCTGTTCCTGGATGAGCCCACCGCGGGGCTCGATCCGATCAGCGCGGCGGCATTCGATGAGCTGCTCCTGTACCTGCATCAGCACCTGCATCTGACAGTGGTGATGATCACCCACGATCTGGACACGATCTTCCGTACCTGCAATCGTGTCGGGGTGATCGTGGACCGCCACATGGTGAGCGACACCCTGGCCGGCATCATGGACAATCCCCATCCGTGGATCCAGGCGTACTTCCACGGCGTGCGGGCGCGCGGCTACAACGCGCGCGCCGGAGAGACGTAATGGAGCGTGAAGCAAACTATGCGGCCGTGGGCGCCTTCGTCCTGCTCATCACCGCCATGGCCGCACTGTTCGTGTACTGGTACACGGGGTCGCGCGAGCATCGTGACTTCACCCGTTACGAGGTCTACTTCGACGGCAGCGTCAGTGGTCTGACCCGCGGGGCACCGGTGCGCTATCTCGGCGTGAACGTCGGCCGCGTCGTCTCCATGTTCATCGATCAGCGCAACGCGAGCCGCGTTCAGGTCATCGTCGACATCGACTCCGCCACACCGGTTTCCGATCAGTCCGTCGCCGAGCTGTCGCAGCAGGGCGTGACCGGCGTGCTGTTCATCGACCTGCTGCGCTCCGCAGGCGACAAGCCGCTGCAGGAGGCGGTGCCGAGCGAGCGCTATCCGGTGATCCGCTCCTCCAGGTCCAACTTCGATCAGCTGCTCGCGAGCCTCCCGGAAATGGTCGGTCGGGCCACCGAAGTGCTGGGTCGCGTCGAGTCGCTGCTGAGCCAGGACAACATCAACTCCATTTCGCATGCATTCGCCAATCTCGACGCCACGACGCGCAGCCTGCCGGACACCCTCCATGACATCCGCGGGCTGATCGCCGATCTGCACGAGACCTCCGATGAGTTCCGCGCCACCGCGGCCAGTGTCCGTGGCGTGACGGACGCCACCGGCCCGCAGCTGCGCGAAGCGGTGGCTCACATCGACGATGTCACGAAGCAGCTGAGCGATGTCACGGCGAACCTGGATTCGATGATCCGCGACAATCGCGGCGACATCCGCGGTTTCACCCGCGACAGCCTGCCGCAGGTGGAACGGCTGCTCGGGGACAGCCGCGCCGCCGTTATCGAGGTGCGCGAGCTCGCCCACAGCCTGCACGAGAATCCCTCGCAACTGTTGTTTGAGAAGCCGGACCAGGGAGTCGCCATACCACCATGAGCCACCTGCGCCTGCCGCTTGTTTCGCTGGGTCTCGCCCTCTCGGGCTGCTCCGGCCTGTTCCACAGCAGCGCAGCCGAAGTGCAGCTGTACGTAATCCAGTCGCCACCCGTCGTGATCGCAGTGCACGGCGCCGGTCCGACGTTGCGGCTCGCGCGACCGCTGCCGGCGCCGGGCCTGAACACCGACCGCATCGTCCTGACCCGTCCGGGCAACCGGCTCGATTACTACGTGGGCGCCCGCTGGAGCGGGCCGCTGAGCGATGTGGTGTCGGACCTGCTGTTGAGCGTGTTTCGCGCCGATCCGGCCTGGAGCGCGGTGGCGGACGACCGCGGCACCTTGAATGCCGACTACCTGCTGCAAACGTCGGTTGACCGGTTCAGCGCCGACTATGCGACGGAAACCGCACCCCCCACCATCCGGGTCGACCTGCACTGCCTGCTGATCCGGCGCAGTGACGGTGTGCTGCTCGGCAGTTTTGCGGTGAGTCGCAGCCAGCCGGCCGCGCAGAACCGTATGGCGAGCGTGGTCGAGGTGTTCTCGCAGGTGGCCGATCAGGCGCTGGTGGAGGTAGCCGCGCAGGCCGATCAGCTGCTCAGGTCCGCGAAATCCCCAGCAGTTCCATGATGCGATAGGTCCAGTAGCGCAGCTGCGAGGGATCGGTCCAGGTGTCGGCGTCGGCGGTGAACTCTATGCCGGGCGGTCCGCGTTCATTCCAGAGCGTGTCGAAGAACCCCTGCGCGGTGGCCACGGGCGCCGCATCCGGCGCGGCCGACAAGGCGGCATCGAGCGCCAGGTCGTAGTCGCCCAGATCGCGGCGCGTGAGACTCGCCGAGCCGGTGGCCATCCAGGTTGGCCCATTGCCATGGATCAGCACCAGGGCCGCGCGGAACTGTTCGCTGTGGGTGCGGTACCAGGCTACGTGGATCCGGCCGTCGCTGGCCGCCAGCAGTTCGCTGCCCACGGACTGGTTGGCGCTGCGCCACAGGGAGGCGTTCTTCTGCGGGTCGAGGATCATGCGCACGGCGGCGCCGCGCCGGCTCGCCGCGAGCAGGGCGGCAATCACACTGCGCTCCGAGAGGCTGTCAGTGGCAATGTCGATACTGTCGCCCTCGCTCGCGGCGGCGATGTGGGCCAGCACCGCCGCGCGGATCGCGCCCTCGCCCAGCCACTGGAACTGCAGGTCATCGGCGAGGGTGCCTGGGGCCGCCGCGCGCACCGCGCTGACCACCGGCAGCGCCATCGAACCACTCCAGCCGAAGACCCGCGCGAGCTTGAGTTCACTGGCGAGCAGCGCCTGCACCTCGACGCCGCGGACCTGCAGCGCCGTGACCGTGTCGACGCTGCTCGCCATGGCCGGCTCGACACTGCCCGTCAGCGCGGTGAGTTCGCCGTGCTCATCATCCGCGATCAGCACGCGGCGGTCCGCGGACTTGAGGTTCGCGAGCTGCCCCCAGGCACGTGCCGTCAGCAGCGGCCCGTCGTCGCTGAAGGGATTGGGCAGCCAGCCGCCGCCGGCATCCGGATGGCGCCACCATTGCAACGTCAGCCGCCACAGCCCCGAGTAGAGGATATTGCGGTCCCGCAGGCGCGACAGGTCCGCGCTCACCACCTGGATGCCGGCGGCGCGCAGCCTCGCGAATTCCACGGACGGTGCCGCGCCGTACAGGTCGTTGACGGGATCGGCGATGACCAGGACCTGCAGCCCCGGGACTGCGGCCTTGCGCGCCAGAAGCGCCTCCACCAGCTGCGCGGCCATGGGCGTGAGGCCCGCAGTGTCGGCGTTCGTGCGGTGCATATCGCTGCACACGTGGCAGTCCAGCACCACTAGGCTGCGGGCCTCGCCGATGGTGCGCAGCATGGCATCAAAGATGGTGTGGGTGCTGAAGCCGCGGCCGTAGGCATTGGCCCCGGTGAGGTCATTGAGGAAGGTCACATCGCGGGTCGGGACCGAGCGCGGGGTGCTGGCCAGTCGCATGCCGGCCGGCAGGGGGCGGGAGGCGAAGTACACGGTGACCGCGAGCCATACCGCCGCGACGGCAGCACCAACCCAGCGGGCCCACGGTGCCTTCATGCCCGCCTCAATCGCGCGACATCATGCCCGGCGGCTCGCCAGTCCCGTGCGGTGGATGAGATGTCCGAACGGCGCCTCGCCGGTGGCCTGCCGTGCCAGCAGGGCGAGCAGGGCGTCGATGGTGTTGGCATCGCTGAAGAGCTTGCCCTGACCGAACTGACAGCGATGCTCGCGCAGGAAGTCGAGGTGCCGTTGTGACTCGATGCCCTCGGCGACGACGTCCAGCCCGAGGCTGCGGCCCATGTCGATGATGGTACGGACGATGGTCGCATCGCCGGCGTCTTCGGAGACATCGCGGACAAAGGACTGGTCGATCTTCAGCGTGCCGATGGGGAACTGCTGCAGCGCCGACAACGAGGAGTAGCCGGTGCCGAAATCATCGATCGAGAGGTGCAGCCCCATCTCATGCAGCTCGCCCAGCAGGCGCACCGTGCGCTGGGTATCCGCCATCAGTGTCGATTCGGTGATTTCCAGTTCGAAGTGCTCCGGTGACACGCCATGACTGCGGAACACCGACCGACAGCGCAGGATGAAGCTTGCTTCGCGCAGCTGCTTGAGCGACAGGTTCAGTGAAATGCGGCCCGGATCGGGCACCTCGGCCTGCAGCCGCCGGTAATCCAGGCACACGCGGTTCAGCACCCACTCGCCGATTTCCAGGATCAGCCCGGTCTCCTCCGCCAGGGGGATGAACTGGGCCGGGGAGATGTCGCCATGTCCCGGCAGCCGCCATCGCAGCAGCGCCTCGGCGCCGATGACCCGGCCATCGGACAGGTCCACCTTCGGCTGATAGTGGATCATGAGCTCGTCGCGCTCCAGCGCGCGGCGCAACTTGCTCTTGAGCATCAGCCGCTCGACCGCGGCCGCGTTCATCTCGGGGGAATAGAACGCGAAGGTGTTGCCGCCGTTCTGCTTCGAGTAATACATGGCCGCATCGGCGTTGCGGATCAGGTCGATCACATTCTCCGCATCGCGCGGACAGAAGGCGATGCCGATGCTGGCGGACAAGAACAGCTCGTGCTGGTTCAGCTGAAAGGCGCGATTGATTTCGGTGAGGACCGCGCGCGCGAGGTGCGCGATCGGACCGCGGTTGTCCGTGTCCAGCGGCAGGCCTTCCATGAACACCGCGAACTCATCGCCCGCGAGCCGTCCCAGCACCGCATCCTTCGGCAACGAGCGCGTCAGACGCTCGGCGAGCACTTCGAGGGCCCGGTCGCCCGCACCGTGCCCGAAGGTATCGTTGAGCTCCTTGAAACGGTCGAGATCCAGGTACAGCAGCGCGACGCCCTGGTTGTTGCGCACGCCGCGGGCAATCGTCTGCTGCAGCAGGTGCTGGAACTGCATGCGGTTGGGCACGCGGGTCAGCGTGTCGTAGCGCGCCAGGTAGCGGATGCGCCGCTCGGTGCGCTTCTGCTCGGTGATGTTGCGGGCGACGAAGATGTAGCCCTGGAACTGGGGATCATCGCTGGCCAGCTGCGAGCCGGTCAGCGAGACCGGAATGCTCGGTCCACCGCGCGTCTGCACCAGGGTTTCGCGCGACTCGTGGGCGGCGCGGGCCAGATCGAAGGTCGGGCGTTCGCGTTCCTCGAGGATGAAGGCGATGTTCTTGCCCTGGATTTCGCCCTCGGCGTAGCCGAGCAGTTTGCAGGCGGCCTGGTTGACGATGCGCACGACGCCATCGGGCGAACTCACGAACACCGCATCGGTCATGCCGTTGAGCACGCTGGTCAGGTAATTCTTGGTGATCGTCGTCTGGCGCAGCTTGTAGCGCATGTGCTCCAGCGCCTGCTGCAGGTCGCCGAGTTCGTCGCGGCGCAGGATGTCCACCGGGCGGGTGTAGTCGCCCTGGCCGAAGCGCTCGGCACTGCGGATCAGCGCGGTGATCGGCTGCTCGAGGCGAAATCCCGCGCGCCAGGCGAGCCAGGCGGCGACCAGTCCCGCGGCGCCCGCCAGGACGGCGGCGAGGACCAGGCCATTGAGGAGATCATTCTGGCTCGCCAGGTGCAGGCGGCGCAGCAATTCACCCGAGGCGGCCAGGCGGCTCGGAGTCGCCGCCGGTGCGGTGCCGGGAGTCACGGTCGCATGGACGGCGGCCTGCGCGAGCGACTCGATCCGCTGCGAATGGATGTGCAGCTGCCAGGCGAACAGGCAGATGAAAGCAAATGCCGCCACCAGCACCGCGAGGAATGCCGTGCCGGCATATTTGAGTTTCAGGCTGACAGCATTCACGGTCCGTTCAGCCGCTGTACATTGCGCACAGCGGCAATTCCCCTTTTTATCTCAATCATTGCAAGATCTTGGGGGATATTACCTGCCCCTGTCCGGGCAGGCTAGAAATACGGCTCAGCGGCGCTGTGCCCAGGCGTTGCGGATATACCCGACCATGAGGTTGCGGACGGTCGCCATGGGGTCGGCCAGGGCCGAAAAGACCTGCGGATTGCGTCGCAGCAGCCGCCAGTTCTCGCTGCGCAACACCCGGTTCAAATAGCCCAGGTTGCGCTCGATCATGTCCATGTAGGGGTTCTGGCCGCCGTACAGGGCCTCGACGTGGTGGTAGGCACCCGCGAACGCGCCGTCCAGGCGCTTGGAGCGCGTTTCAGCAACGAATTCAGGGGTTTGCCGTAGCACGTCAAGTCCGGAGGCATAGCGCACCTGGCGGCCCCCGTTGGAGCTGATGGGCAGGGCCATGCCGCCCAGCACGAACTCCGGGTAGAGCCGGTCCCGGCACTTTTCCAGGTAACACCGGTCGGCCATCTGGCCGATCATGTCCGCGGTTCCGATCAGGTGCCCCAGGGTCTTGTCCTTGGGGTCGGCCACGACGATGCGGTCGAACGGCACCTCGTAGCCGGTGTAGTGAATGATTTCCCGGGCCACCGGTGCCCAGCCGGACAGCTGGATGCGCGGCAGGTAGTCCGCCAGGAACTCGGCGCCACGCGAGACATGGATGCGGGTGAGTTCGGCGCCGTGGCGATAGTCGCTGTCGTCCTTGCGGCGCAGGTACCCCACATCGTGGAACAAGCCGATAATCAGCCCCGCCGCCGCCCGCTCCGCCCCCAGCTGCTCGGCCGGTCCGTGCGTGCGATCGTGGCCGGCCATCAGCCGCGCGAGCGCCAGCGTCACGTCCAGCGTGTGCTGACGGTCGTGATAGACGGTGTCGACGCCGTAATAATCGGGGACGTTGCCCGCAAACATGCGATCGAACTGATCGAAGGCACGGGTCAGCGGCTCGAAAGGGAAGTCCTGCCAGGTGGCGTGGCACAGTTCCTCGACGGCTTCGCGGACCGCAGTGGTGGAGCTCACCTGCACGGTGCCTGTTACGTCGAAGTCATTCAGCCGTGCCTTGCCCATGGTCCGCTCCCGCATCCCGCAGCATAGGCACCCCCGCCGCGCGTGACCAGCGAAGCTGCGCACACTTCTTCATCATGCGCTGTCCCGGCGATGCATCACACAGTGGCGTGCAGATATGTCAAAGGCTCAGCTCACGCCGCGATCCCGTGCTGGCGCAGCAGCGGTCGTACGTCCGGTTTACGCCCCCGGAAGGCCACGAAGGCATCCAGTGCGTCGCGGCTGCCGCCCTGCGAGAGGATGCAATCCACGAAGCGCCGTGCCGTGTCCGGATCAAACACGTCGGTTTCCTCGAACGCCGCAAACGCATCGGCCGCGAGCACTTCGGCCCATTTGTAGCTGTAGTAGCCCGCCGCGTAGCCACCGGCAAAGATATGGCCGAAGCTGTTCGGGGTGCGATTCCACCCCGGCACGGGCACGACCGACACCTTGGCCCGCACCTGCGCGAGAACCTCCAGTACCCGCGCCCCGCGCGCCGGGTCATAGTCGGCATGCAGCGTGAAATCAAACAGCGCGAACTCCAGTTGCCGCAGCATCTGCAGCCCGGCGTGGAAGCTGCGGGTGCGGATCAGCTGCCGCAGCTGCGTTTCCGGCAGCGGCTCACCGGTGGAGACATGCACCGCGATCTGGCGCAGCACGTCCGGATGCCAGGCGTAGTTCTCCATGAACTGGCTGGGCAGTTCGACCGCATCCCAGGCAACGCCGTTGATGCCGGCAAGCGTGGGATAGCCGACCCGCGTCAGCAGGTGGTGCATGCCGTGCCCGAACTCATGGAACAGCGTCACGACATCATCATGCGTGAGCAGCGCCGGCTCACCGGGCGCGGCTTCCAGGAAATTGCAGACCAGGTAGGCCACCGGCAGCTCGGTCGGGCCGCTCATGCTCTTGCGGCCCACGCATTCATCCATCCAGGCGCCGCTGCGCTTGTTCGGACGGGCGCAGGGATCGAGATAGAAACTGCCGCGTGCCGTGCCGTCCGCGTCGCGGATCTCGAAGTAGCGCGCATCGGGATGCCACACCGGCACCCCCGCACGCTCCACGATGCGCACGCCGAACAGCCGCTGCGCCACTTCAAAGAGGCCCGTGAGCACGCGCGGCAGTGCAAACCACGGGCGCAGTTCCTCCTGCGAGACGGAGTACTGCTCGCGCTGCAGCCGCTCGGACCAGTAGCTGACATCCCAGGCAGCCAGCGTGGCGCCGGCGAACTGCTCGAGTTCGCGCAACTCCCGCTCGGCCGCCGGACGGCTCGCCGTGCGCAGCTGCTCGAGGAATGCGAACACCTCGCCCGCGGTTTTCGCCATGCGCGTCGCGAGGGCGTAGTCCGCGTAGCTGGCAAAATCCAGCAGGCGCGCGAGCTCGTGGCGCACGCGCATGATGTCCTCCATTACCCCCGAGTTGTCCCACTGGGCGGCCGCCGGCGCCTGCTCCGACGCGCGCGTGGTCCAGGCCTCGTAGAATGTGCGGCGCAGCGCCGGATCTTCAGCATCCGACATCACCGATACGTACACGGGCTGTTCGAGCGTCAGGCGGTAACCGCCGGCATCCCCGGCCGCGAGCCGCGCCCGCTCGATGATGGCGGGGTTGACGCCCTTGAGCTGTGCCGCATCGGTCACGTGATGCGACCAGGCGTTGGTCGCGTCGAGGACGTTCTCTTCGAACTTCGCGGTGAGCTGCGTGAGCTGCTGCATCAGCTCCTTGAAGCGCGCCTTGCGTTCCGGGTCCAGTGCGACGCCGGCGAGTCGGAACTCACGCAGGCGGTGCTCGAGGACCCGTCGCTGGGTGGCATCGAGGCTTTGGTCCGTATCGTTGATGCGCTGGCAGGCGCGGCACAGCGCCTCGTTCTGCGCGAGATCCGTCTGCCAGGCTGACAGCAGCGGCAGGCAGGCGTTGTAAGCTTCGCGCAGGTCCGGCGAGTTCATGACCGCGTTCAGGTGGCCCACCTGGGACCAGACGGACGCCAGTTCGTGCTGCGAATCCTCGAGGGGCTCGACCAGCGATCTGAAAGTGGCCACCGGCGCCGCCAGCAGGGATTCGAGCTGGGCCCGGTTGCGCGCGAGCAGTGCGGTGATAGCAGGCAGAATCTGTTCAGCGCGGATCTCGCCGAAGCGCGGCAGCGGGTTGCGCAGCAGCAGTGGATTGTCGGTGTGCATTACGGCTCCTTGGTCTGGGCCCGATTCTAACCGTGGCTACCCTCAAGTGACTGTAATATGGGCCGTTACAGTGTGCACAAGTGGCGATGGGGCCTGAAGCATCAATGACGGACCAGTACGACCTGATCGTGATCGGCGGGGGCAGCGGCGGCCTGGCCTGCGCGCAGCGTGCCGTTGAATACGGCGCCCGCGTGCTGCTGGCCGAATCCGGGCGGCTGGGGGGCACCTGCGTCAACGTGGGCTGCGTGCCCAAGAAGGTCATGTGGAATGCCGCCGAAATCGCCGCGGTGGCCGGGGACAGCGCCGGGTATGGCTTCCACTTTGGCGCCGTCGCCCATGACTGGGCGATGCTGAAAGCCGGGCGTGATGCCTACGTGCACCGCCTGAACGGCATCTACGACCGCAACCTCGCTCACCGCAAGGTCCAGCTGGCGCGCGGCCATGCCCGCATCACCGGTCCGCACAGTGTCGAAATCGATGACTGGCACGCGACCGCGCAGCACATCGTGATCGCCACCGGCGGCCGGCCGCAGGTTCCGCAGCTGCCGGGCGCCGAGCTTGGCATCACCTCCGACGGTTTCTTCGATCTGGAGGAGCGCCCCGCGAGCGTCGCCATCGTCGGCAGCGGCTACATCGGCGTGGAGCTGGCCGGGATCCTGCAGGCCCTGGGCAGCGAGGTCACGCTGATCGTCCGCGGCGAATCGGTGCTGCGGCATTTCGACTCGATGCTGGGCGCCTCGTACGTGGAGAACGCGCGCGACCACGGCATGCATATCGTTCACAACGCCTTGACGGAGGCGGTCACCCGCAATGCGGATGGCAGCCTCCAGATCGGGCTTGCCGGTGGCCGCCACGTCGGCCCGTTCGCAAAACTGATCTGGGCGGTCGGCCGCACGCCACGCACGCACGATCTCGGCCTGAAAACCGTCGGTGTGAAGCTCGACGACCATGGCTTCGTGCTGACCGACAAATTCCAGAACACCAACGTCCCGGGGATCCACGCCATCGGCGATGTGACGGGGCGGGCGCAGCTCACGCCGGTGGCCATTGCCGCCGGCCGGCGCCTGAGTGATCGGCTGTGGGGCGGCCAGCCGGAGCGCTTCCTGGACTACCAGAATGTTCCGACCGTGATCTTCGGCCACCCACCCATCGGCACGGTGGGGCTCACGGAAGCCGAGGCGCGTACCCAGTACGGCAGCACCGTACAGGTCTACCTGTCCGCCTTCGTGCCGATGTACCACGCACTGACCACCCGCAAGCCGCGCACGCACATGAAGCTGGTATGTGCCGGGCCCAAACAGCAGGTGGTGGGTGTGCATGTCATCGGCGCCGGCGCCGATGAGATGCTGCAGGGGTTCGCGGTGGCGATGCGCATGGGCGCAACCAAGACCGACTTCGATGATACGGTGGCGATTCACCCGACCAGCGCCGAAGAGCTGGTCACGATGCGTTAGGCGCCTGAGGAGAGGGCGGCGAGGACCCCAGCGGTCTGCGGCCGCACGCCGCGCCACAGTTCGAATGACTCCGCGGCCTGCTCCACCAGCATGCCCCAGCCCTGGGCCGCACGTTTGCAGCCCTGCTCCTTCGCCCACGCCAGGAATGCGGTTCCGGCACGCGCGTACGACATGTCATAGCAGAACGTCGACTCATGCAGCACGCCTCTGGGGATCGCCGGCACTTCCCCGGCAAGGCCTGCGGAGGTGGCATTGATGATGAGATCGAAGGCGCCGCGCCCGAGGCGCTCGAGACCGCAGCCCTGGACCGGACCCAGTGCGCCGAAGATCCGCGCGAGGGCTGCCGCCCGCTCCGCGGAGCGGCCCGCGATCATGATCAGTGCCGGGGACTGGTCCAGCAGCGGTCCCACGACGCCCCGCACGGCACCGCCGGAGCCCACCATCAGGATGCGGGCATCGCTCAGGTCCACTTTCAGGTTGGCGGTGAGGTCCAGCACCAGGCCCGCACCATCGGTGTTGTCGCCGGTGATGCCGTCCTGATCCATCAGCAACGTGTTCACGGCGCCGGCGCGCGTGGCGCGCTCGCTCAACGCGCGCACCATGGTGCAGGCCGGGACCTTGTGCGGCACGGTCACGTTCAAGCCCCGGCCGCCGCGCCGCCAGAAATCCATCACGTAGGCGTGCAGGTTTTCCGGGGGCACGTCATGCAACCGGTAGACCATGTTCTGCCCGGTCTGCCGGGCGAACATGCCGTGAATGAATGGCGAGCGGCTGTGGGTCACCGGGTGCCCGATGACTCCATATTCGGCGGGTGTTTCGTTCAATTCGTGCACTCCTCCACCAGGCAGCCGCCGGTGCCGGCAGCATCGAGCATCCCAAGCAGCTGCGGCAACCAGATCTGCGCGCGCTGCGCCAGCTGATACGGCGGATGAATGATAACCAGTCCCGAGCCATTCAAGGCGATACGTGAGTCACACGGATGCACCCACAGTTCACTGATCATCGCCGGTTGCTGCAGGGTGCCAATCAGACGCTTGCGCCACAACTGGGTGTCGCGCGCGTCCTTGATGGGGTACCAGAGCATGATCACGGCCGTGGGGAAGCGCTGCAGCACCTCGCCGATGGTCGTCCGCGCGCGTTCAAAATCACGGGCGGTTTCCTCGTAAGGCGGGTCAATCAGCACCAGCCCACGGCGCTCGACCGGTGGCATGTGGGCGCGCGCCCTGTCGTAGCCATCGCCGATCTCAACCCGCACGTTGGCATGGTGCGACACGGCACGCTCCAGCGTGTGGGCCTCGGGCGGCTGCATCTCGATCAGCACCGCGCGATCCTGGTCGCGCAGGGCCCCGGTCGCCAGCACCGGTGAGCCCGGGTAGGCATTGCGGTCCTTGACCAGTTCGCGCCAGTGCCTCACGGCTTCGCCGTAGCGTTTTATTTCCGCGGATTCGGTCGCTTCGCCCAGGATGCGCGACAGCCCGGTGCGCGATGAGCGGCTGGCGGGCGACTCCGACAGATCATAGGCACCCCGGCCGGCGTGCGTCTCGAGGTACAGGAAGCCTTTGTCCTTGCGCTGCAGACCGGCGATGGCAGCCAGTAGCGTGACGTGCTTGTGCACGTCGGCGAAGTTGCCGGCATGGAAGCTGTGCCGGTACTTCACACGCGCACTACTACGCCTGGGCCTTGCTGGTCGCGCTGCGGGGCGCCGACTTTTTCCGGGCAGGCTTCGTGGCCGCGGGCGCCTTGGTCGCCGACTTGGCAGACCCGTTCGCGCTCGCGGCGCCGCTGCCGGGCGCCGCTGTACTCTTGCGCTTCTTGCCCTTGGCGCTCTTCGCGCCCGCACCATCAGCGGTTTTGGCCGCGGCGGTGGCCGGGGCGGCGGCTTTGCCAGCCCCCGCCGCGCCGCGCTTGCCGCGGCCGAAGCGATTGGGTCGCAGCGGAGCAGCGGCGAGCAGCTCGCGGCATTCCTCGAGCGTCAGCGTCTTCGGATCGCGTTCCTTGGGGATCCTGGCGTTCTTGACCTTGTCGGTGATGTACGGTCCGTAGCGCCCGTTCAGCACCTGAATGTTATCGACGCCGAAGTCCTGGATGATGCGGTTGGCATCGGCCTCCTGCTTCAGGCGGATCACCTCGAGCGCCCGTTCCAGGCTCACGGTGTACGGATCGTCATCCTTCAGCGAGACATACTTTTCGCCGAACTTGATGTAGGGCCCGAACCGGCCGATGTTGGTGACCAGCGGTTCGCCCTGCGCGTTGGCACCGAGCGTGCGCGGCAGCTTGAACAGCTCCAGCGCCTGCGCGTGCGTGATGGTGTCCATTTTCTGACCCGGACGCAGCCCCGCGAATTTCGGCTTTTGCTCATCATCCTTGGTGCCGATCTGCACGAACGGCCCGAAGCGGCCCATGCGCACCGTCATCGGCTTGCCCGAGACCGGATCGGTGCCGATCTCGCGGGCCTGCGCGACCTCGTCCCGGGAGACCGTCTTTTCGATGTGTTCGACCTGAGTGATGAATGGCGTCCAGAATTTCGTCAGCGGGGTGATCCACTCCTCCTCGCCACGGGAGATCGCGTCGAGCTCATCTTCCATTCCGGCGGTGAAGCCGTACTGCACGTACTGGTTGAAGTGCAGGGTCAGGAAACGATTGACGATCTTGCCGATGTCGGTGGGGATGAAGCGCCGGTTGTCCATTTCCACGTACTCGCGGTCCTGGAGCGTCGAGATGATCGAGGCGTAGGTCGACGGGCGACCGATGCCGTACTCCTCCAGGGCCTTGACCAACGAGGCTTCCGAAAACCGCGGCGGCGGTTCGGTGAAGTGCTGCTCGGCGCGGATCGCGACGAGCGCCACGGCGTCGCCTTCGTGCATCGGCGGCAGCACGTGATCGGTGTCGTCCACCTTGGCGTCATCGGCGCCTTCCTGGTAGACGGCGATATAGCCCGGCTTGACCAGCGTCGAGCCGTTGGCGCGCAGCAGGTGGCGTTTGTCACCGTCAGCGCCGGCCAGCAGGTCCACGGCCACGGTATCGAACGTGGCGTGGGTCATCTGGCAGGCGACCGCGCGGCGCCAGACCAGTGAGTACAGTTTGAAGAGGTCCGGCTCCAGGTAGCGCTCGATGTCCGCCGGCACGACCGCGGCCGAAGTCGGGCGGATGGCTTCGTGGGCTTCCTGGGCGTTCTTCGACTTGGTCTTGTAGAACCGCGGCTCCGGATCGATCGCATCCGGACCGTAGAGTTTCACGGCGACCTGCCGGATCTCGGTGACCGCCTCAGCCGCGAGTGACACGGAGTCGGTACGCATATAAGTGATGAGGCCGACCGACCCCTCGCCGATATCGATACCTTCGTACAGCTGCTGCGCCAGGCGCATGGTGCGCCGCGCATTGAAGCCGAGCTTGCGCGCGGCTTCCTGCTGCAGGGTCGAGGTGGTGAACGGCGGTGCCGGATTGCGGCGGCGCTGCTTGCGATCGATCGCGAGGACCTTGAGCGAACCGGGGCGTCCGGCGCCTTCATATTGAAAGCCGCCACCCGCCGCCGTCTGGATGGTGCGCTCGACTTCGCGCGCCATCGTCTCGTTGGTGAAGCTGAACTGCTCAACCTTGGTGCCGGCATATTCAATGAGCTTCAGGGGAAAGCTCTGCTTCGAGTGCTCGCCCTCGCCATCCAGGGTCCAGTACTCCTGCGCCTTGAAGGCTTCGATTTCCTGTTCGCGCTCGCAGATCATGCGCAGCGCCGGACTCTGCACGCGCCCGGCCGAGAGGCCGCGGCGCACCTTCTTCCACAACAGCGGCGAGAGATTGAAGCCGACCAGGTAATCCAGGGCGCGACGTGCCTGCTGCGCATTGACCAGCGGCGCAGACACCTCGCGCGGCGCGGCCACCGCGGCGCGGATCGCATTCTTGGTGATTTCGTAGAACGCCACGCGGTGTACGGTGCGCTGGCCGATCTCCCCGCGCTCCTTCAGCATCTCCAGCAGATGCCAGGCAATCGCCTCACCTTCGCGGTCAGGGTCGGTCGCCAGATACAGCGACTTCGCCTTGCGCAGCGCCTTGCTGATCGCCTCGACATGCCGCGCGCTCTTCTCCAGCGCCTGATAGCGCATGGCGAAGCCGTGTTCGGTGTCGACCGCGCCTTCCTTGGGCACCAGGTCGCGGACGTGGCCATAGGAGGCGAGGACCTCGAAGTCCTTGCCCAGGTACTTCTTGATCGTTTTCGCCTTCGCCGGCGATTCAACAATGACCAGATTATCTGCCATGCGCGCGTGGAGCCCCGTTAGACGAAAAACCGCGGACCAGGCCGCGGATTGATGATGGTGCCTTAAGAACCTTCGAAGTCAGTCGCTAGTGGGGCGGATGGTCCGCGGTGTCAGCCACGAGGTCCTCCATCCGGGCAAAAGCCCGTTCCTGGCCCGGCTGGCTGGAGAGCACCATGAGCACGACCCATTTGATCTGCTCGGTGTCCAGCTCCTCGGAATCCAGGGCCAGAAGGCGGTCCAGGACGACTTCACGCTGCAGCGGCGTCAGGATGTCATGCCGTTCCAGGTCCATCAGGAAGCCACGAGACTCGGTCGACAGCCGCGTCAGTTCCCCGTCGCTGTAGAGCCGCAGGCTCGGGGTCCCGCGCCGCGGCTCCTCGGCACATTGCAGCCGTACGTCTGCCAGGTCGGCCAGCCAGTCAAGGGCACGTTCGACGCTCGCCGAGCCGAAACCCATCAGTTCCAGGTCGCGAGCGAGATCGTCGCGTTCGGGAACATCGGAGGTGTCCTCCAGCATGTAGCGATCAAAAACGTAAATCAGAATATCGAGGACGCTGGTCGTCATGAGCGCTAGGAAGTTACGACAGGCGGCAGTACCGGCCGCCAGGCTGGGGCGCGATCCGCCCCTGTAGTTCGAGCAACAGCAGCATCGATGCCACGGCGTGCCCTGACCAGCCGGTCCGCAACGCCAGAATATCGATGTCCACAGGCTCGAAGCCTGCGGCATCTAACAGCATTTCGTATTTGTTGTCCAATGGCGGCCCCCGGTCACTGCCCGTTGTGGTTTGCGTAATGTTTTGAATATCCTGCAGATTCAGATCCTGCAGCAGCTCACTGGGGTGCTGTACGAGGGTGGCGCCGTCGCGGATCAGCTGATTGCAGGCGCGGGATTGCGGATCGCGGATGGAGCCGGGCACGGCAAATACCCGGCGCTGCAGCGCCCGCGCCTGTGCCGCCACGCTCAAAGCGCCGCTGCCGGCGGCCGCCTCCACCACCAGCACGGCCGCCGCGAGGGTCGCCAGCAACCGGTTGCGCAGGGGGAAGTGATAGCGCCGCGGCGGCGTGCCCGGAGCAAAGAGGCTGATCAGGCAGCCGCGAGCGCAGACCTGCGCCGCAAGCTGTGCGCTGCGCGCCGGATGAATGTGGTCGAACCCCGCCGTGCACACCGCGATGCCGGCCTGATCGGCCGCCAGCAGGCCCTGCTGGGCGGCGGTATCGATCCCTTCCGCAAGCCCGCTGCTGATGCTCAGGCCCGCGCGACTCAGTTCCGCAGCAAACCGGCGGGCACTCTCGAGGCCCGCGGCGCTCGCGTGCGGCGCACCGACGAATGTCAGGGTGGGACACGCAAGCGCGCGGGGGTTGCCGCGTACGTACAGTACCGCGGGCGCGGCCTGGATGCGGGCCAGTGCCGGGGGATAGCCGGGATCCAGGCAGCACAGGATCTGATAGCCATTTGCATTGATCGAGCGAAGATCGGCATCGATCAGGCGGTGATCGGGAGTTTCCAGCCAGTCACGGGCGCGCCTCGGAAGCGGCTGTGCGAGCAGGGCAGCCAGCACCTCGCCGCCCGGGTCCATGGCCGTCAGGTCGCGGGTCGCGGGGAAGTGTGCGGCCACCAGGCCAGGGGTCCTGGCGAGGATGGCCCGCAGGCGTGCAGGCTCCATGGACTGGAGCCTGCACCCTTCAGGAGGGCATCAGAGCGGAAAGGTGTCAGGGGTTGCGAACGACGTCGGCAATGCGCATGGGCGTTGAGGAGCCGACAACCAGCCCATAGCTCATGTCATCGTATGACTTGAATATCAGCAGCGTGCCGGCGCGCTCGGAAGGCAACTGCACTGTCTTCGCAAGTCCCAGCAGGTTGTGATCCGAAGTGGCTTCCGTATAGGACGCCGGACCGCGGTCATTGACCACATCGCCCGCCTGATCGATGGCCAGCACCGTCCCGGGGCCCACGCCGTCGTGGGAGCCGCGGTTGATGGCGACGATGTTGTACTGGCCGATCAGGGTTTCACTGTCGACGATCGCAATGATCTTGCCCTTGACGGTCTGGCTGGGCGCACGCGGCGTGAAATTCAGGGGTGTCGTGCCGGAGTCCGGCATCAGGCAGTCCCCGCGCAAGGTCTCCCGCGCCGCATCGACCAGCACGGTCCGGGCGACCTTGGCCGGGCGCTGCACGACCGCCGTGGAGGCGTAGATACCCATGAAGCCCAAGGTCCTGCCGCTGTCCGGATCGACGATCGGGTCGCCGACATGAATCACGCTGTAGCGCGCACCGGTGGCGGCATCCGCGAGGCCCCGCATGTAGACCACCTGGGCGTCGCCCGCCGCCTGGTGCTCGTCCGGGAAGCCCAGGACGTAGGGGGCATCCTTGACCTCCTGCTTGGACAGCAGGGCCGGCCGGGACAGGAATGCGGCAATGGAGGCGTAGGGGATGGTCGGGATCGCATCATCCAGCGAGGAGCTGCGCAGCGCAGGATTCAACCGCAGGGCGCTCTCCTGCTCGATGCTGATCTGGGGACGACCGCCGGGGCCGTAGGCCAACACCAGCACGTCGCCCGGATAGATCAGATGCGGATTCCGGATTTTCGGGTTGACGTACCAGATCTCAGGCCACTGCCACGGATTCTTGAGGAATACGTTGGAAATACCCCACAGCGTGTCACCGCGTTTGACGGTGTATTCGGTGGGTGCGGTCGGCTTGATCATGTCCGCCGTCGGCGCAGGTGCCGCCGTTACCGTGGCATTGCCCGATCCTTGGCTCGCCCGGATGGCGGCCTCGGTGGCCGTCAGCTGCACCTCGGGCGCAGCGGATCCGGTCTCCACGGGCGGAACGGTCGGTTCCTCGACGGGCGGGGCATGGCCGAACATGGCGCAGCCGCTGACCGAAATCGCGGCGGCAACAAGAGTTACGGACAGGCCCGGTCTGAAAGCGCGGTTGAAAGTCATCCTCCCCTCCTCAACCATTGGGGGTGGGGCAGCACACGGCTGTTATAATCGGCTGCGGCGGTCGGCACACGACGTATTGTCAAGTTTGTGCGCTGGATCACGCGCCCACAAGGGGGGCCTTGCAAAGTCCCCACACTAGAGCATGAAACTGATGTCGCGTCTAACCATTCTCGAATACCCCGATCCACGCCTGCGCACCCGTGCGCGGCCGGTGGAACGTTTCGATGAGGCGTTGGGGCGGCTCATCGACGACATGTTCGAGACCATGTACGAGGCCCCGGGCATCGGCCTGGCGGCCACCCAGGTGGACTTCCACCGCCGCCTCATCGTCATGGACATTTCCGAGGACCGCACCGAGCCCCTGGTGTTCATCAACCCCGAAATTCTCGAACGCGACGGGTCGGTGAAGACGGAGGAGGGTTGCCTCTCGGTCCCCAACATCTTTGACGACGTACAGCGCGCCGCCCGCATCCGGATCCGGGCCCAGGATCGCACCGGGGCGGTGTTCGAGCGCGAGCTCGACGGCGTGGTGGCGGTGTGCCTGCAGCATGAGATGGACCATCTCGAGGGTAAGCTGTTCGTCGACTACCTCTCCGATCTGAAGCGCGACCGGATCCGCAAGAAGCTCGATAAGGAGCGCAAGGAACGTATCGCGGCGCAGCATCGCGACGGCGTGACACGCACTGCCGGCGCGCGCTAGCCGCGCCCGGCCCCCACCATGACGGTTTCCAGCCCGCTGCGCGTGGCCTTCGCCGGCACGCCGCAGTTCGCCGTGCCGGCGTTGCAGACGCTGCTGGATTCCCGGCACACCGTCATCGGCGTCCTCACCCAGCCGGACCGTCCGCAGGGCCGCGGCCGGCAGCTGGCTCCGAGTCCCGTCAAACAGGTCGCCCTGCAGCACGGAGTGCTCGTGGCCCAGCCGCAGACGCTGCGTGCCGCAAGCGCGCGCGACGCCCTCGCGGCGCTGGCGCCGGATGTCATGGTGGTGGTGGCTTACGGTCAGATCCTGCCGCGCGAGGTGCTGCAGCTGCCGCGCCTCGGATGCCTCAACATCCACGCCTCGCTGCTGCCACGCTGGCGCGGTGCAGCGCCCATCCAGCGGGCCATCCTCGCCGGTGACGAGGTGACCGGTGTGACCATCATGCAGATGGATGAGGGGCTGGATACCGGCGGCATGCTGGCAATCCGCACGGTGCCCATCGGTGAGCGTGCCACCAGCGCCTTGCTGCACGCGCAGCTCGCGGCACTCGGCGCCCAATCACTGCTCGCAGTACTGGAAGCGCTGGCCACGGGGGACCTCGCCGCACAACCGCAACCGACGGCCGGTGCCAGCTATGCGCATAAGCTCGCCAAGTCTGAAGCGCACATCAACTGGGAGGATCCGGCCGCGTCGATCTCCCGCCAGGTGCGCGCCTTCAATCTCTGGCCGGTGGCGCAGACCGTGTTCGCCGGCGAGCAGCTGCGGATCCACGACGCGTACGCGCGAGGCGGCACCGCGCCTGCGGCGCCCACGCCGGGCACCTGGCTCGGCCTTGCTCCAGGTCCCGAGGGCGAGGTGCTGCGCGTGGCCTGCGGAACCGGTGAGCTGCATGTTTCGCAGCTGCAGCGCGCCGGGCGCAAGGTCGTGGCCGCCCGCGAGTTCGTGAACTCCGCGGGCCCCGGCACGGGGAGCTTCGGATGAGGGATGGGCGTACTGCGGTGCTGGTCAGCGCCGCGCGGGTGATTGCCGCAGTCATCGACAAGGGTGCGTCCGCCGACGCAGCGCTCGCCAGGGTGGCAGGATCCGCGGAAGCCGCCGCCGTGCGGGCGGTGGTGCTGGGCAGCGTGCGCTGGTACCTGCGGCTGTGGCCCGCGGTCCAGCGTCTCCTGGATCGCAAAGCAGGCCACCTGGAGCCGGAACTGAGCGCGCTGCTGGTGGCGGCGGCTCACCAGATCGAATACTCGCGCAACCCGGCGCAGCTGACGGTCAACGCGGCCGTCAATGCGGCGCGCACGCTGGGCCAGGCGCGCGCCGCCGGGCTGGTCAACGCCCTGCTGCGCCGGCTGGTGCGCGAGCGCGAGCAGCTGTTTGCGCAGGTCGATGCGGACCCCGTGGTTGCGGCCGCCCATCCGCGCTGGCTTGCCACCACGTTGCAGCAGGCGTGGCCGCAGCACGCCGCGGCCGTGATGGCCGCCAACAACGTCCATCCGCCGATGATCCTGCGCGTGGATCTGTCGCGCATCGATCGGGATGCCTACCTCGGCCTGCTGACCCAGGCCGGCGTGGCGGCGCGCGCCTCGGCGTGGGCGCCCGCGGCCGTGGAGCTTGCGGCGCCGGTGGCGGTGGCCGCTCTGCCGCAGTTCGAACACGGGTGGGTCTCGGTCCAGGACAGCGGCGCGCAGCTGGCCGCCGAACTGCTCGACGCCGGACCGCGGATGCGGATCCTGGATGCCTGCGCGGCACCCGGCGGCAAGACGCTGCATATCCTGGAACGCGCCGGCGGCGCCTGCGAGGTGGTCGCCGCCGACTCGGACGCCGCGCGGCTGCGGCGCGTGCGCGACAACCTTACCCGTTGCCAACGCAACGCCGAACTCGTCGTCGCAGACCTGCGCACCGGCCGCGCGGCGGACGGCACGATGGTCGCGGCCGTCGCCCGTGGTGGGTTCGATCGCATTCTTCTCGATGCGCCCTGTTCGGCCACCGGCGTCATCCGCCGCCATCCGGACATCCGGCTGCTGCGGCGGGAAGCGGATATCGCCGCGTTCGCACAGACGCAGCTGGCGCTGCTGGAATATGCCGGGACGCTGCTGGCGCCGGGTGGCCGCCTGCTGTACTGCACCTGCTCGGTCCTGCCGCAGGAGAACGACGCCGTCATCGAGCGGTTCACCGCGGCCACCGAGCGTGGGCTGCGGGTCGTCCCGCCGGCGCAGCTGCTGCCCGCCGCGGGGCTGTCCGTGCCGGGTGCCCAGATCTGCACCCATGGCGTGCAGCTGTTGCCCGGTGGCGAGGCGGGCACTGACGGCTTCTATTATGCTTGTCTGGATAAAGTCACACCCGGAACGCATTGAAGTGATGGCTCGCTCCCCGTGGGTAACGCTTGGCGCTGCCTGGCTCGCGCTGTGCAGCGTGGTGGCCTTGGGCGATGCCCTGGATGGCGTGCTGCAGGTGCGGTCGGCCTTCGTGGACCTGGACCACTCCGTGTTCCAGCTGCACGCGCGCATCGATTATCCGATGACCCCGACCATCAGCGATGCGCTGCGGGACGGCGTCGACCTGCTGTTCGACGTCGACGCGCGCGTCGAGCGCTCGCGCCGGTTCTGGTTCGACAGCACCGTTGTCGACGTCACGCTGCAGCGCGAGCTGGCGTATCACACGGTCAGCGACCGCTACGTGGTGCGTGACCGGGAGACCGGCGATCAGCAGACCTTCGCCACCCTCGATGCCGCCCTGCAATACCTCGGCACGGTTGACGCCTGGCCCATCCTGGTCGAGCCACAGCTTGAACCGGGAGCCAGGTATGTGATTAGCGTCCGCGCCGGCATCCATCGTGGGCACCTCTCGGCCTCGCTGCGGGCACTGCTGTTCTGGACCGATAACTGGAGCCGCGTCAGCAGCTGGTACACATGGTCACTGACAACCTGACACCGGCGCGTCGTCCCTGGGGCAGCTATGCCCAGGTGCTGCTGTGGGCGACGATCGGTACCAGTGCTCTGCTGATGCTCGCGAAGAGCGTGCAGCATTCCTCGGATTTCGAGCGCATGCAGCCGTGGATCCTGCTGCTGAACGTCATCGGCGTGATCGGCCTGACGGCGCTGATCGCCCGCAAGATCTGGCAGCTGGTCCGCGACTTCCGCAACAACGTACCCGGTTCGCGGCTGACGGCGCGGACCGTCAGCACTTTTGGCGCGCTGGTGATCGCACCGCTGCTGATCGTCTACCTGTTCTCCCTGGACTTCCTGAACCGCGGCATCGACAGCTGGTTCCGGGTCGAGGTCAAGCAGGGGCTGAACGACGCGCTGCTGCTGTCGCGTGCCGCAATCGATGTCCGCATGCGTGAATACGGCGCGACCACGGAACGCTTTGCGCTCTCGCTGGCCTATACGCCGCGCGACCAGGTGGTGGCGAGCCTCAACGCGGAACTCACCGCCACCGATGCCGCCGAGATCGTGCTGTTCGATTCGGACCAGCACGTGATGGCCTTCAGCAGCGACAACGCCATCGAAGTGTCGCCGATGCCACCGCCCTCCGAGGTGCTGCGCCAGATCAGCCAGCACCGCCCCTATGTCGGCATCGATCCCCAGGTCGGCGGCCGGTACCTGATCCGAGTGGCCGCGCCGTTGTCCGAAAGCAGCGATTCGAGCGACCGTCGCTACGTCTATGCCGTATACGAAGTGCCGCAGCAGCTCTCCAAGCTCTCCGAGGCCGTCCAGCAGACCTACTCCCAGTATGGGGACCTGGCTGCGCTGCGGGAGACCTTGAAGAACAGTTTCCGCCTCACCCTCACCCTGGTGCTGCTGCTGGCGATGCTCGCGGCCATCTACGGCGCCATTTATTCCGCGCAGAAGCTGATCCGGCCGGTCCAGGACCTGATCGCCGGGACCCGTGCGGTCGGCAAGGGCGATTTTGCTACCCGCCTGCCGCTGCCCTCGCGCGATGAACTGGGCTACCTGGTGCACTCCTTCAATGACATGACCAAGCGGCTGCGGCGGGCGCGCGAGGAGGCTTGGCGCAGCCAGGAGGCGGTCGAGCGTGAGCGCGGGCGGCTTGCCGTCATCCTGGCGCGGTTGTCCACCGGGGTGCTCGCGATCGACCGCGAGCTGATGGTGCGCATCGCCAACGAGGCCGCCGGGCAGATCATGGGGGTCGATCTCACGCAGGCAACCGGCTCGTCACTCCCGGCGCTGGCGGCCGGCCAGGAGCGCTTCAGCCAGTTCGTGGCCGCGCTGGTGGTGCGCTTCGCCGCCGGTCGCGAAGAGTGGCGCGAACAGATCGACCTGGACGGCGGCGCGGACCGGCGGGTGCTGATGTGCGCCTGCACGCCCCTGGGCGTCGAGGGTGCTGAACGCGGCTACGTCATTGTGTTTGATGACATAACCGCGTTGCTGCAGGCGCAGCGCGATGCCGCCTGGGGCGAGGTGGCGCGTCGCCTGGCGCATGAGATCAAGAATCCCCTCACGCCGATCCAGCTGTCGGCGGAGCGCATGCAGCGTAAGTTCCATGCCAGCATGAGCCCGGAGGACGCACAGCTGCTGCAGCGCTCCACCGACACCATCGTGCAGCAGGTGGAGACCATGAAACAGATGGTCAACGCCTTCAGCGAGTACGCCCGGGCACCGGACATCAAGGTCACCGCTTTCAGTCTCAACGACCTGATCGCCGAAGTGGTCGAGTTGTACCGCTCTCCGGACAGCCGGGTGCAGATCCGGCTGGATCTGGATCCGCAGTTGGGAACCATCGAGGCGGACCGGGGCCGCGTGCGCCAGATCCTCAATAACCTGCTCGTCAATGCACTGGAGGCGCTGGAGGGTTATGATTCGCGCGATAAGAAAGGGATCGTAGATATCTCAACTCGATTGCTGCAGGGCCAGAGCCCGGAATGGGCACACGGCGTCGTCACAGTTTGTGATAATGGTCCGGGTTTTCCGCGCGAGCTGATCGGTCGGGTGTTCGATCCCTACGTGACCAGCAAGCCGCGGGGTACCGGTCTGGGGCTCGCGATAGTGAAAAAGATCGTCGAGGAGCATGGAGGTCGCATCGACGCGGACAACAGGCCGGAGGGCGGAGCGAGCGTGCG
>Ga0302314_10001682_pt1 | contig 41344 bp, 59 predicted proteins | sample III_Palsa_N2_3_FD_200533 | JGI IMG/M metagenome (GOLD analysis project Ga0302314, IMG submission 200533) | Peat permafrost microbial communities from Stordalen Mire near Abisko, Sweden - III_Palsa_N2_3 | ecosystem: Environmental > Terrestrial > Soil > Palsa > Peat permafrost | place: Sweden... | reverse complement strand
CCGACCCCAGGTACAACTGGCACGTCGAAAGATCCGCCGCCCCCGTCGTCGTCGAGATCGTCGCCTGCGCCGGATACCACACCGTACCCAGACCCTGCGGCCCGATGCTCGCCGTCGCCGCACCCGCCGCCGACACCTGCGACTGCGCCTGCCCGCCCGTCAGGCTGATACCCGTCACCCGCTGCGAGAACGCCTCGATCGGCACACGCCGGATAGGGCGCGCACCCGACCCCGCGAACCCAGGACCCCACGACAGCTTCCCGCCCCACGACGCCGGGGCCGAGAAGTGCAGGCCAGAAGGACGGCGCGGCACCTAGACCGCCTGCACCGTCATCGTCACCGTCAGCGCGCCCACGGCGGCCTGGTTGAACCCGGGGTTGACGTATGGCGGGTCGGGGATGACTGGCATCAGCTACCCCCCGTCCAGATTCCGAAGGCCCCGGACTGGCTGTTAGCCGATGGCGTGATGGACGCCGGCAGCGCCGCGTTCGTGACCGCGCCGCCGGTGGCCACGGTCCCGGTGGCCGAGCCGGACACGTAAGCGCAGCCGGTGAAGGTGCTGCCGCTGACGCCGGTATAGGTGACCCGCGCGAGCGTCGAGCCGGACGCCGCGACCGCCAGCGCGCCCGTGGTCGGGTAGCCGGTCACTGATGCCACGGACAGCACGCCGGCGGACGGCGGCACGCGGGTGTCGTCGGTGGTGTACGCGAACTTGCAGGCAGAGGCGCGGCGGCAGGCAGGCACTAGACCGCCTGGACGGACATGAGCACGGGGGCGCCGACGGTCGCGGTGGGCGTCACGGAGGTCTGCCCGATTGCGGGGACGGTCATCGTGGACGACGCGGTGGCGAACAGCAGGTCGAAGTTGTAAGACGTGGCCGGGGTGAGGCCGGTGACGAGGAACTGCATCTGCAGCGGGTTACGGGCGTTCGCCGAGCTTACCTCCCCGGTGATCACGTTGCCGACGACGGGGGTGACGGTGCCGTGCGCGGCGAGCGCGAACGCGTAGATCACGTTCGCGGGCGGCACGGCGGTGCAGGTGACGCTGACCGTTACGCTGCCGGACGGCGGCGCGGCGAAGCTGCCGGTGTTCACGCTGGCGCTGGACACGGCGGCGAGCGTCGCCGACGAGGTGGACAGCGACGTCAGGGTGCCAGGTGCATAAGAAGTAGGCGTGCACAGGTATTGCCCGGAGACGATCGTGCCGCCTGCCGCGGTCTGGCTGTAGATCGGGATATCCGTGCCCGCAGTCGCAGCCGCGCCGCCCGTGATCTTATGCGCGCCCATCGCGATCACGCCGGACATGGTGCCGCCGGCCTTGGGCAGCGCCAGCGCCTCGGCCGTCTGCGCGCGCGATGCCTCCACGCCGACGGCGTTGTCCGTGTAGGCGGTAGTCGCCAGCTGCGTGGTGCTGGTGAGCGCCACCGCCGTCGGCGCGGCCGGGGTGCCGGTGAACGTCGGACTGGCCAGCGGTGCTTTCAGCCCCTCGGCTGTTTCCGCCCTGGATGTCTCCGCGCCGATGGCGGTGGCGTTGGTGCTGGCCGAGGTCGTCAGCGTGGCCTCGGCTGCTTCCGCGCGGCTTGTCTCGGTGGCCACGGCTGCGGTCACGGCAGCGGTGGCGAACGTCTCAGCGTTGGACTGAGCCGTGCTGGCGGCCCCCGAGGCGTCGGCGCCTACCTCGGCAGCGGTGAGGACCACTACGCCGGTCTGCGTGTTGACCGAGGTAACGCCGCCGCCGTCGCCAATGTCCGCCACGAACTCAAGCGGTGAGATCGCGACCACGGCCGGGAATGAGCCGCCCGTCGGCACGGTGCAGGTGTAGGTGCCGGGGTCGGCGAAGAATGCCAGGTTGCCATAGGCGTCGGTGTTCACCGAGTTGGAGCCGAGCGCGGTGCCCTTGCTGGCGTCGGTGTAGAGCGTCGCCGCCGTGGTGTCCGGCTTCGTGATGGCCACGGGCACGTTCGAGACGGTGCCCTTCGACTGATAGAGGATGTCCCCGGTCCACTCGCCCGCGTACGTCCAGGTCATTGCATCTCCCGGACGTACGGCCCGAACGTGTCCTCTGCGATGCCCTCGGCCATGCCGTCGAGCACCTGGCCGGCCCGGCGGAAACTGCCGTAGCCCTTGAACCGGGTGGTGAGGTTCCGGCTGCCGGTGCCTTCGAGCCAGGGCCCGTAAGTGGCCAGGTCCATCGTGACCACCGTCTCGTCCCGGTCCACGACGATCGGCATCGAGTACTTGCCGGTCTGGTAGATCCGGGACTTGCCCGTGGTGGTCACGGAGCGGACGGCGTGCCCGGTGCGCTCACGCCGTATGGACGCCGCCAGGGTGGCCGCTGCCAGCCGCGCGCCTTCCTCCGCTAGCTTCGCCCGGATGGCGTCCACGCCCCTGTTACAGGCCCTCTCAGCCGTGCCGTCGAAGATCGGCCCGGAGCACTTCACGCGGGCCATCTAGACCACCCGCTGACGTGCTTTGCGCCCGTAGGCGGTGCGAACCCTGTCCTCTATCGACGGCAGGCCCTGGCCGGGCACTGCTGACGTGCCCTCGGCGAGTGCCCTGGCGTATGCGCTGGACTTCTGCGCCACGTACACCTGGCTGTAGGCGATGGCCAGTTCACGCACGGCCGGCGGGACCAGCAGCGCCGTGGCGGTGGCGTTGACGGCGTGGCTGGCTGCGGTGGTGCCGAACTCGCCGCGCAGCACGGTCAGCAGCCGGGCGGCGTAAACCTCGGCTGCGGTGTGGGTGGCGAGTCTGGTGCCGTCGTAGGACCGGATCACGGCCACGTTGTTGCCGGTCACGCTGGTGGCCAGCATCACTTCGGCGTCGAGTTGCAGCAGTTCCCCGGCGTGGATGTCCGCCCCGGTGCCCACTAGCAGGATGTTGTCGCCCGCGCTGTCCGTGGTACACCCGGCGCCTATCTGCGCCTGGCCGGTGTCGGCATACGCCTTATCGCTGACAAGCAGCCGCTCGGAGTCGATGGTGATGGTGTCGCCGACGCCGGTCACGGAGCCGTCGGTAACGGTCACGGTGGCGTCGCCGGATCCCGCGAGGACTGCCAGCGCCCCGGCCGGCCGTGACTTGATCCAGAACCCGAAGGTGCCGGTAATGGCCACGTCCCGCTGCGGGGTGTCGCCGACGCCGAACCCGGCCGCGGTGGAGCGGTCCAGTTCGATGAAGGTGAACGGCGGGCTGTAGTTCCACGGCCCCCAGAAAATCTGGTTAGCCGGGATGACGACGCCCCCGGACGTGACCACGGGAACGTTGACGGTGGTGTCGGCCAGTTCCCGCTCATCGAACCAGATCCGCCACGGCAGCGCGTACTGGTAGTTGGGCCAGTCCCAGTAAGCCGTGGTGTCCACGTTGTAGAACCGGCGGTGGCAGAGGCGGTTCACGTCGTCAGTAGCGGACTGGATCGCGCTGTCGATATGCGCGTTGTAGTCCGCTGTCTGCAACATGTCGCTCGCGCTTTTTACGTCCTCGCGCGAACAGTATGCGGGCAGGTAAACCGCCATTCCTGTCCCTTGCTTTCCTGGCGTCGGCCGGAACTGCGGCCGTGGGATTGGCTTGCTGAGCTATTCGGTTGTCAGATGCCGGACATCGTGTCCGCGTCGTAGTCCTGCGGGTACTCCCAGCCGCAGAACCGGCAGAACAGAACCGCCGATGCCTGCGGTGGCCCGTTCGTCAGCGGCTGCCCGTCCCTCGGGCAGGCGACCGGCGGCTGCGAGCGGTAATAGGTCTCGTACGCAGCCGCTTCCTTGAGGACTGAATCGAGTGCCCACCAGCCGCCGCCGGTCACATTCCCTCCCTCCGGGGTCCGGTGCTGCCTGCCCTAGCTAGCTCGAAGCGGGCGGCTGCGGTGCCGAGGATCCGGCAGCAGCGACGGCAGCGGCCGAGTTGCCGAGGTCGGACAGCGCGGTGTTCACGGCGGTGAAGTCCAGGCCGGGGTTGGCCTGCTCAAGCGCCGCCAGCGCGGTCTGCACCTGGCCGAGCCCGGTGTTGATCTCGGTCACGTCCACTTCGATGGTCTGCGCGTCGGCGTCAAGCTGTGCCTGGTCGGACATGATCTTGATCTCCCTTGTCTCTATCCGGGCGAGCACCGCCCGGATGGCCTTGAGTTCGTTCAGAACTTCGCCGTGCTGGCACGGTGGCGGCTTGTACGGCCAGGACCACGCGACGCCCACGGCTAGGTCTGCGGTTCGGTGATGGTGAAGGCCGAGCACGACACGGTCGCGCCCGAACTGATGGACGTGGAGTTCATGTTCAGGTCGGCGCCCGAGGTGCCGACGGAGCCGCTGGCGCCGACGGTGGAGTTGTCGGACTTGACCAGCACGAAGTAACCGGCGGTGTTCGTGGCCGCGGCGGTGGCGCTGCCGATGGAGTTGGCGGTGGCGGTCACGGTGCCGGCCGAGGCCGAGGCGGTGGCGAACGCCGTGGCGCCGAAGGTGAGCGTGGCCAGCAGGGTGCCGGTCACGGAGCCGTCGAGCGCCGGCTGGCTGCCCGAGTAGATCTTGAGGAACCCGGAGTTGAGCAGCGCCGTGGCAGCGTTGACAGCAGCGATCACCGTGGCGTCATAGAACAATGGATTATTCGCCACCGCTGCCGCCCATCCTGGACAGCCGAAGGCTGCCCGTGCTGGTGATCTCGGGCGGGTCCTCGGGTTCGTCCGCCGACGGCTCTGAGACGGCCTTAGCGGGCTTGGCCGCCTTCGGGGTCACTGGTGCCGCCGGGGGGTCCGGTTCGGCTGCGGGCGGCTCAGCTACGTCTGCCGGGGACGCCTCGGGCGCCTCTGGCTCGACGTACCCGGACTCTCCGGGCTGCGCGCCCGCGTTCCTGCCGCCGCCGGTCGTGGTCTTCGCCATGTCCTCGCGTTCCTTTCCGCATACAGGGCAGCAGGCCAGTGAGCCGGCGATGGCCCGGCAGCCGCAGCCGTCGCAGTCCCACATATGGCCTCCTATAGCGCCGTGATATAGGCGCCGGTGTCGTAGGTCACGTACGTGACCGACCAGGTGATAGCGCCCGTGCTGGTGGCCACGGTCGTCACGTCGATCGTCCCGGCGGGCACGATCAGCAGCCCGCCGCTGGTGAACGGGACGCCCTGCCCGCCCGACGTGGTGTTCCACAGGAACGTGCCGTCCGCGCCGCTGGCCAGCAGCGCCGTGGCCTTCGCCTGCGGGACCGCGAGAGACGTGCCCGCGGCCTTCCCGGTGAGGTCGAGCGTCGCGCAGAACGACGCCGTGCTAGCCGAACCGCCCGCCGGGGTGTTGCCGACTGACAGCGTCGTCGCCTGCGACTGGATCACCGTGGACACCACGCCGGTCAGCGACGTGACGATGACCCGCCCGCCGGCCACGGTGAAGATGTGGCCGGTGGTGCTGGCGGGCAGCGTCTTGGCCCCGCCAGTCACCAGCGCCCCGTACGCGGACGCGAACAGCTGCGCTGCCTGCCCGGCCGGGTTCACGGACATCAGGCCGTCAGAGCCCCGACGTAAGCGCCCTCATCGAGCGGGATGTACGTCAGATACCAGTTGATCGCGCCGGTCTCAGCATTCGCGGCGGTCGCCGTGATGGTGCCAGCCGACACCGGGAACGGCGCGAGGATGCCGAACGTGACGTTGCCCGCGTGAGCGCCGATGGTCATGGCGCCCGGCTTGCTGGTCGTCGGCGTGTCAACCACCGAGAACCAGGTGCCGGCTTCCTCCGTGACCGCCACGGTGGTCGCGATACCGTTCGTCTCGGCCGTGCCGACAGTCGGCGCGGTCCCGATGGTGAACCCCGGGTCGCCGCCCGGGACCGTGGTGACCAGGCCGAAAAACGATGTCACCAGGACAGCGCCCGTGTGGACCGTGAACAGTGTCTGCGTGCCGGGTCCGCCCTGCGGGAAAGTCAGGGCGCCCGTCCGCACGACCTGGCCGAGCACGCAGAGCCGCGCGGCGTCCAGGTTGAGGACGTTGGACATTAGTACCCTCCTGTCAGGCGCACGGGATGCGCAGGTTGGCGGGCTTCCGCTGGCTGGTCAGGTCGTACAGCAGCGCGACCGGCAGCGTGGCCCCGGAGCCGCTCACCGTGACGTTGATGTAGTCGAACGTGTCGGCCAGTTCGGACACCAGGAAATCGACGTAGAACACGGCGCTGGTGGTCGTGATCGGGCAGGTCAGCACGTTGGAAGACCACGACCCGCTGATGGACTGCGAGACCCAGTGGGTCGTGTTGCCCGTCAGCCGGGTGAACCCGGTGCCCGGCTGGCCGAACCCGTTAGCCGTGGTCCAGTTGTCCGTGGTGCCGCCAGTGAACGCGGTGGACGCGGTGACGGTCAGGATCGCGGCGGTAGACGTGCCGTTGACCGCCATGAAGCCGATGCCCGAGCAGTCCGCCAGGGCGATGTTCAGCCCCGAAGGGTTCTGGACGATGTCGTACTGGCGCCCTAGGGCGCGCATTCCAGCCACTTGTGACTCTCTTTCCCCCGGCGGGCGTTACTGCGCCGGATTGACGTGCCCTTACGGGCGGGGATCAGCTAGGACCGGGTGGCCAGCTGGACGAACGCGGACAGGGTGTTCGCGCTGTTGTTGTGGGGGGTGAGCGCCGACTGCAACCAGGGCCGGCCGTCAACCCGCTCGATGATGCGGTAGGCGGTCTGGTCGTTCTGGAACAGGAAGTGCTCGCTGGCGGACACCTCGACGGACTGCCGGTCACCGATCAGGTAGTACGACAGGTCCACGAAGTTGATGTCACCCGTGGTGCCCAGCTGCGACACCTTCTCCGTGAAGATCACCGGGCGGCCGAGGATGGTCATGGGCGGGGTGTCGGCGCCAGCGTTGTTGCCGTAGCCGCCGATCCACACCGGCCCGCCGCCCGTGCCCACCGACAGCGCCATCGTGGCCAGCTGCGGGAACGTGTCGATAGCGCAGATCCACACCGCGTTCTTGAGCGACGTGGGCAGCATCCGGGCGTACATCGCGACGATGTTTTCCCACACGATGGTGGCCGCGGGCTGCCCGGACACCTTGGTCACCTGCACCGAGGCCGGGCTGTTGATGAAGCCCTCCGGGGTGCCGGCGCCCGTCTCGGTCATGAACGCCACGTCCTCGGCCCACGCCAGGCCGGCGGGGATCCGGGTGTCGAACCATCCCGAGAACGCCGGGGCGTCGTTCAGCAGTTCGTTCGGGACCTTGAAGAACCCGGTGAGCTTCTTGGCGTCGAGCGTGACCTTGCCGAAGGTCGCGGTGGACTCCGTCAGGCTCGAAGCTTCCTCGGTCCAGTAGAACGTGACGCCGCCGAACAGGCTGGACACGTGGCTGGTGTCATCCACGGTCGGGATGGGCACGCGCAGGGTGGACATCGGGATCACGGTGGCGCGCGACCTGACGATGGAGTCCTCAAGCGCCAGCTGCAGCAGTTCCGACCGCATGATCTCGGGGATCAGGAAGCCACCCGAGCCGGGGTCCTCCGAGCCGAAGCTGTTGCGGAACGACCGGACCACTTCGAGCTTGTGGAGCAGGTCCACGCGGTTCTTCTGGGTGCCCGGGACGGCCTCGGCCCGGATCGCCTGGCAGTACTCGCCGATGGAGCCGAAGCGGTCCTCCGCGTCGGGATAGGCGCGCTCGAACTCGGCGCCGATGGCCATCTTGTTGTAGACCGTGCCGCGCCCGTGCGAGACGGCAGCGGTGCCGTTCAGGGTGAGCCGCGGCTTGCCCTCGCGGAAGTCCACGGTGGTGCCGAGCGCCACCGGGGACTTCCGGCCGGCGCCGTTGTCGCGGACCATGTCGAACAGGACCCTCTGCACCTGGTCCTTGATGTCCGTGGCCGTGTCGGGGTTCTTCTTGACGAAGTTCTCCGAGTACTGGGTGAAAAACTCCTTGGTGGCCGTCGGGTCGCCGAAGACTGCTTTCATCTGCGCGGCGTCGTTCAGCAGCGCCTGCAGCCCATCGGCGTCGGTGGGGATCTTGACCGGCATTACTTCACTCCATTCAGGCTGTTGTGCATGCTGCGGAACGCTTCCGCAAGGTCGTCGGGGTCGTAGTCGGGGTTGATGGCCTTCATGAGGGTTTGCAGCTTCGACTTCGCCGCTGCCTCATTGGTGAGGCCATCGGTTGCTGTCAGCCGGGACAGCCCGGCTTTCACGCCTGCCGCGTTCGGCGGGCTGCTCGGGGTGTACCTGTAGGGCAGCGCCCATGCGGCCTGGGTGGCCGGGTCGCCGTCGCGCTTGCCCGCGCAGATGGCGGCGTAGAACGCTGCCGGGTCGGCTGATGCGGCGCCGTTGTGCCATGCCTTCGACGCGTTCCACGGCGTGTTATCGACGGAGTCGCCGAAGCGGATCGCAGGCTCGGCTGCGGCTGCGATCGGCTCGGCCGGGTCCTGCGCCGGGGGGGTCACGGTGACGTTGTGCGCCTCGGCGAGTGCGGCCACGGCGGCCTGCGCGCTGGCTAGCTGCGCGGTGGCCTTCGCCATGTCTGCGGCGTGCTCGGCGGCCCGCAGGGTGCGCCCGGCCTGGGTGGCGTTCGTCAGGCCATCGGTGGCGGGCAGCCGTTCGAGTGCCGCGCGGACGCCTTCGACGTTCGCCGGCCCGCCGGGCTTGTACCTGTAGGGCAGCGCCCACGATGACTGGCTGCCGGGGTCGCCGCCGCGGGTGCCCGCGCAGATCCCCGCGTAGTAGGCCGCGGGGTCGCCCGAGAGTGCGGCGTTGTGCCATGCCTGCGCCGGGTTCCACGGCGAGTAGTCCAGATCCAGGTGGTCCTCGGCGGCGCTGGCGTGGCCGTGAGAGTGCGCGGCGTCGCCGTCGTGCGTATGGGAGTGATCGTGCGTGGTGTCGCCGCCCTGGCTGCCGTACGCGGGGTGCGGGTGGCTGTGGGTGCCGGACATCGAGCCGTGCGGCTGCGCGGCGTCACGGAGCGCCGACACGAGGAAGTTGGTTAGCTCGCTGGCGTCGTCCAGGTCCTCCCCGGCGTCCTGCCCGGAGTCGCTGCCAGAGCTCGAACCGGCCTTGAGCGGCTTCCCGGGGACTGGCTTTAGCTGGGTGCCGTCGGCTGCCCAGTGGGAATGGTCGGTGTCTCCCTCGGGCGTGGAGTCGTCGTCGCCGTCGCCGTCGGGATCCCACGCCACGGACTGGGTGCCGTCATCGGCGGTGGACACGTCGGCCGTGATGACGCCCGGGGCGGCGTTGGTGATGCCCGGGGCGGCGTGGTTGGTCACGCCGACGATGGAGTCAGCGAGTCCGGCGGCCACCGCGGCCTCGGCGGTGTACCACGTTTCGCTTTGCATGGCCGCGCGCCATTCGGCCTGCGGCTTCCCGGTGCGGGCGGCGTAAACGCTGGCGATGGTGTCGCTGGCGGCGTTCAGCTGCTCCACCATCCTGGTCAGTTCGGCGGCGTTCCCGGCGGCCATCGCGAACCCGTCGTGAATCATCAGCTTGGCCGTCGGCTCCATCAGCAGCCGCCCGGGTGCGGCGGCCATGGCGATCACCGAGCCGATGCTGGCCGCGAGCGCGTCGATGACGATGGTGGGGTTCCGCTTGCGGAGCGCGTTGTAGATCGCGATGCCGTCGAACACTTCCCCGCCGGGGGTGTTCAGGTGAACCTCAAGGTCGCCCTTGACCGCGTCCAGTTCTGCGATGAACGCGCCGGCGGACACGCCCCACATGCCGATCTCGTCATAGATATGCACCTGAGACGGGCCCGTGGCCTTCGCCTCGATGCGGAACCAGTCGGTCTTGCCGTCGGTGCGCTGCAAACCGAACACCGAACTGGCCGAAGGGAAGACTTTAGGCACTGCAAACCTCCATCGGTTCGGTGCGGAGCAGGTGCCGCAGCCGGGCGCCCATGTCCGGGCCGGCGGGGCCGAGCGCGCAGCGGCAGTGCGGATGGGCTTGCGGCCCGGTGTCGCCGGACGGGTATTCCTGGCCGATCGGGACCGGGCTTGCGGCGGCGTTGACGATGCACACCGGGCACGCGCTGCCGTCCTCGATGAGCCACGCCCCGGACTTGATCCCGCGCTTGGCGTAGAGCGCCTTAGCGCCCTTCGTGACTGCCCGGGTGATGAGGTCCACGGCGATGGACTTGGCCTTGCCCACGGCGCGCAGGGCGGTTCTGATGGCCGTCCCTAGCGCAGCGGCGGCCAGGCCCCCGGCGGCACCTGCCACTAGCTCGGCGCCGACAGTCGCGGTGAAAGCTGCGGCAGCAGTAGCAGCGGCAGCATCGGATGCGGCGGCAGCGGTTGCCAGCGCGGCTGCCACGCCGAGCGCCTCGGCCCGTTCCTGCGCGGCATCGGCGTCGCCTGGCTGCCAGGTGCCGGTGTCGGCTGCGGTGCCGTCGGCCATCGCGTCACCGGAGACAGCGCCGATGAGGAAGCCGTCGGTGATCAGTCCGGGCATCAGCGTCTCAACGGCGGCCAGCAGCGTGAAGCCCTGCGCGGTGAGCCATGTCACGGCAGCGGCGGCGTCCTGGTCGCCGTCCGGGTGCGCGGCCAGGTACGCGGCGGCCAGTTTCTGCGCCTGCGCCACGGTCACGGCAGCGGCCACGGCAGCGGCCAGGCCCTCGGCCCAGTGCCCGGCGGCCTTGATGTCCAGGTCCCAGCCCGGCCAGGTCTGCGCGGCTGCGGCCATCGGACGGCGGTGGCCGAGCACGGTAAGCGCCGATGCGTAGATGGTCGGCATCAGCCACCTGCCAGTGTCTTGTGGCCGTTGCTGGCGGTGGTGCGGTCCCAGTGTGCGCGGATGAGCGTGATCAGTTCGTTGTTCAGGTCGCCATCGGTGTCGCCGGGTGCGGCGTCCGGTGCGGCCGGCTTTCCCCCGGGTGCCGGTGCGCCTGGCGCTGCTGGCGCTGCCGGAACCCACCCGGGGGGTGCCACCGGCATCTGGGTGGCTTTCTCCACGACCTTCATGTCCGGCAGGCCGACTACTTCGAGCACGTCGGCGGGGTCGAACCCGGCGTCGATGAGGGTGTTCGCCGCCGTGGCCTTCGCTACTAGCTCGCCGTTGTCTTCCTCGCGGTTGTCCGGTGACGGGTCCTCATAGTCGAACTCGACATTGCCCGGCCCGAACATCGGCAGCAGCTTGCAGTTCAGGGTGTCCTTGCGCCGCTCAAGCCTCGGGATGGTCTGCCAGCTGACGAACACTTCCTCTGCCGTCTGCGCGTTCGCCCTGTTCACGTCGTCCGTGGTCCCGAGCATCGCCTTGTGCATCCGCCACGCTTCGCGCAGTTCATCGCGGTTTGTCTGCCGCAGGTTCGAGTACTCCATGTCCTTGTTCGTGGGGGCATCGCCCGCCCACGTGGCGCCGTTCTCAAGGACACCGACCCGGCCGGCGCGCGCTACGCCCTGATGCGACTCGCGCCACCGTGCGACCAGCTCATCGAACTCGCCCTCAGATAGCCGCTTGTCCACCTGGATGATGCCGCCGGGCGTGGCGCCGTTCTGGAACAGGTTCCGCTGGTACTCGGTGGCATACCGCTGCTGCTGGATGTTCGGCAGGATGCTGGCCACCGGCCCGGCGCCCCGGTACGGATCCAGCGGGTCCGGGAGCTTTTCCAGGATCACTTCATCGAGCTTGAGCGGCACCTGCTCGCCGTTAGGCCCGGTGTAAATCCAGCCGACCAGGTAATCGTCCGGGTCGGGTACGGGGTCCATGCGGTCTGGCCGGACGTACCACATGGACGTGGGGAACGTCGTTACCTCGCGCCCGAGCACCCAGAACGTCTCACCCGTCAGTTCCAGGTGCTGGTTGCTGCCCTCGCGGAACTCGAACCCGGTGTGAAAGTCGTTCGGCTTGCTCCACAACGCCAGCGCGGCATGCTGGACAACTTCGACGCGCTGGTCGCTTCCGTGATCAGCCGTGGAGTACCTGCGGCGGCCATCCTGCGGCTGTTTCTTGTAGAGATGCCACACGGGCGCCGCTGCGGCCTGCTGTAGCAGCGAGACGATCGAGAACACGGTGCCCGACTGGCCGTAGGCCCGCATGTAGGTGTCTTTGCTCGCCCGGCCGGCACCGAGGTCGAACATGGTGCTGCGGCGCTGGCCGTACGGGGACATGGGCACGGGCGGCCCGGTCTGGTTGCGCAGCCGCCGCAGCCCGCTTTTCACTAGCCCTCGTCCGCGATCATGTTCTCAACGACCACCAGCGAGACGCCGGTCACCAGCCAGCCCCAGCCGTGCCCGGCGTGGAACGCGGCGAAGTCGATACCTGCCACGCCGAGCACGGTCAGCGGGATATCCCAGAGCCGCGCAAGTGACGCCTTATGCGGCCGGGCGGCAATCTTCACGGCGGTCAGCAGCACGCCCAGGACGCCGCCAGCGCGCCGCAACGCGGGGCCGAGCCAGGGTGAACGGTGGTGCGTATGTGCCGGGACAGCCGAGAGTGCCAACGGTTCCCTCCGGGGACGGTAGAGACCTGACGGCAAGGCTATCTCACGCTCTGTATGAAAGTCATCAACAGAGCGTGACGAGATTTAGAGGGTATCTACAACGTGAGGTGCTGTTAGGTACTAGTGAGGTCAGCGGATCCAGCGCATGCGTGGCCGGCCAACGAGGTCGATCCCGGCGCATAGGTAGCGCATGCAGTCCATGCCGTGATCGTTTTCCTTGCGCGGCTGTTCCTTGCGCGTCTTGTCGTCCCACACGTACTCAAGGACTTCATCCTGGGTGCAGACCGGCCGCTTGGCCTCGGCCAGCGCGGCGTCACGCTCGACCAGCGCGTCGCGGCAGATGAACAGCCGCGGCTTCCCGTCGGCCTGGACCTTGAGCCGCGCCTTGACGGCCTCGATGCCTTCGAGCACGGACTTATGCGCCGCCGTGGTGGACAGCCCGAGCTTCGATTCCAGGGTCGCCCGGCCCTCGGCGTCGTGGTCGCATATCACGTCACGCGGGCGGGGTTCCCTGCCGTGCTGCGTGGTCGTGGCCGCGATGATCGCCCGCGCGTGGTCCTCCACCAGCACCTGCGTGCGGTAAATCTCGCGGTACAGATACAGGCGCCCATCGGGGTCCTCGGCCCACGCCTGCCACACGAACGGGTTAGTGAACCCGAAGTCCACCACCCACCACCGCGTCCACGAATCGGGCGGGTGACCGATCGGCTTATGCAGGTGGACGGCCGGGTCGAACGTGTCGAAGATCAGGCCCTCCGCTGCTGCCCACTTCCCGGCCCGCAGCCGTTCGTAGCGGACCCCGGTGAGCGCGTCGAGCCGTGCGATGTAGCTGCTGCCCTCGGGTGTCCATACGTCGGCCGTGGCGTCGTAGAGCCGGGGGTTGTCCTCATGCCGGCAGTAGATCAGGGTGGTGGCGCCGCGGTCACAGCGCTGTTTCAGCCAGTGATGCGGAGCGTCCGGGTTGCAGTCCGCCATGATCTGCTGGAACGACACCGCGCCGTTACGGAGCCGGGTGGTGATCGCTTCCCAGTCGTCCTCGGTTAGCTCGGTGGCTTCCTGCACGTACGCCACGTCGTATTCCGAGCTCATGATCCGGGTGGCCTTGTCCATGCCGCCGATGACGATCACGGACCCGTTGCCGTAGCGGTAGGACGCGGCTTCCTGCGCGCTGCCGCCGTAGTACCTCACCTCACCCGACGCCAGCGCTTCCTTCGCGACGTGCTCCCGGTAGGTCACCAGCGCCGTGGAGCCGAGGCTAACCGCGGTTTTCCGCAGGATGACACCGCGCATGCCGGGGTTCGAGAGAGCCATTGAGTGCAGTTTTTCCAGGCAAGCGCGACTCTTGCCCGTGCCCGCCGCGCCCGACAAGAGCACTTCGGGGTCACGGCAGTGGAACAGATCCCGCGCGCTGCCGACGGGCCGGTAACGGTGCTCTACCCGCTCAAGCGCCTGCGCTGACATCGGCCGGTGCTGCCTTGCCGCTCTTGCGCGCGTCGGCGACGATCAGCCGCCACCGCTCACGCTGATGCTCGGGCAGGTCGTCCCAGCCCACGGTGAGCGGCCCGCCGAGCACCTTGCGGTACGTCGTCCACGAATCACGGAGTGCCCGTTCCAGGTCTGTCATCGCTTCCTCACTTCGGGTTGGCTTCGTGCCACTCGGCTATCTCGGCATCCACGCGCCCGGCGCCGGGGTCCGTGTACGGGGTGTTGAGCCACGCCTGCCGCTCGATGGCGTCGTCCCGCAGGTTCCGGGCGGTGGCCGCTGCCAGCCGGTCCATGCTGAGTTTCCTGCGGTTGCTCACCAGTAATGCAGCTCCTCGGCCAGGGCGCGGAACTCGGCAGCGAGCACCAAGGCCAGGGCATCAGCCAGGGCATCAGCGCTGCCATCAGTAACACCGTGACAACGGGCACGCTGCCGGATCAGCCCGGCCAGGGCACCCGTGCCGATATCGCTGGCGATCACGTCGGCCCGTGCCAGCAGGGCACGCTCGACGGGCACCACCGAGGCGTCCAGGTGCGCCTTGGGCTTGTCACGGCGTGGCGGCGTCATCGCTTCACCCCCGGGCAGTAGGACGTGATCGCGGCATCCACGAACGTGGTGGCCTTGCTGCGGCTGCCGAGCGATGGAATCGCTGCCGTGACCGCCTGGCGGTACGTCCAGGTGCCCTTAGTCAGCAGCCGGCAGAACACCTTGGCCGCCGCTATCTGGTCCTTGCCCTGCTGGACGCTATGCGCCGCATGGCCGGACCCGCTGAACGCCGCCTGGACGTGCGCAGCAGGTGACGGCGAACCGCCGCATGCGGCCAGCAGCACCACCGCCGCGCCAGCAGCAGCACCCGCCCGCCCGAGCCGCCAGCGGCGCCACCGTGACACCGGCAGGCCCGCGGGCGGATCCCCGGCCACGTCAATCGGCCCGGTCACCTCGCCGCCGTCCGGCTTGTGGAACGGGCAGAACCCGTCCGCGTCAGCGTCGAGCTTGCACGGTGCGCCCTTGCGGGTCATCCCCCGGCATGTGTCCATGGTGGTCCTCCCCTATGCCAGCGCGCCGATGTCCACGCCTTCGATGATGTGCAGAACGGGCATCACCGTGACCGTGGCGCGCGGCGGCAGCTGCCCGAGTTCCTCGGCAACAGCATGCAAGATCGCCGTCCGCGCCTTGATCCACTCATGGTGATCACCTTTCTCATGGCCCTGCGCGGCCTCGAAATCGGCCTGATGCGCCACGATGCGGTTGTCCTTGCGCGCGATCCAGAGGCCCGCGTAAGCGTCATCGAGCGACGCCCGGACCCGGTCAATCTCGGCAGCCCATTGCCGCGCGAACTTCGTCACGTACGGCCGGCTGATGCCGAACCGCCGGGCCAGGTCAGCGCGCGTCACTTCGCCGGCGGCCAGTTCCCGCATCAAATCGCGCCGATCGTAGGCGTTTAGCTTCGGAAAACCCGAACTGTTAACCGTATCGACGGCTTCGGCGGCCATGCGTTAACCATATGGGGCGTGGTCACGCTCTGCCTACGCCTGGTCACTCTCTGCGCGTCGTCGTCTCCCCTTGCGGGCGTAGCTCACCCGTGCCCGGATGGCCCGCGCCATGCCCCACGCATCGCTGCGGCGTCCTGATGCCCCGTAGTGCTTCGGTGGCGTGTCGGGCCAGAACCAGATGGTCTTAGCGCGGATCCGGGCGTTCATCAGCCGTGCTACATAGCAGGTGCGGGACACGTGCAGGTCTGCGGCGGCAGCGGCGTCGGAGTCCTGCCAGGCGCGTACCTCCAGGGTCTGCCGGTCCTGTGTGGTGATCTGCGGCCAGACGGTGCGCAGGGTGAGCAGTTCGTCTATGCGGTCCTCGAAGGAAGCGGAGCCGAGCACGTGGCCGCCCCGGTGGTACATCTCGTAGTTGGGCATGGGCTTGCCGTGGACCCGGCCGCGGATCCGGGCGGCTGAGTTGATCTCCGTGGTGATGCCGGCCCAGCCCTGATGGATTAGCTCGGTGCGGTCGGTGTAGGCGCCGCCGTTGTCCAGTATGCGGTCAAGGATGCCGGCCAGGGCGAACTCGGCGCGGTTCTCGTATGGCATGACCGGAGCCGCCCGGTGGGTCCGGGCGGCTATGTCGGCCAGTTCGTTTAGTTCCTCGAAGGTCCATCCCCCGAAGGTGTCGTCATCGTCCATTGCGCCAGGTGTCGGACTCGGCGTACTCGGCGACGAAGCAGGCCACGAGGAAGCCGAGGACGAAGCCGCTGAGGATGAACAGGAAGTTGCTCATGGTGTGATCCTTTCCAGGCAGGACGGGCAGCCGATCGAGCCGGTCCTGTAGACGTAGCCGTGCTCTGCGCAGTCGCGGGCGGGGTCGTCGCCGATGGCGGGGCGCCTGCGGGTGATGATCAGTTCCACCGGGAACGTGGTCGGGTACTCGGTGCGCCAGCCCATCCAGCGGCGCGGCACGTCGCCGGTCATCTTCTTGCTTGGCATCGCTGTCCTCCCTAGAACGGCGGGGTGAGCGGCGCGGTGGCGTCGGCCCAGAGGTCGGCGAGTGCGTGTATGCACTCGGGGTGCTCGCACTCGGCGGTGCAGATCGTGGTCACGGTGTCGTCGGGGTCATCCGGTAGGCAGTAGTCGGGCGGGTCGTGGAGAATGGTCACTGTCTGCTCCTTGTGGAAGGGGTGCGGGCTTGCGGGTAGTGGCGGGCACCTGGCTTAGCGGTCCAGGTGCCCGCCGGTCGGTTGTGGCAAATTGCCATCGCGGGTAAGCAACTTGCTTACGGTTTGCTAGCGGTTTGCTTCGGGTTTGCTTCGGTGATGGCGGCGAGAACGTCCTGCCAGCAGTCCGAGCCGATGCCGCGCGCCTCAGATTCCGGGTCACCGAGCCCGCGCCCGCAGATGTAGCAGGCCGAGGCTGGCCCGCAGCCAGCGCCGTCGATGATCTTCGCGGCTGCCTGGTAGACGCGCCGCGCCTGCCGCTCCTGACGTGTCCTGGCTGCCTTCGTCGCTGCCGCACTGCGGCGTACCCTGCGACGCTCGTTCGCTGCCTCCACGGCGGCACGGGCGATGTCTGGCGGGTAGCTGTTGGGGTTGTGCAGCACCCCGTCGGCGTCGATGCCGATGTCGTAGAGCTGGTGCCCTTCGTGGACGATGAACCGCCAGCGCGTCACGCTGCCAACCTCAATTCGGGGTGAGACGTGGGCACGCGCCCCCTGTACTTGGCTACTCGCGCCCGGATGCAGCAGCGGCAGTCACGGTGTCCGTTCGGCCGGAAGTAGGTATTGATCAAGTCGAACGCGCAGCCGCAGGTCGCGCATGCGGTCTTGGCGAAGTTCACGGCGGCGAACGACGTGCCCCGCAGGACGTTGACACGCGAGGTCACCGGGTCCAGGTGCGACGGCAGGCAGCAGGAGTTCCAGTGGCAGCCACGGCGCTTGACGTGGTCGAGCACGTGCTTCGGCGGGATCTCGCCCACCAGCAGTTCGTAGACCACCCGGTGGAGTTGCTGGCCGTCGATCGCGGCGTACTGGAACGGGTCCTCTGTCTTGCTGCCGCGCCAGCAGCCGTGGTGCTCGTCCACGGTGATCCTGTTGCGGATCCGCTCGGGCAGGTCGCCGAGGCTGAACGCTCCGTGACGGACGATGAGCGGAGAGTGACGGGTGGCGGGCAGGGTGAGCCCAGTGGGAAAGTTGTTCATGGTCCCTATCCGGTTTGTGAGTTATGCCTGTTGTTCACTTTGTGAACATCGCCGGGTGATAGTTGGCCCGGCTTAATGCCTGGTTATCCGTAATGCCCGTTGTTCACTTTGTGCACATCCGAGGGTCCGATGTTCACAAAGTGCACACTGGTTTGGACCCAAACGACACTGTGACCTGCATCGCTTGACAAAATTTCTGCCGAGGGTGTAGTACGAACTGTTGGTGGGTTTGAATCTGTTGAACAGAACTAAGGGACCTTGCCCCGTGCTCACCTGTACGAGCACCACTTGGTGAACAGCCTCTCGACGTAGAACCTGCTGATTCCCGCCCGCCCGGCCAGAGCACGAAACTCGCCGTAGTCGTACGGGATGAGTGCGTAGGGATCGGCTGGCACTTCGCCGCAGCACTCCCGCAGACCCTGGACGGCAAGGTGGATGATCTGCCCGGTCCACTCGCGCGGGAACTTCTCGACGGCGTACCAGCGGGCAGCGGCAGCGAGTAGCGCCGGGTCGGCCTTCGAGCGGTACGGCTGGAACGCCGAGCCGTTGCTGATGGACTTCTCCAGCCCGAACCTGCCGAGGCATAGCCGGTCCACGCCGTAGGTGGCAATGAGCGCGTCGGCGATGGCGATACTGCCGGGCGTCCATAGGTGCTCGGTGTCGCAAGTCCCGAAGCAGTGCATGACCATCCACACTTCGGGCTTGTCGGCCTTGGTGATGGCGAGGTTGGCGCCGCAGATCGGGCACTCCCGGTCCTGGCCGCTGCTGGGTCGGGGCTTCGGGACCGCGTCACGGACGTGGTAGCGGTGGCAGTAGGACTGGCTGGCGCCGTCCTTGCACCAGTTGGGCGCGTCGCCCACATCACGCCTGGCCCGTCTCGCGCGCTAGCTCGATGGCCTCACGCTCGGCCATCCACGCCTGGACCCCCTCGCGCCGGTAGAGCAGCGCCCGGCCGATCCTGGTGCCGCGGGGTCCGCGCCGCGGTCGCTTGGTGCGCCAGTTGTAGAGCGTGGTCACGGTGACCCGTAATAGCGCGGACACTTCCTCGGCGGTCATGTAGTCCTCTGGTGCGGCCTGCGTTGCTGACATGTTCGGCTCCTATCGCCGGCTACCCAAACAGTGTTCCTGCTTGGTGAGAATGCCAACGTATCCGAGGTTGCCGTGAGGCGTCAACTGCTACGTGGGAAGTGATAGCTATGGCTTGTGACAGCGCCGGGCGGTAACATGCCCGGATGGCAGGACACCAGAAAATACCCGGACCAATCGCCCGTAACGTCGCCGCTAACGTGCGCCGCGAACGTAAGCGCCTGAACCTGACGGCAGCCGAGCTATCCGAGCGGATGACGCAGATCGGCGCCCCGCTGCTCGACACCGGCATCCACAAACTCGAAGGTGGCTACCGGCAGGTCACGGTGGACGATCTAGTGGCGCTCTCGGCTGCGCTCGACACCCCGCCGAACGTGCTGCTGCTGCCCGCCGCCGACAACGCCACCAACTACGGCAAGCCCGTCGCGCTCACCCCCGGATATGACGTGACCGCGCGCCGCGCCTGGCAATGGGCCGACGGCGAGCATCCCCTCGCTGACGTGACAGTGCAGGACGAGGCACGGTTCGTCATGCGCGCCCGGCCGCACCGCTTCACTCTCACGGTGGTGAGCCCCGAGGAATGGATCCGCGACACGCACGCGAAAATCTTCGGCGTCGTCGTCCAGGCGATGGCCGCCGGCGTGACCGTGGACCAGCTGCGCACCATGACCGAGCTGGCTATCTCCACCGGCCTGATCTCGGGAATGGTGCCCGCCAGCGTTGACCCGGCCGGCACCGTGACCTACCCCGAAGGCACCGTTGCGTCCCCGCGACCGGACGGCAGCAGCTAGTGGCCAGGGTCCGCGATCTGTGGCGTAACGCTGACGGCAGCCACACGCCCCGCCACGGCCACGGGAAACGATGGCTGGCAGTCTGGACCGAACCCGGCGGCCGGGAGCACACGAAGGCTTTCAGCGGCAAGGCCGACGCCGCCCTGCATGCCTCGGTGCAGGAAACCGACGCCAGCCGCGGACTGTACGTCTCACCGGCGAAGCAGCGCACCACCGTCGCCGGCTGGTGCGAGCAATGGCTGGCCGGGTACGGCGGCCGGCCCAGCACCCGCGTCAAGGCCCGCGGGGACCTTGCGAAGATCACGGCCGAGTTCGGGCAGCTGCCGCTCGCTGCCGTCAAGCCATCCCACGTGAAGCAGTGGCTGGCCCGGCTGGCCCGCGAGGGACTGTCCCAGTCCTACATCTACGGCCTGCACTCCCGGCTGTCCCAGGTGCTAGGCGACGCCGTCCACGACGGCCTGCTGGCCCGCTCGCCATGCTCCCGGCGCACCAGCACGAAGCAGGGCCCGCAGCGTCCCTACCTCGCGACCACCGCCCAGGTGTGGGCATTGCACGACGCGATGCCCGAGCGGATCCGCGCCGCTGTCCTGCTCGGCGCCTTCGCCGGCCTTCGCATCGCCGAGGCGTGCGGTCTGCGCACCGGGGATATCGACTACATCGGCCGCACGATCTACGTCCGGCAGCAGTACCCCGCGCTAGAGCTCAAGACTGACGCCAGCCACGCCGCGCTGCCCGTCGCCGGCTCGATGATGCTGGCGCTGTCATCCCACGCCGAGCGCTTCCCCGGCCAATGGGTGCTCACCACCGGGGACGGCGGCCAGGTTGGCCCGTGGACCCTCGCGCGCGCGATCCGGGCGCACCGCGCCGAGGCTGGCCTGCCCGAGGCGTTCCGCTTCCACGATCTGCGGCACTACCTCGCTTCGCTGCTGATCGCCAGCGGCGCCGACGTGAAGACCGTCCAGGCCCGGCTGCGGCACGCCAGCGCGAAAACCACGCTCGACGCCTACAGCCACCTGTGGCCCGACCGTGACGAGTCCACCAGGGCCGCGATCGAGGCCGTTTTTCAGGCTCAAACGGAACAGGGACGGAACAGAGTAAAGATCGTTTAGCGTCGTCGCAGGTCAGCGGCACGTAACCATGATCGAATACGAGTTGTGCTTGAACTCGTACAGGGAAAACACCCACCTGCGAAGGGTCCCGGGAACCCCGGTGTGACCTGCCAACCCGACTACCGGAACCTAACGGAAACTCACACCGCCTAACTATCTCTGGCGGAACAGAACCGGAACGCAGGCCCCCCGCGAGACACTGAGCCATGCCCTACGCCCCGCCGCCCCGCATCCTTTTCCGCAGACTGGAATTGCCACACATCGAAGTGCTGCCGGGATGTGGGGGCATCCGCATTTTGTACCTCGGTACGTTTTGCGGATGAGATCCGGCGCCCGTCGGCCACCGCCATCCAGGTCGTGGCCGGCCACACAATCGGGCAGCTGCGCGAGCGACTCGAAGCCGCCACCGCGCGCCCCGCCACGCCCTCACCGTGACCCCCCTGCGCCGAGTAGGAGAACAGCGCCGTTCGTTCTCCTACTCGCCCGCCGATCGGCCAGCGCCGCCGAGGTCCCCGTTTCAGCCGTCCTATGCAGCGGCAGGCGTCGGTGTGCGCCCGTACACCCGCACACGCGCACGCGAGGTATAGAACGCCGGCGTTGTCCACGGCGTTGTCCAATCCGTTGTCCACCGGCCGGCCCCGGCGTTGTCCAATGGACAAGCAACGCGCGCGCGCGTGCCCGCACACGTAGATCAGAGGGTGCTAGCGCGCCCGCATCGCCCGCCGCGCAGCCCGAGCTTCCCGTTCCTGCCGCGCCGCCTGCTGCTCAAGATTCCTCGGGCTGCGGATCTCATACTTGGCCGGCAGCGCCGCGCACCACTCGGCCAGCCGCACCAGCCCCGCCGTGGCATCCAGCTGGACGTGACCCCGCAGCACCGCCGCCTCGGTCGTGCGGACCCGCTCAAGCCGCGCCAGCGAGTTACGCAGCCACCGGGAAGCCGCGACCAGCTTGTCGAGTTCACCCCGTGCGGCATAGACCTCGCGCAGCCGCCGATCCCGCCGCGACTTCTCCCGCTCGGTGAACGGCACGCCGCTATCGGCCACCCGCGCCTGGTCCATCAGGAACCGCGTGGCGTTGTCGAGCGCGTTGCGGTGCCCCTCGCGGAAAGCAGACTTGGCCCCCGTCGCGTAGTGGGCAGCGCCATGCCAGCGGCCGGCCAGCGCCGCGAGTTCCGCGCGCAGCCAATCGAACGCCGCGACGTAGGCAGCGCCGTCATGCTCGGCGTGCTCGACGCCGCGCCGCCGCCGATCCTGCCGTTCCGCCATCGCCTGCCGTGGCATCGCGCTTCCTTCCCGGGTGGAGTCCGGTGCAGTGCAGTTGTAACTTCGGACTGCACTGGTTGTAGTTTGCGCCTCTCACCAGCGGAAACACACGATCGCGGGCAGATTCCGCCCGATCCGCGGTTTGCGTTTCCGCAGGTCACAGACGCGAGTGCAGTGTGCAGTGCAGTTGCAGGAAAATCCTCTGACGGCCATCCCATGCAGGCAGCCACGCACGTGCGCGAGATCAGTGTAACTCAGTGCCCGATTTGGCTGCTGTCTTGCGCCCGACGCCCCGTCTATGTGAGTATGACGTTGGACCTAAAAACGTTCCCGGCCCGAAGGCGGGGCCGGCTCGGCGACCCCACCGCCGGCCGGCCCCTGAGCCCGGAACCCAGCTAGGAAGGACCGGACCTATGGCGAACGCTACACAGCCAAACCCCGATGACGGCAGGCCCACCGCCGCCGAAGTTGCTCAGCATGAGCAGGACTACCGAGACGTGCTGGCGTCCGTAGCCCACACCGCCCGGATTGACTTCGTGCGGCAGCTGGACGAGACCACCGCTTATGACCTGCTGGTGTGCGCGCTGGCATGCACGTCGCCTAACCCGTGGCTGTTCCTGATGTCACTGGATCAGGATGGCCTGGCGTTCCTGATTGACCGCGAGTTCCCCCGCAACACGTTCGGCGCCGAGGGTGACCGCCAGCACCGCGCCCTGCGGCTGCCCGGCCCGCGCCGGCCAGAGGCCGAGTGCGGCGGCAAGTGCATGGACCCGCAGCCGATCCCCGGCGGTGAGTTCTACCCGGCCCGGCCGTGCGACCAGTGCCGGGCAGCCGGCGTGTCGTCGGCGCCCATCGCCCCGGCCGGGTGGCACTGATGACCGCCGCGACGACGGCGCCGGCGACGTTCTGGCAAGCCGTGTTCGGTCCCATAGACCGGCTGGATCTCGCCGAGGCCCGCGCCGTGCTGCTCGAAGTGGCACGCGCCACCGATAACCCGTGGGACATTCTGTACGGCGCCCCGGTTGCCGACTACGCCGCCGCGACCGCCGCCGTACTCGGCCTGGACTACCGCCCGGGTATACCTGCCGGATCCCCTATACCCGGTGACGGGTATACCCCGGGTATACCCCCGAGGATGTGACCACGATGCGCCGCTGGCCCCTCTGGTTTGTCGCCGCCCCGGCTGCCGTGGCCGTCTGGTCCGGGTGGGTCGGACTCGGCGCCATGTGCGGCTTCGGGGTAGTGCACCCGCTGCCGGGTATAGCCCCCGGTTTGCAGCTGAACACGGCGATCACGCTGCCGATTGGCGTGGAGGCATACGGCGCCACGGCACTCGGCGCGTGGCTGCGCCCGGGTATACCTGACCGCGCCTCGAAGTTCGCCCGCCGTAGCGCCCTGGGTGCGCTGGTGCTCGGCATGCTCGGGCAGGTGTCCTACCACCTGCTGGCAGCATCCGGGCACGTCACGGCGCCGTGGCCGGTCGTGGTGGCGGTGTCCTGCATGCCGGTGGTCACGCTCGGCTTCGCCGCCAGTCTCATGCACCTGCTGCGCGCCCCGGGTATACCTGCCGGGTCCCCTGTACCCGCCGTCCGGGTATACCCCGAGTCCCCCCTGCCCGAGGCCCGGGTATACCCCGAGCCGGCGCCCGCCGATAGGCATGCCGATAGCCATGCCGATACCGATGCGGGTATAGCGCCGGGTACCCCCTACCCGGCGCCGGGTATACCCCCGGGTCCCCTATACCCGGCCGCCGGGTATACCCCGGGTACCCCCCCGCCCGCCGGGCACTCGAACGGGCACCACGAGCCGCCCGAGGGTGCCCGGGAAGCCGTCGAGATGTTCGGTGACGATCTGGCCCGGGGTGATGTACCCGGCGTCAAGCGTCTCCGTGACGGCCTCGGCATCGGCCAGGCGAAGGCAACCGCGATCCGCGACTACCTGACGGCCATCACCCCCGTGGCGGCCACCACCTAACAGAACGGCCCCGGCGCGTGGTTGGACACGAACCGGGGCCTAGCCCGAACCCTTTGACTGGAAAGGCCCCGAGCTATGTCACACGCTACACAGACCCCCGTGCTGCCGACGTGGAGCAAACGCGACGCGCTCATCATGTCCTTGCACGCTGATCTCGCCGACGCCTATGGCGTCATCGCCAAACTGCAAGAACGATGCCAGTGGTATCAGGCCGCGATCACGGACCAGACCCTGACGCCGCCCGTGCCCGAGCCGGCCGCGCCGAGGCAGCGCCATCTCGCCACCGTGACCCCCATAAGCGCAGCCGCGCCCCGCAGCTAGGCCACCTGCCGCGGCCCGTGTTACGGCGTTACGGCGATCCAGCAGGGTGGCAACGGCCAAGATCAAAAACAACTGAGCAAACCTCAACGTGGAAGGATTAGGCTGCGCCCATGTTCGGCCCTGAGTACACGAAGATCCAGACCGCATTCAAGCGGGACGAGCGCAACGTCATCATCCCCGGCGAGTGGACGCTGCCTGAGTTCCGCTACCTGTCCGGCAAGGACTGGACCTGGACCGAGAAGATCGACGGCACCAACATCAGGCTGCACTGGAACGGGTCTGAGGTCACCGTGGGCGGCCGGACCGACAACGCGCAGGTTCCTGCCACGCTGGTGGCCAATCTCGGCCCGGTGCTGGATCCGCTCCCTTGGAAGGCCGCGTTCCCGGATGCGGATGACGTGACGGTCTACGGCGAAGGCTACGGTGCGAAGATCCAGTCAGGCGGCATGTACCGCCCCGACCAGGCGCTGATCCTGTTTGACGTGATGGTCGGCCGCTGGTGGCTGCGGGACGCCGATGTGGCCGACGTGGCCGGGAAGCTCGGGCTGGAGGTCGTGCCGCCCATCGGGGCGTTCACGCTGGAGCAGGCATGGCGCGGCATCGTGGAGGGGCAGTTCACGTCCCGGTGGGACGGCGCGCGGATTGAGGGCATCGTCGGCCGGCCTGCCGTGGACCTGTTCACCCGGAAGGGTGACCGGCTGGTGGTCAAGATGAAGGTGAAGGACTGGGCGGACTACCAGCGGCGGTCCGCGCCCGGCTCGAGAATTTCCGTCTAAACCGGACATCGGATTGTGGCCCGGGTGCCGTAACAGCGCAGGCCAGCGTTACGGCAAATGGCATTCCCGCAGGTCAGCAAGCGTTACGGTGCCGTAACGCCCGGCAGGGTGTAGCGCTACGCCCGGCCCGGAAAACTCGCCTCACGGCGTGTCTATCTGAGATTGACACCACCGTGACCCCGTGTCATACTGTCTACGTGACGACGACAGAGCAGCTAGCCCAGCTAAGCGCCAGCGAACTCACCGAGTACGCCGGCATCGTCGCCGAGTACGACCCCCAGATGGCGAAGATAGCGCGCGCGATGGCCCGCAAGTTGCGCCGCGCCGCTCACGCCCGCGAGGTCCGCGCCGCGATCCGCGACGAATGGGTCGCATGGGCACACGCCGAGTACATGCGGGCCGAGGCCGAACTGTGCGGGAACCTGGTTCGCCACGACTCGCCTCTGGCCGATGCGTTCTCACTGTGGACCGGCAGCGAGCAGTTCGCCGACTACCACGCCAGCGCCGACATGAAGGAATGGTTCTTCCTGAACGGCCGGCTCACCGCTACCCAGTGGGCCGAGCAGGTCGCCGACGCGAAGCGGGAAGATGCGGTTCGCGCCCAGTACATAGCTGAGCACGCCGCCGAGCGCGCCGCCTGCCGCGCAGCCGCCGAGCGGAACGAAGCCGCCGAGGCCGAGGACACCACCACCACCGAGGCCCCCGAGGCCGCCACCACCGAGATGGAGAGCACCGATGAACTGGTCAACGATGGAGCCGCAGCAGTTCACGCCGAAGCCGAAGCAGCAGCAGACAGCGATGCCGCTGTCCACGCCGAGCGGACTGGCCGTGACCCCGAAGGCCGATCCTGCGGGCACGCTGGACATGCTCGCCCTGCTGGAAGGGTGACCGATGATCACGCTGCCGCCGTTCGCCGCGCTGGTCGCCAGCGTCCAGGCCGGCGAATCGCTCGACGGGTACGCGCCGGCCGTGGATGCCCTGCACGACACGGAGGACATCGCGGCGTGGCTGCAAATCCTGCCCGCCTCACTCCACCGCCGCCGCCAGCGCACCTATCAGGACGGGCGCCCGATGTTCCCCGAGCCGGACGACACGTTCGGCCGTACCCCGGTATGGAAGCCGCGCACCGTTGTCGGGCACTACGCCGAGTCCGGGCGGCGTCCCCGGCCGTTACAGGCCGGCGCCACCTACGCCGGCGGATAGCCGCTCACTGATCACCTGACAGCACCACCACTACGGAGGACACCATGAAGATGCACCGGACGAACCGCACGCTGCGCGCCGCTCTGGCCGAGCGTGACGCCACCATCGCCGAGCAGGACGCCGAGGCCGCCCGGCAGGCCGGCAAGATCAGGCAGCAGGACGCCGCGATCACCGCGCAGCGGGAAGCCATCACGAAGCTGACACTGGACCTGACTGGTGCCACGCTGGCGCTGGCCGCCCGCAACGCTGACGAACTCGCCGCCCTTGCCACGCGGGTCACCGCGACGAACGGGCGGCACGAATGAGGGTCTACCTGCTCGGCCCCGGGGTCGGCCCGCTGCGCACGGTGCTCTGGTCCTCCCGGGGCCGGCGCCTGCGTCCCCGGCGCTCACGCGGCCCGTGGTGGCCGCGCCGCCACCGGACCCTGCGGTACTGGCTGCTCGGCCTGTGGGCCATTGAGGCATGGTTCTGGGGCGCGTACGCGCTAGTGCTCGGCGTGGCGTGGGCGTGGCGCTGGTGGACGGCTAGGGCCCGCCGTCGCCGCGCCACCGTGGCGTGAGAACCGTGTCCTCCACGCGCCGCAGCCGCGCCTCGTACCCGTCGAGCCGCACTTTCAGTTCGCGCAGCAGCCCGCTAAGTTCCTTGATCGCCTCGGTGGCCTCACCTGCTGCCTTCGTCGCAGCGTCGAGCTTGTCAGACAGCGATGTTTCCTTGCCGCCTTGCGCTACCCACCGATCCCGCTGCTTGGCCATGTATGCGCGCATGGCCCATAGGCCCGTGCCGAGCGTCCCGCCAATGCCGGTGAGGTAGTAAACGGGCGTAAGATCCCCACTCATCAACACCCCCGCTGGCGTGCGAGTACGGCGAAGTCGTGCCGGAACTCCGGGGGGTAGAACGTGCTGGTGGCCTGCGCCTGGATCAGCGCGCAGGACTTCGAGAACTCAGCGTGAACAGTCCAGGTCGTATACAACGCGTTGAGGATGAAGGCCAGCACCACCGACGAGATGACGATGGCGCCCGCGAATCGCCTGCCTAGCGTCGGCACCCGAGGTCCCCGCTTAGCTCATCCAGCTTCGCGTGCTGGTGCTGTAGGTAGCCCCGGCTCGGGTTGGTCTTCGGGTTCCCGGCCGGCGGGCTGAGCGTGGCCAGGCCGCCGAGCGTAGAGCAGATTTTAGCCTCGATGATCGCGCCCTGCACTCTGGCCTGGTTCTGGTTGTGCTGCACGCTCCACACCGTGAACGCGCCGTTGAGGAAGATCGCCAGCACGAACGATGCGGCCATGATGTAGACGGCCAGGTTCCGCGGCGGGTTGCCCGGGGTGCTGCCAGTTCCGTGCATATCAGTTCACTTTCTCGAAAAGCGTGGCAACACAGGACAATGTGGGCGAGCCGGTGGTGCCCGCCCATTTGGCCTGGATCACGAACGCGTCGGCGATGGTGGTGTCCTGGGTCACGGTGACGTGCGTGCATCCGGTGAAGCTGACGGAGTTGTCGGCTGCGGTGCCGATCGTGATGGCGTTCGCCGACTCGGTGAGGGTGCCGCGGATCCTGGCCACCCATGTGCCGCTGCTGCCGTTGGACACGCAGACCAGGCTGGTTTCGAGCTCGAAGTCGAACGCGGCGGCGTTCGAGAACTGGCCGCCGGCGATCTGCGGCGCGGTGCCGATCTGGGTGCCTGCCAGCGCCGACGTGAACGTGATGGCCTCGGCGGTGCCCCAGGTGCCGTTACCCCAGGTGCTCAGGCGGTAGGCGGTGTCGTCGCCGGCGTCACCCGCCGGGATGCTGTAGCTGCTCGATATCTGCGCGTAGCTGGTGTTGTTGACGGTGTGGCCGATGCTGTCAGCGGTGCCGTAAATGCGATTCAAGACCGCCGGCGTGATGGTCTGCCCGGCGAGCACTAGCGCCTGCCCCATAGCTTTCCCCTCCCCTACAGCGCGACCACGGCCGGCTGGTACACGTTGACCGGCTCGCCGGCGTTGTGGGTTTTCTGGATGCCGTTGACCGCCCGGATCACGGTGAACAGCTGCGGCGTGCTGGTGCCGTCAATCTCGGTCACGGTCATGACCTCGCCCGCGACGATGATCGGTATCGGGAACTCCGCCGGGTACGTGGCCAGGTCCACCCACCGCGCGTTCGGCGGCGGGGTGTCCACGTAGAACTGGGTGTCCGCCGTGCCGATGCCCTGATGCATGGTCGAGCCGTCGGTGTCGCACTTGTCTATGCCGGCCTGCCCTACCTCGTACGGGTCCTCTGGCACGCAGTTCGCTCCGATCGTGAACACGAAGGCGTTGAGGGTCTCCGTGGTGCCGAAAATCAGCTGGTCGATGGTGCCGGGCGGCAGCCAGAACGGCGGGTTCTGGACGGTCACGAAGTCGCCGATGTCTGCCGCGACGATCTGGTCGAAGTAGTCGCCGGACTGAGCCCTGGTCAGGTCCAGGGACAGCACCGGATACCGGAGTTCGTCCACGGTGCCGATGTAAGCGATCCAGCTGGCCAGGTTGGGCAGCTGCCCGTCGGACTGCACGTTCGCTGTCTGGCTGTAGGTGTAGACGCCCACCCCGGGCGGCGTATCGGTCGGGTCCGCGACCGACAGAGGCCCGCTGGTGACCACCGCCTCATAGCTGCTGCCGTTCGTCCGGGTAGCGGTCACGTCGTTGCGGGTTAGCTGGTCGTCCTCGGTCGGCTGGATCGGCACCGCGAGGTCCGCCGAGATGTAGTTCAGGGTCACGGCCGGGGACTGGTTGTAGAGACTCGCGCGGGTCCGGTAGACCAGCCCGAGGCTGTTGCGGTCCTCGAAGATGAGGCCCCGGTCGGCGTCCTCGCATTCCTGTAGCAGCGCCACAAGCTGCTGGACGGTCTGCGGTCCCATCATCTCCGTGTCGGTGTCCGTGCCGACGATGCTGCTGCTGATCCCTTCCTCGGTGCAGAGCCGGGTGAACCTGTCTGCGGCGTTCTCGCCCGCGTACCCGCCCGCCGGGCCGGCCAGGTCCGTGATGGCGTCGTACGTTTCCAGGATGGCAAGGTGGCCGATGCTGCTGGCGGCCACGTTCCCGTTCGGGTCTATCACCGCGTCGAACGGGTCGCCGAGGGTGCCGCCGAGGTAGGTGGCCGGCCCGCTGTTGGCGATCGGCTCGGGATCCCCGCAGATCATGGCGGCCAGGTTGTACGTCACATTGCCGCTGACAGACTGGAGCTCGGCCGACACCAGCACGAACTCGCCGTCAATCCCGAACGCAACCTCCCCCGTGGTGAACAGGGAAGCGCCGGACGGCCCGTAGCCGGTCAAGGTGAGGCTGCCCGAGCTGGCCGTGTTGTAGATCACGTCGTACCAGGCGATCGGCCCCGTGGTGTAAGTCCGCACCATGACCGCGCCGTCGGCGTCCCCGGCGGTGTCCACGTTCAGCAGGAACCGGGTCACGTTAGCGGCGATGCCCATGCCGCCGCCGCCGGCCGCATAGGTGATCCGCACCAGCCCGGCCGCGCCGTTAGCGGGCCCGCCGTTCGAGTCGTACCCGCCGCCGCCGCCGCCCGGCCCCGAGGTCGGCGAAGGCTGGAACGTGGAACCCACCAGCAGCCCGCCGCCAGGCCCGCCGCCGGTTACGGCAGCGCCGCCGAGTTCAGTCGCGCCCGCGTTCCCCGCGCTGGCCGAGCCGCCCGAGGACCCGCCACCGCCGCCGATCGCGGCGTCCGGCGCCGGCCCGACGGTCGTCTCAGTCCAGAACAACTCGACCTGCCCGCGGTTCCCGCCGCCACCGTGACCAGTCTCGTACCCGCCACCACCGCCGCCGCCCGGTGCGCCGCCCGTAGCGCCGCCCTGGCTGCCCGACGTGCCGCCCTGCCCGCCCACGCCGCCGCCGTCATCCAGGCCGCCAGACGAACCCCCGGCCCCGCCAGCGCCGCCCGCTGAGCCGTCCCGGCCAGTCCCGCCGCCACCACCCAGGGCAGCCCCGCCGCCACCGCCGCCGCCGTTGACGTTCGACGGCGATGCACCGCCCGCGCCGCCGCTGCGGGTGCCCGAGCCGCCCGAGCCGAACGCGCCAGCCGTGCCATTCCCGCCGCCCGTGCCCGAGCCGTGCCCGTTGAACGTCGAGTCCCCGCCGGCCGTCGATGAAGCACCGCCAGATACGGCGCCGCTGCCGCCAGCGCCGACGACAACGGTCTTGTTGGCGCCCCCGGAGATGCTGTCCGACCCCGTGACGAACCCGCCGCCGCCGCCGCCATAGCCACCGTGACTAGTGCTGCTCGACGCCCCGCCGCCGCCGCCCGCGCCCCAGATGTAGTAAGTGACGTTGCTGGAGATGTCCGACGGTGCCGTCCACCCCGTCGAGCCCGCGGACTTAAACGACTGGCTTTCGTTCGTGGTCGATGACCCGCCGCCGCCCCCAGGACCGCCTGAGCCAGCCGCACCCGCGCCGCCGGCGAACGCCACGGCATTGGTGCTGCCGGTGCCCCCAGCGCCGCCTGTGGCCCCCGTGGAGTCAAACCCGCCGCCGTGCGCCGTGACCACCTTGCCGCTGTTGCCCGTGAACGTCGAGTTGCCGCCCGTCGATGAGCCGCCCGCGCCCACGGTGTAGGCGTAGGACGTGCCCGGCGTCAGCGCCACGGAGTCATTCGCGTACTCACCCCCGCCGCCCCCGGCGCCGCCCGTCGAGCCGTTGTAACCCGACCCGCCGCCCCCGCCGCCCCAGCACTCGACAACAGCGCTGGTGATCCCCGGCGGGCACACCCAGTTGCCGCTGCCAGCCGTCGAGAACACGGCCTGATTAGCGACCGGCAGCGCGCCGGACACCCCCGTCGGGCCGGTGAAGATCGCGCTGGCGATGGATGGCACCGGACCCGACGACAGGAACCCCGAATCGCTCGCCAGGCTCGGCTGCCCGGTCCACGTCATCGGGAACCCGCCGGCGATGCCCGAAGCCAGCGACGTGGACGTTGAGCCGTCCTCCATCGGCCAGTAGGCCAGCAGCACCGTGGAGTCCGGCAGCGTCGAGTAGTAGCGGTATAGCGCCGACCGGAGCACCGCGGCCTGGCTGAGCCGCCGCAGCACCCCGTTCGCGGTGATCGAGATATACACGTCGGAGCCGGTCGGATCCCACGATGGCGGCCACGCCGAGACGACGCCCCAGAACCTGTAAGACAGGAACTGCATCAGCGGGTCGGTCGGTGCGGACACCCGGATCTGCGTGTTCCGGCCGAGGTAGCCGTAGTAGATCCCCAGCGGGTTCCTGCTGCTGTAATTCCCGGTGCGGTTGTTCAGGGTGAGCGTCATCTGGCTTGGCGCCGTGGTGCCCGTGGTGGCCTCGTTCGGGCGGCCTCTGGTGATGACGACGTTGTCCCGCTGGTAAACGTCAGCCGTGATATCGGTCCACACGCCGTTGATGAGCAGTTCCACTAGCAGGTTCAGCGGTGCCAGCGGGAATGGCAGCGACTGGTAGACCTGCCCGGACATGGCCATCGGGGCCAGCGCCGGCCCGCCCGTGGCGGTGAAAGTCTCGATGTCGGTGGCCTGCATGGCCATCGGCGCCATTGCCATCGAGCCGGTGGCGATGTTCCCGGCGAGCGCCGTGCCCGACTCGGCCATCGGTGCCATTGCCATGCTGCCGGTGGTGGTGGTGTCGCCGCCGGTCACGGTGCCGGACAGGCCCATCGGCGCCATCGCCATGCTGCCGGTGGATGTCCGGTTGGGGTTAGCGGGCGGCCCCGGCTCGGGAATGTACGGCGGTGGCTTCGGCTGGCCCGGCTTGAAATGATGCGCCCACGCCGGCCCCGGAGCGATCACGGGCAGGTCGTTCGCACCGAGGTTCGCGGTGGCGCCCTCGGCCATCGGCGCCATGGCGAGTGAACCCGAGGTGTAGACGGGTGCTATCTCCGCCGGCGTGAACGGCTTCGGCCTCGGCAGGCCCGGCTTGAACAGCGCCAGCCACGTCGGACCCGGCTGGATGATCGGCATGTCCGGCTGGCTAGTAGCGCCGAACGTGATCTGCACCTGGCCGGCGAACCCGGCCGCGCCCGCTTCGGGATGCCCTGTTGACCCGCCCGAGCCCGAGGCGCCACCGCCACCGCCAGGCCCGGAGACGGGTGCCGAGCCAGCGCCCGCAGTGCTGCTAGTGCCCCCTCCGTTTCCGCCAGGACCCCCGCCAGTGACCGCCGTGCCGCCCGCGCCGCCCACCGCGCCAGTGGCGCCCGAGTTACCGGCCGCCGCCGAGCCGCCCGAGCCCGCACCGCCGCAGCCGCCGAAGCTGCCCGTAAGGCCCGCGCCGCCGTTGTAATGTGTCGTGTTCGCTGATCCGGTGCCGGCGCTGCCCCCCACGCCGGGCGTGGTGCTGGTGGTCCCGGCGCCGCCGCCGCCGCCGTGCCCCGTGACCGTGACCGCATCGCCGGCAATGGCCGAGTTGCCGCCAGCCCCGCCGCTGGTCCCGGAAGTCGTCCCGGCAGTCCCGGCAGCGCCGATCGTCAGCGCGTAGCTGCTGCCCGCCGTGACCGCCAGCGCAGGTTCCGCTGCGTACTCGCCACCACCGCCCGATCCGCTGGCATTGGATGCTGCCGTGCTCACGCCACCCGAGCCGCCGCCGCCGCCCCACGCTTCGGCCAGGACCGTGGTAACCCCCGCTGGCGCCACGAACGTCCACGCCGTGTCAGCCGACGTGAACAGCGCCGGCGAAGCCATCGTGACCGTGATGCGGACCTGGCCGGCGAACCCAGCGCCGCCTGCGACCTCACTGCCGGCCCCCCCGCCGCCGCCGCCAGGCCCTGACGCGGGCGCCTGCCCATTGGCGTTGCTGGCGCCGCCCGTGCCGCCGGGGCCGCCGCCAGTGACCGCCGAGCCGCCAGCAGCACTACTACTTCCTGAGTTGCTGGCCCCGGCATTTCCTACCGCTGACGGACCAGCTGACGCGCCGCCGCCGCCACCGCCATCGCCCGTGGCGGTGCCCCCGGCACCGCCATTGTGATGCGTGGTATTCGAACTTCCCGTGCCGCCCGCCGCGCCTGTGCCGCTACTCCCGCCACCGCCGTGAGCCACGACCCCGGTGCTATTGAAAGTCGAACTGTTCCCCGCCCCGCCATTGCCGCCGCCGGTCGTGCCGGATGAGCCCGCCGCGCCCACCACCACCGTGTAGCCGGTCCCCGCCGTGACCGAGAGAGCAGGCTCAGCCGCGTACTCGCCGCCGCCGCCGCCCGAGCCGGCAGTCGTGAATGAACCCGCACCGCCGCCACCCGAGCCCCAGCACTCAACTAGGGCAGACGTGACCCCCGGCGGGCACACCCACGTAACGGTGCCGGCCGTCGTCTTCGTCCAGACGAAGGTAGCGGTATTGGCCACGGGCTAACCCCCCGGTAAGTACCTCCTGCGGGCGGCTAGTTGATGCCGAGAACCGTGATGTTGTAGCACTGGATGTTGTTGCTGGACGAGCTAGAACTGAACGTGGCGAACAGTTCCAGGTAGTACGCCGACTCCGTCGAGATGGTCACGGCGGTGTTCGGGTTGGCGGTGCTGGACGAGCACCGCATGTTGATCAGCGTGGACACGGTCGGGTAAATCTTGAGGTTCCCGTCGGCCAGGAACGTGCCCGAGGATCCCGCCGTGGCGCACGAGATGAGCAGGTCCAGTTCCCACGGCATGTTCGAGCCGGACGCCGGCGCCGCCGTGGCGCCCGTGGTGGCGAAGATCGCGGACGAGTTGTAGGTGCCCTGGGTGGTGTTGCCCGTGATCCCCAGCGTCAGGTTCGGGGTGCTGGTGGTGCCGAGCACGCCGAACGCCTTGACCAGGATGCTCTTGCTCTTGCCGTACGCCGGCAGGAAAAAGTTCGCCGGCAGGTACGCCGACGCGGTCGGGTCCGGGCCGATGTACTGCGCCGAAGTGAACGATGCGAACGAGGACCCGACCGCACTGTTAGCTGACAGCGCCTCGGCCTGGGTGCCGGTGGTCCATGACATTACTTACCTCCATTGTTGATCATGCTGGCCCCGTGCCGAGCACGGCCTGCACTTTTCCGCCACGGGTGCGGATGGCTTCCTTGAGCAGCGAGATGAGGATCTGGTCGGATGCCGAGCCGCCGCCGACGGACAGCGTCACGTTCATCGAGCCGCCGCCGGCCATGCCCGGATCGGGCACCCGCTCCGGGCGCCCCGTGCCGTTATGCACGATGGACGTTCCGGTCGGCAGCCAGCCGCCGTGGTCTAGCTGCTGGTAAATGCTGGTGGCAACCGACGGCCTGACATCGGAGTCACGGACCTGCGGACGCTCGAACACCTGCGAGTAAAAGTCAGCGGCAGATATGGGCGCCGAGATGCGGTTCAGCGCCGCGATGTTGCCCGCGCCCTGCGCGTTGTTGTACCGCAGGATCGCCGGCAGCTGGTTGTTGAAGTCCTTGAGAGGGTTGTTGGTGACCAGGCCCGGATATGCGGAGATCGGCGTCCACTGGATCAGCCCGCCGCCGCCGGACGGCCCGCCCTGCATGGCCTCGGGGTTGCCGCCGGACTCACCCGCGACACAGCTGGCGATACCGGCCGCGGCAGCGCGCGAGTACCCGTGCGACTTCATGTACTTGCCGACGTTCAGCAGGTTCGCGGACGAGTAGGTGCCCGGCGCCCCGCCGCCGCCGCCTGCGCCGCCCGCGCCGTTGACCTTGGACCAGAGGCCCTTGACGATGTCCGTGACCAGGTGGACCGGGTACGCCGCTATGGCCGCCGCCAGGTGCCCGCTGCTGCCGCCGCCACCGCCCGGCAGGATGGACGAGAACGCATTGCTGAACGCCGTCTCATTCCCCGTGCCAGCGGCCAGAACCATCTTCGCCACGGCGCCCGCGTCGCCGACGATGCCGCCGTTTGCGTAGCCGGGCACGCCCATCGCCGCGAACGCCCCGGCGTACTGGCGGGAGCGGTGCTTGTCAACGACCGTCTCGCCGTCTTCGAGCAGCGCCAGGTTCTTATCCCCGCCGCCGAACCCGGGCAGCCGGCCGCCCTCGGCCAGCGTGGACACCTGCGGCAGGTCCAGGCTGCCCAGCCCGACGGCGCCCATCACGTCGTTCCAGAGTTTCTTGATGCCGTTGTCGTAGACCGTGCCGATCAGGAAGTTGACCGGCGCCTCGAAGATCCCTTTCAGCGTGTTCCACGCCGACGATGCGTCGGACTGCATGGTGGCCCAGCTGCCCTTGACGGCGCCGACGAAGCTGGATATGTGCCCGGTCACCCAGTTGGCGGTGGTGGACCAGATCCCCTGGATGGTGCTGGCAATGCCGTTCCAGGCCGACTTGACCCCGGACGTGATCGAGTCCCACCCGCTGGAGAACTTCGATTCCAGGGACGACAGCGCGCCGCCGAAGTAGGACGTGATGCTGTTCCAGATGGACTTGAAGAAAGACAGGATCTTGTTCCAGGCGTCCTTGATCGCGCTGAATATCTGATCGTGGTACTTGATCACGGCGCCGATGATGAGCCCGAGCCCGCCCGTGACGATGCCGAGCAGCAGCGGCCACCACTGTTTCAGGAAAGCCAGGATCTTGTCCCAGGTGGCCTCGATGAAGCTGAGAATCTGAGTGTGGTACTTGATCACCAGCGCGACCAGCAGCACCATGGCCGACGCGATGGCCACGAACGGGTCTATGTCCATCACGAGGTTGAACGCCGTTACCGCGATCGTGAGCGCCTTCCACGCCACGATGGCATCCAGCAGCAGCGGCAGGATCGGTGACAGGAACTTGACCACGCTGGCCAGGGCGTTGATGAGCACGGACAGCCCGGCCGCTATCAGGGTCGCGATCACGGCCGACACCTGAGATATCAGGGTGATGATCTGCGGCAGGGACGGCGCCAGCGCCTGCACCAGCACGTTGACCAGGTTCGAGATTGGCTTGGCCAGGCTTTCCAGCGAGTCACCGAGGATCGCGAATATGCCCGTGTTCTCCAGGGTGCTGAACAGGTTGCTGGCCACCTTCGCCAGGGTCGTGAAGCTAGGCGCCAGGCCCTGCAGCAGCTTGCCCACGGCGCCGAGCACGGACCCGAGGTCACCCATCACGGCACCCGCAAGGCTGCCGATGATCTTGAGCAGCGGGGTGAGCGCGGGCAGCACCGAGGCCAGCGCGCCGCTGAACGCCTTGAACGCCGGCGCCAGCGCCGAGACCATGATCTTGCCTAGCTGGCCGATGAACGGCAGCAGCGAGTTCACGATGCCGAGCAGCCCCTTGAGCATGGTCGCGCTGCCAGCGCCGTCCGACGCGAAGTCATGGAACATCTCGCCGAGTGACTTGCCGAGGTCACCGAAGGCCCCGGACATGGACTTGAACACCGGCCCGGCGGCCTTGATCATGGCCAGGAAGCCAGGCCCGGCCCCGGACATCAGCGCCTCGAAGCCCTTCACTAGCGGCTGGATCAGCTGCGCGGAGTCACCGAACAGGGTCTTTAGCTGAGGCCCGATCTGCTTGAAGTAGCCGACGATCTGGGTGGCGGCCTGCTCCAGCGGCTTGGCCAGCGGCATCGCGGCGGCCTTGAATATGCTCTCCAGGCTGCCCATCGTGGACTTCATATCCGCGGCGAACTTCTTGTCCGAGGACTCAAGGATCATGAAGCCGCCGCCGATGGTGGCCAGGCCGGCGCCCACGGAGACGATGGCGGGCAGCAGGGCAGCGAACGCCCCGGCCAGCCCGGTGATCGTGGCCTGCATGCCGGACAGGCCCGCCACGCCGGGCAGCGCCCCGCCCACGGCCCCGCCCACGTTGAGCGCCTTGCCGATCCCCTCGTCGTCGCCGCCCCCGCCGCCCGTGATCAGCTTGCCGATACCGGAGCCGCCCTTGCCGCCGCCGTGACCACTCAGCAGCCCGGACAGCGCGTTTTTCAGGGAACTGGCGAACCCGGAGCCGTACGTCTTGCCGTCCTTCTCGCCGAGCGACTTGATATCCGAGTCGTCCACCTTCGGGTGGATCACGTCCTCGGTCGAGATGTTGCCGGGGGTCTTTCCGGTGAGTACCTGCTTGATGTAGTCGGCGGTGCTCACGTTGCCGGGCGAGTTCCCGGACAGGATCTGCTTAATGGTGTCCGTGGTCGTGACGTTGCTGGCCGCCTGCCCGGCCAGTACCTGACGGATCATGTCCGTGGTGGTCACGTTGGCCTGGTTGGTCGTCGGCCCCGAGCTCGGAGTGCCCCCAGAACCGCCCCCAGAGCCCGCCACGCCGCCGCCAGAGCCCGGCAGCACGCCTAGCTTGCCGGACATGATCTGCCGCTTGAGAGCGCTAATCAGGGACGTGTCGGAGCCGGTCCCCAGGATGCCGATCCCGCCGGGCGTGTTGGCGTAGGACTTGAGCTTGTTCAGCAGCTGCTTGTCGTCGCCCGCCAGGCCCATGCCGCCGGCCGACTGGCTGACGGTGGACTTGCCGCCCACGGTGGCGCCGGCCTTGAGCTTGAACGCCGTGTTGAACGCATCGGCGGCTTGCAGCCCGGCCTTCGCCGCTTCGAGCTTGATCTTCGTCCAGGCATCGGAGGAAGGACCGTCCGCCTTGACCGTGATATGCACGAGGTTCGTCACGCCGGCTGGTCCTCCCTCCGCTTACCTAGTGACTCGATTTTCAGCAGCCGCAGAATGCCGGCATCTTCCTTGCGCGCCTGGCTTGGCAAGCAGTGGAACCGCTCGCAGATGGCCAGGATCACCTCGGCCTCGGCTAGCTCGCCCGGCTTGTCGATACGGCGGCCAATCCGAGAGACCGCTCCGGGGAAATCTCGCCAGAGGGTGAGTCGTTCTCCGAGGCTTTTGGGACCGATGACAGTGCCTGCATCCAGCCCTGCATGATCTTCATGACGAAGTCGAAGTCCTGCACCCGCAGGCCCTCGTAATCGCACGGGACCGGCTGCCCGTCGTCGTTATCGAGATTCCACGACACCATTGAGCCCGCCAGCGTCGTGAACTGCGCCTCGATGTTCTCCTGGGTGCGCCCCTCGGGTGTTTCGAGCTTGGCGGCCAGCGCCGACACGCCGATAAACGCATCGAGTGACACCCCGGACATGACGCACTCGAAGCCGTCGAGTTCTGGTTCCTCGAAGTGCAGCTGGTAGAGCGTCCGTTCCCGGCGGAACCGCTTGCTGCCGGTCACCGGATCAGGCCCACGTCGGCACGGTGCCGTCGGACAGCACGCCCGGCACCTGCCAGGTGAGTTCCCCGGTGGCCGCGCGGGTCAGCTGGTAGTCGGTGAACAGCGAGTTGAACGGCAGGTGCGCCGAGTCGGTGGTGGGGGTGAGGATCACGGCCCGCGCGACCGAAGTGGAGGTCACGGTGGAGAACACGGCGTGGCTCATGTTGCTGGCGTCATCGAACGTGCCGTTGAGGGTCACGGAGATGTCGGCCAGCAGCAGGATCCGCTCGTTAGCGGACTTGCCGACGCCGGTCACGTCCTGCACCGCGCGCGGGGTCGAGAGGGTCCAGTTGGTCACGTCGTCGGTGATGAGCTGCGCCGAACTGCTGGCGTCGGCAACCGACACCGCGCCGCCCAGACCTGAGAGTTTCCCGGAAATTGGACTCACATCCTTTCAACGTGGGCCGACAGCGTGCCGCCAAACCCAATACAATGGATTACATGGGATACAAGAAGACGGACCCCAGGCCATGCGCCTGCGGATGCGGTGGTATGACCTCCGGTGAGGTACGCCCCGGCCGGTCGGGTCTCTACATCTCCGGGCACAACAGCCGCGTGAATCACCCGATGCAGGGCAAGCACCACACGGACGAAGCGAAAGCCGCGCTGGCGTCCTACACGGGTGAGCAGGCCAGCAGCTACCGGCACGGGCAGTCCCGGACGATCACTTACACGTCGTGGCACGCAATGCTCGGCCGCTGTTACGACCGCCGCAATGCCTCTTTCCCCCAGTACGGCAGGAAGGGCATCATTGTCTGCGAGCGCTGGCACGACTTCGAGAGCTTCCTTGGGGACATGGGGCCACGTCCGAGCTTGGATTACTCGCTTGACCGCTACCCGGACGGCAAGGGGAACTATGAGCCCGGAAACTGCCGGTGGGCTACCAAGCCCGAGCAACGGGCCAACCAGGAGGACCGGACCACGCCGAACTCTCCCGAGGCGTATGCCCGTGGATGGGCTAAGCGCCGGGAGAACTACGGGCCGAACGGTCGTCACTGAATCTCCTATCGTTGTGCTCTGGCGAGCATTTCCTGATGGGTGGCGAAGTCGTCCACCCAGTCCTCGGCCGTCCGGTGGACGGTCACGGGAATGTTGCGCGGGTTCCCCCGCCAGTCCCCGCCGGTCACCAGCAGGACCGGGGGGTAACCCTTCGGCTTGCGGTGCTCGTGCTTCGGCGATCCGGCGAAAAACTGCTGGCCGGGCGGGAACGTGAAGCTGACAAGCGAGGTCCCTGATGGTTCCTCGCGGTGCTGGCGGCTGCGGTCGGCCCGGATGAAAGCCGCCTGCCGCTGGCCGAGTTCGGTGGCCGTGTCCACCACCGTGACCCACCCGTCACGCCACGCGCCGCACCGCGCTTCCTCGCACGTGACCGCCCGCCAGTGAGTCACTAGCGGCTGCTGCCAGCTGTAGGACTTGTAATGCTCGGGTCCGAGCACGGGCACGATGCGGGACATCTAGAACACCTGCCCGGCGAGCGCGTTACGGGTCCAGTGGACGGCGAACGTGGCCACCGTGAATGTCCCGGCGGTGGTCACTTCGAGATAGCGGTCCACGGTCGTGGCGTTCGACACGGACAGCCGCTGCGCGCCGATCGCCGTCATGGCCGTGGTGCTCATCAGGGTGGTGTAAGTGCCGCCGCTGGTCGTCGCATGGTTGATATCGACGGTCACGCTGGTTCCGGTGAAGGCGATCAGCTGCACGTACGCCTGCGCCCCGAACGACGAAGCGGCGCCGTTGTCATCCACGAACGCGCCCGTGGTGGCCGTGGTGTCCGCCCGCAGCCCTGCGGTTAGCTGGACGCCCCACTCAAGCCCGAAGCTGTCGGCCTGCACTTCCACGGCCATCGTCAGGTTGCCGGCGGCGTCGCGGGTCGGGTCGTAGTTGAGTTGCAAGCCGTTGCACGACGCGCACGGGTTCAGCAGGGTCGTGCCGCGGAAGTAGCTGGCGATCGTGTCCGAGCGCGGCAGCCCTGACAGCGCGTTGTGCTCGGTGCCCTGCCCGGTGGCGGCGTGCTCGAAAAACGTGGTGAACTGCATGTCGCCGTCGCGCAGCCCGCCGATGCGGCTGTTAGCCGACTGCTTGATGCCGGTCACGTCGAGCGCGGCCGGCCCGCCGCTGATCTGCGTCAGCGCGGACACGTCGCCGGACAGGTCATAGCCGCCGATGTAGAAATTGTCACCAAGCCCGCTCATCTTCCCTGCGGTCATCTCGCTGCCTTCCCTGATGTCACGGTGATGTGCTGCTGCGTTGCGTCGTGGTGTTCCTGCGCCTGCGCCATCGCGGCGTCGTGGTGTTCCTGCCGCTGATCTGTGGCCTGCTGGTGGTGGAGTCGCGCCAGCGCTGCCTGTGCCCGGAGCTTCGCCCGCAGCCAGAGGCCGGCGAGCAGCCCGCAGAGGATCCAGGCCACGAGGTTCCCGCCCGTGCCCCACGTCCCCGGGCCGAACAGGTCTTTGAGGGTGCCGTTCATGGGCTAGCTCACCTGCTGCCACATGTCGCTGACGATGCACGGAATCGTCAGCGTGAAAATCCGGTACATGTGCGAGTCGATCGTGATGTAACCGGCCTGCGCGGTCAGCTTCTGGCCGTACTCGCCGAGCAGGTCAATGTTCCGCACGGTGCCGCCGAGGGTGAAGTCTGCGGAGTAGGCGCCCATCAGCGTCGTCATCGCGGTGACCATGCGCGGGTCTATCTCGTCCTCTGGCTTGGCGAGCATGTTGCCGTACGCCCGCGCGCTGAACACGACGTAACCGGACGTGCTGGCCAGGCCCGAGGCCAGGCCGATCGGCTCGATTGACTGCGCCCAGATGGCCAGCCGCAGCCCGGTCCCGGGTGCTGCCTTCGGCTCATGGGTGTTCACCGAGCGGAACACGTTGAGCCGCATGGCGATGCTGACGAGGTTGTCCGTCAGCGCGCCCACGGCGGCCTGGTTGAACCCGGGGTTGACGTATGGCGGGTCGGGGATGACTGGCATCAGCTACCACCCGCCCAGATCCCGTAAGCACCAGACAGGCTGTTGCCAGACGGGGTGATGGACGCCGGCAGCGCCGCGTTCGTGACCGCGTTGCCGGTGGCCACGGTCCCGGTGGCCGAGCCGGACACGTAAGCGCAGCCGGTGAAGGTGCTGCCGCTGACGCCGGTATAGGTGACCCGCGCGAGCGTCGAGCCGGACGCCGCGACCGCCAGCGCGCCC
>Ga0302314_10001681_pt1 | contig 41345 bp, 34 predicted proteins | sample III_Palsa_N2_3_FD_200533 | JGI IMG/M metagenome (GOLD analysis project Ga0302314, IMG submission 200533) | Peat permafrost microbial communities from Stordalen Mire near Abisko, Sweden - III_Palsa_N2_3 | ecosystem: Environmental > Terrestrial > Soil > Palsa > Peat permafrost | place: Sweden... | reverse complement strand
GCCCTCTACACCGTTTTCACGGTGAAGTCGGCGGTCGATGTCTGGATGGGTCGCGGCGGCTTTTGGAAGGGCCGCGCCCAGGCGCAGGCGGGACGCGCATGAGCCAGCACACCGCCGAGCTGGCGCCGCGAAAAACGCACAAGCAGGAGAATTTTCCGGTCGCGTCCTTCATCCTGAAGCCGCGGCACCGGGCGGCGATCATGGCCTTCTACCGCTTCGCCCGCACGGCCGACGACATCGCCGACCACCCATCGCTGACTCCTGAAGAAAAGCTCGGCCACCTGGAGCGGATGCGCGCCACCCTGGCCGGAGACAGCGATGATGACGCGCCCTCCCTGGCGCTGCGCCGGGTGCAGACCGAATCCGAACTGGACTCCGCCCACGGCCTCGACCTGCTACGCGCCTTTCGCCAGGATTCGACCCAGACCCGCTACGCCGACTGGGCCGCGCTGATGGACTATTGCCGCTATTCGGCGGCGCCGGTCGGCCGCTATGTGCTGGATGTTCACGGCGAGGCGCGCACCACCTGGCCGGCGTCGGACGCGCTCTGCGCCGCGCTGCAGGTGATCAATCACCTGCAGGACTGCGGTAAGGACTATCGGGAGCTTGACCGGGTCTACCTTGGACAGGATGAGTTGGCTGCGGCGGGGACAGGCGTCGAGGCGCTGGCGGACGAGCAAGCCTCACCAGCGCTACGCTGGGTGATCGTGGGCATGGCGAAGCGGACGCAGGGTCTGCTTGACCGGTCGCGCGGCCTTGCGAGTCAGATCAAGGACGGGCGCCTTGCCTACGAGGTTGCGCTGATCCAACGCTTGGCCGAGGACTTGACCGCGCGCCTGATCGCGCATGATCCCCTGTCCGAGCGGGTGCATCATCGCCCGATCGAGATTCTGCCGCTGGCGATCCTGGCGGCCACGGACCGGATCGGCGGTCGCAAAACAACGGGCGGCGACGTGTGAGCGAGCAGGCGGTATTCGATCAGGGCGCAATCGAGCAGAAGGTCTCCGGCAGCTCCTTCTATGCCGGCATGCGCATCCTGCCCAAGGCCGAGCGGTCGGCGATGTTCGCCATCTACGGCTTCTGCCGGGCAGTAGACGACATCGTCGACGAGCCGGGCGGCGAGCCGGCGGAGCGCAAGGTCGAGCTCGACGCCTGGCGGAGCGACGTGGAGCATCTCTACGCCGGCGAGGCTCCAGGCAAGATGGGCTTTCTGGCGGCGGACATCCGCCGCTTCGGTCTGGCCAAGGCCGACTTCCTGGCTGTGATCGACGGCATGCAGATGGATCTGGATCAGGACATCCGCGCGCCGGACGCCGCCATGCTGGACCTCTATTGCGACCGGGTGGCGAGCGCGGTGGGGCGGTTGTCGGTCAAGGTGTTCGGCATGGACGAGGCCCCGGGACTGGAGCTGGCCCACCACCTCGGCCGCGCCCTGCAGCTTACCAATATCCTTCGTGATCTGGACGAGGACGCCTCCATCGGCCGGCTTTATCTGCCGCGCGAGGCGCTCGACGAGGCGGGAATCACGGGCAGCGATCCCGACGCCGTCATCGCCGATCCCCGTGTCGACCTGGCTTGCAAAGCCGTGGCGAGCCAGGCGCGCGGCTACTACGCAAAGGCCGACGCGGTGATGGCCCGGCGGCCGGCGGGGCGCCTCGCGGCGCCTCGGCTGATGAGCGCCGTCTACGGCCGAATTCTGGGCGGCATGCAGGCCAAGGGCTGGGCCGCGCCGCGCGAGCGCGTGAAGATCAATAAGCTGGCGCTGGTTTGGATCCTGATATCGCGCGGCCTTTTGGGATGACGCCGAAGGATCCGGCGAAGACAGTTCAGGTCATCGGCGCGGGACTTTCGGGACTGGCCGCCGCCGTGCGTCTGGCCGAGGCGGGGGTTGCCGTCGAGGTCAGCGAAGCCGCGCCCCAAGCCGGCGGCCGTTGCCGCTCCTTCCACGACGCCCAGCTGGACATGGTCATCGACAACGGCGCCCATCTGGTGCTGTCCGGAAATCAGGCGGTCAATCAGTATCTGGGCCTGATCGGCGCGCGCGACCGGCTGGTGGGACCCGATCACGCACGGTTCGTCTTCACGGACGTCGGGTCCGGCGAGCGCTGGACCATTCGGCCCAACGAGGGTCCGCTGCCCTGGTGGGTGATGGCGCCCTCGCGCCGGGTTCCGGGATCGAAAAGCGGGGACTATCTGGCCCTGGCCGGACTGCTTTATCCGAAGGCGGACGAGCGCGTCGACCAGGCCATCGCCGCCAAGGGGCCGGTATGGACCCGACTGATGGAGCCGTTCCTGCTCGCCGCGCTCAACACCGCGCCCGAAGCGGGGTCCGCGGCGCTTGCGGCCGCGGTGGTGCGCGAGACCCTGGCCAAGGGCGGACGGGCGTATCGGCCACGGGTCGCCGAACCGACCCTTTCGGCGGCTTTCGTGGATCCCGCCGTGGATTTCATTACCGGGCGCGGCGGCGAACTGCGGTTCGGGCGGCGGCTGCGCAAGCTGGCCTTCGACGGCGAGCGGCTGGCGGCGATGACCTATTCGGATCAGGACCGGCCGCAATCCGTCGACAGGCCGGTCATTCTCGCCGTCCCGCCGTGGACGGCGCAGGAACTCGTGCCGAACCTGGCCGCGCCGGACGCCTTTTGCGGCATCGTCAACGCCCACTTCAAGTTTTCGTCGCCGCCGGGGCTTGAGCCGATGGTCGGGGTCATCGGCGGCATGATCGAATGGATATTCGCCTTCCCGGACCGGATCTCGGTGACCATCAGCGCCGCCGACCGGCTTTTGGATACGGACCGCCAGGTCCTGGCCGAGCGGATCTGGGCCGAAGTCGCCAAGGTCCATGGTCTCGCGGCGACCCTGCCGCCCTGGCAGATTCTCAAGGAGCGGCGCGCCACCTTCGCCGCGACGCCCGAGCAGGCGCGCAAGCGGCCGGGCGCCCAGACTTCCTGGAAAAATCTTATTCTCGCTGGCGACTGGACCGACACCGGCCTGCCGGCCACGATCGAGGGGGCGCTGCGGTCCGGATTTCACGCCGCCGAGTTGGCCCTCGGTCAACTTCGCCTATAGTCGCCCTAACGATGGACGAATTTTGATGAGCGTGATTGTCGACCGTGTCGCCCCCCAGACCGCCGCGACGCCCGACGCGCTCGACGGCGCGGTCGAGCGGGCCAAGGACGCCTTGCTCAAGCTTCAGCGGCCGGACGGCCACTGGGTGTTCGAACTCGAGGCCGACGCCACCATCCCGGCCGAATATGTTCTGCTGAAGCACTATCTGGGCGAGCCGGAAGACGTCGAACTGGAGCGGAAGATCGGGGCCTACCTGACCCGCATCCAGGGCGATCACGGAGGCTGGCCGCTGTTCCATGGCGGCGCGTTCGACATCAGCGCCACCGTCAAGGCCTACTTCGCCCTGAAGATGATCGGCCACGACATCGGCGCCCCCCACATGGCCCGCGCGCGCGAGGCGATCCTGGAGCGGGGCGGGGCGGCGGCGACCAACGTCTTCACCCGCATCCAGCTGGCCCTCTATGGCGCCGGCCCCTGGTCGGCGATCCCGACCATGCCGGTCGAGCTGATCCTGCTGCCGCGCTGGTTCCCGATCCACCTGTCGAAAATGTCCTACTGGGCGCGGACGGTGATCGTCCCCCTGCTGGTGCTGCAGGTGAAGAAGCCGGTGGCGCGCAACCCGCGCGGGGTGCGGGTGGACGAGCTCTACGAGGCCAAGGTTCGCATCAAACCGGGCTCCAAGGCGGCGGACACCAAGTGGCTCTGGACCATGGGCTTCAACGCCCTGGACGTGGTGCTCAAGGCCATCGACGGCCTCTGGCCGAAGGGCTTGAGAGCGCGGGCCATCGCCCGGTGCGTCAGTTTCGTCACCGAGCGGCTGAACGGCGAGGACGGTCTGGGCGCCATTTATCCGGCCATGGCCAACAGCGTGATGATGTTCGACGCCCTGGGCTATGGCGAGGACCACCCCGACCGGGCGATCGCGCGCAAGTCGGTGGCCGACCTGGTAGTGGTGCGGGACGACGAGGCCTACTGCCAGCCTTGCGTCTCGCCGGTCTGGGATACGGCCCTGACGGTCCACGCGCTGATGGAGGCCGGCGGCGAGGACGCCGAACGTCAGGCGGTTCGGGGAATTGACTGGCTGAAGCCTCGCCAGGTGCTGGACGTGAAGGGCGACTGGGCCGTCCAGAGGCCCGACCTGCGGCCCGGCGGCTGGGCGTTTCAGTACAATAATGCCTATTATCCGGATACGGACGATACCGCCGTTGTCGTCATGGCGATGGACCGGGCGCGGACGCGGCTGCACGCCGGCGCCGGCTACGACGAGGCGATTTCACGCGGCGAGGAGTGGATCGAGGGGCTGCAGAGCAAGAACGGCGGCTGGGGCGCCTTCGACGCCGACAACACCTTCCATTATCTGAATAACATCCCCTTCGCCGACCACGGCGCCTTGCTTGATCCGCCCACGGTTGATGTGGCCGCCCGCTGCGTCAGCATGCTCGCCCAGTTGGGCAAGACGGCGAACGATCCTCGCATGAAACTGGCCCTGGCCTATCTGGAACGGGAACAGGCCGCGGACGGGAGCTGGTTTGGGCGCTGGGGCGTCAACTATATCTATGGGACCTGGTCGGCGCTCTGTGCACTGAACGCCGCCGGACTGGACCCTCAGGCGCCGATCGTGCGCAAGGCGGTGGACTGGTTGGTGGGCATCCAGAATTCGGATGGCGGCTGGGGCGAAGACTGCGAGAGCTATGCCCTGGACTACAAGGGCTACACGCCGTTCGCCTCGAACGCGTCACAGACCGCCTGGGCGCTGCTGGGACTGATGGCGGCCGGAGAGACCGACAATCCGTCCGTCGCTCGCGGCGTCGAATACCTGCTCAGGAGCCAGGACGCCGACGGGTTGTGGGGCCAGGACGCCTACACCGGCGGCGGGTTTCCGCGGGTCTTCTACCTGCGCTACCACGGCTACCCGAAGTTCTTCCCGCTCTGGGCGGTCGCGCGCTACCGCAACCTGAAGCGGGCCAACGACCCTCACGTCGCGTTCGGCATGTGATGATCCTGGTCGCGACAGGGCTGCAGCGGGAAGCGCGGATTCTCGCCGGCCCCACTCTGAGCGTCGTCGCCGGCGGCGGCGATCGCCAAAGGCTGGAGGCGGAATTGGAGCGCGGCGCGGCCAAGGCGGACGGGATCATCAGCATCGGACTCGGCGGCGCGCTCACCGACGGTCTGAAGCCGGGCGACTGGGTGATCGCCAGCGGGGTGGTTTGCACAGACGCGCCAGCCCTCGCCACCGACAAGGACTGGACGGCGCATCTGCTGGCGACTCTGCCCGGCGCAAAGGCGGGGACGATCCTGGGCTCGGACGTCATGCTTGCGGATTCGGACGCAAAGCGCCGCGCGCATCAGACGACTGGCGCGGCCGCGGTTGACATGGAATCGCGTATCGCCGCGAACGTCGCCGCCCGCCATGGTCTGCCGTTCGCGGCGGCCCGGGTGGTGTCCGACGCGGTGGACCGCAGCCTGCCAAAGGCGGCCCAGGCCGGCATGGCGGCGGACGGGCGCATGGACATCCTGGCCGTGCTGGCGTCGCTGGCCGCCAGTCCATGGCAGCTGCCGGCCCTGATCCGGGTGGGATCCGAAGCCGAGACCGCGTTCCAGGCCCTACGTCGTGGGCGCGACCTTCTTGGCCCGCGGCTGGGTGGCCCTGATTTCGGCGAGCTTCCGCTCGACGTGGCCTGAGAAGACGAACTTGGCCGGCCGCTGGTTGTCCAGCGGAATGTCGGGCGCCATCTTCCCCGAGGTCTTGACGCCGCGCACCGAGACGCTGAGCAGCTTGAGCGGATTCTTCGCCGCGTCCACCACGGCGGTGCCCTCGAAACCGCAATGCACCATGCAGTCGGCGCATTTTTCATACTTGCCGACGCCGTAATCGTCCCACTCGGTATCGTCCATCAACTCCTTGAAGGTCTTCACATAGCCTTCGCCGAGTAGGTAGCAGGGCTTTTGCCAGCCGAACACGGTGCGCAGCGGCATGCTCCACGGCGTGCATTGATAGGTCTGGTTGCCGGCCAGGAAGTCGAGGAACAGGCCCGACTGGGTGAAGGCCCACTTCTTACCGCCTTCGCCGCGCGCGAAGATGCTGCGGAACAGTTCCTTGGTCTTGGTGCGATTGAGGAAATGCTCCTGGTCCGGCGCCCGCTCATAGGAATAGCCGGGGGAGATGGTGATTCCGTCGATGCCCATCTCGGTCATGACGTCGAAGAAGTCGGCGACCCGCTGGGGATCGGAGCCATCGAACAGGGTGCAGTTGATCTGCACCATAAAGCCCTTGGACTTGGCCAGCTTGATCGCCTCGACCGCCTTTTCATAGACGCCGTCCAGGCAGTCCGACTTGTCATGCATCACCTGATCGCCATCCAGGTGGATCGACCAGGTGAAATAGGGACTGGGCTTGTAGTCGTTGATCTTCTTGGTCAGCAGCAGGGCGTTGGTGCAGAGGATCACCATCTTCTTGCGGGCGATGAAGCCCTCGACGATGCGGGGCATGTCGCGGTGCAGCAGCGGCTCGCCGCCGGCGATCGAAACGGCAGGCGCGCCGCACTCGTCGATCGCGCCCATACACTCATCGAAGCTCATGCGCTGATTGAGGATTTCGTCGGGGTAGTCGATCTTGCCGCAGCCGGCGCAAGCGAGGTTGCAGCGGTAGAGCGGCTCCAGCATCAGAACCAGCGGATAGCGCTTGGGCCCAAAGAATTGTTGCTTGGCGACGTAGGCCCCAATCCGGGCGGTCTGTAAAAGCGGAAGGCCCACGGGAATGTCCTTACAAAGCAGAAGTTGGTTTGGCGACGCGTTCGCGCAGCGACGCGGGAGGATGGAAGACGATCTTCTCCTGGACGCCGTCCATTTGAATGACCTCGACATGGGTGATTTTACGCAAGGCTTCAATCACCCCCACCACCAATTCCTCCGGCGCCGAGGCGCCGGCGGTAAGGCCGATGGACTCTACCCCATCGATCCAGGTCGCGTCGAGATCGCCGGCGTCGGCGATAAGGAAGCTGGGTAGCCCCTCCTCCAGGCCGATTTCGCGCAGTCGGTTTGAGTTGGAGCTGTTCCTGGCGCCAACCACCAACAGGAGTTCGGCCACCTTGCAGAGATCGCGGACGGCCGTCTGACGATTTTGCGTGGCGTAGCAGATATCCGCCGTATCCGGCCCCATCACATCGCTGAAGCGGTCCACCAGCGCGGCGATCACCCCCTTGGTGTCGTCGACGCTTAGGGTGGTCTGAGTCACATAGGCGATCGGCGTGTCGAGGGGCAGATCGAGCGCCAGGACGTCGGCTTCACTGGACACCAGATGCACTGGCGCTCCAACCTGGCCCATCGTGCCCTCGACTTCGGGATGGCCGGCGTGGCCGATCAGCACCATAACCCGGCCCAGGCCAACGTAGTACTTGCCCTGATTGTGGACCTTGGACACCAGGGGACAGGTCGCGTCGATCACCGGAAGGTCCCGGGCGGCGGCCTCGTCGATAACGGCCTGAGGGACGCCATGAGCGCTGAAGACCGTCACCGCGCCGCCTGGCACTTCGGACAGTTCTTCGACGAAGATCGCGCCGTTCGCCTTCAGCTTGTCGACCACATGACGGTTATGCACGATTTCGTGGCGCACATAGACGGGCCGCCCGTACTTCACCAATGCGCGGTCGACAATGTCGATCGCTCGCTCGACACCGGCGCAAAAGCCGCGCGGCTGAGCCAGATACACCTTGACCATCAATCCCGCTGTTCGGCTCCGTGTGGCTCCCCCAAACCAACCTAGTGCATCGGGCGCCGCTTCGGAAGCGATAGCGTCCCTCAAATTGCACGCACAGGAGATTTTTTCGCCGGCGCCTGATTCTGCGGCTTTTGCTCCGCGACCGTCCCGCCTATCCTGGCGCCATGACAGTCTCTCACTTCAACCGGCGCGCAGCCGCGGGATGACCGGCGCGCTCGGGATTAAATCGCCCAGTCCATTGCAGCATGATGCGTTGCACGCGGCCCTGAAGCGCGTCGCCGCCCTGGTCGACGTCGCTCTTGACGAGCTCCTTCCCCGACCGGCGGGCCCTTCAGGCCGCGTCGGAGAGGCCATGCGCTACGCGGTCTTCGCCGGTGGCAAGCGAATTCGTCCCTTTCTGACGATCGCCAGCGCGGGACTGTTCGACATTGCGCCCGAGAACAGCCTGCGGGTCGCCGCGGCGATCGAGGCGCTGCACACCTATTCGCTCATTCATGACGACCTGCCGTGCATGGATGATGACGACCTGAGACGCGGGCGTCCGACCACCCATCGGCAATTCGACGAAGCGACGGCGGTGCTGGCCGGCGACGCCTTGTTGACGCTGTCGTTCGGGCTGCTGGCGGATCCGGCGACCCACCCTTCCAGTCTCGTTCGCGCGCAGCTCGTCGCCAGGCTGGCCGAAGCCGGCGGCGTGGCGGGCATGATCGGCGGCCAGATGATCGACATGCTGGCGCCGGAAAGCGACTTCGGCGAGGCGGAGATCATCCAACTTCAGGCCCTGAAGACGGGCGCGTTGTTCGAGTTTTGCTGCGAGGCCGGCCCGATCCTGGCCGGGGCCGGGGACAGCGAGCAACAGAGGCTTAAAGCCTTTGCTCGCAAATTCGGTCTCGCCTTCCAAATCGCCGATGACCTTATCGACGCAACCGGGTCCGCCGAAGTGGCGGGCAAGGCCGTGGGCAAGGACCAGAGTCAGGGGAAGGCCACCCTGGTGTCGCTCCTTGGGATCGACAGAGCCCGGGAGACGGCGTTGCGCTTGGCCAGCGACGCCGCCGAATGCCTGTCGCCATACGGGGCCGCCGCCGACGATCTGCGCGCCCTGCCCTTCCTTCTGCTGGACCGGGCCGCCTGAGTGCGCGCCGAACCATTGGCCGTGTATGCGGAGTCAGTTAGTGCGAAATAAAACACCGCTCCTCGACCAAATTCATCTGCCGGAGGATTTACGGCGGCTAGACAAGGATGCGCTACCGGATCTTGCGGCTGAGTTGCGCCAAGCCACGATCGATGCGGTGTCCGTCACCGGCGGCCATCTCGGCGCCGGACTCGGCGTCATCGAACTTACCGTCGCGCTGCACTACGTGTTTCAGACCCCTCGCGACCGCCTGATCTGGGACGTCGGGCATCAGGCCTATCCGCACAAGATTCTCACCGGACGGCGCGAGCGCATCACCACCCTGCGCCAGGGCGGAGGCCTATCGGGCTTTACGCGGCGCACGGAGAGTGAATTCGACCCGTTCGGCGCCGCGCATTCCTCGACCTCGATCTCCGCGGGCCTGGGCATGGCTGTCGCGCGGGACCTGAGCGGCGACGACAATCATGTTGTCGCGGTGATTGGGGACGGCGCCATGAGCGCCGGCATGGCCTACGAGGCGATGAACAACGCCGGCGCGCGCAAGACCCGTTTGCTGGTGGTGCTTAACGACAACGACATGTCGATCGCCCGCCCGGTCGGCGCATTAAGCTACCATCTCGCTAATCTGGTCTCATCGAAGACCTACCAGGGAATCCGCCACCTCGGGCGAGACCTCCTGCCCAAGCCTCTCCACGAGCCGGCCAGACGCGCGGAGGAGTATGCGCGCGGCATGTTGTCGGGCGGCACATTGTTTGAAGAACTCGGCTTTCTTTACATAGGCCCCATCGACGGTCACAATTTGGAGCACCTCATCCCCGTGCTGCAGAACATCCGCAGCGAGGGCGGCGATCGGCCGGTGCTTTTGCATGTGATCACGGAAAAGGGACACGGCTACTCGCCAGCTTCAACGTCGGCCGACAAGCTGCACGCCGTCACCAGCTTCAATGTGGAGACCGGCGTCCAGAGCAAGCCCACGCCCAAGGCGCCGTCATACACCCGTGTTTTCGCCGATGCCCTGGTCCAGGAGGCGAACCTCGATCCCAAGGTCGTGGCGATCACCGCCGCGATGCCTTCAGGCACCGGGCTGGATCTGTTCGAAAAGAGCCATCCGGATCGCATGTTCGACGTCGGCATCGCCGAGCAGCACGCCGTGACGTTCGCCGCGGGTTTGGCGACGGAGGGCTACAAGCCCTTCTGCGCCATCTACTCGACCTTTCTTCAGCGCGCCTACGACCAGGTCGTGCACGATGTCGCCATCCAGAACTTGCCCGTGCGATTCGCCCTGGACCGCGCGGGCCTCGTTGGGGCCGACGGCGCCACCCACGCCGGCAGCTTCGACCTGGCCTATCTCTGCTGTTTGCCCAACTTCGTCGTCATGGCGCCGTCCGACGAGGCGGAGCTCAAGCACATGGTCGCCACCGCCGCGGCCCACGACACAGGTCCGATTGCGATCCGCTATCCGCGCGGCGAAGGCGTCGGCGTTACGCTGCCAGAGCGCGGGCAGGTGCTGGAAATCGGCAAGGGACGGGTGCTTCGCGAAGGCAAGGACGTCGCGATTCTCAGCCTGGGCGGCCGGCTACAGAGCGCCCTATCCGCCGCCGACCATCTTCAAGGCCGCGGCTATTCCTGCACCGTGGCGGACGCCCGGTTCGCCAAACCGATCGACGAAGACCTGGTGCGGTGGCTGACCCGCCATCACAACATGCTGATCACGATCGAGGAGGGTTCGATCGGAGGGTTTGGCAGTCACGTCGTCGACTACATCGTGAACAACGACCTGGCGCGCGCGGGATTTGCAATTCGGACGTTGAAGCTGCCGGACAGCTATCTGGAGCACGACGACCAATTTAAACAGTACGAGTGCGCCGGCCTCGACGCATTGGATATCGTCCAAGTTATCGAAGCCCGCATGACGCGGACGGCATGATCGGGTAGAGTTTCACAATGTTGCGCACCCTCTTCCTCCAAGCCCCCTCCTTCGACGGTTTCGATGGCGGCGCGGGATCCCGCTACCAGGCCAAGCGGGAGATAAAATCCTTCTGGTTTCCGACCTGGCTCGCCCAGCCGGCGGCGCTGGTGGAAAACTCCAAGCTGATCGACGGACCGCCGTCAGGAACGACCCTGGCCGAGGTCGTGGCCCAGGCGAACGATTTCGACCTGCTGGTGGTGCACACCTCGGTCCCCTCCTTCGAGTCCGACGTCAAATGCATCGCGGCGATGAAGGCGGCCAATCCATCGCTCAAGGCCGGACTGATCGGCGCCAAGGTCGCGGTCAAGGCCGACGAAAGCCTGGTCGACGCGCCAATCGTGGACTTCGTCTGTCGCAATGAATTTGACTACACGATCAAGGATGTCGCCGACGAAAAGCCCTGGGCCTCGATCCTCGGCCTCAGCTACCGCGATGAGACCGGCGAGATCGTCCACAACCTGGACCGACCGATCCTGGAGGACATGGACGCCCTGCCTTCGGTGATCGACGTCTACAAGCGCGATCTGAAGATCGAAGACTATTTCATCGGCTATCTGAAACACCCCTATCTGTCGGTCTATACCGGCCGGGGCTGCAAGAGCCGCTGCACCTTCTGCCTGTGGCCGCAAACGGTCGGCGGACACCGCTATCGCACCCGCTCGGTCGAGAACGTGGTCGCCGAAATCGCCGCGGCCAAGGAGGCCTTCCCGCAGGTGAAGGAATTCTTCTTCGACGACGACACCTTTACCGACGACCTGCCGCGCGCCGAGGCCATAGCCGAAGGCCTGGGCAGGCTGGGCGTGACCTGGTCGTGCAACGCCAAGGCCAATGTGCCGCGCAAGACCCTGGAGAAGCTGAAGGCTGGCGGCCTGCGTTTGTTGCTGGTGGGCTATGAATCCGGCGATCAGCAGATTCTCTACAACATCAAGAAGGGCATGCGGATCGAGGTCGCCGAACAGTTCACCCAGGACTGCCATGACCTCGGCATCGCCATCCATGGCACCTTCATCGTCGGTCTGCCGGGCGAGACGCGCGAAACCCTGGCCAAGACCAAGGCCTGGGCCTGCAAGATCAACCCGCACACCATCCAGGTGTCATTGGCCGCCCCCTATCCCGGCACCTTCCTCTACGATCAGGCGGTGGAGAATGGCTGGCTGGACGTCGCCAACGCCGAATTGGTCAACGACAAGGGCGTCCAGATCGCGCCGCTGTCCTATCCCCATCTCGGCCACGACGAAATCTTCAGCGCCGTCGAAGATTTTTACAAAGCCTTCTATTTCCGCCCCAGAAAGATCGGCTCGATCGTCAAGGAAATGATCAGCGACGGCGATATGATGAAGCGCCGCTTGCGCGAAGGCGTCGAGTTCTTCCAGTTCCTTCGCGAACGGAAGGCCGCCTAAGACATCTACGGGTTGCCGAACATTGTGTTTGGGCCGACCGCGGGCCAAATGCAGTGATGATGTCCCGCAAAGCTAGTTCCCGCGTCAAAGTCGCCGCCGTCCTGGTGGTCATCCTGTTCGGCGCCTCTGCCGGACCCTCGCTCGCGCGAAGCGCTGACGAAAAAGCGTGGCGCAAAGCCTGTACGGCCGACGCCTTTTCCCTTTGCCCGCTGCAGGCGTTTGCGGGCGATCGCGCTGGGGTCCGCGCCTGTCTGTTGCGAAAGCTCGACAAGGTGTCCGACACCTGCGTCGCCGTGATCAAGTCCGCTCTGCGACAATAGCTCACGTCGCCAAAATGCTCGACAGCGCGCGGCGATTGAAGCCTGGCTTGGACTTCCTCATGCATTCTCAATGACAAATTCCGCGCCGGCGGGAGCGCGCGCTTCTCGGAGCGCGATCTGCATCTGCTTCGCATCGCGTTTTGGCGGCGCGCCGAACATGCGGGCGTATTCGCGGCTGAACTGCGACGGGCTTTCATAGCCGACCTGGAAGGACGCCGCCTCGACATTGGCGGCGCTTGAAATCATCAGCCGGCGCGCTTCCAACAGGCGCAGCTGCTTCTGATACTGTAGCGGCGTCAGAGACGTCAGCGCCTTGAACTGACGTTGGAAGGCCGACGCGCTCATCCGTGCGATCGCGGCTAATTCCTCGATCCGAATCGTTTCCCGGAAGCGGCTTCGCAAGCTGTGCATGGCGCTGATCACCGGGCGCGATGGGCTGCTCGCCAGGGTCATTCTGGCGACATCTCCGCCGTGAGGGCCGGTCAGCAGCCAATAGCAGATCTCGCGCATGATGACGGGGTAGAGCGTCGCAATCGCCTCGGGCGTATCGAGCAGGCGGACCAGGCGCAGCGCACAGTCGGCCAGCGGGCCCTGAAAATCCGTCACGAAGACGCCGCGGCCGGGCTCGCCGCTGGCCCTTGGCGGCGCCTCCAATCCCTCCGCGACGCTCCGCATGATCGCGAGGTCCAGCTCGAACGCGAGAACAAGGCAGGGCTCGCCAGGACTGGCTTCGACGACCCGGCCGATCGAGGGCGTCTCGACGCCGATCACGAGAGCCTGCCCCGCTCTATACTCAAGGCGATTGTCGCCGAACGTCGCCCACTTGGCGCCCTGCGCCACGATGCACAGGGCCGGCCTGGAGATCATGTGAGCCGGCGGCTTCGGATGATCCGATCGCAGGATGGCCAGTCCGTCGATCGCCGTGCTGAACGGGCTCTCTCCGGGGCGGCCATCAGTGTAACGCAGGAGCGCTTTCGCCAACTGATCTGGCACGTCCGACGTTCCTTTCACGCTGAAGCCACGAGCACGCCTATCCTGCTAAGCAGGATTAGGCAAGAAATAGCGATGTTCCGGCATTCCGGTTGTCGACCTTCGGGCGTCATAATGCGCCAGAACACCCGGCTAAGCGCCAGCAGAAAGTTACGTTATGTCAAATGGTAAGATTGCGATCATCACCGGCGGAAGCCGGGGGATCGGCCGCGACGCGGTGCTCTGCCTCGCCAAGCGAGGGGTCCGCTCGATATTCACCTACAATTCCAATCGTGCAGAGGCTGACAAGGTCGTGGCGCTCTGTGCGGAAGCGGGCGCGCGGGCGATCGCCCTGCAGCTCGACACGGGCGATGTGGGCGCGTTCGACGGCTTCGTGGGGCGTGTGGGCAAAGCGCTGGCCGAATTGGACGCCGAGCGTTTCGACTACCTCGCCAACAACGCCGGCACATCGTCCAGCGCAGGCCTGGAGACGATCACCGAGGCGGAGATGGACGCGCTCTACAACGTCCACTTCAAGGGCGTGTTGTTCCTGACGCAGAAGCTGTTGCCGCTGATGAACGATGGCGGCCGGATCGTGAACATTTCCTCAGGCCTGGCCCGCTTCGCCATGCCGGGGCGTATCGGCTATGGTTCGATAAAGGCGGCTGTCGAAGCATTGACCCGGTACATGGCCGTGGAGCTGGGACCGCGCCGGATCGCCGTCAACGTCGTCGCGCCCGGCGCCATCGCCACCGATTTCAGCGGGGGCATGGTTCGCGACAACCCGCACGTTAACAAGATGGTCGCCGACAACACCGCGCTCGGCCGCGCCGGCGCGCCCGCCGATGTCGGACCGGTGATCGCCGCCCTGCTGTCCGACGATTTCGGCTGGGTCAACGCCCAGCGGATCGAAGTCGCCGGCGGCGTTCACATCTAGCGGGCGTCATGTCGAAGCATCTTTGACAAATTCCGCCGTTCGCAAGGCGTACATCGTCACGGGCCCGACCTCTTGGCATAGGTCGCGCCAGGGCGATCCAACTGGCCAAGCACGGCACGGTGGTTGATTGGCGGCGACAATCTCACGGCCCCCGTCGCGAGGTTTTCATCGACGTCAGCCAGGCGTTTGAACCAGCGCCGGCCAGAAAAACCTGGGTCGGCCTGGTCTACGACCCAACAGACCCACTCTATGCCAATCCATAATTAAATCGATTTGTTCGATGGGCACCGGAGCGCTAGCCTTGCGCATCGGGTTACGCTCCCGACCCAAATGGAGGAAATCATGGCCGATGACAGCAAATGCCCGGTGGCGCACGGCCCCGCCCGCAGAACCAACCGCGACTGGTGGCCAGACAACCTGCGGCTCGACGTGCTCAACCAGCACGCCCCGCGGTCGAATCCGATGGGCGAGGTTTTTGACTATGCGAGCGAATTCAATAGCCTGGACCTGGATGCGGTGATCGCGGATCTCCACGCGCTGATGACCGACTCGCAGGACTGGTGGCCCGCCGACTTCGGCCACTACGGCGGCCTGTTCATCCGCCTGGCCTGGCACAGCGCCGGCACCTATCGCACCAGCGATGGGCGCGGCGGCGCGGGGGGTGGCCAGCAGCGGTTCGCACCGCTGAACAGCTGGCCCGACAACGCCAACCTGGACAAGGCGCGCAGACTGCTCTGGCCGATCAAACAGAAGTATGGCCGCAAGCTCTCCTGGGCGGACCTTTATGTGCTGGCCGGCAACGTCGCCCTGGAGTCGATGGGCTTCAAGACCTTTGGCTTCGCTGGCGGACGGGCCGACACCTGGGAGCCCGAGGAGCTGTTCTGGGGGCCGGAAGGTTCCTGGCTGGGCGCCGAGCGCTACAGCGGCGAGCGCCAGCTGCACAAGGCGCTGGGCGCGGTGCAGATGGGCCTGATCTACGTCAATCCCGAAGGGCCGGACGGCAAGCCCGACCCGATCGGCTCGGCGCGGGACATTCGCGAGACCTTTGCGCGGATGGCGATGAATGACGAGGAGACGGTCGCGCTGATCGCCGGCGGCCACACCTTCGGCAAGACCCATGGCGCCGGCGACCCATCGTTCGTCGGACCGGAGCCCGAAGGCGCCGTCATCGAGGACCAGGGCCTGGGCTGGCGCAGCAAGCATGGGACCGGCCTTGGCGCGGACGCCATCACCGGCGGCCCGGAAGTGACCTGGAGCCAGACGCCGACCCGGTGGAGCAATAACTTCTTCGACAACCTGTTCGGGTTCGAATGGGAGCTGACCAAGAGCCCGGCCGGCGCGCTGCAGTGGCAGGCGAAGGATGCGCCGGCGACGATTCCCGACGCCTACGACAACTCGAAGACGCGCGTTCCCACCATGCTGACCTCGGACCTCGCCCTGCGGTTCGACCCTGAATACGAGAAAATCTCGCGGCGTTTCCACGTCAATCCCGACCAGTTCGCGGACGCCTTCGCCCGCGCCTGGTTCAAGCTGACCCACCGCGACATGGGACCGATCCAGCGTTACCTCGGCCCGCTGGTCCCGAAGGAGACGCTGATCTGGCAGGATCCGATCCCGGCCCTGGATCACCCGCTGGTCGACGCCGGGGATATTGCGGCGTTGAAAGCCAAAATCCTCGCCTCGGGCCTTTCCGTATCCCAGCTGGTATCGGCCGCCTGGGCGTCCGCCTCGACGTACCGCGGCTCGGACAAGCGGGGCGGCGCCAATGGCGCGCGCATCCGGCTGGCGCCGCAGAAGGATTGGGACGTCAACAACCCGGCCGAACTGGCCAAGGTGCTGAAGGCGCTCGAAGCGATCCAGCAGGCGTTCAACAGCTCGGCCGCCGACGGCAAAAGGGTGTCGCTGGCGGACCTCATCGTGCTGGGCGGCTTGGCGGCGATCGAGAAGGGTGCAAAGGACGCCGGGGTCGAGGTGACGGCGCCCTTCACGCCGGGACGCATGGACGCCTCGCAGGACCAGACCGACGCGGACTCGTTCGCGCCGCTTGAACCGGCTTCCGACGGGTTCCGCAACTATCGGCTCGGCGAGCAGTTCATGGCGCCCGAAGAAGCCCTGGTCGATCGGGCCCAGCTGCTGACGCTGAGTGGACCGGAATTGACGGTGCTGGTCGGCGGCCTGCGAGTCCTGGGCGCCAACGCCGGCGGGTCCCCGCACGGGGTCTTCACCCAGCAGCCCGGCAAGCTCACCAATGACTTCTTCGTCAACCTGCTCGACATGGGAACCGAGTGGCAGGCGGCCGCCGGCGGCGATGTGTTCGAAGGCCGTGATCGCAAGACCAAAGAGCTGAAGTGGACCGGCACGCGGGTCGACCTCATCTTCGGCTCGCACTCGGAACTGCGGGCGCTGGCGGAGGTCTATGGCAGTTCGGACGCCCAGCAGAAGTTCGTGAAGGACTTCGTGGCGGCCTGGACCAAGGTGATGAACCTGGACCGCTACGATCTGGCCTGAACGGCGACGCCTATACCGGCCGAGTTCGAGCCGGACATAGTCTTCGTCTTCCCGGACGCCCGAAGGGGCGATCCGGGGGCCAGGGGATGTCGATCCACAGCGAGGACCTAGCCTGACAGCCCCTCCTCGGTGGAGTGCGTGCGAATATCGATGATGCGGCGCTCGCCTCCGACGCGCCCGAGCTGGACGACCACATCGATCAGCGAACGCGCGTAGGCGATGGTCTCGCCGCGCGAGAGCGAGAGCCCGGACTGCATGACCATCAGAGCGATCTGCTCCAGCGCGCCCTCGGGCGTGTTGGCGTGGACGGTGGTGAACGAGCCGGGGTGACCGGTGTTGATCGCGCGCAGAAACGTCGCGGCCTCCCGCCCGCGGATTTCCCCCACGATGATGCGATCTGGCCTGAGACGAAGAGACGCCTGCAGCAAGTCCTCGACCGTGACCTTGGCTTCGCCCAGGTCGCCCTTGACCGCCACCAGGCCCACCGCGTTCGGCTGAGAGACGACGATCTCCGGCGTGTCCTCGACGGTGATGATCCGTTCATGCGCCGGCACCGCTTTCAGGAGCGAATTGAGAAAGGTCGTCTTTCCGGACGAGGTGCCGCCCGAGATCAGCACCGTCTTGCACGCCTGGACGGCCTGGCGAAGGAAGGCGATCGGCGCGGCCCTGACACGCTCCGCCGCGGTCAGGTTGTTCGTTTGCTCGTCCATGGCCGGCGGCAGGGGGCGGTCGTAGTCCTCCAGGGGGCGTTCGATGGTCAAATGGCGCCGTATTGAAAGCGCCCAGCCCGCGCGGGTCGCGGGAGGGCCGATCATCTGCACCCGCTCTCCGCCCGGCAGCATGGCGGCCATCAGCGGGCTTTCCCGGTTGACGCCCTGGTGCGTGGTTCTGGCGATCTGGGCCGCCAGTCGCCCCAGCAGCAGATCGTCCACCTCGGGCGCCTCAACCCGGCGCATCACGGCCTGCCCGGCCCTTTCGATCCAGATCTCGCCTGGCCGGTTGACCATGACCTCGGTGACGTCCGGCTGTTCCAGAAGCGTTGCGAACGGCCGCAGGTAGGCGCGCAGATAGATCCCGCCGGATGCGGGATCATCCAGCGGGATCGCCGCGGCGATGCTCAAGGCGCATCTTCCGAGAAGTCGAGATCCCGGGCGACGAACACCTGGATCGGCGTCCCCTGGGCGACCCGCACCGTGGGGGAAATCTTGACGTCGTTCTGCAAGGCCACGCTAGCGGCGGAGGTTCCCTGGGTGGCCGTGCCGATCACCACGGTATTGCTTGGTCCCGCAACGCTGGCCAAGCCTCCCACCACCGAGAGCAGGATGGCCGAGCCGTAGCGCTGCAGGAAGTGCCGGTCGACCTTGCCGGAGAGGCCGGCCTCGCCCTGGTCGTCGGTGGTCGGGGAACCAAGTTGGATGGTGATCCCGTCGGGGCGCAGGACGCGGGTCCAGACGATCAGCATCCGGCTCTGACCGGTCTCCAGGGCGCTCTTGTATTGGCCCACCAGGCGCGATCCGCGGGGGATGAGGACCTTGGATCCGTCAAATGATCTCACGTCGCGGCTGACCAGTGCGCGGGTATAGCCGGGCAGGTCGGAGTCCAAGCCGGTTTCCAGGACCGCCGGGATGACTGAACCCTGGGCGATGACCTTGTCCGGGTGATCGATCTTCTGGACATGGCTCGTCGGCACACGCTCTTCGCTCATGCGCGTGGTGAACTGATCGTTCTGCGAGGCCGAGGCGTCTGATTTGGCAAGGTCGGCGGCCGCCGGCGCCGTCTTTGGCGCGGTGACGACGGCTGGAGGCGCAACCGAGCTGCTGTCCACCACCAGGACCGGCGTTTGGCTGGGTGGGGCGAGCGCCGGGGTCGGAGTCACCGTGGTTGGAGTCGAGATCGTCCCCTGCGGCGGCGCTTGCGGCGCGCTTTGTTGGGCGACGGCCTTCGCCGCGGTCGGGGGCGGCGTCGGCGGGGCCGCCGCCGCGCGGTGGTTGGCCAGGCTGAGGATCGTGAATCCGCCCAGGGCTGCGGCGCCGATCAGGCCGATGGCCAGACCCATGCCCTCGGCGACGCTGGGCCGCCGCCCCACCTCGGGCGCGGAGCGCACGCTGGCCAGATCCAGCTCGTCGGAACTGGCGGCGAAGCGAGGATCGCGATTCATGGACAGGCCGGTGATGGTCATGGATTCTTCGGCTCCGTGCGGGCGTGGGGCGCGTCGGCGTCGAGCTTGGGCTCCTGGTACGCGTCGTTGTAGAGCACGGCGACGACGGAGCCCCGGCGAAGCACCAACGCGCGCGTCACGCCGTCGACGACCACGTAGTCGCCCTTGACGACATAGTTGACCACCGTCTCGGTCTTGCCGGGACCAAGGGTGTAGATCGCCGGAACCGCGACCCCATCGGCCCAGCGCAGGTAGATCGAGTGACCGTCGTCGAATACGCGCGCGGGCACGTTCGCCGCGCTCCCGGTGAAGGTATAGGCGGTGTTCCGGACGCCAGGCGGCGGAAGCGTGGCGTCTGGCGGCGCAACGGGAGTCGCCGGACCTGGCGCGGCGGCTTCGGGCGGGCCGGCCGCCAACGCCGGCGCGGGGGCCGGTTCGGCGGGATAGGCGAACTGGAGTTCATAGGTCACCCGCCCGGCGCGACAGGCGGCGTCATCGCGTGCGACCAGCTCAAAGGCGTAACGGCGCCGGTCGGTGACGACCATCATGTTGGTCCGGCCGTTTCGCGCGGCCGGCTTCAGGAACAACAGATTCGCCCGCTTGTTGGGGGTCGCCTGCCAGAGCGCGGCGTCTCCGAGCGCGACGTTCTCGACCTGCTCGCCAGCCGCGAAAGCGACGGTGGACTGAAAGCCGAAGCAGCCGTGCAGGGTCGTCACGGCCAGAGGGTCATAGCCGACCTGGACTATGCGCGAATCATGAGCGGCCGCGACGAGGGGAATGGCCATCGTGGCCACCGTGGCCACGAGGACATTGAGCAAGGGTCTGGTCTTCATCGGTAGGCTCCGGAGAGTCCCGAGGCGCGAGCGGCGGCGGGGCGGATGCCTTGGCCGAGCCCCTCGACCCGGCGTTGGCCGCCCGCGGCGGGACTTGTCGTGACGCCGGCGTCGATGCGAGGCGCGCTCGTCGCCTGCTGGACACGCACCGAAACGGTCGCGGACTCGCCGGCGCCGTCGCGGCTAAGGGCGGTGGCGACCTGCCCCACCCGCCGATCCGTCGCGTCGGACGACGGGCCCCTGCCCCCTGCGGCGGCGGCGGCCGGCGGCGGCATCGAAACCTGGGGCGCCGGTTCGAATCCGGCCAGCGGGGAGTCCCGATGTTCGGCGCTCCGGCCCAGCTTCCAGCCATGGACCAGGCTCGCCGATGTCCACATCAGCATTCCGATCAAGCCGACGTAGACGACAGAGCCGATGAACAGTTCGACGATTGGCCGCAGATCGGCCACGGCGGCGGCCGGGTTATCCGCGATGGCGTCAACCAGGGGCCCCAGGATGGCGATGGCGGCCGAGCCGGCCAATACGGTCAGGGTGGGCGCGAGCGCGAACAGCAGCGAAGTCCGCAGCCAGCTCTCGAACAACCCCCGCGTCTGGCGGAACAGGGCGAGCACGATGAATATCGGACCGAGCGCAAGGAGCAGCGCCAGGACGATGCGGGTCAGCACCAGGGCGCCGGCCGACGCCAGCAGGATCAACATGCCGCTGATCCAGACGAGCGCCGACGCCATCTGCGGCCCGGCCAGCGGGCCGAGCGCTTTGGAGGCGCCCGGCGCACTGTCCCCAAGCGTCTTGGCGACGTCGGCAAACCGACCGAGCACATCGTCGAGCCGCATGGCGAAGCCAACGGTGTCGCCGTTTCCCCCGGCCAGGGCGGTTGCGATCTGCTGAGGCCCACCGACCAGCAGACCGTAGACCACCGCCTGATAGGCCGGCCAGGAGGTCGCGAAGGTGAGCACCAGACCGATGGCCATCACCTTGGGCGCCATGCCCGAGAGCGTCAGGCGCGTGCGGCCGGTCATCAACCCCAAGGCGATGAAAGCGACATAGAGGGTCAGGAGCACGGTCAGCACCGCGCCGAAAGCGCCGCCCTGACCGAACAGTCGCGCGTAACTTGACGTAACCACCGCTCCCACGCGGCAATCCACCGACGCCAGGGCGTGGGCGACTCCCAGGGCCTGTTCGTCGAAGCCAGGGCAGGCGGCGACGCTCACGGGACGGCCCTCAGACGCGGCGCCAGGTCAGCCTCGAGGTCTGCCGGACCGGGCCACGGGGACCCGATCAGGTGCGGCCACCACGCGGCGGGCCGGTCTCCCAGGCGCGCGCGCAATTCATCCAGACGCCGCACCGACGACTCGCGGCCCGACAAGGCCACCAGAAGATCGGGCATGGCGGCGAGATCCAACCGCGCCACCACGCTGTGGTTGCCGTGTTTGACCAGAAAGCCGTGGGACTGCGGCGGCAGGCCCCGCACCAGGTCCAGTTCGTGCTCGGTCAGGCCAAAGCCGGCGCAATAGTCCTCCTGCTGCGCCCGCGGATTGGGCATGAAGATCTGGGTGGCCGCCTGCTCGATGATCGCCGAGGCGATGCGGCTGTCGAGCGCGTCACGGGCCGACTGGGTGCCGAAACCCAGGATGGCGTTGCGTTTGCGCAGGGTCTTCATCCAATCGCGGATGCGCGCGGCGAACACCTCGTCGTCGAGGGCCTTCCAGCCCTCATCAATCAGGATCAGGGTCGGCTCTCCGTCCAGCCGCTGCTCGACCCGATGGAACAGGTACATCATCGCCGGGGTGCGGAGGACGGGGTCCTCCAGCAGCGCGGTCATGTCGAAGCCCAGCGTACGGGTCGAGGCGTCAAGACGGTCGACCGGATTGTCGAACAGCCAGGCGTGCTCGCCCTTCCCGATCCACGGTCCCAGACGCGACACCAGGTCGCCCTCCTGCGGACGACGTGATCCCGCCAGCAGTTCGATGAAGTAGCGGAGCCGGCGAAAGGACGGCTCCTGCTCGTAATTGGCCACGACCGCGGCGGCGATGAGCTTCTCTTCCTCCGGCGAAGGCCATTCACCGGGCTTGCACACCAGGCGGGCGACTAGAGCGCGCAGGAAGGCGCGGTCGGCGGGCGTTCCTTCGTTTTGAAAGGGATTGAAGCCGGTGAATTCGCCCGGGCGCAGCACGGCGTAGTGGCCGCCGATCGCGCGGATGAAGATCTCGGCGCCCCTGTCCTTGTCGAAGAAGATCGTGCGGGGCCCGAACCGCGCCGCCTGCGCCGCCAGGAAGTTCAGCACCACCGTCTTGCCGGACCCCGACGGCCCGATGATGGTGAAGTTGCCGAGGTCGCCGCGGTGGAAGTTGAAGAAATAGGGGGTGGCCGAGGTGGTCTCGAACACGCTGACCGCCTGGCCCCAATGGTTGCCCTCCGCTTGGCCGATGGGGAAGCCGTGCAGGCTGGCGAACCCGGCGAAGGCGCCGCTGGAAATCAGCGCGCGACGGGCGCTGTAGGCCTCGTTGCCTGGAAACTGCGCCCAGAACGCCGGCTCCAGGGCGAGCGTCTCCCGGACGGCCACGGCGCCGATGTCGGCCAGGGCGGAGGCGCAGTCCGCCGCCGCCCGATCCAGCTCCGCCAACGACGGCGCCCGCACCAGCAGACCGAAATTGTGCTCGCCCATGGCCGAGCGGCCGGACGAGAGGTCGTCCTTGGCCTCCACCAGCCCTCGCCGGAGGCTCTGGGCGTCATCGTCGGCGGCGCGGAAGCGGCGCAGCGCCAGGTCCACCCGCTCGGCGCCGATCTGCCGGTCAACGAAGGCGAAGCTCTCCGAGAGCGTCATTTCGTATGGCAGGCGCAAGAGGGCGTCCGTCATGCCGGGCTGAGCCTGGGAAGGATATTCCTTCAGCGACAGGATCGCGGCGAAGCTCCTGTCCGCGCCCGCGCCCTTCTGCTCCAGCGCCTCGGCGCCGAAGCTGGTCCGCTTATAGGGAATGTGCCCGCCGACATCCCCGGACGGCGCTAGCGCTGGCCTCAGTTCGCCATTGTAGAGCGCCGAGAGCATCTCCACCGGCTCCGAGCAACGACCGAACGGGGTGTCGTAACCGCTCAGCAGGCGCGGCGCATAGGCCGACAGGCCCGATTGCAGCGCCTCGCGCGCCGCGTCCAGCTCACGAATCTCCCGCGCCAGGGCGGCGTCGCGTTCGGTCTGGCCGAGGCCGCGCGAGAACAGTCCGCCGATCCGGTCGGCCAACCCCGCTTTGCCCTTGGCCGACCGGCGGACGATGCTGATGAACAGGTTGTTGACGAACAGGCGCCGCGCCTCGATGCGCTCGCGCCAGCGGCGGTCGATCTCCGCGCAAACCGGATCGGCGAAATCCGCCGAAAGCTCGACCGAGACCCTGCGGCGCAGAATATGATGGTGCACGACGAAGCTGGACCCGGCGACCGCCTTCAGCGCCGCATCGCGCATGAGCTGGCGATGGTTGAGGTCGGCCGTCTCCGCCGTCTCGAACGCGAACCCCTCCAGATGCAGACACTGCATGAGCGCGCCGTCCCGCAGCAGGACCGTACGCTCATCCAGTATCTGTCCGTAGGGCAGCCGGTCGCCGGCCTTTTCCTCGCGCGCTCGCCGCATTGCGCCCTCAAGGATAATAGGTGTTGCAGCGGAAGCGCCGCCAGTCGCGATTGCGCGGACAGCGGCTCACGCGCACGAGCCACAGATCAAAGATGCGCGGCTCGCGCAGGCACGCGAGATAGCCGACCATATGCGCCAGCAGCGCCACGCCGAACGCCCAGAAGGACCGGGTGATCAGGAAGGTCTCGGTGGTCACCACGCCGTTGATCACGAAGAAACTATAGGTGACGCCCGCGAACATCTGCGGCTGCGTCAGGGCGCGGAAAATGGTGACACGCGTAAGATCGGCCACGTCGATCAGCCGGCCGCCGACCGGATTCCGCCGACGATGGTGGCCGCGCCGAACAGGATGAAACACCCCACGATGACCGTCGCGCCGTAGCGCCAGTTGATGCGGCCGGTGAGCATGAGAAAGCCGACCACCGCGACCGCGATCACCGCCACGCCGCTGGCGACCTCGCCGAGCAGCGTGTTCTGCATCCAGGTCACCGCGCTGAGGATCGGGCCGGCGCCGGCGGGGGTCGCGGCTTGGGCGAGTGTGGGCAGAACGCCGCCGGCCAGGGTGGCGAGGGAGACGGAAAGACGTTGTTTCATGGCTGACCTGCGGGATTGAGGACGGGCGGAGCCGCCAGACTGTGTTCCGCCAGCGTGTTGAGGTTGTTGGCGACGTAGGCGCGGGTCTCGCGATACGGTGGAACGCCGGAGTACCGCGCCACGGACTCCGGGCCGGCGTTGTAGGCGGCGAGCGCGAGGTCAAGGCGACCATCGAACCGATCCAGAAGGGATCTCAGGTACGCAGCCCCTCCGTAGATATTGTCCTCGGGGTTCCGCGGATCGACGCCAAGCGCGCGAGCGGTGGCCGGCATCAGCTGCATTACGCCCACCGCGCCGGCCGGCGATTTGGCGTCGGCTCGATAGTTGGACTCTGCTCTTGCGATCGTATCGACCAGTTCCGGCGCCAAGTCGTATTTCGCCGCCGCCGCCTCGATGACTGCCGTAAAGTGTGAACGACCAGCCGGCGGCGCCGTTGTGGCAGGCGGCCGTACGCCGTCGACCTGGTGGATCGCGCCCTCGCTCACCTCAAACACTTGCGCGGAGGCGGCGTGAGCGGAGAACGCCAACGCAGCCACAGCCAAGACCGGCGCGCGGTTGGGATGGCGCGGTCTTTCAACCGCGCCATCCCTCCGGGGCGTCAGGGGGTGGGGACCCCGGATCGAGTGAAACGAAGGCCGCATCAGCGCCTAGTAGGTGAACGACGGAGGCGTCGACGACGACGTCGTCGTGGTCACTGTCCCGGCGGAGATGGCCCCGTAGAGGCCCTGAGACTTCATGTCCGGTTGGGCGGCGTAGTACAGGCTGGTGGCCGATTGGTTGAGCGCCCCGTTGCCGAACGCTATGCCCCACAGGCCAGGGATATGGATCGGGGCGCCCGTGGTGGAGTCCGTGAGCGTGCCGATCATCTGTCCGGTGGTCGGATTGAACACGTTGATGCGGCCATCGCCGAAATTGCCCACCAACAGATCCCCGGCAAAGGAGCCGAATCCGGATGGCGCAATAGCCATGCCCCACGGCGCGTTGAGCGGACCGCCGACGCCGATCAGCTCCTTCACCAGCGTGCCCGTGCCGTCGAACACGTCGACGATGCCGAGTCCTTCGCCGTCCACCTCGGGGCCGGGCGTGGCCGGCTGCATGGCGTAGGAGACATAGATCATATTGCCGAGGGTCTGGATGCCGAAAGCGGAATAACCGGCGGGCAGATTCGGATCTTTGAAGCCGCCGGAAAACGCGGTCGTGTTCGACTTGAAGTTGGAGTCGAGCACGTCGATCGCATTGTGGGCGAAGTCGGCGGCGAGGATGAAGGTCGACCCCGAGGACTGGGTGTAGATCGCCAGGCCGGTGAAGCTGTCGCCCTGGGCGCTGCCGTCGAACTCGGTGATCGCCGTGTTCCCTGTCGACCAGGCCGAGATGGTGCCGCCGGTGCCATCGAAGATGAACTGGGCCGGACCGGCGCCCGCCGAGAACCCAGTGCCGAAGCTACAGGCCGAGGCGGCGACGGTGGTGCAGTTGATCGTGTTGATGTTGGCGACGATGCCCGTGGGGCCCGCGGCGCCGCCGCTGGCGTTGGCGGGAATCGCCACCGGCGGCGGTTGCGACGTCGGGATCGGCGTTCCGTTCGCCTGGTAGAGGCTCGACAGGTTGGTCGAGTGGTCGTTCACCCAGACCGCCGAACCTGGCCCGAACGCGATGCCCCATGCGCCAGAGAGATTGGGGTCAAGGCTGGTGTCTTCGGTTTGGGGAAAGGTGAAGGAGCTGCTGTCGCCTGGAGCGACCGTGTTGCTGGGAAGGGTGTCCATAGTGCCCGAGGCGGTATTCGACGTCAGGGCCAGGTTGCTGAACGAGGACGTCGTGGACGGCGTCGAGGTCGACCCGCCTGAGGTCGACGAACTCGATGAACCGCCGCCGCCACTGCCGCCACCACCGCACGCGCTCAACGCCAGGGCGCTAGCGCCGGCCGCCAGCCAAACCAAACCGGAACCAGTCTTCCTCATGCTCCACCTTTCCAATCACGGACGAGGAGCCCTTGCGCCTCACCTGAACCGTGAGTGCCGGCCGGCGAGCGGAAGGTTCAAAGCAGCGCAAAAAAATTTTGATCAGAAGAAACCGGTCAAGCTCACGATCAGCGCATCGCGCGCCTGACGATATCCGACCGGGTACTCCAGCTGCGGCGTCGTCGCCGTCCATCCCAATTGGACTTCGCTATGCCGAAATTCCCAGGCGGCGCCGGCGCCAAGATCACCGTGTTGGCGGTCGCTATTGGGCCCCTCGGAACCGCCGAGCGGTGTCAGCCCGCCCAGATGAGCATACAGGCGCAGTTGGCTCATCGGCCTGATTGAAGCGGTGACGTCCAGATATGCCGTCCGCAAATTCTGCCCGAGATAGTCCGGCGACACATACAGGCGCGCGCTGAGGTCTGGCATAGAGACGCCGGCATACAGTTCGCTATAATTTATTCTGTAACGCTGCGTAGCGTCCTGGGCGGCGCTCGGATTGTAACCTGGCGCGCCGGGGGTGTTCTGGGCCGAGCGGATAATCTGTTGGACCGGTAAGTAGAGAATCATATCGGCGTTAGTGGCGCCGACGTCCCAGCCAAGCCCGTTCGCCATCTGTTTGGCGAAGCCGGCGTAGGCGACATAGCCGAGCGCCTGGACGCCATCGCGAGCGGTTTCCCCGCCGATGATCGACGCGCCGGCATAGGCGCCGCTGGCGTGATCGTAACTCAGGCTGAGCCTGACATCCGGCTCCCCGTCGGTCAGGCTAACGCCACGAAACCTGTATTGCGACTCGACCGTCGCCGCCGCGACAAGCTGGGCCCGCGCGACGGCGGGGACCGCTAGGCCGAGCAGGAGGACTGCGAGAACGAGGCGGAAGATATCTCGGCCGCGTGACTGGAGGTCATTTCGCAACGGTCGCCAACACCTCACGCGGATGGGCGCAGTCGCAAACGCACGGCTCCGGCTTCTGCAACAGCGTCGCGCACGCATTGATGCCTTCACCGCGATAGGCGACGACCAGCGCCGACGCGCCATGAGCCACCGGCGTTCTTTGCCGCAACAACGCGAAAAGACCGCTCACATGAGCGGCCGCATAGGAACTGCCGTTGACGAAAAACCATCGGCCGCCCGGCTCGGTGGTGGGCACGTCCCGCCCGGGCGCGTTGAACACGCCGGCGATCGGCGGACCGGTCGCTTCATCGAGCACGGCCACGGCGCCCTTGTGCGACGCCGGAAAGCCGCCGTCCGGCAAGTTGCGGTCATAGGCCGCCACGACCGTTATGTTGTCGGCGAGAGCGATGTCCAGCAGCCTACCCAGCAATTGATCGCTCGGCCCGGCCAGGCTCATATTGATGACCTGAGCCTTGTGATTGATCGCGAATTCAAGGGCTTTCGCCAAGGCGAGCGAGTCGCAGAGCGTCGCCGCGCCGTGCGGCTCGGAGCCCGGGCCCGCACTCTCCTGCCAGCAGGCGCGCAGGGCCATCAGCCGAGCCTCGGGGGCGACACCGGCTATTCCGACGCCATTGTCCGCCCGGGCCGCGATGATACCGGCCACGCCCGTTCCGTGTTCCTCGGGAGCGCTTGACCGATCGGGCACGAAATTTTCGCTCATCTCGACCTGGCCGATCAGGTCCGGGTGCGTCTTGTCGATCATGCTGTCGATCACCGCGACCCGGACATTTCGCCCCGTGGAGATTTGATGCAGATCGGCCAGGCGCCATTCGCGCGCCGCGGGCTGCAGGCGATACAGGGGATCGTTGTGCGTGAGCGGCGCGGCCTGGCCATGGTAGGTGTGCATGGGCTCGGACCACGAAACGATAGGATCGCGGGCGAGGCGCGCCGCGACGTCCTCGGTCGACTGGTTCGCGGGTACGACCATCACGAAGCAATCCACCTTCAAGAGCGGCATGGGCCATTCGTCGACGACCGAGACGCCTTGCTCGCGCGCCAGGCGCTGGGCCGCGCGCCAACGGGCGCTACGCCCCTCTCCGTCGCCATAGCTTCCGCCGTAGCCGGAATCCGGCCTGAAATGGGCGGGCGCCATCCGGAGCATAACGAGGACCTTTCGCTCCGCCCCCGCGTTCTCCGGACGTTGGGGGTCCGGACCTTGGGCCCTGGTCAGGCTGACTGGGACCAGCAACAGCGCAAGAGCAATCGCGAGTCCGCGGAGGAGCAACGACATCAAGGGTTCTCCCCGGCGTCTATCGGCTCGGCGAGCACGACCTGCTTGCGCGCGCGCAATCTGGTCAGCGCGGCGGCCCGCCCCGCGGGAGGCACATGGAGCAGATAGGCGTCGGCGACCGTCGGTCCATCCACCAGGCGCGCGTCATTGGACCTGATGATCGCCCGCAATTCTCGCTCCTGGGTTTCGGGCCCGAACACCACCACGACATTGGCCGCGGCGCTTGCCGGCGCCGCCCCCAAGGCGTGATAGCGGGCGGGCTCGTCGGTCCGCCAGACCGCGACCCCCATGACCAGCAGCAGGCAAAATTGCCCGGCCACCGCCCAGCGCAACCACGCCGCCTCCGAGCGTGGCGCAGGAACGGACCGAGCCTTCTCGAGCACCGTCGCGATCCATCCTCGGAAGGAAGCTCGCCCTTGCGATTCCTGATCGATCTGCCGGCGGATGGCCTTCCAGCCCCGCTCCACATCAAGCGAACGCTCACCAACCGGCAGGCCGGCGATCTCCGCGGCTAGCCGCAGTTCGCCGCGCAGTTCGGCCTGGCATTCGGCGCACTCGCTCAGATGGGCTTTGACTTGGGCCGCTTCAGACGGCTCGAGCACGCCCTTCACATACCAGGGCAGCAGCGACTGAATTTCGCGGTGGCGATCGCCGGGCAATTGGATGATCCGTCCTGTCATGGCGTCCTCACAGCCAATCCGCCAAGTTGCCGGCCAAAAGGGTCTTCAGGTACCGGCGGGCATGAAACATGCGCGTCTTCACCGTATCCACCGGACAGGCCATGATCTCGGCGATCTCGCTGTATCCGATCTCGTGAAAATAGGTCAGGTCAACGACTGTACGGTGGTCCGGTGAAAGTTCATCCATGGCGCTGAGCAGCGCGCCCTGAACCTGCCTGCGCCCCAGCTGCTGCTCTGGCCCAGCCTCATCGCTGGCGCGAGAGTCTGCGTCCTTGTCTTCAACGGGTTCGTCCAGGCTAGACCGCGCCCTGAGCGCCTTGCGGTATGCGATCGCGAAGATCCACGTCGATAGCTTGCTCGCTCCACTATAGGCATCGGGGCGACGCCACACGGCCATGAGCGTGTCGTTGAGCACCTCCTCGACCAACTCGGGCTTACGCAGCAGATGAGAGAGAAACCTGGTCAGCTTCGGGTGGTAGAGCCGATACAGGTCCTCAAACGCCCGCTTGTCTCCGCCGGCCACGCGGCGGAGCAGTCGCAGGTCGTCTTGCGGCGCGGACGCTAAGGCTATGTTGATTTCGCCGCGCGTTACGGCGCTCTGGCTGCGCACAATCGGAACCCCTCTCCGACCGTAAGTGCCGCCCAGCCGAGAAAAGGTTCAAACGACGCGGAAATTTAATTGGCAAGCCGGATCGGTCGGGCCATCGCCGCTTTTGAGACTCATGAGCGGCCCGACGGTTTCGGGGACGGCATACAGCCGGGCGCCGCGTCGCGCAGCGCAGGCGCCGAGACCGACATTCGATATCAGCGGCAGTCCAGACTGCTTGGATCGACGATTTATCCCACCACTCGCGCCGAACGGAGCCCGTGCAGGCTGTTGCCCAGCAGAATAGGACGTGAGGCGAGCAGTTCGGTCGACACGATCTGCTCGGTCGCCTGGCCGCTTTCAATTAGGAACTGTCGCAGCACGCCGGGTAATACGCCACTTGAGAGTGGCGGGGTGATAAGCGCTCCGCCCATCTCGACGAATACAGAATTGCGGGAGGCTTCGGCGACCTCGCCCCGCCGATTCAGGAAAAGCACCTCGTCAAATCCCTGCGCGGCGGCGTCCCTGAAGGCGCGTTCGTAGACCTCTCGGCGGGTCGTCTTGTGTCGGAGGAAGGGGTCGCCGGGATCAAGGCGCTCCACGGCCAAACTGAGGTTCAGCACCTCCTTTGACGCCACGAGCGGAGTATGGGTGATTTCCCAGACGCCTGCGCGCGCCAGCTGCAGGCGCACCCGTCGGTCCTCCGCCGTCTGACCCCAGGTCGCCGCTTGCCGGCTCAACGCTCGCTCCGCCCTTACCCGATCGAAGACGAAGCCAAGTTGGCGTGCTGATCTGGCCATACGGGCCAGATGCAGATCGAGGCGGATAAAGCCCTCCGCGCGCGACCATCTGAACGTCTCGATCAGGCCATAGTCGTCGGCCAGGTCCGTCAGCACCCTGGCCTTGAGGCAGGCCTCCTCGTACTCCGCGTCAGGATCGGAATCGGCGACGACCCCGCCGCCGACGTCGTATCGGCCCTCGCCGTCGGATCTAATGACGGCCGTCCGGATGGCGACATTGAACGCCATGTCGCCGCCCGGCGAAATCGCCCCGAGCGCGCCGGTGTAGAAGCCGCGGGGCGAGGCCTCCAACGACCGAATAATCTCGGCGGCGCGGATTTTGGGCGCGCCGACGATGGAGCCACAGGGAAACAGCCCGGCGACACGCTTGCGCAAGCTCACGCCCGTTTCCAGGCGGCTTGTGATGGTGGAGGTCAGGGCGTGGAAGCTGGGATAGGTCTCGACGGTGAAGAGGTTTGGTACACGCACTGTGCCGGGCGCCGAGATTCGCGCGAGATCGTTACGCAGCAGATCGACGATCATGACGTTCTCGGCCCGCTGCTTGGGGTCGGCGCGCAAACTGTCGCGTGCCCATTGGTCGGCGGCCGGGCCGGCGCCCCGTGCGACAGTTCCCTTCATGGGGCGGGCTGTCGCCTGGCCATCCTTTGTCTGGACCCAAAGCTCCGGCGATACGGATAGGACCGTCATGTCGCCCAGGGCCGCTACGCCGCCATGGGCGACAGGTTGCCTGGACCGCAGGGCGGCGTAGAGGCTGAGCGGATTGTCTGCGCAGTGAAAGCGCAGCGGGAAGGTCAGATTGACCTGATAGACATCGCCCGCCTCGATCAGGCGAAGGATCTGCTCGACCTTGCCCGTATGCCGAGCCCGGTCGTGGCCGCTCCGCAAGTTCGTAATCGGCGGCGGCGGTCCCAAGGTCGCGAAGGCGGCGTCCAAAACCTCGGCCGGAACGATCGTCGGCGGCTCGAACAATCCCAACCATAACAGCGGCGTTTCCCGGCCTTCGGGCATCCGGGGCGCGAGTTTCGGTTCGAGCGCATAGCCGAGCTCATAGGCGAAAAGCCCGGCGGCATGGAGTCCGTCGGCCAGGCCTCGTTCGATCTGGCCAAACGCCGCCTCGATGCCGCCAGGATCGTCGCACCGGATGACCGCACAGGGCTTGGTATAGAGCCGCGCGGCCACGCCGTCCGTGAGCCTGTCTTCCAGCAGCACATAGGGCGCCGTCAGCGTATCGAGCGAAAACTCTTCCAATCCAACGCCCTCTCGCCGTGTCGCAATGCACCGCCGTAACGGCGCTACATCCCGTCCAGTGACGGATATCTCAATGACATAACCATATAAAGATATCTTTATGTCATCCTTGACAGCGGAGGCGGAAGACGGCCTTATGACGAGGTCGAGGTTCTTCGTGTCGCTCGCGGCGCGAAGCTAAGACGGGAAGCCGGTGGCGCTCCTCGGAGCGGAATCCGGCGCTGCCCCCGCAACTGTGAGCGGCGAGCGGCGGTCCTTCATTGTGTCACTGGCGCACGCCGTCCTTCGGGGTGGAGCGCCGGGAAGGCCTGGACCGACGTGACGACCCGTGAGCCAGGAGACCTGCCTCGTCAGATAACGTCCTCCGGCGGGGTGTCCGGTCAGGTCGCAAGTCCGGCGCGTCCAGCCCTGCAGGCGACGTGCGCCTGCTCGCGTCTGGCTCAAGCCTCGCCACAACAGACAATGGCAGAGGCTCATGACCGTCACCGTCGCCACCCTTGGTTTTCCTCGCATCGGCCCGCGCCGCGAGCTGAAGACCGTCCTCGAACGCTATTGGTCCGGCAAGTCCGACAGGCAGGCGCTGCTGGACGTCGCTGCGGATCTTCGCGCCAAGACCTGGGGGCGTCAGCGCGATCTGGGCGTCGACCACATCCCCAGCAATGACTTTTCCTTCTACGACCATGTGCTCGACACCAGCGCCATGGTCGGCGCCATTCCCGCCCTCTACGGCTGGGACGGCGGCGCGGTGGAGTTGGACACCTATTTCGCCGTGGCGCGCGGCGCACAGGGTGAAGAAACTGAGCAGGCCGATTGCGGTCACGGCCATCATCATGCGGTCGACGCGCCCGCCGCCGAGATGACCAAGTGGTTCGACACCAATTACCACTACCTGGTGCCTGAACTTGCCGCCGGCCAGGCCTTTGCCCTGTCCTCGACCAAGGTGCTCGACGAATTCCGGGAAGCCAAGGCGCAGGGCGTCCAGACGCGGCCCGTGCTGCTGGGGCCGGTGACTTTCCTGAAGCTCGCCAAGAGCAAGGACGAGGCATTCGATCCCCTGACCCTCTTGGAGGAGCTGATCCCGGTCTACGCCGAGGTGCTGAACCGGCTGGAGCTGGCTGGCGCGTCCTGGGTGCAGATCGACGAGCCCTGCCTGGTGCTCGATCTCTCCGACACCGACCGGGCCGCCCTGGCCCGCGCCTACCACCTGCTGTCCAGGACCGCGCCTGGGATCAAGCTGATGCTGACCACCTATTTCGGCGGTCTCGGCGACAACCTCGCCACCGCGCTCGCGCTGCCCGTCGCCGGCCTGCACGTGGACCTAGTGCGCGCGCCCGAGCAACTCGAGCCGGTGTTGAACGGCGCGCGGCCGGACCTGGTGCTGTCCCTGGGGGTGATCGACGGCCGCAACGTCTGGCGAGCCGACCTGGCGAAGATCCTGGCCCGGCTCGAGCCGCTGCTCGCCGGCGGTCGCGAGATCATCCTGGCGCCGTCCTGCTCGCTTCTGCACACGCCGATCGATCTTGGACAGGAGAAGGCGCTCGACGCCGATGTCCGAACCTGGCTGGCCTTCGCGGTCCAGAAGATCGAAGAGTTGGTCGTCCTCGCCCAGGCGCTGAACCACGGTCGCGATCACGTCGCCGGGGCGCTGGCCGCTTCGCACGCAGCGGCGGAGGCGCGGAAGACCTCGTCCAAGATCCACGATGTCGCGGTGTCGACCCGTCTCGGGCGGGTCACCAAAACCATGGCGAGGCGCTCATCCGCGTTCGCCGACCGCCATGTGGCTCAAGGTCCACGCCTGGGTCTGCCAGCCTTCCCGACCACCACGATCGGCTCATTTCCCCAAACCGAAGAGGTCCGCAAGGCCCGCGCCGCCCACGACAAGGGCGAACTGAGCGATGCGGACTACGACCAGTTCCTGCGCGAAGAGACCGCCTGGACGGTGCGCTGGCAGGAGGAGATCGGTCTGGACGTGCTGGTCCACGGCGAGTTCGAGCGCAACGACATGGTGCAGTATTTCGGCGAACAGCTCTCGGGCTTCGCCTTCACCAAGCATGGCTGGGTGCAGTCCTATGGCTCGCGTTGCGTGCGGCCGCCGATCCTCTATGGCGACGTCTCCCGGCCAAAGCCGATGACGGTGGCCTGGTGGCGCTATGCCCAGAGCCTCACGGACAAGCCCATGAAGGGCATGCTCACGGGGCCGGTGACCATCCTCAACTGGTCGTTCGTGCGTGATGACGTCCCCCGCGAACTGGCCTGCCGGCAGATCGCGCTGGCGATCCGAGATGAGGTGGCCGACCTGGAAGCGGCCGGCGCCAAGATCATCCAGATCGACGAGGCCGCGTTACGCGAAGGCCTGCCGCTCCGGCGCAAGGATTGGGCGGACTATCTCGCCTGGGCGGTGGAATGCTTCCGGCTGGCGGCGTCCGGGGTGGCCGATCACACCCAGATCCACACTCACATGTGCTACTCGGAGTTCAACGACATCATCGGCGCCATCGGGGCCATGGACGCCGACGTGATCTCCATCGAGACGGCGCGCTCGAAGATGGAGTTGCTGGACGCCTTCGCCGACTACGCCTACCCGGCCGAGATCGGCCCGGGGGTCTACGACATCCACTCGCCCCGGGCGCCGAACGTCGAGGAAATGACCGACCTTCTGAAGGCGGCGCAGCGCCGGCTTTCGGTCGGCCAGCTTTGGGTCAACCCGGACTGCGGCCTGAAGACCCGCAAGTGGCCGGAGACCCGGGCCGCGCTGGTCAACATGGTCGAAGCCGCCAAAGCAGCGCGCCAAGCCCTTGGCTGACCGCGAGGCCTGTCTTGCGGTCCGGGCGCGCCGATATTGGCGGTACGACAGGCCAAGGACCTGTCAGGGCTTTTTTGTCTGCTGTTGGAGCAGCGCGGTCAGATCGGTGATGGCCTGAGTAAGCGTCTGAACTTCCTTTTCACGAAGCTCATCGATCTTCTGGTGCAACAGCTCGATTTCCAGCTCGGCCTTGATGTTGATCTTATAGTCGCATTCGGCCTCCTTCCGATCGATGTCCTGTTGCCGGTTTTGAGCCATCATGATGAACGGCGCTGCATAGGCGGCCTGAAACGACAGGGCCAGGTTCAGAAGGATGAACGGATAGGGATCCCACTTCTGGATGAAGGCGGTCACGTTGAGGATGATCCAGACCGTCAGCAAGACCGTTTGGATGATGATGAACCGCCACGACCCCATCGTGGCCGCAACCTGGTCAGCGATCCGCTGGCCCAGGGTGAGCGTGACCGCCGGCTTATCGGGACTCTCCGCACGCGACCCCTGTCGCAGCGCTCGCAATTCCGCAAGCAGCCGCGCCTCGGCGTCGTGCAGATCATTCTTCAGAGCATCAATCATCGTCATGGCGTTCCCCTGGTTCGCTCACCGCACGCCGTCGCCCGCCGACGGTCACTTTCTATCCGTTTGGGTTTCCAGACGATTCCACCACCCGCCCCCCAGCGCCTGAAAGAGCGCGGCCGTATCGGCATAGCGGGCGCCTTGCGCCTGAACTCGGGTGACAACCGCCTGTTGGAAGGTCTGCTCGGCGTTAAGCGCCACGATTGAGCTGACCTGACCAAGGTCGAGCTGGCGTCGTGCAATCGACAGGCTTACGGCCGCGCTCCGCTCCGCGTTCGCGGCGGCCTGGAGCGTGACGGCGTCGGACTCCAACACCTGGAGCGCGTCGGCGACGTTCTGGAAAGCGCTCAAAACGGTGCTGCGGTATTGCGCCTTGGCCTGATTGAGAGTCGCCTCCGCCGCCCGTTGCCGGTGCTTGAGCGCACCGGCGTCGAATATCGTCTGGGTGACGGTCCCGGAAACGGCCCAAAATACATTTTGGTTGGTGAACATCTGGCCGATGTTAGTCGCCTCGCCACCCCCATTCGCCGCGAGGGTGACGTTCGGCAAGCGGTTGGCGATCGCCACGCCGACCTGCGCGCTGGCGGCGTGAAGATTGGCCTCGGCCGCCTTTATGTCCGGTCGCTGCTGGACCAGCTTGGACGGCAGGCTGAGCGGCAGATCGACCGGCAGCGTCAAGCCGGCCAGACTGAGGTCCTCTGCCTGAGCCTGACTGGGGAAGCGCCCTGTCAGGTCCGCGATGAGGTCGTCGGCCAGTGCAAGCTGCTTCACCAGCGGCGGCAAGGTCTGTTGCGCCTGAGCCAACACCGCTTCCTGGCCGGCCACATCGCCGCGGCCGATCTCGCCCATCGCGAATTCGCGGCGCATCAACTCCAATATGTCGCTGTCGGATCTTATGACCGCCCGCGTCGCGGCGATCTGGTCGCGCAGCGTCGCGGCCTGGATCGCGGCGTTCACGACGTTGGTGGTCAAGGTGAGATAGGTCGCCTCGGTCTGGAAGCGTTGGGCGTCGGCCTGGGCGCGGGCGCTCTCCACCTGACGCTTCAGACCGCCGAAGACGTCGGGCGTGTAGGCTATGTTGAGTTGGGCGGTGCTCAGCGTGAAGAGGTCGTTGTTCGAGTTCAGCGGGGGCGCGAGGGTCCCGTTCGCCTTCTGGCGCTGAAGGTTATAGCTGCCATCCACGGTCGGCATCAGCGCGGCGCGCTGGACGTAGTAGGCCTCGCGCGCAGCGCGTAGGGCGGCCTGCGCCGCCGCCATATCCGGGTTGGCCTTAAGCGAGCGTTCGACCAGGGCGTTCAACGCCGGGGACTGGTACAGCTCCCACCATTTGCCGGGCACGTCGCCGTCCTGAAGAAAATTTTGGGAGGCGCCGCCGGCAACGCTGGCGGCGGCGGTCTGGAGCGGCGGCGGCCCTGGCGTGTAGCCACTGACGCTCGGCGCCGCCGGCGTGTGGAAATTGGGACCCACCGCGCATCCGCCGAGCGCGAGCACCGCCAACCCGGCCAAGATCGACTGGCGTCTCAGCATCGCGTTCGTCCCCGGCATCAAGTCTCCCCAAGCTCCACCGCGATCAGGCCGCGCCTGGAGACGATGTCTATCGACACGGCAAGACTCAGTTATGTGGCATCAGGATCGGCGCGAGCAGGATGCAGCCGAGCAACTTCAAAGCCAAGGGGCGTCCGCCGGCCAAGGCGATGGCTACACAATCTGTTCGCGGGCCGGAATCGTGCAATCATCGACCTTGGAGCAGGCGCGTCCGCCGACAGATCCGCGTGAGACGGGAAACCGAGCCATGACGAGTCGGACCTTCTTGGCGTTGGTGGCCTTCATCAGCTCGGTCTGCGCCGCCGTCGCTGCTCCGGCACAGCAGAGTTCCGGAGCCGTTCCGATGAGTTCCGAGGTTCAACAACGCCTCGGTGTTAAAACAACACGGCTATCGGTCGCCCATCACGCGTCGGAGACCGACGCCTTCGCCAAGGTGCTTGACCCGGCGCCGCTCGTGCAGCTCGATTCCGATCTTCGGACCGCCGAGGCGGCCGCGGCGGCGTCTAAGGCCGAGGCCGACCGATCGGTGGCGTTGCGAAATCAGGGCGGCGCCGTGGCGGCGAAGGACGCCGAGGCCGCCGTCGCCCAGGCCAGGTCGGACGCGCTCAAGGTGGAGGTGTTGCGGCGCCAGGTCGGTCTGGCCTGGGGACCGGGCATAGCGCGGCTAAATCCGGGGCGCCGCGAACAATTGGTCAAGGGACTGTCCGCCGGTTCGATCGCCCTGGTGCACGTGGACACGCACAACAATGAAGGCCAGGACGGCGCCAAGTCGGTTCGAATCGACATCGGCGACAATTCGGTCATCGGCCGCGTGCTTGGGCCCGCGCGAACCGCCGAGCCCCGACTGCAGTCCTCGGGCCTTATCGTGGAGGTGACCGGACCGTCCGCGGTATTGCTTGCGGTCGGATTGGTGCAGAGCGCGCACATCGCCACCACCACCGCAGAGCCCGGGGTGATCATCGCCCGAAGCGCGGTCGTGCGCTATGAAGGCTCCGACTGGGCTTATGTGCGCAGCGGGCCGGCCCGTTTCGAGCGCCGACTGGTGCTCGATCCGGTCCCGGACGCCGATGGATTTTTCGTCACGAAGGGATTTTCCTCGGGCGACGAGGTGGTCGTCGCCGGCGCGGCGGCGCTATTTGCGGCAGAGCTGAGCCCAACGATAAGAGCAAACTGAGGTGCTGAGCGCCGTCGCCCGCTGGTCGATCGACCGTCCCCGGCTCGTCGCATGGGCCTGTCTGTGGGTTTTCGTCTGCGGCCTGGTGTTTCTGCGCGATAGCAAGGTGGCCTTCCTGCCCGACACCGCGCCGGCCCAGGCCGTGGTTCAAACCGGGGCGACCGGGCTGGTCGCGGAACAGGTCGAACAGCTCGTAACCCGCCCCGTCGAGAGCGGCCTGGCCGGGACCAACGGCGTGGCTGGGATTCATTCGGAATCGACCGAGGGCCTGTCGACCATCACCCTGACCTTCGCCGAAGGGGCCAATCCCTATCGGGTGCGCCAGGCGCTGCTGGAGAAACTCACGGGACTCGGCGGCGCCCTGCCGGCCGGCGTCGACCCGCCGCGCCTGTCCCCGCTCGCCGCGAGCGGGGGCGATGTGCTCGAGGTGGGTTTCACCAGCGACAAGCTGGACCCCATGGGGTTGCGTGACCTGGTCGAGTGGACCGTCCGGCCCAGGCTTCTCGCCGCGCCAGGCGTGGCCCGCGTCGCCGTCTATGGCGGTCAGACACGCCAAATCGAGGTGCGCGCGCGCCCTGGCGATCTGTCGGACAGCGACCTGGGCTTCCTGGACATACTGGCGGCGGTGCGGCGCTCGACGGGCGTGGCGGGCGCCGGCTTTATCGACACGCCGACGCAAAGGGTGGTCATCGAACCGCGCGGCCAGGCCCTGACCACCGACGCGGTTGGGGCCGGTCAGATTCAGACTCCCGGCGCCGATCCCGTCCGGGTCAACGATGTCGCCGACGTGTTCGAAGCGCCCGCGCCAAGTTTTGGCGATGCGCTGATCGACGGAAAACCCGGCGTCTTGTTGCGCATAGCCGGCCAGTACGGCGTCAACCGAATGGACGTCACCCATGCCGTGGAACATGCGCTGAACGTGGTTCGCCCCGCGCTGGCGTCGGTGTCCGTGACGGTCGATAGCGCGCTGGATCGGCCCGCAACCTTTGTGGACCGCACCCTGCGCGGCGTGGCGTTTGACCTTCTCGTTGGCGCGGTGTGCGTTGCGTTGCTGTTGTTTGTCATGTTGCGAAGCGCGCGGGCGGCGCTGATCTCGTTCCTGTCTATTCCGATTTCGCTGCTCCTGGCGCTGGTCGCCCTGAAAGCCTTTGGATGGACGATAAACGCCATGACGCTGGCCGGCCTGGCGGTGGCCTTGGGCGTGGTGATCGACGACGCGGTGATCGACGTTGAGAATATCCTGGCCAAGATCGGCGAGGCGGAGCAGGCGCATCTTCCGCGCGCCGAGGCGATATTGGCCGCGGGGGTCGAGGTTCGCGCGCCGGTCATCTACGCCACCCTCACCATGATTGTCGCGGTGCTGCCGCTGGCTTTCCTGCGCGGCGAACAGGGTGCGTTGCTGGCGCCGATGGCGGGAGCGATCATCGCCGCCTGCATCGCGTCCTTGTGCGTGGCGATCATCGTCACGCCCGCGCTCTCCTATCTGTTGTTGCGCGACGCCTCCAGGCAGGGCGATCGTTTTCCAGCCCGCGCGGGATCGGCCTATCAACGTGCGCTCACCCGTGTCTTCGCCGCGCCGCGCGCCATCTCCGCCGTTGCGCTGCTGGCCGTGGCGTTTGCATTGGTCGCCCTGATGACGGCCAGGCCGATCTTGTTTCCGACAATTCACGACAGCCAGCTGAACGTTGAACTCACGGCCCCACCGTCGACCTCATTGGAAGCGATGCGCGACATGGGCGTTCGGATCACGCGGGACCTGAAGCAGCTGACCGGCGTGACCGGCGTTGTCGAACGCATCGGCCGGGATCGGACCGGCGATGACAGCGCCGGTTTGGAAAGCGCGACGTTCGATGTCGGGCTGGCGCCGGGCCTGGACGCCAACGCCCAGGCGGCGCTCGCGGTGCGCATTCGCCAGGCCCTGAATCTCTATCCCGGGTTGAGCCCGATCGTGACGACCCGCTTCGACGCAGAGCGAGACGGCAAGCAGACCTCGGCGCCCTTTTCGGTCGCGATTTACGGCTCGGACCTCGATGCGCTGGACACAGCGGCGGCCAAGATCGCCGACGCGCTCAAACGGCTGCCGAACGGTCAGAGCGCGCACGTCGACCAGATCGCCCATGCGCCGGTCGTCCGCGTCGACATCAATTTCCAGCATCTGGCGATCTATGGCCTGTCCGCCGCCGACGTGCTGGACACCATCCAGGCGGCCTTCGCCGGCGAGCGCGTCGCCCAGGTGTATCAGGGCGACCGCGCGATTAACCTGGCCGTCACCGCCCAGGACAGCCTGCGGAGAGACCCGGAAGCGGTTGGAGATCTGCTCCTGAGATCCCCCTCGGGCTTCTCGGTTCCCCTCAAACGGGTTTCCAACATCTATCTTACCGATGGCCGCGCTTCGATCGTGCACGACAATGGGCTGCGCCGCCAAATCGTGGTCGCCGATCCGCCCGCGCGCGGGGCCGCCAAGTTCGCCGCCGACGCCCGCAAGACCATAGCCAAGGACGTCGTTCTTCCGCCCGGCCTATTTGTCGAGATCGCCGACCCCGATCGAGGCGGCGCCAAGGCGGCGCGAAACCTGGCCCTGACCTACGCCTTGTTGGCCTTCGCCATTTTCGCGCTGCTGGCGATCGCGTTCGATGGACGCTCGGCCGCGCTGATTTTGGCGTCGACGTTATTTTCGTTGATCGGGGCGGCGATCGCGGTGCTGGCGATGGGGGGCGCGCCATCCGTTGGCGCCATTGCCGGACTGATCGCCCTGTTCGGTCTTTCCCAGAGAGGCGCGATCCTGCTGATTACGCGACTGGAGGATCTGGTGGTCGTTGGCCACGCGCCTTGGTCGTTGGAAACGGTGGTGCAGGCCAGCCGCGAACGTCTCAATCCCATGCTGACGACCGCCGGGCTCGTCGTTTTAGCGCTCGCGCCGTTCGCGCTGCGAGCCGGCGCGGCCGGACACGAAATCGTTGGACCGATGGCGATCGTGATCATTGCGGGGCTCATCACCAGCACCCTGGCCAGCGCGTTCCTGTTGCCGATCCTGATCTTCGGACTATGGCGACCGGGCCTGGCGCGTCTTGGCCGCATGCACAGGTAGGGCGCGGGTTTGGGGTCTCCCCGCTTGCCGCTGACCGCGCGACGATATATATGACTACAGTAGTCACAACGGAGGCGTCACCATGCGGGAAATCCAGCTTCGCGAGGCGAAAGCGACGCTGTCCGCCGTCGTCGACGACGCCATGCGGGGCGAGCCGGCGGTCATCACCCGGCATGGCAAGCCGCAGGCCGTGGTCCTGAGCTTCAAGGATTGGGAACGGCTGTCCCAGGTTCCCTCGTTCGGCCGATTGCTGATGGCCGCGCCGATCGCGCCGGACGATCTGCCGGCGCGAGACCAAACGTCGCCCCGGGCCGCCGAGTTCTGATCGGGTCATGTATCTGGTCGACACCAATGTCATCTCGGCCGGCGCCCCCTCGCGGATCGCGACGGCCGCGCTGGTGGACTGGATGGACGCCCATTCCGCGGCGCTCTCGCTCTCGGCGGTGACGGTGACCGAAATCGAGGACGGCATCGCCAACTTGCGGC
>Ga0302314_10001680_pt1 | contig 41366 bp, 35 predicted proteins | sample III_Palsa_N2_3_FD_200533 | JGI IMG/M metagenome (GOLD analysis project Ga0302314, IMG submission 200533) | Peat permafrost microbial communities from Stordalen Mire near Abisko, Sweden - III_Palsa_N2_3 | ecosystem: Environmental > Terrestrial > Soil > Palsa > Peat permafrost | place: Sweden... | reverse complement strand
GACCTGGCGCTGGGCTCCTCGCTGGTCACCACGGATTTCTCGGTCGCCTGGGCGCATGAGTTCGCGCCGACCGGCCGTGGTGTCAACGCCGCCTTCGTCGGCGCGCCGACGGCGGGCTTCCAGGTCGGCGGTGCCAAGGTGCCGGGTGACTCGGCGCTGATCGGGTTCGGGCTGGCGACGGCCTTGTTCGCCAATACCAGCCTCTATGCCCACTATGACGGCGATCTGGCCAAGGGTGCGGACAGCAATGCCGTCACGGTCGGGTTCCGCTTCAGCTGGTAAGACGAGACGGAGGCGAACGCCCGGCCGATATCACGGTTGGGCGTTCGCCGGTCACGCCCGGCGGGTGATCAAGCCCCCGCGGTAGCGAAGCCCCGGTCGCGCATCAGGGCGTCGACCGTGGCGTCGCGGCCGCGGAACTCGCGGAACGCGTCGGCCGGGTCGCGCTTGTTGCCGATCGACAGCACGCCGTCGAGCAGCCGGCGGGCAAGGTCCTTGTCGTAGAAGCCGCCGGGCGCTTCGGCAAACGCCTCGGCCGCGTCGGCCGTCAGCGTGTCGGCCCAGATGTAGTTGTAATAGCCGGCGGCGTAGCCTTCCGACGCGAACATGTGGGTGAAGGCGGCCAGTGGATGGCGCAACACCATCTGATCCGGCATCCCGATCTCGGCCAGCACTTCCGCCTCGAACAGCTTTGGGTCGATGGCGACGTCGCCGGCCAGATGCGCCTTCAGGTCGACGATGGCGTTCGACAGATATTCCGCGGTCTGGAAGCCCTGGCGGAAGGACTGGGCGCGCAGGACCTTGTCGACCAGCGCCGTCGGCATCGGCTCGCCGGTCTGGTAATGCAGCGCGAAGCGGCCGAGCAGCTCGCGTGTCGGCAGCCAATGCTCGAACAGCTGGCTCGGCAGCTCGACGAAATCGCGGAGGACCGCGGTGCCGGCGAGCGACGGATAGGTCACGTTCGAGTTGATGCCGTGCAGCCCATGGCCGAATTCGTGGAACAGCGTGACAGCGTCGGTCCAGGAGATCAGCGTCGGCTCGCCGGGCGCGCCCTTCAGATAGTTTTCGTTGTTCGAGATGATCGGCGTGACCGCGACGCCGCCCAACCGCTGCTGGGTACGGTATTCGCTCATCCAGGCGCCCGAACTCTTGCCCGCACGGGCATAGAAATCGAAATAGAACAGCCCGACCCGCGCGCCGTCGCGGGTCACCTCGTAGACTTCGACATCGGGGTGATAGACCGGCAGATCGTGGATTTGGCGGAAGGCGAGGCCGAACAGCTCGCCCGCGGCCCAGAAGATTGCCTCGACCATCTTGGTCAGCTGCAGGTACGGCTTCACCTCGGTTTCGTCATAGGCGTATTTCGCCTTGCGCACCTTCTCGGCGTAATAGCGGTAGTCGAACGGCGCGATCGACGCGTTCGAGCCCTCGGCGGCCGCGATCTCGGCCATCTCCGCCGCCTCTTCGCGCACCCGTGCCGTCGCCGGGCGCCAGACGTCGGTCAACAGCTTCAGCGCCGCCTCCGGCGTCTTCGCCATCTGCCCGTCCGCGATCCAATGGGCGAAGGTCGGATGGCCGAGCAGCCGCGCCTTCTCGGCGCGCAGCTTCAGGATCTCGGTCATGATCGGGCGATTGGCGTTGGCGCCGCGGTTCTGCCAGAGCCTGAGCGCCTTTTCGCGCAGATCCCGCCGCGCGGCATAGGTCAGGAACGGGTCCATCGCCGAGCGCGTATTGGCGATTACCCATTTGCCGCCGAGGCCGCGGGCGGTCGCCGCCTCCGCCGCCGCGTCGATCTGTTCCGGCGGCAGGCCGTCGAGATCGGCCTTGCTGTCCAGCACCAGTGCTTCGCCCTCTTCGTCCGCCAGCACATTTTGGGAGAACTGCGTCTGCAACGAGGCGAGCTGCTGGTTGATCGCCTGCAGCCGAGCCTTGGCATCGGCGTCGAGGCTGGCACCCCGGCGTACGAAACGGTCATGGACGACGAAGGCGAGCCGCTGTTGCTCGGGGTTGAGGCCGGAGCGCTCTCGCGCCTCGAACACGGCGGCGACGCGGGCATAGAGCGCCCGATTGTGGGTGATCTCGTCGGCAAGGGCGGCGAGTTTGGGGGCGAAGGTCGTCTGCACCTGGCGCATCGCCTGGTCGTTCATCGTCGAGGTATAGACCTGGAGCAGCTTGACCGCCTGGGCCAGCCGCGGGCCCGAAGCTTCCAGTGCCTCCAGCGTATTGGCGAAGCTGGCGGGCTCGGGATTGGCGGCGATGGCCGCCACGTCGGCCCGCTTCTCGGCGATGGCGGCGTCGAGCGCCGGCGGAAAATGCTCAGTCCTGATCGCATCGAACGGTGGGGCACCGCCGTAGGAACCGGTCCAGGCGGCGAGCACGGGGTTTTCGACGGGATGGGACATGAATACTCCTTGGGGACTGGTCGCGGCGGGCCCCTGCATTTAGGCATTGGCGGCCGGTGTGCAATCGGGAAATTTCGGCGGCCGGGCGACGGGCTGTCGCCAACCACCGCTGCACACCTGTAATCTCGGGTACAGCGGATCGTCCGTGTCGCGTCTCTAGAGAACGAAACAATGTCCAAGCGGCTCAGTCGTGCCAGCAAACCGCCATCGACGGAAGCCGCAGGTCGCCTGGGCTTTTTGCGCCATCTGGGCCCGGGGCTGCTCAGCGGCGTGTCCGACGACGATCCGAGCGGCATCGCGACCTACTCCCAGGCCGGCGCGATGCTGGGCTATGCCGCCTGCTGGATCATGCTGCTGTGCTATCCGCTGATGGCGATCACCCAGGAGATCAGCGCGCGCATCGGGCGGGCAACCGGGACCGGGCTGGTCGGCGTCATCCGGCGCCATTATCCGCTGTGGGTGCTGCGGCCGATCGTCGGGTTCGTGGTCTTCGCCAACGTGGTCAATCTCGGCGCCGATCTGGGCGCCATGGCCGATGTGCTGCGGCTGCTGATCGGCGGCTCGCCGCACCTCTATGTCGTGCTGTTCGGCGCGCTCTGCGCCGGCCTGCTCACGTTCGTGCGCTTCGAGCGCTATGTCTGGTTCATGAAATGGGCCTCGCTGTCGCTATTCGCCTATTTCCTGACCGCGTTCAGCGTCCATATCCCCTGGGAGCGCGTGATCTACCACACGCTCGTGCCGTCGCTGCCGCTCAATGCATCGGCGGTCGCGGTCTTCGTCGCGGTCATGGGAACCTCGATCAGCCCGTATCTCTTCGTCTGGCAATCCTCGCTCGAAGGCGAGCGCGCCCGCGGATTGCCGAAACTGCGGCGCCATAGCGCCACCGGCATGCTGGCCAGCAAAGAGGTCAACCGCATCCGGGTCGATACTTACATCGGCATGGCGGTCGCCACCCTCGTGGCCTATGCCGTGATCGTCACCGTCGCCTCGACCCTGCATGCGTCCGGCATGCGGGAGATCTCGACCAGCGCCGAAGCCGCCGAGGCGCTGCGCCCGGCGACGGGACCGTTCGCCTATGTCGTGTTCTCGCTCGGCATCATCGGCACCGGCCTGCTCGCCGTGCCGATGCTGGCCGGGTCGGCCGCCTATGCGATCGCGGAAGGTCGCCGCTGGCCGGTCGGCCTCGCCCGGGCGCCGCGCGAGGCGAAGGCGTTCTACGGCTGCATCCTGGCGGCGACGCTCGCCGGCGTCGCCATGAATTTCGCGCATATCGATCCGATCCGGGCGCTGTTGTGGAGCGCCGTGATCAACGGCCTGCTGGCGGTTCCGGTCCTGGCGCTGATCATGCGGATCGCGGTCGAGCCGGCGATCATGGGCCGGCTCGCCCTCGGTCCGCGGCTGAAACTAGCGGGCTGGGCGGCCACGGCGATCATGGCGGTGACGGCGCTGGGTCTGCTACTGACGCTCGGCCAATAATCAGGGCAAGCCCAGCGTGTGGCGGCCCAGGACGGCCAGGCAATGCAGCCCCAGAAACACCGCGGCTTCGTCCCAGCGGTTGAGCGAACCTTCGCCGATCGGCTCCTCCATCAGCAGCGCGGTGCAGCCGAGGTAGACCGCCGCCCAGTCGGCGATATGACCGGCCAGCATCATGTGGCGCCGGACGATCATGTCCAGCAGCACGAGGAAGGTCAGTCTGACGAGGAACCTCTTCAGGGCCAAGGTCGAGGCGGTATCCATCGAACCTCCCGAGTGATGTCGGCCATAGGATGGCACGACAAGTGTGGCTTTATTTTAGCATTTTTGCGCCCGGCGTGGCCGCCGGCTATCATGGGTCATATGAGTGACGATCAAAGGTCTGGACATGGAGAGAAGCGAGCGGCGGCGGGTATCGGGACGCCCATGCGACTAGGGCTCTTCGGCGGCGTCGGCCCGCTCGGCCGGCTCGCGGTCTGGCGGGATACGGTCGCGGGCGTCGTCCTCGCCTCGATGGATATTCCGCAGGTGCTGGGCTATGCCCGTATCGCCGAAATGCCGGTGGTGACCGGGCTCTATACGGCCCTGCTGGCACCGCTGGCGTTCGCCCTGTTCAGTTCGTCGCGCCATCTGGTCGTCGCTGCCGATTCGGGTACCGCGGCGATCCTGTCCGGCTCCTTGTCGCCGATGGCCGCGCCGGGCAGCCCGCAATATCTGGCCCTGGTCGGCACGGTGGCGCTGCTGACCGCCGGCCTGCTGCTGCTGGCGCGCCTGTTCAAGCTGGGCTTCCTCGCCGATTTCCTGTCGCGCACCGTGCTGGCCGGCTTCCTGACCGGCGTCGGCCTCCAGGTCGGCATCGGCATGCTCGGCGACATGCTCGGCATCGCCGTCGATTCTCGCCGGACCGTCGTCCAGGCGTGGGAGATCCTGGCCGGCCTCGGGCATCCCAACATCCCGACGCTCGAACTTGCCGGCGTCGTGGTCGGCATCATTCTGCTCGGCAAGCGCTTCGCCCCGCACCTGCCGGTATCGATGTTCGTGGTCGCGGCCGCGATCGCGGCCAGTTGGCGCTTCGGCTTCGCCGCGCGCGGCATCGCGATCATCGGCCCGGTGCCGGGCGGACTGCCCGCCTTCGGTCTGCCGGAAGCGACCTGGACGCAATGTCTGGCGCTGCTGCCGGTCGCCGGCTCCTGCTTCGTCGTCATCATCGCCCAGAGTGCCGCCACCTCACGCATCTTCGCCGCCCGCTACCACGAGCGGGTCGAGGTCAATGACGACATTCTGGGACTGGCCGCCGCGAACGCCGCCGCGGCCTTCGGCGGCACGTTCGTGGTCAACGGCAGCCCCAGCCAGACCGCCATGGCCGAGGGCGCCGGCGCGCGCGGGCAGCTGGCACAGATCGCGTTCGCGGCCACCGTCCTGGTCGTCCTGCTGTTTTTCGCGGCGCCGCTGCAATATCTGCCGCGATGTGTGCTGGCGGCGGTCGTGTTCACCATCGCGGTCAAGATGATCGACATCCGCGGCCTGCTGGCGATCCGACGCGAAAGCCCGAGCGAATTTACCCTCGCCCTGGTCACCGCCGCGGCCGTCGCCGCCGCCGGGGTCGAGCAGGGCGTCCTGCTCGCGGTCGCCCTCTCGCTGCTGGCGCATGTGCGCCACAGCTATCGCCCGCACACGATGGTGCTGCAGCCCGATCCGGCCGGCGGCTGGCTGACCGTCGCGGCGACGCCGGGCGTGCAGACCGAACCGGGATTGATCCTGTACCGGTTCGGCGCGGACCTGTTCTACGCCAACGCCGAGCGGTTCGCCGACGAGGTGCGCGCGCTGGTGGCGAAGGCGCCGGTGCCGGTGCGCTGGTTCATCATCGAGGCGGCGGCGATCACCGATCTCGACTATTCCGCCGCCCGCTCGCTGCGCGATCTGCTGAACGACATGGCGCCGCTGAAGGTCAATATCGCCTTTGCACGGGTCGGCGCCTATCTGCGCGCCGACATGCAGCGTCACGGCGTGATCGACGCCATGCGCTATGGCGGCATTTTCCCGACGCTCCACGAAGCGCTCGCGGCGGCGCATAAGGATTCCGCACCGGTGCCCATGGCGGACGAATGAAGCCTCAGGCCCATTCGTCGCCCCAGATCATCACGCTATGGCCGGGCGAGACGGTGCGATACAGGCGCACGGGTGCCGCATAGTCGGCGGCGCGCACCGGGCTTTTGATCTCGTCGCCGACGACCGGATGCTTTTCGTGGCGTCGCGCCGGATCGGCGACCGGCACGGCCGCCAGCAGGCGTCGGGTATAGGGATGTTGCGGATTGGCGAAGATCGCTGCGCGCGGGCCGATCTCGACGATCTCGCCCAGATACATGACCGCGACGCGATGGCTGACCCGCTCGACCACCGACATGTCGTGCGAAATGAACAGATAGGCCAGGCCCATGCTGGCCTGCAGATCCAGCATCAGGTTGACGACCTGGGCCTTGACCGAGACGTCGAGGGCGGAGACCGATTCGTCGGCCACGATCAGGCGCGGCTCCACGGCAAGCGCGCGGGCGATGCAGATACGCTGGCGCTGGCCGCCCGAGAATTCATGCGGATACCGGCGCGCCATGCCCGGCTGCAGGCCGACCCGTCGCAACAGGTCTTCGACCTTGTCGCGGGCCTGCGCGGGGCTCGCGAGCTTGTTGACCAGCAGCGGCTCGCTGATGGCGGCACCCACGTCCATGCGCGGGTCGAGCGCCGCGAATGGATCCTGAAAGATCATCTGCATGCGCTTGCGGTGCTGATGCAGCGCGCTGCGCCGCAGCTTCAGCACGTCGACCCCGTCGAATAGGACCGAGCCGGACTGCGGCTCGAGCAGGCGCATGACCGAGCGGCCGGTCGTCGATTTGCCGCAGCCGGATTCGCCGACCAGCGCCAGGGTCTCGCCGGCCCGGACGCTGAACGACACGTTCTCGACCGCATGCACGCGGCCCTTGAGGCGGCCGAACGCGCCGGACCGAAGATCGAAGCGCGTCGTCAGGTTGCCGACCTCCAGCACCGGCCGGTCCGAGCGGTCGACGGTGTCGGGCACCTCGGTCGGCACGTCGGCCTCGCCGGTGCCGCGGTCGACGATCGGAAAGCGCATCGGCCGCGCGTGCCCCGTCATCGAACCCAGCTTCGGGACGGCTGAGAGCAGCGACTTCGTATAGGGGTGCTGGGGCCGGGCGAAGATGTCGGCGGTGGTGCCGGTTTCGACGGCGTCGCCGTTGTACATCACGACCGTGCGGTCGGCGATTTCGGCGACCACGCCCATGTCATGGGTGATGAACAGGACCGACATGTCCTCTTCTTCCTGCAGCTGTTTGATCAGCTCCAGGATCTGGGCCTGGATCGTCACGTCGAGCGCGGTCGTGGGCTCGTCGGCGATCAGCAGCTTGGGCTTGCAGGCGAGCGCCATCGCGATCATCACGCGCTGGCGCATGCCGCCGGAGAAGCGGTGCGGATATTCATGGAAGCGCGATGTCGCCGCCGGGATACGCACCTTCTCCAGCAGGCGGATCGTCTCCGCCTCGGCCGCCGCGCGCGACAGGCCGCGGTGCAGGATCAGCGTCTCGGCGATCTGGAAGCCGATGGTCAGCACCGGGTTGAGCGACGTCATCGGCTCCTGAAAGATCATCGCGATCTCGTTGCCGCGGACCTGGCGCATTTCCCGGTCCGACAGCGATAGCAGCTCGGTATCGCCGAGCCGGATCGAGCCTTCGATCCGGCTCGATCCCGGGGGTGCCAGCTGCATGATCGACAGCGCGGTGACGCTCTTGCCCGAGCCGGACTCGCCCACGACGGCGAGCGTCTCCCGGGGCGCGATCTCGAAGGAAATGCCCTTCACGACCGGCCGCCATTGGCCGCCGACGCGGAACGAGGTCACCAGATCTTTGACCGACAGGACGGGACGGGTCATCGCGACCGCGGATCGGCGGCGTCGCGCAGCGCGTCGCCCAGCAGGTTGAGCGCCAGCACGGTCAGTAGGATCGCCAGGCTCGGGAACACCGCCAGCCACCAGGCGTCGAGAATATTCTCGAACCCGTCGCGGATCATGCTGCCCCAGGTGGCGGTCGGCGGCGGCACGCCCAGCCCGATGAAGCTCAGCGACGCCTCGGTGCGGATCGCCGACGCCATCCAGAGCGAGCTGACGACGACCACGTCGGACACCATGTTGGGCAGGATGTGCCGGAACATGATCCGGATCGGGCCGCTGCCGTAGGAGCGGCTGGCCTCGACGAAATCGCGCTGTTTCAGCGTGATCGTCGGCGCACGGGCGACGCGGGCGAACGGCGCCACCTCGGTCACCGCGATGGCGATGATCAGGTTCTCCAGGCTGGCACCCAGCATCGCCGCGATCATCAGCCCGAGCAGCAGGGTCGGGAACGACAGCATGACGTCGAGCGCGCCCATCACGATCTGATCGAACAACCCGCCGACATAGCCGGTGACGACCCCGATCACGGTGCCGACCAGCATCGCGATCAGCACCGAGATGAAGCCCACGGCCAACGAGATCCGCGCGCCATAGATCAGCCGGGACAGCACGTCGCGCCCATAGCTGTCGGTGCCGAGCCAGAACTCGGCCGAGGGCGGCTCGAGCCGGGCCAGGATGTTCTGCTCCAGCGGATCGTGCGGGGCCAGCAGCGGCGCCAGGACCGCGACCAGCAGAATTCCGGCCAGCAGGGCCAGGCCAAGCCACGACAGCCGGTTCTGCGACACGGCGCGCAGGAAGCGTCCACGCGGCAGGTCAGCCGCGATAGCCACCGCGGCGCTCATGAGAATTTGACCCGGGGATCGACCAGCCCATAGGCGAGGTCGGTCAGCGTGTTCACCACGATCACGCAGACGGCGAAGATGATCATGACGCCTTGCAGCAGCGTATAGTCGCGCGCATTGAGGGCGGCGATGATCAGCTTGCCCAGGCCCGGCCGGTTGAAAATGATCTCGGTCAGCACCGAATTGCCGATCAGCGTGCCGAAATAGAGCCCGACCACCGTGATGATCGGGATCAGGCTGTTGCGGAACGCGTGCCGCCAGACCAGCCGGACGGGGCCGACGCCTTTGGCACGGGCGGTGCGGATATAATCCTCGGTCAGCACGCCCAGCATGGCCGAGCGGGTCACCCGCATCACATAGGCCATCATGATGATGCCGAGATTGAGCGCCGGCAGCACCAGCGACCGCAGGTGATCGGCGAGACCGGTGCCGGTGCGATCCAGGACCGGAAACCAGCCGAGCTGGATCGCGAACACGATCAGCATCAGCAGGCCCGAGACGAAGGCCGGGAACGACAGGCCGACGAGCGAGGCGATACGTGAGAGATAGTCGAGCCAACCGTTCTGGCCGAGCGCGGCCGCGACGCCGAGCGGCAGGCCCGCGAGCAAGCCGATCGCGACGGCGACCGTGGTCAGCTCGATCGTCGACGGCAGGACCACCAGGACCTCGTGGACGACGCTGCGTCCGCTGCTGAGCGACTGCCCCAGATCGCCGCTCAGGACGCGGCCGACGAAACTCAGATATTGCACCGACACCGGCTGATCGAGGCCGAGTTTCGCGCGCAACGCCGCGAGCGACGCGGCGGTCGCCTGGTCGCCCAGGATGACGGCGGCGGCATCGCCCGGCACCAGGCGCACCAGCACGAAGATCGCCGTCAGCATGATGAACAGCGTCGGAATCGCCAGCAGCACGCGCTTCAGCAGATAGAAGATCATGCCGCCGCCCGTTTCGCCATCAGACGCTCCGGCGCGAAAGCCGCGATCTGGCGCTGGGTCCCGCCCTCGACGATCAGGTCGCACAGGATCGCGCCGGCGACGGGCACCAGCTGGAAGCCGTGACCGGAGAAGCCGAACACATGGAACAGGCCGGGCGCGTTCGGCGAGGCGCCGATGACCGGCAGCAGGTCCCGGGTCTTGGCCTCGATCCCGGTCCAACTGCGCGCGATCCGCACGTCGCCCACGACCGGAAACAGATCGACCGCCGCGCGGGCGCCCTTGGCCAGGTTCAGGAAATCGACGCTGCTGCTCTGCCGGTCGAGGTCGGCGGCACCCTGCAACCCGCCGCCGATCACCAGCGTGCCCTGGTCCGATTGCTTGAACGACAGGGCGCGGCCGACGACGCTGACGACCGGGGCGAGCAGAGGGGCCAACCGTTCGGTCACGATCATCATCGAGGCCTTCAGGCCGAGCTCGATCTCGTCGCCGAACAATGCTGCGAGCTTGCCGGCCCAGGCGCCGGCGGCATTGACCACGACCGGCGCCGTGAAGCCGCGCGTGCCTGAACGAAGCAGCCAATCCGATCCGTGGCGTTCGACCGCGTCCAACCCGCAGCCTTCGATGATGGTGACGCCCGCGGCCTCGCAGGCCCGGCGGAACGCGGCGATGGTCCGGTGCGGATCGGCGGCGCCGTCCCGGCGGGCGATGAGCGCTCCCACGCAATGCGGGCTCAAGGCCGGCGCCAGCCGGCGGAGTTCCGCGGCATCGATCAGTTCTTCATGGGCGTAGCCGAGCGCGCGCATCCGTGCCTCGCGCTCGACCAGGCCCGGCCAGTCGCGATCGAATTCGGCGACGCGGATCTGGCCGTCGGCGTGAAAACCGCAATCGTCGCCGACGATGCCGGCGATGCCGTGCCACATCTCCATCGCTTCGAGCGAGATCGGCACTTCCGCCAGGTCGCGCCACAGCGTGCGGACGCCGGCGGCGGTGGCGCTGGAGGCATGCCGGCCGACCCAGGACCGCTCCAGGATGACCGTGCGCCGGCCGGCGCGCGCCAGATGCAGGGCGGCCGACAGGCCGTGCAACCCGCCGCCGACCACCGCGACGTCGAAGCCTGCTGTGCTCATGGGGCCGTCTCGTCGAGGCTGGCGAGTTCGCCGAGCGTCACCGGCTTCAACGGCGGGCGGACGCGATAGAAGCCGACCTCACCGACCGGGCGCTGTTGGGCGGATGCCACGATATGCATGACCGTGTAGCCGCACTGCCGGCCCTGGCACGGGCCCATTCCGGCCCGGGTAAAGGCCTTGAGCTGGTTCGGGCCCGGCCGTCCCAACGCCGCGCGGGCCCGGATGTCGCCAGCGGTGACTTCCTCGCAGCGGCAGACGATGGTCGCATCGGCCGGCGCGAACACTTGGGGCCGCGGCGCGAACAAGGCATCCAGGAACGGCCGCAGCGCGAGGGCCCGCGCCAGACGGCGGCGTATCGGGTGTGCCTCGTCGTTGGCTGCAGTTTCGGCGAGACCGCCCAGCTTGACCGCCGCCTTCAACCCGGCAAGGGACCCCCGCAGCTCCGCCGCCTCGGCACCACCGATCCCGGCACCATCGCCGGCGACGAACACGCCGGCCTGCGAGGTCTCGCCCCAGGCGTCGAGCGTCGGGACGTAGCATTGCTGCATCGGATGCCACTCGACCGCGCAGCCGAGCGCCAGGGGCGCATGGATGCTGGGCACCACGCCCTCATGCACCAGCAGCACCTCGGCCGGCACGGTCGCCTCGCGGCCGTCCTCGGTACGATAGCGCAGGCTCTGCAGCTTGCCCTCGCCGTCGGCCACCAGTTCGCTGACATGGCGGATCACGGCGACCCCGGCCCGCTTGAGTGCCCAGGTCCAGGCCAGGCCCTTGACCAGGTCGCCAGCACCGGACAGCAGCGCGCGCGGCAGATGGGGCAAGGCTGCCCCCAGGCGACCGATCGGTGTCGTGTCGAGGACGCCGGCGATCTTGCCGCCGGCCGCCAGCAGCTGGGTCATGTAGAGCAGTGGCAACGGCCCGGAACCGGCGATCCACACCGGCTTTTCCGGCACCTGGTCGGCGGTCTTGAGCAGGATCTGCGCGGCACCGACGGTGAGCACGCCGGGCAGCGTCCAGCCCGGGAACGGCACCGGACGCTCCTGAGCGCCGGTCGCAAGGATGATCGCCTTCGCCGTGACCGTGCGCGCCTTGCCGTCGCGGGTCAGGAAGGCGCGGAAGCCCGGCTCGATCTGCCACAGCTGGCTGCCGGGCTCGTAGCTCGCCCCGCACGCCCGGAAGGCGGTCGCCCGCTCGGCGCCGGACAGATAGGCCGCCCCCAACCGGGCGCCGCGCGGCGTGGCGGCGACGGTCTCGACCGCACGCCAGATCTGTCCGCCCGGGGCAGGCTGGTCGTCGACGACCAGAACGGAGAGCCCATGGCGGCGGGCAGCGACGGCGGCGGCCATGCCGGCGGGGCCGGCGCCGACGATCAGCAGATCGATCTCGCTCATGCCGACAACACCCGGCGGCCCTGCTGGCGGACGATCCGCATGCCCGCCTTCACCGGCGTCAGGCAGGTCTGCACGGACGCCACGCCGTCGACCTCGGCCAGGCATTCGAAGCAGACGCCCATCAGGCAATAGGGCGCGCGGGGACTGCCGGACACCGGCGTCGTCCGGGTCCAGGTCGCGCCCTGCCGCAGCATGACGGCGGCGAGGCTTTCACCGGCCTCGGCGGCGACCGCCTCGCCATCGATGGTAATCGTCACGCCCTGGGCGCCGGGATCATGCAGCTTGCGGAACATTGAAACGACTCTGATGAAAGGGGGAAAGATCGTCCGGCAAGGCACCGGCCGCGACGGCCGCGGCGAAGCTGCCGGCATGAAAGGCGGCGAGCGTGACGCCGGAATGGCAGACCGCGACGAAGGCGCCGGGGTGACTCTCGGACTGGGCGTAGATCGGATAGCTGTCGGGCGTCAGGACCCTGAGGCCCGCCCATTGCCGGACCAGCCCGGCCTCGGCCAGGGCCGGAACGATCCGGATCGCGGAGCGGCTGAGGCGGCCGGCGGCAGTGCCGGTTGTCGAGAGGTCGAATCCCACGTCTTCCTTGGTGGCGCCGATCATTACCGTGCCGTCCGCGGTCTGGCGCAATCCGCTCGCCGGCAGCGGCAGCAACGGCCCCAGCCGCTCGGTGACCAGGATCTGGCCGCGCTCGGGCCGGATCGGTATATCGAGGCCGACCTGCCGGGCCAAGGCCTGGGTGCCGAGCCCGGCGGCGATGACGATGCGGGGGGCGACGATGATCTCGTCGCCGACGGCCAGGCGAAAATCGTCCCCGGCAGCCGTGATCTCCCGCACGGTCGCATTGCTGCGGACGAGACCGCCCAGCCGGATCACGGCGGCATGCAGCGCCGCCAGCAGCCGCAAGGGGTTGGCGTGGCCATCGCTGCGGCCGAAGCTCGCCCCGGTCACGTCGGGCCCGAGCGTCACCTTCGGCAGCAGCCGTTCCAGCGCCGGCCGATCGACCATCTCCCAATCCGGCTCGCCGCCGTCCCATTGATTATGCAGGCGCTGCAGCGTGGCTTGGCGCTTATCGAACGCATCGGGACCGACGCAGAAGGCCAGCCCGCCGTTCTGCTCGTAGCAGAGCGTCATGTCGCTCTGCGCCTCGAGCGCGTCGGCGAAGCCGCGCCAGGATCCGACGCTGTGCCGCGTCAGGGTCTGGTAGGCCGGCATGCCGGGACCTTTGCCCTGCAGCCAGACCAGGCCGAAATTGGCGCGCGCCGCCCGGAAGTCGCCATCGTCGCCGTCGAGCAGCAGGACCCGCTCGCCGTGCTGTGCCAGACCATAGGCGATCGCCGCACCGACCGTGCCCGCTCCGATAACGACGATATCCGGCCGCATGAAATTCTCCCTTGCTGGCCCTGACGCTAGGGGTTCATGCTCTATTGCGTCAAAGTCGTTTTTCTTCGCACCTTATTCTCAAGAGTTATGGCATGGCCCGGCAGATCAATCTGAGGCAGATCGAGGCCTTCAAGGCCGTGATCGAGTACGGCACGGTCAGCCGTGCCGCGGAAATGATGAATGTGTCCCAGCCGGCGATGAGCAAGCTGATCGCGCATCTGGAAGAGGATGCCGGCCTCAGGCTGTTCGATCGGCTGAAAGGCCGGCTGGCGCCGACCCAGCGCGGCATGCGGCTTTATGAAGAGATCGATCGCATCTTCACCGGCGTCCGCCAGGTCGAGAACGCGATCGACACGATCCGCCGCGACGAGCAGCGACGGTTGCTGATCGGCGTGCTGCCCGCCCTCTCGGGCTCGTTCATCCAGCAGGCGACCAGCAACTTCCTGGCTCAGCAGCCGGACGTGTTTTGCTCGATCCAGTCGCGCAGTTCGCAATGGATCACCGACGGGCTCGTCACCCGCAAGCTCGATGTCGGGCTCGCGATCGCGCCGGCCGACAATCCCTATATCGTGGCCGAGCCGATGATGGGGCAGCCGGTCGTCTGTATTCTGCCGCTTGGCCATCCGCTCGCGGCAAAGTCTGTGATCGTGCCGACCGACCTGATCGGCGTCCCCTTCATCTCGTTCGACCCGGAAAGCCACACCCACCGGCACGTCGCGGGCGCCTTGAAGGCCCACGGCGTCGAACCCAACGTCACCATGATCGCCAACGTGTCGCCCACGCTGTGCGAGTTCGTCGCCGCCGGCGTCGGCATCTCGCTGGTGCATCCGCTGATCGTCAGCGGCCTGCGCGAGCGGCTGGCGATCCGGCGTTTCGAGCCTGCGATCCAGCTCGATTTCCATCTCTGCTACGTGCGCGACAACCGGAATGCGCGCCTGGTCGAGAATTATGTCGAGGTCACGCGCGAGACGGCCGCGGCGATCTCGCGCACGATTTTCACTGGGGCTTGAGCGTCGTCAGTTCGGTGATCGGGGGTGCCAGGTTCAGCGCACCTTTCAGCTCGTAGCCATAGTCCAGACGATCGCCGTGGACCCAGACCTGCCGCAGTTCGAACAGCGGCACGGCGCAGACGTCGGCCATGATCTTCCGCTGCGCCTCTTTCCACAGCGCCTTTTGCGCATCCGCGTCGGGTGCCGTGCGCGCCGCTGTGATCTCGCCGTCGGCGACCGCGCAATGGGAGAAGTTGCTGGCGGCGGTCGGCGTGCCGACGATCGCGCGCGAATGGAAGAATTCGCTGAGATAGGTATCGGCGATCGGGAAGCGCGCGGCCCCGTAGAAGACGAGCGCGCTCAAGTCCCGGCGGATCTGGCTTTGATAGGTCGGGTGATCGACGATCTGCAGTTCCAGCTTGATCCCGACCTTGGCCAGCTGGGCCTGGATGACTTCCATGATCGGCTGCTGGGCCGAGATGTTCGAGACGATGGCCTTGATCGTGATGCCGTCGGCATGGCCGGCCTCGGCCAGCAGCGCCTTGGCCTTGGCCGGATCGAAGGCATAGCTGCCGACCGAGCAATCCTCGCCCAGATAGCCCGGCGGGACGACCGAGCAGCCCTTCGGGCCGACATCCTTGCCGATGAAACGCACCAAATCGTCGACATTGACGGCGGCCGCGATCGCCTGGCGCACCCGAAGGTCGTTAAGCGGCGGGATGGTCTGGTTGATGTGGAGCAGCCGGTATTCGCCCGGTTGGAAAATGTCGACATGGAAGCCCGGCCGTTTGCGGGCGGAATCGACCCAGCGCTGCTCGCGCTTGCCCTCCATCAGGTCGAGCTCGCCTGACGCCATCGCGAGTTCGCGGGCGCTGTCCGACGGGATGTTGCGCACGATGATCGTGTCGATCTTCGGCTTGCCGCGGAAATAGCCGGGATGGGCCGCGAGCTTGGTATATTGCTGGGTCACCTGCTCGACGAAGGCGAACGGGCCGGTGCCGACCGGATGATGACCGAAATCATCGCCGTATTTCTCGACCGCCTTCCGGCTGACGATGTTGCCGCCGTGATAGTTCGAGACGCGGCCGAGGAAGTTCACGTCCGGATATTTGAGCGCCACGCGCACGGTGTAGTCGTCGAGCTTGGTGACGCTTTCGACCGACGCGAAATCCGAGGAGAAGGTCGAGCGCTTCGGATCGGCGGCTCGGTCCAGCGAATAGACCACGTCGTCCGCGGTCAGGTCGCCCCAGTCGCCCTGGAACTTGACCCCGTGGCGCAGATGGAAGGTCCAGGCCTTGCCGTCGGTCGAAACCTCCCAGCGTTCGGCCAGGTCGGGTTCGATGTCCCGTGGATCGGCGCTGCCGGGCTTGAAGCGGACCAGACCGTTATATATCCAGCCGATCAGGGTCATGTCGCCGGTGGCACTGGATCGGTGCGGATCGAGCGTGGAGACGTCGCCGGAGCCGCTGCCGACCTGCAGGACGCTGTCCTCGGCCATGGCGGGCACCGAAAGCCAAAGCACGGCGAGCAAGCAGACAATCCGAGCCCAGACCTTCAGCATGCTTCCACCCTCGATACGAATGCGCTGGGTGGAAACATCATCAGGCCGCGGGCAGTCTGTCCAAGTCCAAAACCAGCCGATGTTATTCCGGAGAGTTATACGGGGAGCCCACTCTTCTCCTCTCTGCCCTTGGGGGCGGAGAGGAGAAGAGTGGGATTAGTCGCGGCGGGGGCGTTTCAGGGTGAAGCTTTCGAACGGGGCGATCTGCCCGTTGAGGCCGACCACGTCGTAGTAGGTGACCTTGATCGTGGTGATGTCGCCGGGATGCGCGCCCGGGTCGACGGTGAAGGCGGCAAACCCATAGGACTGCGCGGCGTTGCGCACGGCCGACCAGGGCGCGTGTTCCGTCACATAGACCGGCGCGCGCTTGCCCGTGGCCGGATCGGCGGCGGCCTCGACGGCGGTGATGACCCGGCATTGCGGCGGCTCGAAGAACAGCTGGTTCGAGGGCACGGACGTGCCGCCGCCGCCGATGACCATATGCACCGTGCCTTTGGTGGTGTCGATCACGTCGGTTACGGTCGCGGCCGGGACCGGCGTCAGGGTCTGGTTCGTCTCGTGCCCCTGGATCGGGTGGGAGCGCTCGTAGTGATGCTCGTGGCCGCACACCACCAGATCGACGCCATATTTATCGAACAGCGGCACCCATTCCTCGCGGATGCCGAGATCGGCGCCATTGAACTTGTCGGCGGTCGAGATCGCGACCTGGTGCATGCACACCACGATCCAGTCGATGCCGCGGTCGGCGCGGGCTGCGGCCAGTTCCTTCTCCAGCCAGGCCTTCTGCGCGCCGGCCGAATAGCCGCGGACATAGGAGCTGCCGGCGTCTTGATAGCAGATGTCGTCGTTGGCGATGGCGATGACGCGCACCGCGCCGGCGGTGAAGGCGTACCACAGCCCCTTGGTCACGTCGGTCTGGCCGGCGGCTTCGGGCACGCTGAAATAGGTCTGGTAAGCCTGATAGCCGATCGGCCCGTTGCCCAGCTCGTTCTCGTGGTTGCCGGGCGACGGCATCCAGGGCCGGTTGCGGGCGCTGCGGCTGTTGTTTTCCCAGAAATCCCACCAGGTCCGCACCCGATCCTGGGCCAGGTTGGCGTAGCACAGGTCGCCGTTGAACAGGTGGAACAGCGGCTGCAGCCGCTCGACGCCGAGCGTGGTGTCGCCGGCGGCGGGCGCGCCCAGATTGTCGTTCACGAAGGCCGGCGGGTTGGGCAGGGTCACGCCCGGCGGCAGGGTGAATTTCCGCGCCATGGTCGGCGTGCCCTGGTCGCCGAAGCTGGTGAAGGTGAACGCCGTCCGGCCGCGCGGCGAGGTCCGGAACGTGCCGAATTCCGGCTGGGCGCCGTCGTGGACGGCACAATACAGGAACGCCGTGTCCGGCTTCAGGCCGCGGACCTTGGCGTGATAGGCATAGACGGTCTGCTTGGATTTGCCGTCGACGTAGCTGACCTGGTCGGCCGTGACCGTATGTTCCAACTTGCCGTCGAGCCGGCCGACCATCACGCGCGGATGACGCACGGTCTCCAGCGAATGCCAGGACACCACGACCTCCGACGAGGCATCGGCGCCGAACTGCAGGTGCAGGCCGGCGACCGGCGCGGTCGCGACCGGATCGGCGGCGGTGCGCGGCGTGGGCGCCGCCGTGGCCGACCCGGCCGGCAAAACAGCGGCCAGCGTCGCGGCGCCGCCGTAGAGGCCGGCGGCGGCCAGCAGCTTGCGGCGGCTGAGTTCGAGCGATTGTGTGTCGTCCGTTGGCATGATGTCGGCCCCCGCCAAAGTCAGAAGTGCTGGGCCAACATTCTCAACGGCACCGCGCCCGTCTAGCGCAGGATTATGACAATGCGCTCGATCAGTGCTGGTGGGCCTTCAGCCGATGCCGATGGGCTGCCTGCTTTGCCCGGTTGCCGCAGATCGCCATGCTGCACCATCGGCGCGCGTGCCCGCGCGTATGGTCGGCGAACAGCAGTGTGCAGGCCGGTCCCTCGCACGCCTTCACCAGGGAAAAATCCTCGGTGCAGACGAGCCGCGCCAGCGCCTCGCCGATCGGCAGCAGCAGCGCCTCCGGGGACCGCCAGCGGCGGAGCGCGCGAAGCTCGAACGGGGCCGGCCCGGTCGCGGGCACGATCCGGCTGAACGCGTCGTCGCGCTCCAGCAGCCGGTTCAGCGGGCCCAGTTCGCCCAGAGTGTCGGCCGTCAAGGCCCGCCCCTTGTGCTGCCGCACGAAGCCCCGGAACCACTCCCGCAGCCCGCGTGCCTGATCGGCGACGCGATCCAGTTCGCCGGGCAGGGCGTGGGCCCGGATCGCTTCGAGCGCATCGGCGGGCATCAGCCGTGCCTGCGCCAGCCAGTCCAGCAATCCTTCGCCGTCATCGATCCAGTCGATCGGGGTGTCGATCGGCGTCGCGATCGAATTCAGGAAATCCAGTCCGACTGCGTCGCTGACAAAAATCGCGGGAAGGCGGCGGTCCATCGCAACTCCTTGATCCGGCCCGCGGCGCGTCGCCCCGGCACCTGTCGTGAACATGGATCAAACATAACCGCTCAAATGTCTCTTGACAAGTTATGTTCGACGGATGTAACCCTTAAAATGTCATCGAGACGGTTATGCGTCTTTCAGTCCTCTAGCAGGGAGAGCAGCGATGGGTTCGAATGATGTGACTATTGTCCTCGTCCATGGCGCCTGGGCCGACGGTTCGAGCTGGGCGAAAATCATCGGGCCGCTTGCGGCCGACGGTTTCAAAGTGACGGCGGCACCGTTGCCGCTGACCTCGTTCGGCGACGATGTGGCGGCGCTCGATCGGACTTTGGAGCGCGGGACCGGGCCGGTCGTCCTGGTCGGACATGCCTATGCCGGCGCCGTCATCGCCGCGACGCGCAGCGCGCAGGTGAAGGCACTCGTCTATGTGGCGGCATTGGCGCCGGACGAGGGTGAGACGGTCGCGGCGATGTTCTACCGTGCCGAGCCGCATCCGCAGGCGCCGAAGCTGGCGCCTGACGCGCACGGCCTGATCTATCTGCCCGAGGCGGCGTTCGCCACCGCCTTCGCGCAACAGGCCTCGGCGGAGGAGTTGGCGGTTCTGTCGGCGGTTCAGCGGCCGATCTCGCCGGCCTGCATCACCGTCGCGGTCGAGCGGCCGCTGTGGAAGGACCGCCCGGCCTGGTTCCTGGTGGCCGAGCAGGACCGCATGATCGCTCCGGAAACCCAGCGCTTCATGGCCTTGCGCATGCAGGCCCGGACCCGCTCGCACCCGGTCGATCACACACCGCTGGTGACCGCGCCGTCCGTCGTCCTCGACATCATCCGCGAGGCGGTCGACGCAATCTAACATAACCTTGAATATCGCGATAATTAGGTTACTGATCCAACGAGGAGAAATGCTATGACTGCCATCACCTATCGCACCGCCGATGTCGACGGTCTCAAGATCTTCTATCGCGAGGCGGGTGCGCCGGATGCGCCGAAGCTGCTGCTGCTGCATGGCTTCCCCAGTTCCGGCCATATGTTCCGCGACCTGATCCCGCTGCTGGCCGACCGCTTCCACATTATCGCCCCCGACCTGCCGGGCTTCGGCAACTCCGACATGCCGGCGCGGGGCGCCAGCTTCGACGGGATCGCGGACACGATCGATCGTTTCACCGAGATCGTCGGCTTCGATCGCTATGCCGTCTATGTCTTCGACTACGGCGCGCCGACCGGTTTCCGCCTGGCCATGAAGCATCCGGACCGGATCACGGCGATCATCTCCCAGAACGGCAACGGCTATGTCGAAGGCCTCAGCGACGGCTGGACGCCGATCCGGGCCTATTGGGAAGACGCCTCGCCGGCCAATCGCGAGGCACTGCGCGCCTTCCTCACGCCGGAGACGACGATCTGGCAGTACACCCATGGCGTGCCCGACGCGTCGCTGGTCTCGCCCGACGGCTATTCGCTCGACAATTTCTACATGACCCGGCCCGGCATGGCCGACGTGCAGCTCGACCTGTTCGGCGACTACAAGAGCAACGTCGCGCTCTATCCGAGTTTTCAGGCCTATTTCCGGACCCACCAGCCGCCGTTCCTGGCGGTCTGGGGCAAGAACGATCCGTTCTTCCTGCCGGCCGGCGCCGAAGCGTTCAAGCGCGACATCCCGGGCGCCGTCGTCCGTTTCTTCGATACCGGACATTTTGCATTGGAGACGCATGCCGTCGAGATCGCGTCGGCGATCCGCGACTTCCTGTCGTAACCCGTTGCTTCGAGGAGAGCTCAAATGACCAAGTCAGTTGCCATCGTCACCGGCGCCAGCCAGGGCATCGGCCAAGCCACGGCCGTCCGCCTCGCCCGCGATTTCTCAGCACTGGTGCTGGTCGCCCGCAATCGCGCCAATCTGGAGCAGACGGCGGCGGCGGTGCAGGCCGCCGGTGCGGAGGTGCTGCTGATCGACGTCGATCTGGCCGATCCGTCGGCGGCACAGGCCGTGGTCGACCAGGCCCTGGCGGCGTTCGGCCGTATCGACGCCCTGCTCAACATCGCCGGCGCCGTGCCGCAGATCGATCTGTTCGACATGACCGACGCGCAATGGGAGGGCGGTCTGGCGCTGAAGCTGCACGGCGCGCGGCGGCTGACCATCGCGGCCTGGCCGGCCTTGAAGGCGGCCAAGGGTGCTGTGGTCCTGATGTCGGGCAATTCGGCCCTGTTCCCGAAGGCGCCCTACGCGGCCGTGGGCACCATCAACGCCGCGATCGTGGCGCTGGCCAAGGCGTTCTCCGATCGCGGCATCGCGGACGGCGTACAGGTCAACAGCGTGTTGCCCGGCCCGGTGATGACCGGCCGCCGCCGGTCGTATCTGCAGCATTGGGCGCCGCTCCACGACATGACGGTCGAAGAGGCGACGGCCAATTTCCCCAAGGAAGCCGGCATCGCCCGCTACGGCGAGCCGGAGGAAATCGCCGAGCTGATGGCGTTCCTGGTGTCGCCCGGCGCGCGCTGGCTGACCGGCTCGACGCTTCGCATGGACGGCGGCGAGGTCAAGTCGGTCTGAGACAGTTGGAGGGCGGGGATCGCGCCTGCCCTCCGGTCGCTCAGATGATTTTTCTCTCCCTCAGGTCCTCGATTTCCTCGGCGCTGAGGCCCAGGGTTTCGAGAATTTCCGCCGTGTGCTGTCCGCGTTCCGGCGGGTGGCTGACGATCGTGCCCGGTGTCCGGTTGAGCGAGATCGGCTGGCCGACATAGCGGATGCCGTCGAGTTCCTGCGCGATCCCCAGGTGCTGGACCTGCGGTTCGGCGAAGGTCTGGTCGATGCTGTTGATCGGCCCGCACGGCACGCCGGCCGCGTTCAACCGCTCGATCCAGGTGGCGCTGTCTTCATGCTCGGTGCGGGCATCGATCAAGACCTGTAGAATGTCCCGGTTTTGGCTGCGCGCCGCCCCGGTGGCGAAGCGGGGATCGGCGAGCCATTCCTCGGCACCCAGTTCGCGCGCCAGCCGTTCCCAGATGTGATGGCCCGCGGCCGCGATGTTGATGTGACCGTCCCGGGTGCGGAACACGCCGGTCGGGATGCTGGTCGGGTGGTTGTTGCCGGCCTGCGGCGCCACGTCGCCCTTCATCAGCCAGCGGGCCGCCTGGAAATCGAGCATGAAGATCTGCGCCTGCAGCAGCGACGATTGCACCCACTGGCCCTTGCCGCTCGCCTCGCGCTCCAGCAAGGCGACCAGCACGCCTTGGGCGGCGAAGATGCCGGCGCACAGGTCGGCGATCGGGATGCCGACGCGCATCGGTCCGCGTCCGGGCTCGCCGGTGATCGACATCAGGCCGCCCATGCCCTGGGCGATCTGGTCGAAGCCCGGCCGATCGGCATAGGGCCCATCCTGGCCGAAGCCCGAGATCGAGGCATAGACCAGGCGCGGATTGATCGCCGACAGCGCCTCGTAGTCGATGCCCAGCCGATGCTTCACGTCCGGCCGGAAGTTCTCGACCACCACATCCACTGTAGCGGCGAGGCGCTTCAGGATCGCGACGCCTTCGGGTTCCTTGAGATTGAGCGTCATGCCGCGCTTGTTGCGATGCAGGTTCTGAAAATCCGATCCGGTGCGCGGGCCGCCCATCGGATCGGCCGCGTCGAGCGCTTCCGGCAGTTCGACCTTGATCACGTCGGCACCCCAATCGGCCAGCTGACGCACGCAGGTCGGACCGGCCCGGACCCGCGTCAGATCGAGCACCTTGAAGCGGGCGAGAGCGGTTGAGGCCGGCATGATTGGATCTCCCTTCGGCATCGTGTTTTGCAGGTAGTGTAGATTGTAGACAGTTTACAGTACAGTGTTGACATCGTCCGGCTTCGGTCGTCACCATGGCCCATGAGTGACTCAACCATCAGCGCGCTCGAATTCCTGCGCACCCGCTCGCTCGGGTCCTTGGCGACGGAGGAGATCGAGCGGCTGATTCTGACCGGCGAGCTTCAGGCTGGCGAACGGCTGAACGAGCTGGCGCTGGCTGCGCGCCTGGGTGTCAGCCGCGGTCCGGTGCGGGAGGCGATCTGCGCGCTCGAGGGCGCCGGCCTGGTCGTCACGGTCGTCAACCAGGGCTCGTTCGTCCGCAGGGTCAGCGCCGAGGAGGCGCATGAGCTTTACGAGATCCGCGTGGTGCTGACCGGGCATGCCTGCGCCCAGCTGGCGCGCCAGGCCACGCCGGAGCAGATCGCGACGCTGCACGGGCTGACCGAACGGATGGCGGCGGCCGAGGCGGCGACGGATGCCGCCGGCTATTACCTGCTCAATCTGGAATTCCATGCCGCGCTGATGCGCTTCGCCGGCAACAAGCGGGCGCTCCGGATCCATGAGGAACTGGGCAACGAGCTCAATCTGTTCCGTCGCCGCTCCCTGGTCTCGGCCAAGGGCATGCAGGCGTCCAACGCCGAGCACGCGGCGATCGTCCGGGCCATCGCCGGCGGCGATCCGGCGGCGGCCCGGCGGGCGGGCGAGGTCCATATCAGCAACGGCATGGCACGCTTCGTCGCCAGCAGTCCGCCGATCGAACCGCCGGTAACGGCCAGCACCGTCGACAAGCCGCGAAGGCGCAAGGCCGTCTTGTAACCGGGCATAGATCCGGGTGGCCCGAAGCCAAAAAGCATGGGGAGGAGTACCAAGATGAGACAGGCGAATTGGGTGCCGCCGCTCTGGGCGGTCATCGGCTTGGGCCTGCTGGCGGCGTCCGGCGCCCGGGCCGAGACGGCCCATGAAAAGGACCTCTACGACGCGGCCAAGCAGGAAGGTTCGGTCACCTGGTATTCGGGCATCCTGGACCAGCAGATCTGCGATCGCGTCGGCCAGGCCTTTTCCGCGCAATATCCCGGCATCCAGTTCGACGCGATCAAGACCACGTCCCAGGTGGCGTTCCAGCGCCTGCTGCAGGACCTCAAGGCCGGCCAGGTGCAGGGCGACGTGTTCACGACCACCGACATCGGCCACATGGTCTTTCTGAAATCCAAGGGCGAGCTCGTCCAGTACGTGCCGGAGAACGAGGCTGGCCTGGTGCCGGCGCTGCAGAAGGTCGATCCCGACGGCTATTATCACACCGGCTGGGTCGGCCTGTCGGCGATCGTCTACAACACCGCCAAGGTCAAGCCGGCGGACGCGCCCAAGGACTGGCCGGATCTGACCGACGCCAAATGGAAGAACCAGATCACCTTCGGCAGCCCGAACTACAGCGGCATGGTCGGCGTCTGGACCGTGGCGATGGCGGAGCGCTACGGCTGGGCCTATTTCGACAAGCTGAACGACCTGAGCCCGCAGATCGGCCGGTCGATCGATGATTCGGTGACCGTGCTGAATTCGGGCGAGCGCATCGTCGGCATGGGCAATCCGGCGACGGCGATCCGCAGTGCCGCCAAGGGCAATCCGCTGGCGGTGGTCTATCCGGCTTCCGGCACGCTGATGGTCATTTCGCCCTCGGGCATCATCAAGGGCGGGACCCATCCGAACGCTGCCAAGCTGTTCATGGAATTCTTGGCCGGCCCCGAATATTCGAAGATCCTGGTCGAGAATTTCGAGCAGCCGTTGCGCACCGACGTGGCGCCCGCGACCGGCGCCAAATCGCTGGCGGACATGAAGCTGTTCGCCCCGACCGCCGAGCAGATCGACAAGGAGCTGCCGCCGAACAAAGCCAAGTGGCGCGACACGTTCGGCATGTGAGGGCGGCCATGAACCGACAGACCCTGGCACCCGGGTTGGACGGGCAGAAGGTGGGCATCGCCACGCGACCGGCGACGCGCGGGGCAGGGCGGGTGCGACGCTCGTTCCGGGTCGAGCCCTGGACGCTGATCTGGGTCGGTGCCACGCTGATCCTGCTGTTCCTGGTGGTGGCGCCGATGCTGCGCCTGCTGATCTCCAGCTTTCAGTCGACCGACAGCGGCGCCTTCACGCTCGAGAACTACGTCACCGCCTATGGCAACCAACGCCGGCTGATCGGGCTCGGCAATTCGCTGCTCTATGGCGGCGCCGTCGTGCTGGTGTCGATCGGCTTCGCCGTGCCGCTCGCCTGGGCCGTCGCGCGCACCGACATGCCGGGCAAGGGCGTGGTGCGGGCGACCGTGCTGGGCGCCTTTATCACGCCGTCCTACCTGGGCGCCATCGGCTGGATCCTGCTGGCGGGCCCCAATGCCGGCTGGATCAATCGCGCCTGGAAGACGGTGACCGGCGCCGACACCGGCCTGTTCGACGTCTATAGCTTCGCCGGCCTGGTGCTGGTGACCGCGCTCTATGCCTTTCCCTATATCTTCGTCTTCACCGCCGACGCGCTCGATCGCGTCTCGTCGGAGATGGAGGAGGCGGCCCATATCCTGGGCATGAGCCCGCTCCGGACCGTGTTCAAGGTGACCCTGCCGCTGGTGATGCCGGCCGTGCTCGGCGGCTCGATCATCGTGTTCCTGGATACGGTCGCCCTGTTCGGCACGCCGGCGGTGATCGCCCTGCCGGCGCGCATCAACATCATGACGCTGCAGCTGTGGCAGTTCTTCGAATTCCCGGTCCGGGCCGAGGCGGCGGCCGCCTATGCCGTGCCGCTCGTGCTCATCACCATCGCTATGCTGGGGCTGCAGCGCCTGATCCTGGGGCGCAAGGGCTATGTCTCGCTGACCGGCAAGAGCGGCGGGCGGCAGCATATGAATTTGGGCCGGCTGCGCTGGCCGGTGCTGGGGCTCTGCCTGATGGTCTGTTCGCTGGCGGTGTTCCTGCCCTATGCGGCGCTGGCCCAGGCGGCGTTCAGCCGGGCCTGGGGCCAGGGCTTCTCATTCGCCAACCTGACGCTCGGCAACTTCTCCTATCTGTTCAAGGAGGCGTCGAGCCGGCAGATCATCCTCAACACCTTCACCTATTCGGCCGCGACCGCCTGCGTCTCGGTCGTGCTGGCGCTGATCGTCGCCTATGTGGTCAGCCGGCGGCTGGTGCTGTTCGGCGGCGTGCTCGCCGGTCTGTGCATGGCGCCGCTGGTGGTGCCGGGCATCGTGCTCGCCATCGGCTTCTACGCGATCTATTCGGCACCGCCGCTGGCACTCTACGGCACCGCCGCGATCCTGGTGCTGGGCTTCACCACGCGCTTTCTGCCGATCGCCTTCGCCAATTGCATGGCCGGGCTCCGCTCGCTCAATCCGGAAATGGAAGAGGCGGTGCGCATCCTGGGCGGCAGCCGGCTGCTGGCGGTCCGGCGCGTGGTCGTGCCGCTGTTGAAGAAGAGCCTGGTCGGCACCTGGCTCCTGGTCTTCATCCCGGCGTCGCGGGAATTGAGCACGGCGATCTTCCTGGTCGCCGCCAAGACCCGGGTCATCTCGGTGATGATCCTGGATCTCAGCGAGAACGGCAGCTTCGAGCTGCTGGCGGCGCTGGGGTTCTTCCTGCTGGGCGCCACCATCCTGATCGTGCTGCTCGGTTATCGGCTGGTCGGCCGCGACTTCCTGTTGAGGAAATCATGAACGCGATGGCTCTTCCTGCGGCCCGCGACGAGGCGGCGCTGCCGCGCCTCTCGCTCGACCGGATTACCTGCAAGTTCGGTCCCTATGTCGCGGTCGACAATCTCGATCTCGACATCATGCCGGGCGAATTCGTCTCGCTCTTGGGACCGTCGGGTTGTGGCAAGACCACGACCTTGCGCATGATCGCGGGCTTCATCAAGCCGACCGACGGCACGATCCGCATGGACGGCGCGCCGATCTCGTCCGCCGCGGCGACGCTGCCGCCGGAAAAGCGGCAGATGTCGATGATCTTCCAGAGCTACGCGGTCTGGCCGAACATGACCATCGGCGAGAACGTCGCCTTCGGGTTGAAGCTGCGCCGGATGGACCGCGAGACCATTGCCGCCAAGGTGCGCGAGGTTCTGGCGACCGTGCATCTGGACCATCTGGAGGACCGCTATCCGGCCGAACTGTCCGGCGGACAGCAGCAGCGCGTGGCGCTGGCGCGCGCGATCGTCATCCGGCCGCGCGTGCTGCTGCTGGACGAGCCGCTGTCCAACCTCGACGCCAACCTGCGCGAGGAAATGCGCTACGAGATCCGCCGGCTGCACGACGCCTTCAATTTCACCACCGTCTATGTCACCCACGACCAGAGCGAGGCCATGGTCACGTCGGACCGGATCGCGGTGATGAACAAGGGCCGGATCGAGCAGATCGACGCGCCCTATCTGCTCTATACCAGGCCGCGCACCCGCTTCGTCGCCGGCTTCATCGGCCGCACCAACCTGATCGAAGGCGTGCCCGACGGCGCATCGGTCCGGTTCGACGGTTTCAGCCTGCCGCTGGGCGCCTTCGAGAACGGCGGCGCTCATCTGGATGGCACCGTACAGCTGTCGATCCGGCCGCAGAGCATCGCGCTCAGCCGCACCCCGCCTGCGGGCGGCGACGTGCTGGCGATCGAAAGCCGGCTGGTCGAGCGGGCATTTCTAGGCGAATCCTGGGACTATATCGTCGCACCCGCCGGCAGCGGATTGCGGTTGCGCGTGGCGGCGGTACCGTCGGAGGTATTCGAGGTCGGCGACGCGGTTTGGCTCGTCCTGGACCCACAGCAGATGATGGTGGTGGTCTGATCCACCATCGAGGCACACAAACCACACGGATTAAGGAAGTGACACCATGGATATGGAAACCAAGGTCGAGGAACTGCTGTACGAGGTCAGGGACGAGGTCGGCTACATCACCTTCAACCGGCCGCAGGCGCGCAACGCGCTGACCTTCGCCATGTACGACCGGCTGGCCGCAATCTGCGCGGAGGTCTCGGAGACCCATTCGGTCAAGGCGCTGGTGCTGACCGGCGCCGGCGAGAAGGCGTTCGCGGCCGGCACCGACATTTCGCAATTCCGCGCGTTCAAGACCCAGCAGGACGCGCTGGATTACGAGGCGAACGGCAACCGGGTCATGGGCATGCTCGAGGCCTGCGCGGTGCCGACCATCGCCGCCATCGCCGGCGCCTGTACCGGCGGCGGCGCCGGCATCGCCGCCTGCTGCGACATCCGCATCGCGACCGCCAATGCGCGCTACGGCTTTCCGATCGCACGCACGCTCGGCAATTGCCTGTCGATGGCGAACTACAGCCGGCTCTATGCCCTGCTGGGGCCGGCCAAGGTCAAGGATATCATCTTCACCGCCCGCCTGATCGAGGCGGAAGAAGCGCGCAGCATCGGCCTGTTCAGCGAGATCCTGCCGGATGCGGCCGCCCTGCATGCGCGCGCAACCGAACTGGCGCTCAAGATCGCGAGCCACGCGCCGCTGACGCTGCGCGCGACCAAGGAGGCCGTGCGCCGGATCAGCCAGAAGATGCGCATCGACGAAGAAAAGGACCTGATCCTGATGTGCTACATGAGCGCCGATTTCCGCGAAGGCATGGAGGCCTTCCTGAACAAGCGCGAGCCGGTCTGGCAGGGGAAGTAAGCCGAAATCTTCTCCTCTCCGCCCCATTGGGGCGGAGAGTTCGGGTGAGGTGGGGAACGCTCCTGCCTATCCGATGCGCGCCGATGCGCCAAAGACCTCTCGCGACCGATACCGAGCTATCCCCGGCCTCACCCGACCTCTCCACCCCCAGGGGTGGAGAGGAGAAGTACTGCCCATGCGTCGCGTTGGCGCAGCGGCCGGATTCTGAGATGCGGATAATTTCGATGGTTGACATGCACGAACTCGTGACGATACTTCGTATGCATACAAATGAACTCTATAGGCCGCCGCGCAGTCGACCGGTAGGGTAGGCGAAGACAGCTTCGGGGGCAGGATCATGTACGACCGTTTCGTTACGCTGAAGCAGATCGACGAGTGGCTGGCCGAGGATATCGGCTGCTTCGACTTGACGGCGCAACTGATGATCGACCCGGCGGCGATGGCGACCTTCTACATGAACGCGCGGGAGCCGATGACTCTGGCCGGCATCGAGGTCGCGGCCGCGGTGTTCAAGCGCTACGAGCCCAGCTGTACCGTCGACGTGCGGGTGAAGGACGGCGATACGGTCGAGAAGGGTGCCGTGCTGATGGTCATCACCGGCCCGGCGCAGGCGCTGCTCACCACCGAACGCACCGCGCTCAACATCGCCCAGCGCCTGTCCGGCATCGCGACCGAGACCGCGAAATATGCGCGCGCGATCGCGCATACCAAGGCCCGCTTGCTCGATACCCGCAAGACCACGCCCGGCCTGCGCATGCTGGAAAAGCATGCGGCGGCCTGCGGCGGCGCCTTGAACCATCGGCTGGGGCTCGACGACGGCGTGATGCTGAAGGACAATCACATCGCCGTCTGCGGCAGCATCACCGAGGCGGTCCGCCGCGCCCGGCTCCAGGTGCCGGTCCTGACCAAGATCGAGGTCGAATGCGACCGGCTGGAGCAGGTGCGGGAAGCGCTGGATGCCGGCGCCGACGTGATCATGCTCGACAACATGTCCATTCCCGCCATGAGCGAGGCGGTGCAGATGGTGGCGGGCAAGGCGCTACTCGAAGCCTCGGGCGGCATCCGCCTGGACACGATCGCCGCCATCGCCGAAACCGGCGTGGATTTCGTCTCGACCAGCCGCCCGCTGCAATCCGCGCCTGCGGTCGATATCGGCCTCGACGAAACCGCCTGAGCCGGGCCCCGGCCATGCGCGCGGGCAGCTTCGTCGTCGTGGTCGGCGCGAGCGGTGTCGGCAAGGATACGCTGATCGAAGGCGCCATGAAGATCCTGGCGCCGACCGGCCGCTACGTGCAGGCGCGCCGGACCATCACCCGGCCGGCCGGTCCGGGCGAGGATCATGAACCGGTCTCGATCGACGAATTCGCCCGCCGGGACGCGGCCGGCGGCTTCCTGCATAGCTGGGAGGCCCATGGCTTGCGCTATGGGCTGCCCACGGCACTCCGCAACGAGCTGGCGGCTGGACGCCATGTCATCGCCAACGGTTCGCGCGCGTCGCTGCCGCATCTGATCGGCAAACTCGACCAGCTCGTCGTCATCGAAGTCACCGCCCCGCGCGCGGCGTTGCGCGAGCGCATCCTGGAGCGCGGCCGCGAGAGTGCGGAGGAGGTCGAGGCGCGTCTCGGCCGTGCCGTCCAGCCGCTGCCGGCCGGACTCGACCTGATGACCGTGGTCAATGACGCCTCGGTCGAAGAGGGCATCGAACGGCTGGTCGGCGCGTTCGAAACCATGACGTCCCGGCTCAGCCTGCGCCGCCTGCCGATCCAGGCTGGCCGGGCCAATATCGCCTATCTGCCCGGCGGTGCCGCGGCGGCGGAAACCTATCTCGATGCCGGGCGCATCGACCTGGCCGGCCGCGCCCGCAGCATCCGCGCCACCGTGCATGTGGTCGCACCCGGCTGGCAGCTCGACCCCGGTGAGGTCGGCGTCTCGGCCGAAGCGTTCGAGCGCCTGGGCCTGGCCGAGGGTAGCCCGGTCACCATCCGGCGTACGCCCTCGCCCGACAGCCGGACCCTGCTTCGGCGCAAGATCGACGGCGGCCGGCTGCATGCCGACGAATACGAGACCCTGTTCCGCGACATCGTCGAGGACCGCTATCCGGAGAGCGAGGTCGCGGCCTTCCTGTTGAAGACGATCCAGACGCTCGACGACGAGGAGGTGGTCAGCGTTGCCCGCGCCCGCACCCGCTTCATGCCGCGGATCGACTGGGGCGCGCCGATCGTGGTCGACAAGCATTCGCTGGGCGGCATTCCCGGCAGCCGCATCACGCTGATCGTCGTGCCGATCGTGGCGGCGCACGGGCTGCTGATGCCGAAGACCTCGTCGCGCGCGATCACGTCGGCCTCCGGCACCGCCGACGCGATGGAGGCGGCGGCCCGGGTCGATCTCGACGCCGAGGACGTGCGCCGCGTCGTGCGCGAGACCGGCGGCTGCATCGCCTGGAACGGCCGCCTCAATCACTCGGCGCTCGACGATGTCGTCAACGCGATCACCCGGCCGTTGGGGCTGGACAGCAATCGCTGGTCGGTCGCCTCGATCCTGTCGAAGAAATGGACGGCCGGATCGACCCATGTGGTCGTCGACATGCCCTGGGGGCCGCGCACCAAGCTGAAGACCCAGGCGGATGCCCGTGAGCTCGGGCGGTTGTTCGAGCATGTCGGCGCCGGCCTCGGCCTGACCGTTCGCGCGCTTATGACCGATGGCAGCAGCGCCGTCGGCCGCGGCATCGGCCCGGCGCTGGAGCTGCGCGACGTCATGCTGGTGCTGGACAATGACCCGTCGGCACCCGCCGACCTGCGTGCCAAGGCGCTGCGGTTCGCCGGCGAGATCCTGTCGTTCGACCCGGCCGTCGGTACCGGCGCCGCCGGGATGGCCCGGGCGGAGGAGTTGCTGGCCTCGGGTCGGGCGCGACGCCGCTTTGCCGCGATCGTCGCCGCCCAGGGCGCCATTCCGGCCATTCTGCCGGCGCGCCTCACCCATATCGTGCGTGCGCCGTCGGCGGCGATCATCGAGGATGTCGACGGCTGGCAGATCGCGGGCATCGCGCGCCGCGCCGGCGCTCCGTCGGACAAGGCCGCGGGCATCGATCTTGCCGTTCGGCGCGGCCAACGGGTGGACGCCAACGAAGTGCTCTATACGATCCATGCATCGACCGCGGCCGAGCTGGAGGCGGCGGTCGCGATGGCTTTCAAGGATCCCGGTATCATGTTGCACGAGGCCCGTTGACCGAATCTCCGATAGAACTTGCCGACCGCCCGGGGAACGGCCTCTGGCGGAAACCCCACCAACCTTGGGTACCGAACGCATGTCCCGATCGAACGCCAAGGCCGCCCGGCTGTTTACCGCGGCCATCGCCCTCAGCCTCGCCCTCGCGGCCCAGGCCCGGGCCGACGAGATCTCCGTGACGCAATGGGGTGCCAGCCTCTATGGCGCGCCCTTCGCCGTTGCGATGGAGCAGGGCGACTTCAAGAAGGCCGGCATCGACATCACCGGCGTGATCGGGTCGGCGGGCGGCGGCACCAGCGTGCGCAACATGCTGGCGAGCGACACACCCTATGGCGAGGTCGCGACGGCGGCGGCCCTGGCGGCGGCGCGGCAGGGCCTGGACGTGGTGATCGTCAATGCCGCGACCCGCACGGTGGCCGAATCCACGCTGGTGACCATGCCGGACTCGAGCGTCCATACGCTCAAGGACCTGGTCGGCAAGAAGGTCGCGATCACCTCGCCCAAATCCACCTCGGAAATGATTTTCCTGATGGAGTTGCAGGCCGAGGGCATCGATGCGTCCAAGATCCAGCGCGCGGCCTCGGGCGGCTACACCCAGGGCTTGACCATGCTGGAGCAGGGTGCCGCCGACGCTGCCGTGCTGATCGAGCCGCTGTCGATCATCCGCAAGGACAAATACCGCACGGTCATCCGGGCCAAGGGCCTGCTGCCGGCGATGACCATGTCGGTCGGGATCACGACGCGGGAATTCGCCAAGGCGCATCCTGACAAGCTCAAGGCGATCATCGCCGGCCGCCGCCTGGGCGTGCAGGCGATCTATGCCGATCCGGTCGCGACATCAAAGCTGGTGGCGAAGGAGTTCAACATGGATCCGGCGCTGGCCCAGGAGGCCGTGGCCAACATGATCGAACCGCATATGTGGAGCGAGGGCCAGATCAGCCTGGTCGAGCTCAACCGGGTCGCGGACGGGCTGAAATTGATCGGCGAGATCAGCGAGGTGCCGGACTGGTCGAAGCTGATCGACCGCTCGTTCCTGCCGGCCGATCTGAAGGCGGATCAATGATCTCGGCCGAACCCGTCGCAAATATCGGTGAGGCGTCCGGGACTGTGACCGCGCGGCTGAGGGGCGTGACGCGCCTCTATGGCACGGGGTCCGCGCGCCTGCATGCGCTGGGGCCGATCGATCTCGATCTGCGCAAGGGCGAGTTCTTCTCGGTCGTGGGTCCGTCCGGCTGCGGCAAGTCGACCCTGCTCGACGTGCTGGCCGGGCTCAACCCGCCGACCGACGGCAGCGCCGAGTTCGAGGGGCGCCCGGTCAAGGGCGTGCCGGACGGGGTCGGCGTGGTGTTTCAGGAGGACGCGTCGTTTCCCTGGCTGACGGTCGAGGCCAACGTCGCCTTCGGCCTGCAGCAGGCCGGCGTCGATGCGGCCGAGGTCGAGCGCCGCGTCGCCTATGCCTTGGGGTTCATGGGTCTGCGGGACTTCCGCAAGGCCTATCCGGCGCAATTGTCGGGCGGCATGCGGCAACGGGTCTGCATCGCCCGCACGCTGGTGCTGCAGCCGCGCCTCATCCTGCTGGACGAGCCGTTCGGTGCGCTGGACCAGCAGACGCGGCTGATCATGGGCGACGAGCTGCTGCGGCTGTGGCGCGAGACCAACGCGACCGTGCTGTTGATCACCCATTCGCTGGACGAGGCGGCGATGCTGTCCGACCGGGTCGGCGTCATGTCGGCCCGGCCCGGGTTGTTCATCGAGCTGATCGAGACCGGCTGGCCCAAGGATCGTGACAGCCGGATCGTCGCCGACCCGCGCTTCGGCGAGCTGACCGGCCGCATCTGGGAAAAGCTGCGGGTCGAAACCATGAAGCATATGCAGAGCCAGGGCATGGGGCACTCGTGAAGCATCGCGGGCTGGCCAGTATCGGGATCGTCGCGGTCTGCGTCGGCGCACTTCAGCTCGCCTGCGGGATCGGGCTGGTCAAGCACACGGTCATCATCGCGCCGACCGAGATGGCGGACAGCCTGTGGCAGATCCTGCTGGGCGGCGAGTTCACCCACGCGATCCTGCTGACCTTGACCAATATCGTGCTGTCGGCGGTGATCTCGATCGCGGCCGGCTTCGGCATCGGCGTCGCGATCCATTCGGTCGCGTTCCTGCGCCGGGGGATCGAGCCGTACCTCGCCAGCTATTACGCGGTGCCGACCTTCATCTTCTACCCGGTGTTCATCGTGCTGTTCGGCGTCGGCAGCGCGCCGATCATCGCCATCACGGTGCTGCTGGCGATCGTCGCCATGATCACGGCGACCCTGAACGGCCTGGACCGTATCCCGGGCGTGCTGACCAAGACCGCGACGGTCCTGCGCCTGTCGCCCGTCAGGCGCGCGCTGCTGGTGCAGCTGCCGGCGGCCTCGCCCTATCTGTTCGCCGGCGCCCGCCTGTCCGTCGCCTATTCCTTCATCGGCGTGATCGCGTCGGAATTCATCCTGTCCGGCGACGGGCTCGGCTATGCGATCGCCTATGCCTACAACAACTTCGACAATCGGACGATGTACGGGCTGATGCTGCTGATCATCATCGTCGTGACCGCGGTCAATGCGAGCTTCGACGCGCTCGATCGCCGCCTGCAAGCCCGGCTGCGTCGATGAGGCAGACCCTGCGCAATCTGCTGCCGCCGCTGACCATGGCCGCCGTCTTCCTAGTCGGCTGGCAGCTGCTGCATGTGCTGGCGAAGGCGGACGAGATCAGCTCGCCCGCGGAGACCGTGGCCCTGTTGGTCCGGATGATGGACACGGCGCGGTTCTGGCAGGACGTGGCGGAAACCGGGCTGGCCTTCGTCTGGGCGCTGCTGCTGTCGATGGCGTTCGGGATCGTGCTGGGCGTCGTGCTGGGTCTCAGCCGGCCGACCGGCGACGCGGTCGAGCCGATCCTGGTCGCGTTCTACTCGCTGCCCAAGGTGACGCTCTATCCGCTGGTGCTGCTGGCGTTCGGTCTCGGCATGTCGGCCAAGGTCGCGTTCGGCGTCATGCATGGGCTGGTGCCGATCACGCTGCTGACCCGCAACGCCATCAGCCAGTTGAAGCCGGTCTATCTGCGCAGCGCCCAGGTGATGCGGCTCAGCCGGTCCCAGGTGGCGCTCAAGGTCGTGCTGCCGGCGATCTTTCCGGAACTGGTCGCCGGCACGCGCATCGGCTTTTCCTTGAGCCTCTTGGGCGTGCTGATCGGCGAGATGTTCGCGTCCAAGCGCGGGCTGGGCTTTGCCGCCGTCAGCGCCATGGGCCTGGGCGACATCAAGACCATTCTGGCGATCGGGGTGTTTCTGGCGGCGTTCGCCGTTGCAGCCAACAGCGCCATGCTGATGCTGGAGCGGTCGCTCCGCCATAAATCAGCCGCCCGCTGAGGGGCCCATCGCCTCCGAACATTCGGCGGCGAAGGTGGCGAAGCTGCCGCTGTAGAAATGGAAGGTCGGCACGCCATAGTCGATCGCGTAGGGAAAGATCGTCTGCAGCGACTGCTGCTGGCGCGCCTCCTCGCTGGTATCGACGTAGAAGACATGCTTGCCGAACGCGTCTTCGACATCCTCGGCGAACTGCCGGAGGATGAAGCGAATGAGCGCGTCGTCCTCGGACATGCTGTAGCCGACCAGCACCAGCACGCGGCTTTCGCGCATCAGTCGGACCGCCTTCGGGAACAGGCTGCGGAAATAGGCGTCGGAATAATCCTGCTCGCGCGACGGCAGCATGATGATCGGCGGGGCGGACAACAGCGTCGCCAGGTCGCGCCGGTGATAGTCGAGCTCGTAATTCTCCCGGTCCTGCACGATCTCGAACCCGCCGTTGAGCTTCAGCAGGTTGCGCGCCACCCAATGTTCCGGCACCGGCTTCGACGGCGGCCGCCCGACCACGCGCGACGGCGTGAAGCCGCGATAGGCGTTGGGGAAGAACGAGCCGCTCGGCGCCAGCACCTGTTCCAGGATGTTCTCGATGACGAAATCGTAGTTGGTCGTCAGGAAATGATAGCGCAGCCCTTGGGCCAGGCCCGACGACTGCTCGGCCTTGCGTTCCAGCAGCGCGAAGAAGGCGACGATGGGGCGCTGCTGGGCGCTGAGCGGCGCCGGCGGGAACTGGCTTTCGCCGCGATGGACGAAGTTCAGGTCGCAATGCTGTTCGAAATTCTGCTGGACCATGGCGCGCAGCGCGCTGCGCAGCAGCACGACGTTGCGGTCGTCGTAATAGCGGCCGCGCACCTCGGGGTGCTTCTCGTTCATGTCGAGGAAATAGACGATCTGGCGCAGGGTGGCCGGACCCAGGTCGCCGGTCAGCTCGACCCCGAACAGCCGGCGCAGCACGGCCGGCGCCATCACGTCGGCGAGCGCGTCCAGGCTGATGGTGAACAGCTCGGTCCGGCCGGGCGAGCGGGGCTCCCAGGCGCGCGAGAACCCGGCGCCGGCCCAGAAGGTCACGTTCTGCAGCGGCGCCCGCTCCGTGCGCCGGCCACTCATTTCGGTGGCGAGACGAACGAAACTCTGTGCGGCTTCGGAGATCATGGCGGAGGCTCGATCGCTGTCATTCCCTCGCCAACGCGAGCGGCGGTTGGATCGTTGCCACAATTCCGTTCGCACGCAAACAGCTTCCCGCCGGTCCGGTGTGCCAAGACGTCGCGAAATAACATATTGTGATATTTCACAGTGAGGATTAGGGTGGATGCCACTTACGACGGTCGATCAAGAACCGCTCGCGTGGGCTACTGCGGAAATAGGGGAGGATGCCGGTGAAGATAGTCTCGATCGAGACGTTGCGGACCGCTGAGTTCGCCAATGTCATCTGGGTCCGGGTCCATACCGACAGCGGCATGATCGGCTTGGGCGAGACCTTCTACGGCGCCGGTGCCGTCGAGGCCCATATCCACGACACGCTCGCCGGTCGCTTGCTCGGCCGCAACCCGCTGCATATCGAAGCGATCCATCGCGACATGCTGAATTTGCCGATGGCGCAGTCCAGCACCGGCGTCGAATATCGCGCGGCCTCGGCCATCGACATCGCGCTGTGGGATCTGTTCGGCAAGGTCTGCGACCAGCCGGTGCATCAGATGCTGGGCGGCCTCTGCCGTCCCAAGCAGCGCATCTACAACACCTGCGCCGGCTATGCCTATGTGCGCTCGACCGAGATCAAGCCGGTGTCGAACTGGAACCGGGCCGAGGCCGCGCCGGCCGGTCCGTACGAAGATCTGAACGGCTTCATGACCCGCGCCGACGCGGTCGCGGAAAGCCTGCTCGAATCCGGCATCACCGCCATGAAGATCTGGCCGTTCGACCCGGCGGCGATGGAAAACGACGGCATGTCGATCACGCCGACGCAGCTGAAGGCCGCGCTGGAGCCGTTCGAGAAGATCCGCAAGGCGGTCGGCGACAAGATGGAGATCATGGTCGAGTTCCACTCGCTGTGGAACCTGCCGATGGCGAAGAAACTAGCCAAGATCCTCGAGCAATATAACCCGACCTGGTACGAGGATCCGATCCGGATGAACTCGCCGCAGGCCCTGGCCGAATATGCCCGCTCGACCAGCGTGTGGACTTGCGCCAGCGAGACGCTGGGCAGCCGCTTCCCCTACAAGGACATGCTCGATCGCGACGCCATCCATGTGGTGATGGCCGACCTGTGCTGGACCGGCGGCCTGACCGAGGGTCGCAAGATCGCCGCCATGGCCGACACCTATCATCGCCCGTTCGCGCCGCATGACTGCATCGGGCCGGTCGGGTTCATCGCCGGCATCCATGCCTCGTTCAGCCAGCCCAACACGCTGATCCAGGAGAGCGTGCGCGCCTTCTACACCGGCTGGTACAAGGAGCTGGTCACGGTGCTGCCCACGATCGAGAACGGCTATGTGCTGCCGATGGAAGGACCTGGCCTCGGCACCGACCTGCTGCCCGCCCTGTTCGAACGCTCCGACCTGACCGTGCGCCGCTCGGACGTCTCGTGATGAAGGGCCAATTGTTCGATCTCACCGGCCGCACAGCGCTGGTCACCGGCTCGTCGCGCGGTCTCGGCCGCGCCATGGCCGAAGGCCTGGCCGAGGCCGGTGCCGCCATCGTGCTGAACGGCGCCGACGGCGACCGCCTGGCCAAGGCTGCGGCGGAGATGCGCGCCGCGGGTTACACCGTCCATGAAGCCCGCTTCGACGTGACCAACGAGGCGGATGTGCTAGCCGCGTTCGCGACGCTGGATGCCCAGAACATCGCCGTCGATATCCTGGTCAACAACGCCGGCATCCAGTTCCGCCGGCCGATGGTCGATCTGGAGACGGCCGATTGGCGCCGGGTGATCGAGACCAACCTGACCAGCGCCTTCGTCATCGGGCGCGAGGCGGCGAAGCGGATGATCCCGCGTGGCCAGGGCAAGATCATCAATATCGGCTCTCTGACCAGCGACCTCGCCCGCGCGACGGTGGCACCCTATACGGTGGCCAAGGGCGGCATCAAGATGCTGACCCGCGCCATGACCGCCGAATGGGCGGCCCATGGCATCCAGGCCAACGCGATCGGCCCCGGCTACATGCTGACCGACATGAACCAGGTCCTGGTCGACGATCCGGCCTTCAACGCCTGGGTCGTGGGCCGCACGCCGTCCAAGCGCTGGGGCAAGCCCGGCGAGTTGATCGGCACCGCCGTGTTCCTGGCGTCGGCCGCGTCCGACTATGTCAACGGGCAGATCATCTATGTCGACGGCGGGATGCTCGCCGTGCTCTGAGGCCACCTCAACCAAGAAAGAAATAAAAAATGATAGGGACAATATCGCGTCGCGCCTTCGTTGCGGCTTCCGCCTGCGCGCTGGCCGCCCCCGCCTTCATCGGCCGTGCCAGTGCCGCGACCACGCTGAAGGTCTCGACCTCCTACCCCAACGATCCGAAATTCTCGACCGCGCGGATCTGGTACGACCTGTTCCTGCCGCGGCTGCAGGCCGCGACCGGCGGTGCCGTCACCACGCAATTCTTCCCGGACAACCAGCTGGGCCAAGAGGCGGACGTCGCCAACCAGGTCAAGCTCGGCGTGGTCGATCTCATGCTGGTCGGCGCCTCGATCTGGACCAACCTGGTGCCGGAATTCGGCGTGTTCGACTTAGGATTCCTGTTCCAGGACTACGACCATCTGCTGCGCGCGACCGCGACGCCCGCCGGCGCCGGGCTGCAGCAGCTGCTGGTCGACAAGGCCGGCGCGCATTTCCCGGCCTGGGGCCGCAACATCGGCGCGCGCAATTTCATCACCAAGTTCCCGTTCAATACCCCGGCCGACCTGGCGGGGCACAAGATCCGCTGCCTGCCGAGCCCGATGGTGACCGAGACGGTGCGCCTGATGGGGGCGGCCGCGACGCCGATGGCGTTCGGCGAGATCTATACCGGTCTGCAGGCCGGCGTGATCGACGGCATGGAGCATGACGCGCCCACCATCCTGGCGGCCAAGTTCTACGAGACCGCCAAGACCTTCACCTATACCCGCCATATCCACACGCCGTTCGGCGCCTTCGTCAGCGACCGGACGCTGAAGCGCCTGCCGGCCGACCAGCGCGACGGGCTGCTGAAGGCGATCGGGCAAGCGACCGACGACTGGTTCACCCGCGCCGCGACCGTCGAGGACGAGGCGGTCAGCCAGCTCAAGGGCATGGGCGTCACGGTGCATGAGTGCGACCGCGCCGCCTTCCGCGCGCGGGTCATGCCGCTGTGGGACAAGTTCGCGCAGACCACTCCCGGCGCCAAGCCGATGATCGATGCGATCCGCGCCACCGAGAAAGCTTGAGGTGGTGGCGAACGGCGCCTGGCGGAAGCTTGTCGCGGGCCTGCTTTGGGCGGTCGAGGTCGCGGCGGCAGTGCTGCTGGTCGCCGACCTCGCCGTCGTGGTCGTTTCGGTGCTGTCGCGCTACCTGTTCGACGCCTCCATGGTGTGGAGCGACGATGTCGCGCGCACGCTGCTGCTCGCCGTCAGCTTCCTCGGCGCCGCGGCGGCGTTGGCGCGGGGGGAGAATGCGGGCGTCACCTTCTTCGTCGATCGGGTGTCGGCACGGCATCGCATCCGGATCGAGGCGATGGTCGATGTCGTCGTGCTGGTCATCGCCTGCTCGCTCACCTGGGACGGCTGGGTCTTGCTGGGCGATACGGCCGGCCAGACGGTCGGTGCCGGCATCCCGCAGGAGGTGTTCTTTGGACCACTCTGCCTGGCGGGTGCGGCCTTCACCGTGTTCGCGCTCGATCGCCTGCTGAAGCATCGGTCGGTCCGGCTGGTGGCGGCGGTCGCGGTGGTCGGCGTCATCGCCGGGTTATTCTGGGCGTGGAGTGCGTTCGCGCCCGACAGCCTGCCAACCATGCCCTGGCTGATGGGGGCGGCATTCCTGGTGGCGCTGGTCGCCGGCATGCCGATCGCCTTCGTGCTGGCGCTGGCCACGCTGGTGTTCATCTGGATGGGCGACATCCTGCCTGGCGAGATCTTCGCCCAGCAGATGGCGCGCGGCATCGACAATTTCGTGCTGCTCGCCGTGCCGTTCTTCATCCTGGTGGGATATCTGATGGAGGCGAACGGCATGTCCGTCCGCCTGATCGCGCTGCTGCAGCGCGGCGTCGGCCGCCTGCGCGGCGGCCTCGACGTGGTTATGGTGCTGAGCATGGTCGTGTTCTCGGGCATCTCCGGCTCCAAGATGGCGGATGTCGCCGCCGTTGGCTCGGTGCTGGTGCCGGCCGCGCGCAAGTCCGGCCAGAAGCCGGGCGACGCGGTGGCTTTGCTCGCGGCCTCCGCCGTCATGGCCGAAACCATCCCGCCCTGCGTCAACCTGATCATCCTGGGGTTCGTGACCAACCTGTCGATCGGCGGGCTGTTCATGGCCGGGCTGCTGCCCTCAGCCTTGATGGCACTGGCCTTGATCGCGCTCGTCATCCTGCTCGGCAGCAAGACGACCACGCCCGTCGTCCTGGGCGGCGCCGACGGCGACACGCGGGGCATGTGGACCAGCGGTGCCGCCGCATTCGGGCTGATCGCGCTCATCTTCGGCGGCTACCGCTCCGGCTTCGCGACCGCGACCGAGATTTCCGCCTTCGCCGTGGTCTATGCCATCGTGATCGGCGCGCTGGCGTTCCGCGAAACCAGCTGGCGCGGGTTGGCACGGGTGCTGCGCCATGCGGCGGTGCGCTCGGGCATGGTGCTGTTCATCGTCGCCACGGCCCAGAGCCTCGCCTATGTACTGACCCTGCAGCAGATCCCGCATGCCATCGCGGAACTGCTGGTGTCGATTTCGGCATCCCACGGCAGCTGGCTGTTCCTGCTGCTGTCGATCGCGATCCTGATCGTCATGGGCTCCGTGCTGGAAGGAGCGGCGGCGCTGATCATCTTCGGCCCGCTGCTGATGCCGGTCGCCCGCCAGCTCGGCATCGATCCCTTGCATTACGGCGTGGTGCTGGTCATCGGCATGGGCATCGGCCTGTTCGCCCCGCCGCTCGGCCTCGGGCTCTACGGCTCCTGCCTGATTGGCGGGGTCAAGCTCGAGGAAACGGTCTGGCCAATCATGAAATATTTGGGTCTTCTATTGGCCTGCCTGATTGTGATCGCGCTCGTGCCGCAAATCACGACGTTTTTGCCCCGGTTGGCCGGCTATTGACGGTGCCGGTTTACCGACGCTCTTGGCAAACGCGGAAAAACCGATGATATAGTCGGAGGAATTAATCGCATGCCGAACCCGGCCGACGCGCTTACCGTGTCGAGGCGGGAAATCAAGAACAGTTGGGGAGACGTCGATGTCGATCGCGGAGTCGCAGCAAGCGACCATGAACAGTGCCGTCCGGCACCTTGTCAGCAAATACAATCCGAAGGGCAATCGGGTCGGTTGGCTCATGATGTCCTCCATTCTGGTGGAGGCCTGGGACCTTTATTCGATCGCCTTCGTGCTGGTCTTCATCAAGGAACAGTATAATCCCGACCCGTTGCTGCTGGGCCTGGCCGCGGCCGGCACCCAGGGCGGCGCGCTGTTCGGCGCCATGGCCGGCGGCTGGCTGTCCGACAAGATCGGGCGGCGCGTGATGTTCCTGGCGACCATGATCCTGTTCATCGTGCTGGCGCTGCTGCAGGCGTTCGTCACCAGCGTCGAATGGCTGGTCGTGGTCCGCTTCGCGCTCGGCATCCCGCTCGGCAGCGACATCTCCAACGGCTACACCT